>WNGB01007455.1_pt1 | contig 15788 bp, 14 predicted proteins | sample 5400681 | NCBI WGS metagenome assembly WNGB01 (sample SAMN13153367, study PRJNA577476) | soil metagenome | isolation source: 115 cm soil or saprolite under grassland replicate 2 | place: USA:California | collected 2016-06-15
AAGTCCCGGATGGCGTGATAATTCTCGGGCTTTCGCCCGCGCATGGTCGAATGAAAATAGGCCTGGTGGCCCGAACCGCTGACGCAGTCATAGTCCTTGGGGATGACGCGGTCGAGCTCGTCGATGGCGCGCCGCGGGTCGAGCAAGCCCGGCTCGATGGCAAACTGCGCGCCGTCGGCGGGCTCCTCGGCGATCCGCCGCGCAAGCTCGGCCGAGCGAATGCTCGCCTTCACCTTGCCCCGGGCGCGCAGCTTCTCGAGTGCCGCGGCGGCGGCCAATTTGGCGTCGGCACGCAGATAGAGATCGGCGGCCTTCATGCCGTTGCGCAGCCCGAGCGGCTCGGTGTCGATCTGCACCACCTCGGCGTCGGCAAACATGTTGCCGCCATCGATCGTGTAATAGTTGAGGCTTGTCCCGATGGCGACGACGAGGTCCGCCTGCGCGCCGACTTCGTGCGCGATGTCGCGCGCGAAACCCCCTGCGATCCCGATCGAGAACGGATTGTGGTCGAACATGCCACGGGCGAGCAGCGTCGTCGCCAGCAAGGCCCCGGACTGCTCGGCCAATGCTTCGACTTCCTTTGCGGCGCCGGCACGCATGACGCCGCGGCCGGCGAGAATGATCGGGCATTTCGCCTGGGCGAGTTTCTCGACCAACTGTTCGATCTGGCGCGGGTTGGGAGGCACGCGCTCGGTTGCCGGCAGCACCGTGGATGACGGCTGATACTCCCCGATGTCGGGCAGCGGCTGCTTCTGCAGATCGTAGGGAACGCCGAGCACGACCGGCTTGCGCTCGTGGCGGGCTACGTAGAAGGCCTCGCGCACATATTGGTACATGCGCTGCGGGCTGTGCGCCGAGATGTAATGGGCGCCGGTGGCGGCGGCGAGCGGCGGCTGCTCCAGTGCCTGGTTGTACCATTTGGCGTTCATCGGCGCTTCGCCCGCGAACACGACGAGGGGAACGCGCCCGCGCGCGGCGACCGTGAGCGCCGTCATGATCTGCGTGAAGCCCGGCCCGCAGGTGACGGAGGCGACGCCGACCTTTCCGGTCGCGAGGTGATAGCCCATGGCCATGGCGCAGGCGCAATGCTCGTGCCGGGCGCTAAACGTCGCCATGCCGTCGAGATTCTTCATGGCGCTCGCCCAATGCATGTTGCCGTCGCCCATGAGCGTGAAGTGGGTGTCGACGCCTTCCGCCGCGAAGGCTTGGGCCAAAGCCTCATAGATGGGCAGGTTTTTCATTGGGGTGCTCAACGGAAGAAATCTCAACTCGTTCAGGAATCCTTCTCAGTGTACCGGAATTGAACTTCAGACAAGTATGCCCGCTGCGTTCATCCCCGCGCTAATCCAGCCGCGCGCCCGAGCGCCGCACGACCTCGCCCCATTTGGCGGAATCCGTCCGGATCAGTTCGGCGAACTCTTCCGGCGTGCCCCCCGCCGGCTCGTCGCCGATGACGGCGAAGCGCTCGCGGAACGTCTGCGATTGAATCGCCCTGTTGATCGCCGCGTTGAGCTTGTCGATGATCGGCCGTGGCACGCCGGCCGGCGCGATGGCGCCGCTCCAGGTCGGCGCCGCGTAGCCGGGAACGCCGGCTTCGGCGATGGTCGGCAGGTCGGGAAATCCCGGCGAGCGCCGCGCCCCGCTGACCGCGAGCGCGCGCACCGCGCCCGACCGCGCGTGCGGTGCAATCGAATTGAGGCTCTCGAACATCAGGTGCACGCGGCCCGCGATCAGATCGTTGATCGCCGCCGCGCCGCCGCGATAGGGAACGTGCACGATATCGGTGCCGCTCATGTATTTGAACAGCTCGCCGCCGACGTGGCCCGGCGATCCATTGCTGGAGGAGGCGTTGAGAAGCTTGCCCGGGTTGTCTTTTGCGTAAGTGATGAGCTCCGGCACCGACTTGAACGGCACCGTCGGCGAGACCGCGAGCAGGAGGTGCCCGCGCGTGACGACCGCCACCGGCTGCAGGTCGCGCTCGATGTCGTAAGGCAGCTTCGCCACCATGTGTCGCGTGATCGCGAGCGCGCCGATCGGTCCCATGCAGATGGTGTATCCGTCGGGCTCAGCCTTTGCAGTCAGGTCGAGACCAATGGTGAGCGCCCCGCCCGGCCGATTATCGACCACGATCTGCTGTCCCAGCTCCTTTCCGAGCTCGGCGCCAAGAATGCGCGCCACCGTGTCGGTCGCGCTGCCGGCGGCCTGCGGGACGATCAGCCGGATAGGCCGATCCGGGTATTGCGCGGCCGCGCCGGTCGCAACCGCGCAGGCGAGCAGCGACAAAGTGAACCGAAGCATGCGCACGCTGCGGGCTTCACGTCGCGCTTTGAGATCACGGTTCGGCATTGCACGCAGTGTAATACAGCTCATGCGAGGGACAACGCGCTTGCACCCCTTTAGCACAACGCGCGGCGGTGCTAGCGTGACGCATCCCTAGAACGGCGGGAGTCGCCGCGACATCCCGCCCGGCCCGGCGAATGGCCGGCGCGGGAGGAGGATTCCCAATGAAAGAACTGATCAAGCAGTATTTGGACCATGGGATGTCGCGCCGGCAGCTTATGACCGGCCTGAGCGCGCTCGGCATGAGCACCGCCGCCGTCAAGTCGGTGGCGCAATCGCTCGAGACGTTCGGCCAGGGCGCTCCTCCCGCGTCCGCGATGCGCGAAATGAAGGGAACGGGCGGCGCGCTGTTCGTGCAACAGCTCAAGGCCGCCGGCGTTGAGCACATCTTTTTCAACCCGGCGACCAGCGATTATCCGATCTTCGATGCGCTGGTGGACGAGCCCGCCATCCACTTGATCAAGGGCATCCACGAAGGCGCCGTGGTCGCCATGGCCGACGGCTATGCCCGGGCGTCGGGCAAGACCGGCGTCGTCATCGTCGCCAATATCGGTCTGCCCAATGCGATGACGCAAATGGTCAACAGCTGGAAGGACCAGATTCCGGTGCTGGTGGCCGTCGCCTCGGTGGAGCAGGACGCGCTCGGCCGCGACCTGTTCCAGGAAAGCGACCACTGCGAGGTCATGACCCAGCCCATCACCAAGTGGTACTGGGCGGCGAAGACGACCGCGTCGATTCCGGAAACCCTCCGCCGCGGCATGAAGTTCGCTTCAACCTCGCCCTGCGGCCCGGTGTTCCTGTCGCTGCCGACCAACACGCTGCGCCAGGAGGCGACCGCCACGATCTGGGACCAGGCCAAATTCGACGTGCCGATGCGCATCCGTCCCGACAAGGACGATATCGCGAAGGCCGCACGCATTCTACTCGAGGCGAAGAACCCGCTGATGAGCGTCGGCGACGAGGCCAGTTGGTGCCGCGCCGGCAAGGAGCTGGTCGAGCTCGCCGAGCTGCTCGGCCTCCCCGTCACCGGACAGGGCGGCTCGCTCGGCTTCTGGTCGAAGCCATTCCCGACCCGCCATCCGCTCTATATCGGGCCGCAACTGCGCGAGATGCGCTATCCGGGCAAGGTCGACGTGCTGTTGAACCTCGGCAACCGCTACGGCGAGCGCGCTACGCGCGGGATGCAGTTGATCTCGATCCGCCTCGATCCCACGAGTCTCGCGCGTGGCGCGCCGGTCGACCTCGGCATAGTGGCCGACGTGCGGCTCGCGGCCGCCGATCTCATCACCGCGATCCGCAGTCTCGCGACGCCGGCACGGCTCAAGGAGATCGCCGAGGAGCGCACCGCCCGCACCCGCGCCTACACCGCGGAGATGTTGGAGTTTCGTCAGAACATCGCGCGCGAAAACGCGCAGCGCACGCCGGTGAGTCTCGAGCGCATCGGGCTCGAGCTCGAAAGCGGGCTCGACAAGGATACCTGCTACGTTTGCGATGTCGATTCCGGCAAGACCATGGACCCGCTGCTGTCCTTCGGCGGCAGCGACAAGCAGTACATGGGCACCGGCCCGAACGTGCTGGGATGGGGCCTGGCGGCGGCGTTCGGCGCCAAGCTCGCCCGGCCGGACCAGCCCGTGGTTTCCGTCGTCGGCGACGGCAGCTTCTGCTTCTCCGGCCCGCAGCCGCTGTGGACCCAGTCGCGTTACAAGGCGCCGATCATCAATATCGTGCTCAACAACCGCAGCTACAACAACGAGCGCAATCGCATCTGGCATTACGGCGGCCGCCAGTTCCAGAGCGGCCGCGACATGACCTGCTATCTCGGCAACCCCGACATCGACTACGCCAAGACCGCCGAAGCGTTCGGCGTCGAGGGCGAGGTGGTCAAGGAGCCGGACAAGCTCAAAGGCGCGATCGAGCGCGCCAAGCGCGCAACCGCGGACGGACGCCCCTATCTCTTGGACATCCACACCTATCGCGACGGCATCGGCGCAGCCTCGAGTTGGCATCCGCCCTATTCGGTCGCGGATTTGCGCCAGCGCAAGGTGTGACCATGCGGCGGGTGCTGCTTCTTACGTCATTGCCGGGCAGAAGCGCGTCGAAGACGCGCGTGAACGCGCTTATGACCCGGCAATCCATCATCTTCGTAAGGACTTTTTGCGAAGGGGGATGGATGCGCGGGTCAAGCCCGCGCATGACGGCCTGGAAGGCCGCTTACCTCAGTGCAGGCGCGCTCGCGGCGCTAGTTCTCGGCGCCGCCACGCCGCTGCATGCGCAGACCGCAAGCGCCTTGCCGCCAGGAGAGGGCCGCGAGCTGGTCGCGACCGCCTGCTCGCAATGCCACACCCTGAGCGTCATCATGGCGGGTCGCGACGGGCCGGTCGGCTGGAAGAAGCACGTCTACAACATGGTGCTACGCGGCTCGCAATTGACGCCGCGCGAGGCGGACACCGTCATTGGATATCTCATCACCAACTTCGGGCCTATTGCGCCGGCAACAACTGCGAGCGCACTGCCCAGCGGCCCGGGCAAGGAACTCGTCGAGACGCGGTGCGCGGTGTGTCACAACCTCGATAGAGTAACCGTGGTCAAGCGGCAACAGCGCGATTGGGAGACGGTCGTCGCCAACATGTACGAGCGCTGGGGCATGTCGGCGCCCGACGAGGTCAAGGCGATCTCCGCCTATCTGGTCGCGCAATTCGGCCGGGAATGAATGGGAGGACAACCCATGTTCCTCAGAAACTACTGGTACGTCGCCGCCTATGACCACGAGATCGGCCGCCGTCCGCTCGGCCGCATCATTCTGGGCGAGCCCATCGTCTTCTATCGCTTGGAAGATGGCACGCCGGTCGCGCTCGAGGATCGCTGCGCGCACCGTCATTTGCCGCTCTCGATGGGGACATTGGTCGGCGACACGCTACAGTGCCATTACCACGGTCTTCGCTACGACAAGACTGGCACCTGCGTGCGCGTGCCGGGCCAGGACACGATTCCGCGCTCGGCCCGGGTCAGAAGCTATCCCGTGGTCGAGCGCTACCATTGGCTGTGGATCTGGATGGGCGATCCCGCGCTCGCCGACCCCGACAAGATCACCGATTTCCACTGGTTCGACGATCCGAACTGGGGCGCCAAGGGCGAGTACCTCCACGTCAAAGGCAACTGGCAGCTCGTCGTCGATAACCTGCTCGATCTCACGCATCTGGCCTTCGTGCACGGGACCACGATCGGCAATCCGGCGCTGGTGGAGCAGGCGCAAGTCAAGGTGCAACGCGCGGCGGATGGCGTCACGGTCACCCGCTGGATCATCGACGCGCCGCCGCCGCCGACCTTCGTGAAGGCGGGCGGCCTCACCTCCAACGTGGACCGCTGGCAGATCATCAATTTCACCCCGCCCGCGTTCCTGCGCCTCGACGTCGGCGCCACGCCGACCGGTACCGGCGCGCCGGAAGGCAAGCGCGTCGGCGGCATCGGCATGTGGAATCTCAATGCCATCACGCCGGAGACGGGGACCACGAGCCATTATTTCTGGGGCCAGGCGCACAACTTCGACGTCGGCAACCCGAAGACCACCGACATGCTGATCGAGCAGATCAGGACCGCGTTCCTCGAGGACGTCGCGGTGTTCGAAGCGCAGCAGCGCAATTTGCTGATGATCCCCAATCCGCCGCAGACCGACATCAACGCCGACGCTGGCGTGATCCAGGCGCGCCGCATCCTCGATCGGCTCTACCAGGAGGAGCAGGCGGCGACCGCGAAGATGGCGGCGGCGGAGTAGAGGTATCAAGCAGACGGGAACTGGCCGGTTAGCGCAGATGCATTTAGACAAGATCGAATGGACCAGCCACTCATCGGGCTTTAAGTCCTGCATAATCGGCGACTACAAGATCTGGAAGCATTCGGATGGAAAGACCTACGATATTTATCACAAGGCAGGGTTAGAGATTTGGGACAACCTCGGTCCCGCGGGGGCGCAGGCCTTACTCCACAAGCTTTCAAGCCAAGGGTGGCGCCGCGTGGCGGACGCGGACCAAACTCAAACGGCGGAAGAGGCGAAAAAGATTCATATCGCTAAAATGGGACAACCGCTGGGGGAAGTCTATTCAGCTCTCTGGCAGGCGCTTGCGATCATCTTTGTGTACTGGAAGGACTACGTAGAGCTTTTCGGAACCAAACGTAAGCGCATTGATATTCTCAACCAGGCGGCACCTCGATTTTTTCGGATGCTGCAAGATGAGCTATGGGGGATGTCTTTGCTCCATATCGCTCGGCTGACAGACCCAGCAGAATCGGGCGGAAAGAAAAATCTCACGATCCAGGCACTTCCGGACCTCATTGCTGATCCTGATTTGAAAGCAAGAGTCACGACGCTCGTAACGGAGGCTCTCAAGCAAACAGAGTTCTGCCGCGACTGGAGAAATCGCCTTATTGCACACAATGACTTGAAGCTTGCACTCGAGCATCCGACAGAGCCGGTTGCGGACGCGAGCCGTACCCAAGTGAATACAGCGCTCGATGCAGTTGCAAAAATCTTGAACGCTCTAGCCGGGCACTACTATCAATCAGGAACAAGATTCGACCTGACGCCGCGACATAACGGAGCTTTTACGATGCTCTATGTGCTGAACCAGGGGGTCAAGGCGAGAGACGAGCGTGCAAAACGCCTTGAAAGCGGAGTACTGGCGAATGAAGATCTAGACACCGGGGACCTGTAGGCGAGTAAGCAGCGGCGAACGCTCCGACGGCCTCGGCTCGCGCCTTCTCCGGTGCGCGGTCCGGTCAGCGCACGTAAATGTCAGTCAAAACGCCGTTTCCGGAACAGATCCGCAATGCTCGGAACTCCTTCAGGGATCGTTGTCACGCCGGCAAGGGCCAATGCTTCGAAAAAGCGCCGCAAGACAGATTCAAATTGCTCCAGAGGCATCATCTCCTCTGGCCCCAGCAAGAATATCCTGATCCTCCGCTTTGCGTCATCGGAAGCGCTCAAATCGACAATCATCGGCCGTGGACTGTTGGGGTCATCTATTGAATGGAATTCATACACACCTCTAGCCAAAAACCTTGCGTGCTCCGGAAACACCCGCTGATGCTTACGGGCATTGATACAAACAGAATAGGCCTGCTTCTCAAAATACCAAGTGCCGCGAATGGACGGCTTGAAATATGCGCCTGGTAGCACCTCGAAAGGCAATTGCCCCGCCTTGTACCATCTACCCTTCCCGCCAAATTGCTGCGCAAGTAGCCGCGCAACCGCTTGAAGGGTTGCGTTCTTCCACTCAACTGGATACTTGCTCAAATGGCGCGCTAGATAGTCATCATTCACAAGGCCGGCTGTAATATCGCCCATTCGTGGCCAAATTTGCCCATAATTCAAGAAGCCTCTGCCTTGCAACCGCTCTATAATGTTGGCTGCTGTAGCGGGCACGTCGATATTAGTAAGGTTAGGAAAAGCAAATTTTGGGCAGTCCAGTAGTTCAAAGCATTTCCGAGTTGCCATCTGATATCACCACGCTCGCCCGATTCGCCGAATCACGGATCACCACCCCTGATATTGCGGCAACAAATCGCCAATAGGGCAAGCGCCGTGCGAGAGATTTCCAACGATTAATTTAGGCTCCGGCCGCCAAGTCCAATTTCGGATGCAAAGCAATTTTGAATGAGGTCGTTCGGAATTCGATCCCGAAGGCCCCTGCTCTCAGGTGACGAGATATAGACTTGATGCCATGGTCCACCCGGTTTGTGAGTCATCTCGCGAAGTTGAGACGCAGTGAATTGCATATAGTGGGTTGCCACGCTCAAGATGAATTCACGAAGCCCGGCCTCTACGTCCGCAAAATCAATAACTTCCTCCCTTCCCGTCTCGTAATTGAGGTACCGCGCTAGTTTCGTAATCGGAGCATTACCGAACGTCTTAAACTCCTGGTACACGACCCGAATCACGGGTCCATGCTCCCATGCCTCAAAATGGTTCTTAATTATCGGCCGACCGCGTCGAACCAAATGAAACGCATGCACGTAATAAAGCACTTTGTTGAGCTTTAGATTGGTTAAGTCAAATCGTATCGAATCAAACTCCGACAAAAGCAAGTTCGCGATTTTTCTGCCATCGTGCATAACGGGTACGCGATGATGAGCTATGCATGAAGCTGTAGCTTGGCTTCTTTCCGCTTCTCGTCAACAATCTGAACAGCCTGCTCTGCCGTGTATATGTCAACGTGTGGTTTAAGCGAATTCAGCTTGCGGGCGCGCTCGATGACCGGGTCGCGCGGATTCTTGGCTGTGACGAAGTAGGCGGTCGCAATTTTTTCCAAATGACGAACGTCACTAGTCGCGAACCAGTCGGCCAGAAACTTGCTAATGGCGCCGTACCTTTCTACGCTTTCCTTGTTCACCTTGTAAACTCGCTCTCCGAAATCTGTGACTCGGATGCTTGGACCGTAGCCTTCCTTCGGGAAATGAAATTCAAGAATTCCGACCGCACGCATCTCCGTCAATTCATTATTAAGATCGAATGAATACGGACCATGTTTATAGATGACAAACTTATATCCAAAGTTCGCCTTCGCGATGTCCTGCAAGATGTACATTGCCTTTTGAAGGTGCGTTTCTCCACACCAGCTTCCTCGCTCGCGTAGCCGCTTTATCAAGTCCATCACTAAGGCGCAGCGAGAACTATATGAAAGTCGCTCCATGGCAGGCCCCTACTGAAGGTTGAGCAAGTTGTCCTTGTTCGCTTTTCGCCACTGGATGGCGTCGTCATAGACCGATTTGTCGCAATAGACGGTATCGACACCGATTGGCGGCATGTTCGCCAGCACTTGCGAGCGCTGCAAAGAAGAGACGATAGTTCCGTCATATTGAAGCACAGGGAAGATCGGAGCCGCAGCTTTAGCGGGGATGTGGTCGTACCGAATTAGCTCCTTGCCAAATTTTTCCTCAGCAGCAGCTCCAATCACCTTCCCCGGAATAAGAATCCCTCCGGCTCTGTCTGCGGAAGCTGCTTCGTACACACGTCGAAAATGTTCTCGACATTGAATCCGCCGCGCAAGTTGATGGTTAGGTGACTTGGGTTTTTCATACGCGGTGCGGATCGCGGCGAGAACCTCCACGTCCGACATTTTCAGATGAATTTTGAGGCTTGTGGAAAACTTTCCTTTGCGAAGCCACTTCACCAGGAAATCCTTCAGGTGGATGTCATACACGCGACGGATGTGATGTAAGTAAACTTGCTTATACATGAAGTGTCGCGCCAGCATGAGACCTTCCGACGATTCCAACCCACCCGCCTCAAGTCCCAATGCGGGCTCATCCGATTGTTCATATTGTTTCGGCAAGATTCGAAGCGTGGTGATGAGCCGGTGCTGATCATAAGTGCCATATTGCACGCCAGCGTGATAAGCATCGCGCAGCAGGTAGTCCATTCTGTCTGCCCCGAAGGCATCGCCAACGATGATTTCAGCCAGCACCGTCTCCCAAGTGCTCAGCACCAGCGGCTCCGCGCGCTTGGACCCAACCGCTAGTTTGACTATATCGTCAGCTCTCAGCGGCGGAGTCATCGCAGCCCAAATCTCCTCCATCTCCGCGCTGTAAATTATGTCTTTCGTTAGCCGCTCGTGGTCGTAGTCGTCGGGCAGAAGCTCTGCTTCGGCCGCGTGGGAAAATGGAAGATGCCCTAGATCGTGGCACAGTGCCGCCATTCGCAACACCGACTTCCAATAGATCTTCCCCTGCTCATCCGGGATGATGTCGCGCACACTGTTGTCAAAGAGATTTTCGGGCGCAGTCACCACGTCAAAGATTCGAGAAGCAAGGTCCATCACCCCTAGTGAATGCTCGAATCGCTTGTGGGTGGTGCAGGGTACACGAGATAGGTGAGCGCAAGCTGATGAATGTGGCGCAGTCGTTGAAAGGGGCGCGAGTCGATAACTCTTCGCTCATCAGTTCGAACGGAGATGAAAGTATGGATCGGGTCCCGAAATTCGTGGGTGTACTTCATCGGCCCGCGCCCCCGAATCGGCCCATATAATAGGACAACTAATACGCGCATGGCTGATGCGTTCTGATCTATAATGCGAACAAATCGAGAACATAGCTACGCCGCCGTTGTAGGTCCACCGAAAAAAACGAGCCCTCTTTGTAGATTTCGTACCGCACTCCGATCGCTGGGGGCACGCTGCCAAAGCGCCGCGTTGAAGAACGCTGAAACGCCATCTCGTTGTCGAAGGCGGCGGCGTGGCCATAGTAGCATTGCGGCACCAGCAGGCCGGTGGCCGGGGGTTACGGTATCGGGGATTACGCCCGCCATGGTGGACACGACCGGCAGCCCGTGCGCGATCGCCTCCGCAAGTGCCAGCGCCGAGCACTGCGACCCTGTCGCCGAGACCATGCGATCCTAGTATCGTAGCGGGGATGAGCGAAGCGATGTCCGGGATTCCCTTCAAATATCGCCCCCCGATTTCGCTTCGCTCATCCGGGCTACAGGCTACAGGCCAATAACATCAAACCACCCCCTCCCGCGGATACTCGATCCGCCGGTAAAACCCCCTCACCTGCCGCCCATCGAGCGTCATCGCGAGATAGCGGAACGCGTCCGCCGCGTGCGAGGTCCAGTCGTGCACGGGGTGCGCCCGCAGCGCCTGCAGCTTGTCGTCGTAGTCGGCGCGGTAGAGCTTGAGCGCGTCAAGCCCGCGCGCGCATTTGGCCCCGTCGAACCAGCAGCGCGGCAAGAACATGCGCACGGCGTTGATGCCGTCCTCGATCCGGTGCAGCGGCGCGAGCGTGATGTGCTTGAGGCCGAGGCTTGCCAGCACCTCGAGCCGGCTCTTGCCGGTGCCGAGCTCCTTGGCCTGCGCGTCGTGCGGCACGATGTGGCCGGCATAGACGTAGGGGCGTGAAGCGATCTCGCGCACGTAGTGGCCGAGATCGACGCCGGCGGCCTCGTAGTAGTCGATGATCCTGATCTCGCGGCCGATCATCTGCGCGAACCAGATCGCGGTGGCGTCGCGGATGCCGAGGTCCCAGGAGGTCCACACCAGCGCCGCGGGATCGTAGGGCACGGAAGCGATGCGCTTTTCCGCCTCCGCGCGCATCATCAGCTTGCCGTAGTAGGAGCCGACCACGGCGGCGTCGAAGGAGCATTCGAACTCCTGCGCGTATTGCTCCTCGGTGAGATCGCGCCGGGCCGATTCGAGTTCGCTTTCGGGAATGAGCCCGGTCTCGCTCGCCTTGAGCATCATCGAGAACCAGCCCGGCTCCGATTGCGAGCGCCGCCACAGCTCGAAGAAGGCATTGCGGCCCTTGGGCGTGCCGATGAAGACCGCCCAGCCCTGGCGGTCGGCGAGCGCCGGGCGGATGATCTGCGACCACACCCGCGGGTCCATGTCGGCGTATTCGTCGAGCACCACGCCGTCGAGATAGATGCCGCGCATGGCGTCGGGATTGTCGGCGCCGTAGAGCCGCACCTGCCCGCCGTTGCTGTAGTCGATGCGCAGCTCGCTCTCGTGCGCGCTGGCGCCGGCCGCGCGTCCGGGCTCGATCGCCGCGCGCAGATAGTCCCACGCCACCGCCTTCGACTGGCGCAGGAAGGGCGAGAGATAGGCGTAGCGCGGCCGCAGCTTCTGCGATCGCGTCGCGCCGCGGTGCAGATCGTGGATGCAGGCCACGGTCTTGCCGGCGCGCCGGTGGGTCACGATGCAGGCGAAGCGCTGCCAGCGGCGGTGGAAGGCGACGAACTGCCGGCGGGGCCGGCAGTCGACCGGAACGCGAACTATTCGGGATCTTTCCATTCGAATATCACTTTTCCCGGCGGCTCGTCCGCCGCGGCGCCCGCGACCGACTTGCCGTCCATGCGGTCGAAGATTTCCTTGATCGCGCCGAGGTCGCCTTCGAGCGCCTTGGCGGCGAGCTTGCGCGCGATCAGCCGCAGGATGTCGGCCTTGGATCCGTCATCGCTCTCGCGCCGAAGCTCGGCCGCGAGCGCCTCCCACATCGGCCGCGCGGTCTTGCCGCCGCCGGGCGGAACGTCATCGATGCTCATGTCACCTCCATTGGATGGTACGTGGATTATGCAGTCGCAGCCGCGTGTCCCGGATGCGGTGCAGCGCGGAGCGCTTGCGGAGCCATAAGCGCGTTTACGCGCGTCTTCGACGCGCTTTGGCACCGCTGATCCGGGACCGCCAAAGACTCGGACGATCCCGGGTCTGCAGCGCATCACTTCGTGCTGCGCTGCGCCCGGGACACGCCGAGCAACTTCACGCGGACGAATAGGCAAGTGCGCTTGCGTCAGGACCGCTCTCCGCGTTCCTCCAGGCGGCAACGCCGCGCGCGCCAGCAGCGCGCGCTGTGCCGCAGAGCCCGAGCCGCCACCATCAAACGCGCCGTGCCCGAGATAGGCGAGCGCCGCGATCATCGCCGCCTGATCCTCGGCGTAGCAGCCCAGCCCAAAATTGCACTTGCGGCAGAGCAAGCCGCGGATCCTGCCGGTCGAATGGCAATGATCCACGCACAGCGTTTTCTCCGGCGGCTTGCCGCAGATCGCGCACACGCCGCCCTGTCGCGCCAGCAGCGCGGCGTAATCCGCGCGTGAGATGCCGTAGCGGCGTTTGAGGTGTCCGCCCTGACGGCGCACGCTGATCTCCTGCTTGTGCGTCCGGTGGTAGGCGCGACGGCGCGCGCTCTCGCGTGCGCGATAGTCCGCGTCGCGGGCGTATCGTTCCTTTCGTCCCACGCGTTGTCCGACCCCAGCCCCATCGAAATCCCGGCGACAGACCGCCTCCCCCGCCAGTCGACGACGTGGCGCCGCCGCGCGGGCAGAGCCGGGCGCCGGTGTCGGATCGTCGAAGAGGGAGAGAGAACAGCGTTGCGCGGCGCCGCCAGCGATTGCTCGCGTGCCGTCGTTACCTCGCCGGACGACATGATCGCGCCGGGCCAGGAGCCCGACCGCCAATCAGTCGCAATTCCGGTGAATACACCTTTTTAGCCTTTTCTCGTTACGAAGTCAACTACAGAATGAAGGCGAAAGCGTCCCGCCAGCGGCGGGTTGGCCCGGATGAGCGAAGCGATATCCGGGTGCTTACCCCAAAGCACACATCAGATGTTGTGGTTGCCAAGAATTAGCATGGCAACCTCCCAGCAATCCAAGCCGGTACCGGCGGGTCGATCTTATGATAACTCTGCATTTGAAGCGCGGGAGCGAACCCGCATCAACGTAAGAGGTGCAGTTATGAGGGTTTGGACAATCATCGGTCTGCTGTTCACGGCCGCAACCGTCGCGACCATTCCAGTTTCACCGCAGGCGACGCAACGTGGCGTGGAACTAAGGGTCGATCAGGCGCAGGCAATCACTTACGGGCGTTATCGGCGAGTGACCCGGCGGGCTTATAGACGCGCAGCTTATGCAGCCGCAGCGGCTGGAGTGGCCGGATACGGCTATGGCTCTCCGTACTATTCCAGCTACTACGCACCGCAGCCGTACTCGAGCTATTACAGGCCCGTAGACGTGCGTACTGTCTATTACCCCTATCCCCCACCCGGCGTCAGCTATTACCTGGCACCCTTTGCGAGCGTAACCTCCTACGGCCAATATCTAGTTAGACGATGATCCGTGTGCGAGCAGCCGCGCCAGTTCGATCTGCGGCCGGATGGCGCTTGTTGTCCGCCGTGACCCGGCTCGGGCGCGTGCAGCGGGCGTGCGGCGTGCGTTTATCGCCTTGCCGCTCCACACGCGCGAATTGTTGGCCTGGACGCACCCTAGGGGCGCTGCAGGGCCTTCATTCGCCGTTCCGAACGGCGATGGTTCGACAGTCGCTGGCAGCAATTGGCGACAAGCGGACAAAAGCGCCGCGCCGGAGGCGAAGGAGCAGCCGGCGCGGCGCCTGCGACCAGCACCTCCTCGATCCTGTGTAGCTCGTCCAGCTCGCGCTCCAGCGCGGCGACGCGCGGGGCCGACAGTTGCAAAAACTCAAACCACCCCCTCGCGCCCATACTCAATCCGCCGGTAAACCCCCCTCACCTCCCGCCCGTCGAGCGTCATCGCGAGATAGCGGAACGAGTCGGCCGCGTGCGAGGTCCAGTCGTGCACGGGGTGTGGGCGCAGCGCCTGCAGCTTGTCGTCGTACTCGGCGGGGTAGAGCTTGGCCGCGTCAATGCCGCGCGCGCATTTCGCCGCGTCGAACCAGCAGCGCGGCAGCGCATGCGCGTTGATGCCATCCGATGCAGGGGCGCGCGTGAAATGCCACCTCATGTACAGCGCTGGCGCGCTGTCATCTGCTCACCGCGCCCGAATGCGTCGAAAGGAAGCGCGCACTCCGCTGGCTGTCGGAAGTGGTTTGAGTTCGAAGTTTCGGCCGACCGGCTCAAATCGCTATGGAATCACTAATCTCGATCCTTCTCGACGGAAATACGGAAGCCGCGTTCAGTGCCGAGTTGGTGACCGCAGTCAGCGCAGAAATAGGGATGGGCTTCGTCCCAATCTCCATCTGTTGGCATGCGATGAACGGTAATCTGATTCCAGATGTTGCACTTAGAGCAGTGCTTTTTGAAGGTGCGGGAAATTTCGTCTGGATCGTGGCTCACTGCTGCTCTCCATCATTCTAAGCAGCTGAATTGGCTGATCGCGACCCTCCACGCTGGCCGCGAGTCTTGCGAGTGGGACACATCCGCGCGCGTAACCCTCAAATTCTTTCGCCATCGGCATGCACTCCATTGCCTATTGCCTGTCTCTTCTCAAAACCTCTCACCCACGGCAGGAACCATGGTGGTTTGCGCCCAATGAGCGGCTGGAATCACCAAGCTTGCTCGAGTGGATGAAGTTTTGAGAAGTGACAGCCTCCTCGGCATCTATGTCGCGATCGTTCAATGCGCGGTGAGCGTCCAGGCTTCCTCCTCGACCGCGGCCTCCTCGGGCACGGCCGCTGCGGTGGTCGTGGGCTCTTCCCACTCGATCGGCTCCGGCTTGCGCGTCATCGCGCGCGCAAGCACCTCGTCCATGCGCGAGACCGGAACGATGTCGAGGCCTTTCTTGATGCTGTCGCTGATCTCCACGAGGTCCTTGGCGTTCTCTTCGGGAATGAGCACTGTCTTGATGCCCCCACGCAAGGCCGCGAGCAGCTTCTCCTTGAGACCGGCGATCGGCCACACGCGGCCGCGCAGCGTGATTTCGCCAGTCATGGCGACGTCGCGACGCACCGGAATGCCGGTCATCACCGAGACGATCGCGGTGGCCATGGCGACGCCAGCGGAGGGTCCGTCCTTCGGGGTCGCGCCTTCCGGCACGTGCACGTGGATGTCGCGCTCGCCAAACAAAGGCGGCTTAATGCCGAAGGCGAGCGCGCGCATGCGCACGTAAGACGCCGCCGCCGAGATCGATTCCTTCATCACGTCGCGCAGGTTGCCGGTGACGATCATCTTGCCCTTGCCGGGCATCATGGCGGCTTCGATCGTGAGCAATTCGCCGC
>WNGB01011539.1_pt1 | contig 15777 bp, 13 predicted proteins | sample 5400681 | NCBI WGS metagenome assembly WNGB01 (sample SAMN13153367, study PRJNA577476) | soil metagenome | isolation source: 115 cm soil or saprolite under grassland replicate 2 | place: USA:California | collected 2016-06-15
GAAGAGGCCCACGAGGCCGCCGCCGCGCCCAGCCCGGCCGGGCTGCTCGCAGAGCTGGGCGACGTGCTCCAGGTCCTCTACGACCTCGCCGAGACCGCCGGCTACAGCCCGGCCGAGATCGAGCACGCCCGCGCGCGCACGGCCCGGGTGCGCGGCGGGTACGCCCACGGCATCATCTGGCACGGCCCCAACAACCGGGACGGTGCCCGGTGACCGCCACGGCGCTGGGGCTGGCCGGCCCGGTCGTGCCCTGCCCGGGCCTTGCGTGCCTGGCCTGCGGCGGCCCGGTGGGCTGCCAGCGGCTGCACCGCACCGCCTGGGCCTGGACGCACGCCGGGGTACGGCCGGCCGGCTGCCCCGGGCTGCTGGTCCCGCCGTGGGCCGAGGTGAACTACCTGCTGCACTTCACCCCGCCGTACCGGCACGCCGGCCACTACCTCGGCTTCGCCGACGACCTGCCCCGGCGGCTGCGCAAGCAGGCGCGTGGCAAGGGCGCCCGCCTGGTGGCGGTGGCGCTGGCGGCCGGCTGCACCTTCGAGCTGGTCTGGCTGCGGCTGGGCAGCCGCGACGACGAACGCCGCCGCAAGAACCTCAAGGCCGCCCCCCGCCTGCTGTGCCCGGTCTGTCCGGCTCGCCCGGCCCGGACCGCACCCCGCGAGTTCAGGATTCCTGAGCCCGCCCAGGGCGTGCTGGCCCTGGCGGGAGGTGGCCGCTGATGCCCGGGCATCTCGACCCGGCGGCGCTGCGGCTGCCCGCCGCCCCACTGCTGGCCGCCGTCCGCCAGGCCGCCGCCGGGCGCGGCCTGAGCCTGACCGGCCTGCTTGGCGACGCCGGCTACCACGCCTACAAGCGCGTCCGCCGGGCCGGCACCGCCAGCCTGCGCCAGGTCGAGGACCTGTGCGACCTCCTGGGCTACCACCCCTACGAGCTGTACGGCCAGGCGTACCAGCGGCTCGCCCTGGCGGCGGTCCCCGGGCCGCTGACCCCCGACGCGGTGGTGACCGCCTGGCACGAAGCGCGCTGCGGCCGGCCCGGCTGCGGCCGGCCGATCCGCCCCGGCGAGCGGGTCGGGCTGGTCGGCGAGGTCGGCGCCTGCTGCGCCGCCTGCTGCGACCTCGGCCCCGCGGAGGGAAGGGGGGCGGCATGAGCGCACCCCGACCCTACTACCAGGCCGACGGGATCACGCTGTACCAGGGCGACTGCCGCGCCGTCCTGCCCCGCCTCGACCTGGCCGCCGTCGACGTGGTCATCACCGACCCGCCGTACGGCGAGACCAGCCTGGCGTGGGACCTGCCGGTCACCGGCTGGCTGCCGCTGCTGGCCCCGGTCAACAGCCTGTGGTGCTTCGGCTCGCTGGGGTTCTTCCTCGACCACGCCACGACGTTCCGCGCCGCCGAGTGGAGGCACGCCCAGGAGCTGGTCTGGGAGAAGCACAACGGCGCCAACTTCCACGCCGACCGCTTCCGCCGCGTGCACGAGCTGGTGGTGCACTTCTACCGGGGCCGCTGGGCGCAGGTCTTCAAGGCTCCGGTCACCACCCCGGACGCCACCGGGCGGGTGGTGCGGCGCAAGGCCCGCCCGCCGCACCACACCGGCGCGATCGACCCGCACACCTACACCGCGGTCGACGGCGGGCCGCGGCTGCAGCGCTCGGTGCTGCGGGTGCGCTCCTGCCACGGCGCCGCGGTGCACCCGACGCAGAAGCCGCTGGGGATCGTCACGCCGCTGCTGGCGTACTCCTGCCCGCCGGGCGGGCTGGTCCTGGACCCGTTCGCCGGCTCGGGTACCACCTTGGTGGCGGCCCGGCTGCTGGGCTGCCGCGCGGTCGGCATCGAGCTGCAGGCGCACTACTGCGAGCTGGCCGTCCGCCGGCTGGCCCAGGGCGTGCTCGACCTGGCCGGCACCACGGAGGCCGGCTGATGGCCCCCGACCGGCCGGCCCGGCTCGGCTCCGGCGACCTGCTCGCCGCCCTCGGCGAGCTGCCCACCGCCCGGGCGGCCCAAGCCTATGCCGCGCTGGGCTGGCCGGTGGTGCCGCTGCACACCCCCCGCCCGGGCGGGTGCTCGTGCCGGGCCGGCCGTGCCTGCCCCGACCCGGGCAAGCACCCCCACCTGGCGGGCTGGCGCGGACTCGCGTCGGTCGACCCGGGCGAGGTGCGTGGCTGGTGGCGGCGCTGGCCCGAGGCGAACGTGGGCCTGGCCACCGGGGCGCGGTTCGACGTGCTGGACGTCGACGGCCCGGGCGGGGAGGCGGAGCTTCGCGGCCTTGTCGAGGCGGGCGTGGTGCCGCGTGGTGGGCCGCTGGCCCGCACCGGGGGCGGCGGCTGGCACCTGCTGTTCGCACCCACGGGGTTGGGGAACCGGGGCGGGTTCCGCCCGGGGCTGGACTGGCGCGGCCGCGGCGGCCTGGTCGCCGCGCCACCCTCACGGCACCCCTCCGGGCGCTGCTACCGGTGGGTCCGCCCGCCCGGCGCCGAGCTGCCCCGGGCCTCGGCCGGGCTGCGGGCGCTGCTGGCCCCGCCGAGGCGGCCGGCACCCGCCCCGCCGCCGCTGGCGCCCGGTCGCGGCTACGGCCTCGCCGCGCTGCGGGGCGAAGCGGCGCGGGTGGCAGCCGCCGGGCCGGGCGGCCGGCAGCGGGCGCTGAACGTGGCCGCGCTCAAGCTCGGCCGGCTGGTCGCCGCCGGTCTCCTCGAGGAGGCCCGCGTGTGCGCCGAGCTGGCCGCCGCCGCCCGCACGGTCGGGCTGGGCGAGGTCGAGATCGCCAAGACCATCCGCCGTGGGTTGGCCGACGCCCAACGGCACGCCACGGCCGCCGCCCGGGCGGGAGGTGAGCGCGCGTGACCCGCGACCGGTACGACGGCGACGGGGTGCCCTGGCCGCCGGAGCCGCCGCCGGAGGAGGCCGCCGTCTACCCCTTCCCCGGCGCCCCCGAGCCGGCTGCCGAGCCGGCCGGGCAGGTGCGGCCGTTCCCCCGCGTCGACCTGGCCGCCCTCGCCGCCGCGGGGATCGCGCCGCCGAAGCTGGTCTGCGCCGGGCTGCTGTACCGCGGCGGGCTGCACTCCCTGGCCGGCCCGCCCGACTCCGGCAAGTCCACCCTGCTGTACGTCTGGGCACTCGAACTGCTCGCCAACGGCCAGACGGTGGTGCTGCTGGACGAAGAAGCCGGCCGCGAGCTGGCCACCGAGAAGCTGCTCGCCCTGGGCGCCGGCCCGGAGCTGCTGGCCCGGCTGGTCTACGTCGAGTTCCCCGCCCGCACCTGGGACCACGCCGACCGGGCCGGCCTCGCCCGCCTGCTGGCCGAGGTGCGGCCGGCGCTGGTGGGGTTCGACTCCGCCGGGGCGTTCCTCGCCCAAGCGGGGCTCAGGGAGAACGACGCGCCCGACGTGACCGCCTTCTACAAGGGCGTCCTGCTCCCCGCCGCACGAACCTCGGGCGCGGCGGTGGTGGTGCTGGACCACGTCACCAAGCAGGAGGACGCCGGCCGCTACGCCCGCGGCTCGGGCGCCAAGCTGCAACTGGTCGACGTGGCGTTCATGGTCGAGCCGGTGCGGGCGTTCACCCGCGGGCAGTCCGGCCTCCTGCGCCTGGTGGTGAGCAAGGACCGGCGCGGCTGGCTCGCCCGCGCCCACGAGGTCCGCGTGGAGGTCGACCAGGGCCGGCTGGACGTGGGCATCATTCCCGCTGGCGGCAACCCGGACGCGATCGTGGACGATCCGACGCTGGCCGGGCTGGACCTGCCCCCGGCCGCGCTCAAGCTCCTGGCCGTCCTGCGGGCCGCCGAGGGCACGCCGCTGACCGCCCGGGAGCTGGTCGACCGGGTGGCCGAGCGGTTCGGCCACGGCCTGACCCGCCCGACCGTCTCCGGCGCCCTCAACGCCCTGGCCGCCGCCGCGCTGGCCGACGGTGAGGAGGACCGCGCCCGGCACGGCGAGAAGCGCTGGTGGTCCCTGTGACCCGCCCGTCACGCCCGCCCAGCACGGCCCGGTCCGGCCCGGGTCGGTGTCGCCTCGGTGTCGCCTCGCCCGCAAAGTCCCTGCTAGTCGGTGTCGCCTTGACTTTCTCAAGATCGGGGCGGTTTCGGTGTCGCCTCGGTGTCGCCTCACCCTGCTCGGCAAGGACGTTTGCGCAGCTCACCGTGCGGATTGCGAGGCGACGACACCAAGGCGACAGGGCCAATGGCGTCGGTGTCGTCGCCGTCGCCCCCCCTTTAGGGGGCGACGACACCGACCAGGCGACACCGACCGCAGGCCCAAGACCACCCTCCTACGGCGTCGCCCGCTCCCACGGCGATGACGCCCCTTGGGGGGGCGGGTGCTGGCCCGTTCTGGAGCCCAGCAGCCCGCCGTTGCGCTCCGGGGTGTTCTGCCATGGCCCGGCCCGCCTGCGCCCGGCAGCGGCCCGTTCAGGGGCCCTCGCGGCCCGTTCCCGCGCCCCGCCCGGGCGAACGACACCGCTGTAGTTCGCACCCCGCTGCAAGGAGCTGCACGTTGAACGAGACGCCGATCACGCTGGCCGGCAACCTGTGCGCCGACCCCGAGCTGAGCTTCACCGCCAACGGCACCCAGGTCGCCAACCTGCGCCTGGCCATCACCCCCCGCGTCCGCTCGGGCGAGGGGACCTGGGAGGACGGCCCCACGTCGTTCTACCGCGTCACCTGCTGGGGGCAACTCGCCGCCCACGCCACCGACACGCTGGCCAAGGGCGCCCGCGTGGTGGTCACCGGCCGGCTGCGCATCCGCCAGTACGAGACCGAGGACGGTCGCAAGGGCCAGACCGCCGAGGTCACCGCCGACGACCTCGGCCCCAGCCTGCTGTTCGCCACCGCCACCCTCACCCGTGCCACCAGCAACGGTGCCGGCGAGCCAGCCGGCCGCCCGGCGGACGCGCCGTTCTGACCCGACCCGGCCGGCCCGTCGCCCGGGCGGGCCGGCCGGCACCTCGATGAAGCTCAATGGCACGGAGGCACCGACGTGGGCTCGGTGAACTACCGCAAGCGGCCAAGCGGCAAGTACCAGGTTGCCTGGCGATTCGACGATGGGTCCCAGGGCGCCAAGACCGTCGACACCCTCGACGAAGCCAAGGACCTCGCGGCGAGGAAGCGGCTGGAGATCATCGAGGGTACCTGGGCCGGCCGCCGCGGCGGCCGACGGCCGTTCAGCCAGTGGGATGCCGAGTGGTGGGAGGTGTGGTCGACTGATCCCGCGCTCAGCCCCAACTCGCTTGCCGCGGCCGAGAGCCGACGCCGCCTGCACGTCCTGCCGCACCTGGGCGCCCGCCGGATCGAGACGATCACGCCCAAGGTGCTGCGCGCCTTGCAGAACCAGCTCAGCAATCAACTCGGCTACTCAAGCGTGATGGACTGCCGCTCGATCGTGCACCGCATCCTGGAGTTCGCCGAGGATGAAGGCGCGATCCCCAGCAACCCGATGCGCAAGGTCCGACCGCCCAGACGGCCGGTCGACCCCGACAAGGCCCTCGGCCAGGCCAGGCGGCGGGCGCTCACGCCCGAGGAAGCCGGCCAGCTCCTGGCCCGCTTCCCGCTGTTCTGGTGGGACCACGTCCTCTGCCTGCTGGGCACCGGCCTGCGCTTCGGCGAGTTCGCCGGGCTGCGCCGCCGCCGCGTGCACCTGGACCGCACCCCGCCGGTGCTGCAAGTGGTGGACACCCGTTACCAGGCGGGCAGGTTCGGCAGTGGCTTCAAGCCACAGCCAAAGAGCGCGGCCAGCTTCCGGGCCATCCCGCTCGCCCCCCAAGTGGTCGAGGCGATCCGCCGCCAGCTCCCCCCTGGCAGTGACCCCGACACGCTGGTATTCACTGGCCCCGGCGGCGGCCCCGGTCACCCAGGCGGGCCGAGCGTGCCGCGAGGCGCGCACACGGTGCTGTCCCGCAGCAACTTCCGCCGCACCTACCACGGCGCGCTAGCCAAGCTGGCCGACCCCACCGGGCAGCTCCGCCCAACCGCGAGGCGCACCCTCCGAGCGCTTCGTGATGGCGGGCCGCAGCGCGTCGACCAACTCGCCACCCGGCTGGCCGCGAACGGCCGCCGCCTCGTCCGCCCGGCCACAGTCACGATCGCCCTGCAGGAGCTGCGCGCCGCTGGCCTGGCGTCGACCGACCACGGCGACCCGGACGGTCCAGGGGGCAGCTGGTCGGCGCTGCCGGCAGCCCGTCATCCCCTGCTCGACGCGGTCGAACTGCACGGCGCGCACGACTTCCGCCACACCTTCTCCACCTGGCTGGAGCATGCCGGCATCCCGGCTCGGGTCATTGACGAGCTGATGGGCCACGGCCGCAGCCGCCGCGGCGAACTGGACGGCGGCAGCCGCATCGGCCTCCACTACCGGCACACCACACCGGAGATGGCCTCCCGGGCGGTCGCCGCCATTGAGAACCGGCTCACAGTCGTGCTCCAGGTCGCCGAGGCCAGCCTCGAAAGTCGCCCAAACCGGGCAGCACTCAGGGTGTTCTAGTAACGACCAGCTACGTCTCAGGTGGATCTGTGGGACGTGTCCCTACCACGATCGAGGACGGCCGAGGACGGGCGCCGAAGGCGGCCGCCCCCGGCCGTCACAAGGCTCAGCCCTAACGCGATGCCTCATGCTCTGGCCCTCGCCCCTCCCCTAGCGAGGTGCCATAATCCACTCGGCCTTCGTCTCGACTACATATGCAGTACTTGGACGAGGAGTGGTTGTGGGAAACCTACTTATCGACCAAGGCCACGCTGCCCTGGATAGGATCAGTGACAACTACGGCGCTCTGGTCCTCAGCGATGCAAACGAAGCAGAAACGCGCCACAAGGTAATCGACTATCTTCTTCGCGACGTCCTTGGTTGGACAGAAGAGGACATCTCTTATGAGGAACGGGTACCCCAGGACGATAGAGTCACCTATGCTGACTACATAATAAGAACGGCCACGACACAAATCGTCGTAGAAGCCAAGAAAGCGGGAGCTACATTCGCCGTACCGATGGATAGGCGATCAGCCAAGCTGGGAGGCGTCCTCCGCGAAGGGGCAGTCGGACAAGCAATTCGGCAGGCTCGGGATTACTGCCGCGCGAAGCATATTCAGTTCGCCGTAGCGACCAATGGCAGCTGTTGGATTGTGTTTCCGGCAATACGTACTGATGGCGTGACGTTCGATGACTCCATGGCCAGAATCTTTCGAGACTTGGCTGACATACACGAACGGTTTGTTGAATTCTGGGAGCTACTGTCTCGGCAACGAGTTACGGATGGCAATCTCGAGCAGGAGTTGCTCCAGCAAGATCAAATACCTCGCGCTAAACGCCTGCTCTTTTCTCTGAGGGAACCAGGATATCGACTTGGTCGGAATGCTCTATTCGATCATATTGAACCAGCAGTCAATGTTGCGTTAACCGAAGAAGCCTTAGTGAATAACATTGCGGCGCTCGAAGCATGCTACGTTAAGAGCAGCGACCGGGTTAAGTATGACTCACGTCTTCGCATGTACATCGCTGATCAAAAACGTTCGCTTGGCCATAAGAGTATCCGTGTGCGATCCTCGCGAGACGAGCGGTACCTTGATTCCAAAATTAGCGACATTCCAAGAGACGTCCTTAGGTTCATTCTTGTCTTGGGCCCTGTAGGAGCTGGCAAGACAACGTTTCTTCATTACACGCGCGAGATATCGGCAGCCGAGTACATTGACGGCCAAAAGTTGTGGATCTATGTAGACTTTAGGAAGGCTACAGAGCAGGACGAGCCGCGCAGCTTCCTGTACAAGGAGTTGCTTCGATATATCGAGGAGCAGGATAAGGACTTCAACCTAGGCTCCTGGGAATCCTCGATCATGCCAGCATACGAGGATGTCATCCAGGGTCTGGCTAGAGGACCGTTGTTCCTGCTTAAAGAATCTGCGTCGGAGGAGTACAACAAGGAAATTACCCGGATGGTAATGACCGATCGCAATGAAGTGGAACCCTATGTAGAACGAATCATGAGGCGGGCAACGGAGCTCCACGGGGGATACCTGGTAATAGATAACGTCGACCAGCTGGAGAGCGACGAGTATCAGAGGAGCATCTTCATCGAGGCTCAAGCAGCTGCGCGACGTATGGGATTCCACGTCATCATGAGCCTTAGAGATGTAACATATCTCCGGCATCGAAATTCACCCGGCTTCGACGCATTTGAATTTGATTCAATATACATTGATCCACCCCAGGTGGCTCCGGTATTATCCCGGCGGTTCAGCTACGCCAAACGTGTGCTGGCTGGCAAGTCCGCCGAAATCGTGTCAGAAAGAGGCACCAGGTTCCGCGTCCCAGACGTGAGCGTGTTCTTCGATATTGTGGCTCAGTCGCTGTTGTCTGACAATACAGGCTACATGCTAGAGCTTCTCGCAGGCGGCGACACACGACGCGGCTTGTCGCTCGTCCGTGAGTTCCTTTCCAGTGGTCATACGTCTGCTGACCGGGCTCTGGCTGTTTACCTTCAGGATGGCAGATTCCACTTCCCCGTTCACGAAGTCTTCAAGGCAATTGTGCTTGGAAAGCGCAAGTTCTACCGAGACGAAGAATCAATGCTTCCCAACATCTTCGACTTTAAGGACGCGGCCCCAGGCGCTCAACTGCTGCGCTTTCGTATCGTCCAGTATCTTGTGCAAGAGGCCGTGATGCCGTCGTTTGAAGGGACACGGGTCGAAGCGATTGCGGATCAACTACATCGCATTGGCATTGCTGAGAGCGATGTCATGAGGGCACTGAAACAACTGTTCGACGCTCGCGTCTTGCGAACCGCAGATGGTTTAGAAGTTAACAGCGGTTCGGTGATCCTTCCGACTCGTCTTGCGGGATACGTGATAAAGGAGCTATCTCACTGGTTCAGTTATCTAGAGATGTGTTGCATAGATTCATCCATCTATAGCGACGAGAAGTGGACTGAATTGTCCATCATCACTCAAGAGATCCAAGGGATCTCTGGCATGCAGGGCAGGATAGCGGCCCGCATCCGCCGCGTGGAAATGTTTCTCGACTACCTTGCACGGTCGAGGAGAACTGGATCGTTGAGTGCCGGCGCCGTAGCTTGGATCCTTCTTGGAGCTCGCAGGTGATTGCTACGGACATGAAGGTTGCGTTCGCGCAAGAAGCAGACCTTGTGCTTGAGTCGGTGGCGCGGATGACTCAACGAATGAATCCGGAGTTTTAGTGCGCTGAGATACATCCGGCAGAGGATGTATTGGTCACGCTGAGCGCACAGAGCGGCCATCCATCCTGTGATCGCCAGCGAGCGGACACTCGCGCTACGTCGTTAGCATAGGTCGCGTGTGGGATCCTGGGGGAACAAGCCCCCGGTACTACGGAGCGCTGATAAGGATGCGCTCCGCTGCTGCTGCGATCCCGAATAGCGCAATAAGGCCATCACGATGAGTGGCGAGAGCGACGCGGATCGTGATCTGCTGGCAATCTGCTGGCAACCGGCGCCAACAGGGGGAGTCACAGGAGCGTTGTGCCTGGTGGAGCTGAGGGGATTCGAACCCCTGACCTCTGCGATGCGAACGAATGCCACCCGGTTCACGCATCCCTTCCCGGGCCAACGATGACCAACATCAGCCCAGCTCACTGGCCATGCACCGTTGCACTGCATAGGCCCGAGTGAGCTGCCGTAGGGTCCTGGTGCTGGCAACCTGCTGGCAGTCCACGCTCTCTGGCGTGCCCGCGCCGCGATGGACGATCACGTGCTTGCACAGAGTCCAAGCCTGACCAGTTCTCTAACGACCTATGGATCAGAACGTGCGCACTTTGAGGTCCTATGACGACCTGCCGAACTCGGCGTGCGCGTTGAGACTATCTTCAAATATGCCGCAGAGTTACGGATATCAGCTTCTGCGCCAATCCTGCTAGGCAGAGGTGCCCACGCACAGATACCTTGATACTGACCACTCGGGATTGGAATCTTGATTGTCGCCTTAACTGTCCCTGTGCGATCGGGGCCAATACGATTCCAGAGTAAGAGCGCTCCACTACCGGCTGGGAGTACTTTGTACTCATCAGGTGCCACAGATGTGTAGGTCCAGTTGCGCTCACAAAGCGCTACCGTTGCGTGATTGGCTTGGGCGAACTTCTTGATTCCTATAACCTGCACCAGTATCTGGTCGGTCGTGCGGAGGCCTGACGCGCTGACCTCAACCGTTAGCGTCCTGATTCCCGAGCTCTCCGATGTGGACGACAAGGCCACCAAAGGCTGTTCGCGGTCGGCGACGCTGGCGGCGCCTAACCAAACGGCCCAGGCGACAGCAACAAGGAGCACTAGGAGGCCCAGGCCTGCTATCAGGTTACGCAGCAGCACTGCCGCCACCAGTACGGTGGCCGCCAATGCGATGATCACGGCTGCGGCGAGCTGCCCTGGCTGATTCCGAACGGCCCTAGTAAGCGCGTCGCCTGTCACGCCAACAGCCGCAAGTCCAGCAACAACAAGCGCGATTGCAGCGGCGAGGGCTGGGGGTAACGTGAAGGGCGGCGTTCCTGGCGGACCGCCTCCACTGGGCGCCTTTGGTTTCACGTCGTCGGCCATGCCCCGCCCCTCGCTATCTGGCGACCATGTCGTGACTCCGCGCGCTCGCCGGCCAAGACATCGGTCGAAGTAGGGTCGTTCGCTGAGCGCATTGTCAAGAACTGGGCGCTGGCATCTACTCGACCGCGACCCCGATTGCCTGCCAAAACACGGCCTCCGCCATGATCCGCGTCCCGTACTGCCGGGCCATGCGCGCCTTGGACGACAGGCTGTCGGGGTCGGCCACCACCAGCAGGTCCAGGCCCTTGGTGACCCGCGGCGCGACGACCAGGCCAGCCGCCGTCGCCAGCTGCTCAGCCTGTGCCCGGGTGATCGGCGCACCACGCAGCCGCCCGGCAAGGCTGCCGGTGAAGCACACCGTACAGCCTGCCAGCTGCTTGGCCGTCGGCCTCGTCCCCGCGGAAGCCACGTCGTCGGCCGCCGGCGCGCTTTGGTCGCCAAGCTGCGACTCGAGCATGGTCGGCGGGAGGCCGAGCAGCGCGCAGACCTGCTCGAGGTCGCGACGCTCGGCTGGGCTGACCACCCCGTCGGCCCTGGCCGCTGCGGCGAGGGCTTGCAGGTACTGCCGGTGGGCCTGGGTGACCTGGTCGCGCGACAAGCCCCAGTCCTTGGCGGTGGCCAGCAGCGCGCCGGCCTCGGCTTCGGTGATCCGTCGGTCCTCGAGCGCCCGGTCCAGCAGGTCCAGGTAGGCGGCGACCTCCGCGCTCCCGACGCCGACCGTGTCGAGCCGGTCGACCAGGCGGGCCAGGTAGGTCACCTGCTCATGCCGAGCCCTGGTCGCCTGGTCGCGGTGCAGGCAGCGGCCGGACGGCGCCACGCCGCACCAGCGCGCCTCCGGCAAGCTGAGTGGCTGGCAGCCGAAGTCGGCGAAGCTGTCCAGGCGCGCGGCCCGGCCAGCGTCCAGGTAGGCGACCAGGAGCCGGGCGGTCGCGCGGGCGTCCCCGAGCGCGGAATGGGCCCCGTCCGTGGCGATGCCGGCGTTCGCGCAGCAGTCGGCGAGCTTGCGGCTGGCCAGCCCCGGCGCCAGCAGGTAGGCCAGTCGCAGGGTGCACAACGCCGGCATCGGCGGCAACAGCAAGCCGGCCATGCCGCACTCGGCGGCCAGGAACCCCAGGTCGAAGCGGACGTTGTGGCCCACCAAGACCGCGCCACGCAGGCGTGCCGCCACGTCCCCGACCACCTCGGCGAAGCCGGGGGCGTCGCGGACGTCGGCGGCGGTCAGGCCGTGCACGTGCGTGGCGCCCACGTCCCGGCCGGGGTTGAGCAGGGTGGCGTACTCGTCCTCGACGGCCCCGTCGGGGCTGAGCCGCAGCACCGCCAGCTCGACGACCCGGTCGTGCAGGCGGGGCGAGAACCCGGTGGTCTCGACGTCGACGACCGCAAACGGCGTCGTACCCAGCCTCAAGGACGGCTGAGCAGGAGAGCCAGCACTACCCGGGTGGTCGACCGCGACATGGTTCTTCTTGGAGCTTCGCCGGTCGAAGGCCCTCATGCGCCCCCTCCGCCAGTAGTTCTCGACTTACCCATGCCTGGCGCAGCGGACAGCATGACCATGAGGCCCGCTCAGGTGATAGCGAGTGCGCTGACGGTGCGGAGGTACGAACCGGGCCGGCCGGCGTCGGCTAGGAGGTCATCGAGGCGCAGAGCAGCCGCGCCGGGCCGGCTGGGTCGAGCCGCCAGCCGGCGAGCCGCCACAGCGCGCCGGCGAGCGCGACGGCTTGCCAGCTTCGCAGTCTTACCCGACATCGGGCCGACAGGCTACATATAGCCGCTTTAGTCGATGGGCTGCGGCGATGCGGCGAGCTGTGACGACAGACCTTAGCTGGCCAGTGGTAGGTCTCTGACGTGCGGGGTGCCAGCCGTTGCAGGGCATAGTTGGCCAGGAAGGCAGCTTCTTGTTGGCCACGTTCGGGCGAGTTCGGCGGGCTGGCTGGTGTGGATGCGGACGGCCAGCTGGAACGTCGAACGCCTCGACGCCGTAGCATGACGGCGATGGAAGCCAGCCGGACCGCCGTTCTGGTCTGCCAGGGCCGGGCCGCTGCGGATGGACGCATCGCGGTCGGCCGCTTCGCCGACCCGATGGCGATCACGATGCTGCGCGACCCAGAACGGGTCCCCGTCGACCAGGTCCGTGTCGGCACGCCGCCCGCGGGCTGGGCCGAACGGGTCGACTACGAGGCGGTGCGCGCCTGCGCCGAGTTGATGGTCCCGCGCACGATCGCCATCGATGCGGCGCTGCGCGAGTGGCCTGCGCCGCAGCTGGTCATCCTCGGCGCGGGCCTGGACGCGCGCGCGTGGCGGATGAAGGAACTGGCCGGCGCCGACGTCTTCGAGGTTGACCAGCCCGCGTCGCAGCACGACAAGCGGGACCGGATCGGCGGCGAGGTCCCGGTTGCCAGGTCGCTGCGTTACGTGCCGGTCGATTTCACTGGCGACCGGCTGGACGCCGCGCTTGCCGAGGCCGGGCATCAGCCGTCGGTGGCGACGACGTGGCTTTGGGAGGGCGTCGTGGCGTACCTGCACCACCCCGTCGTGGCCGCCACCGTCATCACAGTCAGCGGCCTGTCCGCGCCGGGCAGCACCCTGATCGTCAACCATCAGTCGCCGTCGGTGCTGGCGGCGGTCGGTCGGGTCGTCGCCCGTGCCATGAACGCGTCGGCACGCCGACGCAGCCCGTGGGCGGACGAGCCGCGCCGTTCAGCGTGGACGCCGGGTGCGATGCGGCGCCTGCTGGGTGGCCAGGGCTTCACCGTCACGAGCGACGACGACCTGCTCGGGCTTGCCCGGCGGTTTTCGTCGCCGGTCCGCCACCGCACGTCCTTGCGCACCGGGCGAATTGCCGTCGCGACTCGGTAGTGCTGCCACCGGCACGTTGTGATCTTGTCGTCGGCGATAGCGAAAGCGTGGTGCCTGGCTGGAGGGGAGATCCTGACCTCCTGAGAGCCGAGACCAGTACACGGGTTGGCGGTTTACTCGGGTCCGGGCTTGGACTGCGACCCGGATGGCCGTCACCTGAGCATGTCGGACTGCGAAAGCGCACCAGCGTCCAGCGCCTCCAGCAGACGATCGCGATAGTCACTGGCAGCCGCCCAGACTCGCTCCTCAGACGGATAGAATTTCCAAAGTGCTAGCGCCCCAACCGCAGCCGCCATACCAAACGCACTTCCCGGAGTCGATATGGTGCCAAGTTGAGTACTGGCCGCGGTGAGTGCGATGCCCACGCATACGGCCAAGGCCGAGATCGACAGTCCCACCGGCCGGACGGCCAGCAGGTTGCGAGCGAATCCGTAAGCCTTGTTTTCCGCGAAGACCAGCGGATACTGCGAGACATCGCGGGTGGCCGAGATCAACCGCCTGACAGCGTTAGCGGCAGCGTCTTCGAAGTCTGGATGGTTGGGGTCGTTGACAGGCAGCCTGGTTTCCGCAGCGAGGACATCACGGCGTCGTCGGGCAACCAGTCCATCTTCCCGCAGGGCGGTCACGACCGGGTTACCACCCCATGCAGCCCAGAGTCTGCCCTGTAGCCGTTGGCCGCGGCGACGCACCCACTCCGCAAGCACGAGCGATAGGCCCATGGCCCCTCCAGCGCTGGTTAGTACCGCAGCGGCCGGCCGCTCTTGGAGCCCCGCACCGATCGCGACCACGAGAGGACCGAGAAGCAGCAGCAGGCCTGGCGCCAGTCGTGCGGTGCGGGAGTAGGCATCGATTGGCATTTAGCACCCGCCCACGTCAGACATCGAAGCTACCGATATAGCGGCCGAGACCCGCTGACGCTCCCGCGTCGTCAAGGAAATCCACTGTGTAAGTCTCGGACGACACGTATACGTGGACTTTCCCAGATTGACAATCGAAAACTATATCACCAGCACTATTCTGAGTGATCACATTCCACCCGGGGTAGTACCACATTTTCTCAGATTCGGCCTCGCCAAGCACGATCACGGTGGGGTCCATCTGCTCTAGCCATTCATCCGGAACTCGTCCAGATTCCCGGCCGTGGTGAGGAGCGAACAGAAGATCGACCTTAGGTAGATCCACCTGCCCATCGATCTTCTCCATGAATTCCGTTTCGAGATCTCCCATCCAAAGGGCGGTAACACCACCGTTGAGGCTGTACTTAATAATCGCCGAAGTGTTGTTAGGGCTCTCGCCACTCTCGGCTGCGTCCAACGCGGCCTGGAAGTCGGTGTTGCTTGTGGACGGCCACAGGATGTTGATTCCTGCCGAGCCGCGCTCGTCGTTCCACTCGTTCATCCAGCGGCGTGAGCAACCCTTGAAGATATAGAAGGCTTTCTTCGGATCATCGCGCAGCTTGCAATAGTGCTCGAAATCTTCCGTGGGATCTTCCTTTGTCGCCGCATTCTTAATGCAGTAGAAGTTGAGAAGCCCCATCCGCGAGTCGAGGTACTTAAGACCCTGAACGTGGTCTTGATCAGGATGCGTGGAGATGAATCGCTTGACTCCCTTGTCCCTGGACTGCTGTATCAGCTCGTCGACTATGGCCCTGCGCCATGCGTCATCATCCGCCGGGAGCATGCAATCGATCATGGAAGTTGTCCGAGTTGTGGAGAATATAGTACATGTCCCCATAGCCCACGGACACCGACTTGATGATGCTCATCAATCCCTCGTTCAATTTAAGACCATAGCCCCGCCAAGAAGTGACGTGGCAGACTACCATATGCCGTTAGAAGTATTTGTGCCCTCTTCCGAGCGTCTGAGGCGAGCCGACTTCAGCGACCTCAGCCTCCTACGCCGCAGGGCCCGGCGTTCTCTCGAAATGTTCGTTCATGCGAGCGTGATCCCGACGGCGGCCAGGGTCGCCGGGTCTGGAAGATCAGGCGTCAAGCACCTCGCGCAGATGGGCCAGGTCGCCGGGGCGCAGGTCGCCGCGCCGCACCCGGTCGACGCACGCGGTCGGGCCCATGCCGAGGACATGCTCGGCACGCTGCACGGCAGCGGCGAGCCGGCGCAGCGGCGCGGCCGGTCTAGGCCTCTGTACCCTCTGCGGGTCGGAGCGCTGTAGGTCCGCAGCGGGATCGAGGTGTTCGACGGCCGGGGAGCACAAGCCCGGCCCTCGGGATCAGCCTTGCATGAAACCGACATGGGTGTGGCTCCATCTCAGGGACTGGGTGAGCTGCGAAGTTGGCGGGCCTGAGGGTGGCGGGTGAGGATCGGCTCCTTGAGGTGGTGTGAGGAGACGGTCATGGGATCGTTGCTGGATCGGTTGGAGGCGCGAGAGC
>WNGB01032015.1_pt1 | contig 15777 bp, 10 predicted proteins | sample 5400681 | NCBI WGS metagenome assembly WNGB01 (sample SAMN13153367, study PRJNA577476) | soil metagenome | isolation source: 115 cm soil or saprolite under grassland replicate 2 | place: USA:California | collected 2016-06-15
AGTTCGTGCAGGGCGCCCATGTCCGTCAAGTCCCTGCCGGTCAGCAATTCGACCCGGCGACGGATCTCCCTGGCCTCTCCGGTCGCCGGGGTCGGCACGTCCCACAACCGCACCAGGCCATCGTCGCAGAGCGTTGCGAACAGGCGGCCCCCGGGCTGGAAGGCGACGGCGCGCAGCGAACTCGGGTGACGCAGCGGCGGCCCCAGGCGGCGGCCCGTGCCTCCATCCCACAACCGCGCCGTCCCGTCGCGACTGCCCGTCAGGATCCACTTGCCGTCAGCACTAAACGCCGCTGCCTCGACCCGCCCACTCTGCTGCAAGGGCGGCCCGAGCGGCTGCCCCGTGACCGCGTCCCACAGCCACGTCGCGTGACAGCTGCGCGTCAGCAGCCGCTTCCCATCAGAGCTGAAAGCGACTTGCTGAACCGTCTGGGGGTGGAGCAGGGGCGACCCAAGCCGCCGGCCCGTCGCCACGTCCCACAAGCGCATCTTGCCATCGGCACAGCCTGTCGCCAGGCACCGCCCGTCGGGGCTGAACGCGATCCCCTCGACCGCCCCCGGATGCTGGAACTCGGGGCCAGTCACCTTGCCCGTCGTCGCGTCGTGGAGCCGCCCCTTCTTGTCGCCTCCCCCCGTGGCCACCAGTTTGCTGTCGGCGCTAAACACCCCACCGTCGATCCACTCCCCCGCAAGGGGTTGACCAATTTGCACGCCGGTCGCGGTGTCCCACAACCGGCCGCCGCGGCCAAGGTCGCGGACCGTGAGCAGCCGCTTGCCGTCGGGGCTGAAGACGACATTGCGGATCGGCTGCCCTTCGCTCAGCGGCGGACCGTGCGGCCGACCGGTGGCCGTTTCCCACAAGCGGGCGGTGCCATCCTTGCTCCCGGTCGCCAGCTGCTTGCCGTCGGGGCTGAACGCGACCGCGGTCACCGCGTCGGTGTGCCGCAACACCAGGCCGAGCGGCGTTCGCGTGGCCACGTCCCAGAGCCGGGCGGTACCGTCGGCGCTGGCGGTCGCCAGCAGTTTGCCCTCGGGGCTGAACGCCAGGGCCGTCACAGGCCGGTCGTGGACGGGGGCGAGGACGTCGCCCAGGCCCTGGGGAACGGTGAACAGGCGCGCCCGGCTGGGCGTGTAGGTAGACCCGGCCAGGGCTGTCCGGCCATCGGGGCTGAAGGCCACGGCACGCACATTGCCCGACGTCGGAAACTCGCCCAGCGACTGACCGTTCGCGGCCAGCCAGAAGTGAACCCGGCCATCCTCGGAGCCTGTCAGTAGCAGGCGCCCGTCGGGGCTGAAAGCGACCGCCCACACGGGCCCGCCATGCTCGAGCGGCCCCCCGATTTGCCGCCCCGAGCCCACGTCCCACAGGCGCGACTCACCGCCGAATTTACCCTTCTCCAGGGCGATCAGGACGCCCGCCAGCAGCCTCCTGCCATCGGGGTTGAAAGATAGCACCTTGATCGGTCCGCGATGGGGCAAACGTCGGCTGAAGGCCTCCCCGGTGTCGGCCCGCCAGACGCGCACCTCGCCGCCGAGGAGCCGTTTCTGGGCCATGTCGAACACACTGGCCCCCGTCGCCACGAAGCGGCCATCGGGGCTGAATTCGGCCGTCAGGATCCTGCGATACTGCCCCGTCGGCTTTTCTCCAGCGACATTCTCCTGGAGAGTGGCGAAGGGCTCTGGGGCTCGATCCGGGGCCTCGCGCAGGGCCGCCGTCCGCCACAGCCGCGCCGTGCCGTCGCCGCCCACGGTCACGACGGTTTTACCATCCGGGGCGAGCGTGCTCATCAGCACACCGCCCGGGTGGGGGAGGGCGAGCGGCGGCGGATCGCCGGTCGTCGACAGCAGATGTGCCCCTTTCGAGCCCGTGACCAGTACGGTGCGGCCATCGGGACCGAAGGTCGCCGTGCGGATCGCCTGGCCGCGCAGCAAGGCCGGGCCGCGCGGTTCCCGGGTTGCCGTCGTCCACAGACGTAGCGTGCCGTTTCGATTGTCCGGGTCGCCGCTGCCAGTCAGTATGGTACTCCCCTCGGGACTGAAGCCGACAGTCCAGACGGGATCCTCGTGCCATAGCGGCCCGCCGACCTGCTGCCCCGTGCCGACGTCCCAGAGTCGGGCCGCACGGTCCTTGCAGCCGGTCAGGGCCAACTTGCCGTCGGGACTGAAGGCGACCGCCCACGTCCAGTCGGGATGCGGCAGCGTTGCCCGCAACCGCACCAGTTCGCGCCGCCAGCCACCCAGGTTGATGCGGATGAGGCGTTCCAGTTCAGGGTCCGCGATCCCCTCCGCCAGTTCCAGGCTGCGCGCCAGAAGCAACATCGCCCGATCGGTTTGGCCGTGCTCCCCCTGGTTGATGGCGACGTCGAGGGTACTGCTGGCGGAGAGCTGCTCGGCCTTGCGCCGTTCCTCGTTGGCTCGGGCCTTCTCCGCCAGGGCGGCGGCGGTGGCCAGTTCCGCAGCGGCGCGGGCGTGCATCTCATCGCGCCACTTCCACGCCACCAGGACGAAACCGGCGATCAGGACGGCGGCCAGAACGCCAACCAGGGCCGCCACGCCAGGGTTCCGTTGGCACCAGCGCTCCAGGCGCTCGAGGCCGCCGACGCGGCGGGCCAGGATCGGTGCGCCGACGAGGAAGCGATCGAGGTCAGCAGCGAGGGCGGCGGCGCTGGCGTAGCGGCCGCGCGGCGCTTTATGCAGACATTTAAGACAGATTGTCTCCAGATCACGCGGAATGCCGGGCTGCAAGCGCGACGGTGGGACCGGATCGAGCGAGCGAACCTGGGCGAGCGTTTCGAGCAAGGTCTGCCCCTGGAACGGCGGCCGGCCCGTGAGCATCTCGTAGAGGATGGCACCCAGCGCATAGACGTCGGCTGCCGGGCCGACGTCGCGCGTGCGGCCGGCGGCCTGTTCGGGGGCCATGTAGGCGGGTGTGCCAAGCACGTCGCCCTCGACGGTGCGCGTGTCGCTCATTTCGAGACGGCGGGCGAGGCCGAAGTCGGTGATCTTCGGGGCAGCACCGGCGAGCGGGGGGCGTGAGCCCCCTGATGACTCCGAGGGATCAGGGGGCTCACGCCCCCCGCTCGCCAAGAGCACGTTGGCCGGCTTCAAGTCGCGATGGACGACGCCGTGCTCGTGGGCGTAGCCGACCGCACGCGCCAGGATCGACAGCAGTTCGGCCGACTCACGCACTGGCCGCGGCCGGCCTGCCAGGGACTCCGCCAGGCTGCTGCCTTCCACGAGTTCCAGCGCCAGATAGGGTTGCCCCTGGTACTCGCCGATGTCGAAAATTTGCACGATATGGGGGTGCTGCAACTGAGCCACGGTGGCGGCCTCAGCGTGGAATCGTTCCAGCCGGTTGCGGTCGCTGCCGAGCAGCATTTTCAGGGCGACCAGGCGGCCGAGGCGCACCTGTTTCGCCTTGTAGACGACGCCCATGCCGCCGCGGCCGATCTCCTGGATCATCTCGTAGCCCGGCAGCCGCGGCAGTGCTGTCCTGGCCTCCTCGTCGCCTCCCGACGCCGTCGCACCGTTGGCGGGCAGGCGCAGCGCGCTGAGGATGAGATCGCTCTCGCCTTCGAGCTGCTGCAGGGTCGTCTCGCAGAGGGTACACTGCTCCAGGTGGGCCGCCACCGTGGCCTGCAGCGCTTCCGGCAAGTCGCCGAGGTGGAAGGCGGACAGCTCTTGCTCGGTCGGGCATTCGTTGGGGCGCATGATGGGCTCCTGAACCGTGGACCGTGGACCGTGGGGCGTGGACCGTGGACTGCACGGTTGTGGCACGGTCTCCTGACCGTGCCACAACCGTGTGTCTTCACCGTCCACGCTCCACGGTTCACGCCCCACGCAAAACCGAACCGGCACGTTTGGCTTTCGCCTTGCTCCGCCGGGGTTTCGTGGCTACAAGATAGAGTATGGCAAGCCGGCTCTCTGGGAAATGGGGGCGGTCTGCGCGAGGATGCGGCTTGCCAGCCCAACGAGGGGCTCCTCCGGCAGGGCGGCCGCACTGAGGGGTGGTGAGCCATGCGGTATTCCGCGGGGCCAACTGCCCTGAAACGTGATGGAGGGTGGCCCTCCCGGAGCGAGGCGCCGCGATGGCTGATAAAAGGCAGGAATTTACCCAGTTATTTGAGCAGGTTCGTGAGGGGGGAGAAGGGGCGGTTCGCCAACTTCTCGAACGCTACGGCCCGCACATCATGGCCGTCATCCGTCAAAAACTGGATGTCGGCATGCGCTCGATCTTCGACTCCCTCGACTTCCTCCAGGAGGTTTGGGCGTCGTTCTTCGCCGGGGAACTCGATCATACCTTCAACGACCCCGCCGCGCTGATGAAGTTCCTCGTCTGCATGGCCCGCAACAAGGTCACCGACGAAATGCGCAAGCGTCTCAACGGCAAGTACAACCTCAAGCGCGAGCATTCGCTGGACGGCTCAGCGCGTATCGAGGCCGCCAAGTTGCGCTCCAGCGACGCCACCCCCGGCGAGCAGCTCGCGGCCAAGGAAACCTGGGAGCGCCTGCGCTCCCACCTGCCGTTCCACCATCAGCGCATCCTGGAAATGCTCCGCGAGGGCCACACGCACGCCGACATTGCCCGGGAGTTGAAGCTCAACGAGAAAACGATCCGTCGCCAGATCCAGAAGATCTTCTCGAGGTACCGGCCATGAACGCGCTCAACTCGACCAGGGAACGCAGGCACGGATCCCCGGCCGGTGCGATCACCCGCCAGTTGATCGCCGAAATGAAGGAGTTACGCGATCTCGATCCGGCTACCGGCGCCCGCGAGGTGCTGGCCCATCATCCCGAATGGGCCGGGCACAAGCAACTCCTGCGCGACCTGGCCTGCGAGGAATTCTCCCAGCGTCTCGCTGCGGGCGAGGCTCTCAACGCCGAGGAGTTTGGCGCCCGTTTCCCTGGCTGCGGCGACTCGTTGCTCGAAATCCTCGTGACGCGCCAGTTCTTCGACGAGAACCCCGAATTCCTCGAAGACGACGAAGGCCAGTCCTGGCCCGAGGCGGGCGACATGCTGCTGGGGTTCGCTCTGATCCGCGAACTGGGCCGTGGGGCCTTTGCCCGCGTCTTCCTGGCGCGCGAGCCGGCGCTGGGCGACCGCCTGGTCGTCGTCAAGGTGTCGCTGCTGGATGGGTCGGTCGAGGCCGACACCCTCGGCAGCCTGGCGCACCCGAACATCGTCCCGGTTCACTCTCTCTGCGCCGACGACGACACCGGCTGGACCGTCGTCTGCATGCCCTACCACGGCAGCGCTACCCTCGAAGACGTGCTCGCACACCTTGCCCGCCAGCCGCGCCTGCCCGAGCGAGCCGATGTCTTTCTGGAAGTAGCGGAGGCGGTGGATGGTGGATGGTGGATGGTGGATGGTGCAGAAGCCCACGGGCCGCGGCCCGTGGGCTTGCACCCTTCTTCACCATCCACCGAAGAGGAGCCCGCCGCCATCCTGCGCGGAGGTAGCTATTTGGAGGGAGTGCTGCACCTGGGCTCCCAAATGGCCGACGCGCTGGCGCACGTTCACGAACGCAGAATCTATCACCGCGACCTGAAGCCAGCGAACGTCCTGCTGACGCCGGCCGGTCAGCCGATGCTGCTGGACTTCAACCTCAGCTGCAATGAAGAAGTGGGCGAGCAGGCCCTCGGCGGCACCTTGCCGTACATGGCCCCCGAGCAGATCCAGGCCATGAGCGAACGCGACGCTCGCGACCAGGACGCCATTGGGCCGCGCGCCGACCTGTTCGCGCTCGGCGTGCTGTTGTACGAACTGCTCACCGGGAAGCATCCGTTCGGCCCGCTGCCGCGCAAGAACGACCGGAAAGCGCTGGCGGCCTATCTGCTCGACCGGCAACGCAGCGGCCCCACCCCGCTGCGGCAGCTGAATCCCAGGGTAGACCGCGGCATTGCTCGGCTCGTCGAGGGTTGCCTCGCGTTCGACCCGGAGCAGCGTCCCGCGTCGGCGCGCCTGCTGGCGGAAACCTTGAGAGGCAGGTTGTCGGCTGGCCAACGGCTGAAGCGGCGTGTGGCGTCTCATCCCTGGCTGCTGGCCGCCGTCGCCGCTGGCGTGCTCCTCGTCGCGGGGCTCTTCGCCGCCCTGCAATTGACGCCGCAGGCGCGCAACGCACGGGATCTCCAGGCGGCTCGACAGGCTTACGCGCGTGGCGATAACACCGGAGCTCTTCAGTGCTTCACACAGATCATCGAGCGCGGCGGCGAATCGGCGGCGGTGCGCTTCGAGCGCGGGCGGGCGTTGGACTCCCCGAAGCCCACGCGGAGTATCTCAAGGCCGACAAGTTAGCCGGGGGGAACGATGGGAAGATCAAGGCGGCCCTTGCCTACACCAGCACGACGCATCTCGGCGGCGGGCACGAGGTTGCCATCTACTATTATGACAACGCGATCAAAGCCGAGTTCAAGACGGCGCAAGTGTACAATAACCTCGGCTGGAGCCTCGCCCAACGGAACCTGCGGACGGAGGCGAGGGAGTTCTTCACTCGAGCCATCCAGGCGGATCCTACCTTGCAGGTCGCCTATCACAACCGCCTGCTTCTCACCGTCCGTCAGGGAGCCGATCAGGGCTCTGACCCCCAGAGGTGGAAGGCGACCCTGCATGAAGGACTCGCAGATTTCGACAAGGCAATGCAGTTGGGGCCGGTGACGGCGGACCTGTATCGCAACGGGGCACGTCTGTGCAGCCTTGGCGTAGCGAGCGACCCCACTCTCGCCCAGCGCGGTCTGCGCTACGTGGCCAGGGCAATCGAACACGGCATTTTACCAAAGGATTTGCGCGAAGATCGCCTGCTGACGATGGGACTCGGTCACCTGCCGAGGTTCTGGGATCTGGTCGACGGGCCGCCTTCTGGGAGGGCTCACGTCCTTTGCCGGTTCACAGTTGACCCTCTTGAATAGCGTGAACCACTGAGAGGCAGTAACAACAAGGCGAGCGGCGCGGCGTGAGCCCGCCGGTGAAGGCTTCACCGGCGGGCTCACGCCGCGCCGCTCACCTTGTTGTGCGTGCCTCTTAATATCGCACGCCGAAGTTGAGCAAGAGGTTGATGCCGGTCAGGTCACTATTTGTCTGCAGGAGATCGCAGAAGGTATAATCCCACTCCATGCGGAGGCCTGCCAGGAACGTGCAGCAGTGGCAGGGCACCTCGACGTCGGCATGCAGCGATACCCAGACGCCTTCAAAGACCTTCGAGCGGTGACGAATCTCGTTGAACTCGGCGTTCGCACTGCCCCAGCGGCCGCCGACGTCGAAACCAGCGCGCCATGTCGGACAGCTGCCATTGGCCGGATCGGTGATGTACCACTCGTGGCCGCCGCCAAGGTTCACCGCAGTCCGGTTCAGGTTGCGGAGCGTGACGCCGGGCGCATCGACGCCGAAGCGCACCGGGGTTGCGGCGCCGTTGGCGTCCGGAACGAGGAGCGACAGCGGAATGCCGCCCGCGTTGTTGAACTTCCCCTGATTGGTGATGTTGCTGATGCCGAACTCGACGGTCCAGGCGTTGGTCCGTTCCGGGTTGAAGAACAGGGAACGGTAGCCGGCCTCGAACATGTAGCCGCTGTGGATGACGTCGCTGAGAGGGCTGATTCGACCGAGGTTGATCGACGCACCAGCACGGAAGAACACTTCCGAGCAGATCGGGCCGTCGCCGCCCACCGGGCCGCAGCAGTTGGCGCGCGTCCCGGTAATGTAGGGGGACAGGCCAGCGGGGCCGTTAGGGCTGGACGGTGGCCGGGGCGGCGTAAGGGGACGGATCGCGACCCGGCATGGGCAGCGTTGTGTTCTGGGCGTGGGCCGCACAGAAGCTCAGCAGCGGCAACACCAGCGCCGCGGAAAAGACAGTCTTCGCGCTCATGGACTCCTCGATTCGCAAGAACGGAGGCCTGGGGTTTACCACGCGCCGGCACCGGCGGCGGACAGACTTCCGCCGAGAACCTTCCTGGCGACGGGACAGTCTATTCTTCGGCCGAAAGCTGCGCCGACCTTAACAGAAAAAACGATCGCGCCGGTCGTGCGGCCAAGTCGGCTTCCCCAGGCTACCCGGCTTCCCTCCTTGGTGCGGGTCGTGTAAGGTGGGAGAAGGAGCAGTCAGGGGAACGCCCCAAGCCCACGGGCCGCGGCCCGTGGGCTTTCCTCTTCATCCCAAAGGACAGCTGGACCACCCGATGAGCGTGTCCGAACTTCGCGACCTGGAGCAAGCACGGCAATTCGTGGTGCAGGGCCTGCGCCTGCAGCAAACGCTCCCTCCCAGCCCGGCAAGCGTCGGCCGTGTCCTGGAGTGGGTGGTGGAGATTGCCTCGGGCGGCCAGCCGCTCCCGCCGGTCGGCTTCGTCGCGGACCTCGGGCACAGCGCGTTCGGTCTCGACCAGGGCGTTCGTCGCGATCCGCACGGGCAACGGGCGACCGGCCTGCCGCCCACCCTGGCCCGCTCCTACGAGGATCACGTTCTGGGCAAGGCGTATGCGGACCACACCTTCGAGCGCGCCAGCGACGCGCTGCGACGCTATCAAGGCCCGCGTGAGCGCGCCCGCGGCCTGGCGTTCCTCATCAACCAGTTCCGCGAACGCGCCCACTTTGGCGGCGTTCATCTCAGCCCGGCCATCGTCAAGGGCCTGCAGCGCGAGGCGCCCGAAAGGGTTCTCGCCGAGGGCGAAGAATCCCTTGCGCGCGAAGGCGTGATGCCGCTCTTGCTGGATCTCTACGAGGGCCTGACCGCGTCGGCGCGACGCATTCAGGAGTTGCTCGGCCCCGAGGACATCTTCGAGTTGGAACACCGCACCGCGCTGGATGATTTGGGACAGCGTGTCGCGCTGCGGCAGGTGTTGCGCGCCGCCGACCGTTTGGAAAACAGTCTCCCGCGCCACCGCATCCGCCCGCGCGCCGGCCGTCAGGAGGTGCCGACGCGCGTCCTCGATGAGGACACCTACCCCGTCGGCGGTTTCTCCTCGATCTCGACGCGCGGCACCGTCGAAAGCCTGCTCCATTCGCAGCTGGCCTTCATGGAGACCGACGAACGGCCAGACCTATTTGACATCAAGTATCTCCGCGACGAACTGCTCTACTACGCGCGCGACGAGAATCAATTTTTACGGCGCCGGCGGACCTTCGTGTTCGCCCTGTTCCCGGACCTGGCGAAGGCGCGTTACAAGGACGCCGCACTGCCGTGGCAGCGGATTGTGCTCTTGCTGGCGCTGCTGGTCGTGGCGGTGCGCAAGGTGTCGGAGTGGCTGAGCACCGACGCGCTGCGCTTCGAGTTCTTGTTCGTCGGCGGCGAGCCGGAGCCGCTGCAGGAGGAGCGCAAGCTGCTCGAAACGCTGTTGCGCGAGCAAATCGCGAACGGGACGGTGGCGATCCTCCACGTCCCGAACAGGGACGAGGTGGCGCGGCACTGTGCCCTGAAAGCACGGCGCAGCTTGTGTCAGTGCGTGCCGATCTCGACGACGGGCGAGAAGTTCCGCGCCGACGCGACCGTGGTGACGCGGTTGCGGGTGGATGGGCCATGTCCTGCGCTGGGCGAGGGCGACGGGCCGCTGCTGGTGCCGGACGCCGATGACCCCGTCGATAGCTGGGGCGAAGCCGTCCGCTCGCTCCTGGAAGGATGGGTTTGACGAAATAAGTCCCCAGCAAAGGGAAAGCAAACGAGCGGCGGGGTTTATCCCCGCCGTCTGGCCGGCGGGGATAAACCCCGCCGCTCGTTCGCTTTCCGTTTTGCGTGTTGCTCTTTAGCACTTCCGTCGACGAACGGGCACAGGCTCCGCAGGCTCTTGCAGATGGTCAAGCAGACGGCTGAGGCTCATCTCGCTGACGCGCGGGAACATCTGCATCTGCACCGCCAGCGCTGCCAGGATGTGTTCCTCGCGTAGCAGCCCCATCTCGCGGGCCACGCGGCCGAACTTGGCGCGATCGCGACGCCGGCGCAGCGCATCGAGCACGCGCTCCACCTCGACGGGCGTCAGAACCTGCACATCGACGAGGATTTCACCGAGCTTTTTCCGATCCGACATGAGCATTGTCTTTCGCATCGCTGGGTAGGCCCCGCGAGCCGAGCGGGGCTGGGGGGTGCCGCTCGGCTCGCGGCACCTACCGGAACTATAGCTCATGCCAGGCGCGATCTTCCTTACTCGAACAGTTTGCTCACCGACTCGTTGAAGTGGATGCGCTTGATCGCGTCGGCCAGGAGCGGCGCAACGCTGAGGATCTTGATGCGCGGCAGATGCTTCTCGGGCGTCAGCGGAATGCTGTCGGTAACGACAATCTGCTTGAGAAAGGCGTCGCGCAGCCGTTCCATCGCCGGGCCGACGAGCACAGCGTGCGTGGCGCAGGCGTAGACCTCGCGCGCCCCGTGATAGCGGGCGATGTTGGCGGCGCCGACGACGCTGCCGGCCGTCGAGATCATGTCGTCGAAGATGACCGCGATCTTATCCTGCAAGGTGCTGCCGATAAGGTTGGCCTGCTTGGTTTCGCTGCCGCTGGTGCGGCGCTTGTCCACAATGGCGATGGCGCCGCCAAGCCTTTTCTGAAACGAAAGCGCGCGTTTGATGCTGCCCTCATCGGGGCTAAGCACGACGAGGTCGCGCTCCGGAATCTGGAGGCTGCGGATGTAGTCCACGATAACCGGGGCGGCATGCAGGTGATCGACCGGGATGTCGAAGAAGCCTTGCAGCTGCGCGGCGTGCAGGTCGAGGCTCAGGACGCGATCCGCGCCGGCGGCGCTGATCAGGTCGGCGACGAGTTTGGCGGTGATGGGTACGCGGCCAACGTCCTTGCGGTCCTGGCGGGCGTAGCCATAATAGGGAAGCACGGCCGTGATGCGGTCGGCGCTGGCGCGCTTGAGACTGTCGAGGATGATCAGCAGTTCGATCAGGTTTTCGTTGACTGGCGGACAGGTCGGTTGCACCACGAACACGTCGCGGCCGCGGACATTCTCCTCGATGCGGCACCAGGTTTCGCCGTCGGGGAAGTTTTGCAGGGTGATCTTGCCCAGCGGATCGCCGAGGGCCTGGGCGATCTTTTCGGCAAGGGCGACGTTCGCCCGGCCGCTGAAGACTTTCAGCAGGTTGTTGTTCATGGTCGTCCAGGAGTGAGTGGTGAGTGGTGAGTGGTGAGTGGTGAGTGAAGACAGCTGCTTGTTGTCTTCACTCACCACTCACCACTCACCACTCACCAACCGAACCACTAACCACTATCTTCGGCATTATGAAGGGAGGGTGAAGCGCCTGTCAACGGAGAAGCGCGAAATCCCGCCGTTGCGGCAGCCGCGCTATTCTTCCCCGTGGAAGCAACCTTTCCCTGAATTTCCCACAATTTCGGAGAAGCCCCCCGGCAGCGCGGGTGGTACAATGGAGGTCATTCCTGGAGCACGCCCAGGGAACACCTCGAAACTACCGTCGCCAAAGGGGGCAGAGAAGGGAAGGCCCTCGTTGGGCGAAAACTCCTTGAGAGCTTTGAGGAGCGTCTATGTCTGCGAAGTTGATTGCCGTCGGCGGACCTGAGAAGGGGCAGGTCTACGAGCTTCCGGAGAGTAAAAAGGTCACCCTCGGCCGGGGAGACGCGGCAACGATCCGGATCCCGGATCCGACCATCTCGCGTCTCCACTGCGCCATCGACCTGTTCGGCGGGGATGCCATCCTCACCGACAGCGGCAGCAAGAGCGGTACCAAGGTCAACAACAAGACCATCACCGAGCATCATTTGCAGTCGGGCGAGGTCATCACCCTCGGCACCAGCCACCTGCGCTACGTCTACGAGGCGCCGATCCCGATCGAGACTCACAAGGACGAGGACGCCACCGATCCCGAGGAACTCCGTAAACTGAGCGGCAGCAAACTCGGCCACTTCGACCTCGGCAAGGTCGCCGCCCTCGGCAGGTCCGGAGTCGTGTTTCAGGCGTACGACTTCAAGGAGGATCGCGAAGTCGCCCTCAAGGTCTACCTGCCGGAGTTCGCCGAGAACGACGAGGACTTGCAGCGCTTCATCCGCGCCGTCAAGACCATGCTGCCCATGCGGCATCCCAACGTCGTCACCCTCTACGGCGGCGGCAAGACCGGCCCGTATTGCTGGATGGCAATGGAGTTCGTCGATGGCGAAAGCCTGACGGAAACGATCAACCGCGTCGGCAAAAGCGGCAAGCTCGACTGGCGGACTGCCCTGCGCATCGCCCTCGACCTCAGCCGCGGCCTGAACTATATTCACAGTGAGAAGATCATCCACCGCAACCTCTCGCCAGGCAATGTCCTGTTCAGCCGCCTCGGTGTCGCCAAAATGGGCAGCTTGATTCTTGCTAAGGCGCTGTCCGGGGCGCTGGCCAAGGACGTGACGGTCGGTGGTGAGTTGCTCGGCGACGTCCGCTTCCAGGCACCCGAACAGGTGGGCGCGGGCGGGCCCGTCGATGGCCGTGCCGACATCTTCAGCCTCGGTACCCTGGTCTATGCCCTCTTCACCGGCAAGCCGCCTTTCGAGGGTCGCTCGCCGGTGCTGACGGCGGCAGCGATCTTGCAACGCGAGCCGATTCCGCCCCGCAAAGTCAACCCAGACATCCCGGAACCCGTCGAGCGCATCGTGCTCAAGATGCTCGCGAAGCGGCCGGCCGATCGTTACCAGTCTGCCGCCGACCTGCTTGCCGCGATGGAAGAACTTCCGAAAATGTGAGGTGGCGGCACGTTGGGAACTTGCCGCGTAGCCCGACTCTCTGAGTCGGGATTTTGTTGTCCCCGACTCGGAGAGTCGGGCTACATGGCACGTATATTGCATCACCTCACTCTTTGCTCTGGCGTGAATTTGGTGCGAAAAATGTTTCTGTTCCTCACGAAACGGCTTCCTGAGCGTTAAAAAAACTTGGCCACCCGTGTCTATTTTTGGGTGGACAGCTGCCCTAACTCCATGGTGGAATTTTGTTCCTGTCACAATAGGCCACTGGCGTAGTTCTTCATTTATCATTGCGCCAGCGCGTAAAGGCCAGGTCGCTCTTCCTCAAGCCTGAAAGGTCTACGACGAAGATCATGGAGCAAACCCAAGTGAATGAAGGCCTGACTCGGCAAGAACTCCTTCATAGTTTGCAGGAGGCCAAACTCCTTTCCCCAGAAGATTTTGAACGTGCAGGGGCCATCGAACCGGCGGTCGCCGACGGCAAGAGCCTGGCCCGGGCGCTGGTGGCCGCAGGACTGTTGACCTCCTACCAGGCCGAACTCATCCTGAACCGGCGGTTCGAGAAACTGCGGATCGCCAACTATGACGTGCTCGACAAACTCGGCGTCGGCGGCATGGGCACCGTCTTCAAGGCCCGCCACCGGCGCATGAAACGCATCGTCGCCCTCAAGGTGCTCGCCCGCAGTCTCAACAAGGATCGCACGTTCGTCCAGCGCTTTCAGCGCGAAGTGGAGACCATCGCGCAGCTGAGCCATCCGAACATCGTGATGGCCTACGACGCCGACGAGGCCAAGGCCGGCCATTTCCTGGTGATGGAGTTCGTCAACGGCCCGGATCTCGCCACGATTGTCCAGCAGCGCGGCCCGCTCAGCGTGGCCGAGGCGGTCGATTGCGCCCTGCAAACGGCGCGCGGTCTGGAGTACGTCCACGCGCGGAACATGATTCACCGCGACATCAAGCCCGCCAACTTGCTGCGCGACGTTTCCGGCGCGGTCAAGGTGACCGACCTGGGGCTGGCTCGCCTGAGCAGTGGAGCGCCGAATGGCATCATCGGCAGCACCGGCCTGACCCAGGCCGGCGGCATCCTCGGCACCGCGGATTACATGCCCCCCGAACAGGCGCTCGATCCGAGCGGTATCGATCACCGGGCGGACATCTACAGCCTGGGTGCGACCCTCCATTTTCTGTTGACCGGGCTGCCCCCGCCTCGGGAGACCGGTGGGCGTGGAAGAAACCGTGGGCGTCCCCTCGTCGCTGTCCAGCCAGACGATGGACCTGCCGCCGCTGCTGACGCAGCACGCGGCCCCCCTGAAGATCCTCCTCGTCGAGCCGTCCCGCACGCAGTCGGGCATCGTGCGCCGCTATCTTCAGGCCCAGGACATTCAGCAGGTCGTCGCAGTGACCTCCGGCCAGGAAGCACTCCAGGCGGCGCGTGGGGATTGCCCCGATGCCATCATCAGCGCACTGCATCTTGCGGACATGGACGGCGTGCAACTGGCCCTACAGATTCGCGCCGAGAAAGAGACCGACGCCCCAGGGTTCGTGCTGATCTCCAGCGAGCCTGACCGCGCGAAGACCGAGACGCTCAGCGCGTGCGGTCAGGCGATCCTGCTGCACAAGCCCTTTACGCAGGAGGAGTTGATCACGGCGTTGAGCATTGTCACCGGCCGGCCGCTGCTGACCAACCCGGAAGGCGCCGCGATCACGGGGCTCGCGCCAGCCGCAAGCCCCGCGAGCCAGCCAGCACCCTCGGTAGCCCCCTCCCGCGAGCGATTGCGGGTTCTGCTTGTGGACGACAGTACGGCGGCGCGGCTGTATCAGCGGAATGTCCTCCAGGGATTGGGCTTTGTCCAGTTCGTCGAGGCAGCCAACGGGGCCCAGGCGGTGGCGGCAATCGCCCAGGCGAGCGATCCGGGCCACTTCGACCTGATCGTCACGGATTACAACATGCCGCACATGGACGGTTGCGGGCTGGTCGGTTACCTCAAGGAGACCCCAGCGACCGCGTCGGTGCCGATCCTGCTGGTCACGACGGAGACCGACCCGGAGAAGCTCGAAGCGGTGCGGCACCTGGGCGTGGCGGCGGTGTGCGATAAAACTTTTTCGCCCGAGGTCGTGCGAGGCATCGTGGACCAACTCTTTGCGGAGTGATGAGTCAAAGTTCTCGCGGTGGATGGTGGATGGTGGGTGGTGGATGGTGAATCGGTGGGTGGTGGATGGTGGACAGTGGATAGTGAAGAGTAGCATTGGTCCTCACCATCCACCACCCACCGCACACCATCCACCACCCACCATCCACCATCCACCATCCACCCCAGAAGGCAACCCCCGCCCCTCTCCATTCCCCGCTGGGCGTGCGCCAGAAGACGTTTCGGCGCAAGCCTCTGTTCGTCAATTACCTTGGGGCTGGATCCGGCGCTTTTCCGCCCTTGCCGGGGAAGACGGCCGGCGCTCACACCGACGGGCTTGCCCGGCCCTTTTTTTCTCTTTGCTTGCGTGCGAAAAGCGTGTACAGTAATGACTCACCAGCGCACAGAATAGTTCAGAAGTGTTGAGCCGAAAGTGCTGAGGCGAAAGTGAAGAAGTAGGCTCGCTCTTCACTTGCCACACAACACTTTCCCTCGGCCCTTTCGCCTCCTCGCTGCTGAACTTGCTGCCGAGATCGTCATGAACGAAGTTGTTCGCGAATTCCTGCTCGAAACCCACGAGAATCTTGCCCAGCTCGACCTCGACCTGGTTGCGCTGGAAAAAGAGCCCACCGACCGCGAGACGCTCGCCCGGGTTTTCCGCACCCTGCACACCGTCAAGGGAACGGCGGGGTTCCTCGGGTTTCTCAAGTTGCAGGCGGTCGCTCACGCCGGCGAGAACCTGCTCAGCCGGCTGCGCGCTGGCGAACTGGTCTTCAACGCGGACATCGCCACCGCCCTGCTCGGTGTTGTCGATGCGGTGCGGCGCATGGGCGCGAACGTCGAGGCGTCCGAGACCGAGGGCGACGGCGATTTCACCTCCCTGATCCAGACGCTGGAGCGGCTGCGCAACGCGCCGGCTGCCGCCTCTCCGCTCCGGTCCGCAGGGCCGTCACGAAACGCCGCGCCTGCGGCGCCGCCCCCGACGCCGCTCCCAACTCCA
>WNGB01007468.1_pt1 | contig 15770 bp, 12 predicted proteins | sample 5400681 | NCBI WGS metagenome assembly WNGB01 (sample SAMN13153367, study PRJNA577476) | soil metagenome | isolation source: 115 cm soil or saprolite under grassland replicate 2 | place: USA:California | collected 2016-06-15
GGACTGTGGAAGGTGTTTGTCATGGGGCAAGTCCAGCGCGCGCTTGATGAGCGCGACCTGGCGGCGTTCGTCGGCGAGCTGCAGCGTGAGCCGTGGCTGCTAGGCGACGCCTACGTGGCGTTTCAGGCCGAGCTCATCGAAACCGCAAGTTTTCAGACGGACCGCGCGGAATTCATCGGCGCCATTCTCGACCTCGATGCCGCAATCCTGCGGCGCCAGCCGCCGCCCCCGTCGAGAGCCATCGAGTGGGCATTCATGTACGCGAACATGCACCTGCTACCATTGCTCACGCGTATCTGGCCGGTGCCGGACGACCTGCCGTACGCGGCAGGCATGGGTAACCTCGCGCGGGTGAAGCAGTGGTTCGACAGCGCCGGCATCGTGCGCAATCTCGAGGATCACTATCCGTACAACGACCCACAGGCGCGCGGCCACCTTAGATGGGACCCGCCCACGGCGCAGCAGGTGCTCGACGTGGCGCTCGCCTTTGCCGTCATCAATCGCCACTTCGACGTGGCGGACTTCCTGCTCGAGCACGGCGCAGACATCAACACCAACTGGAACTCCCATGAGCCGGGGAGCATCCTGCACCACCTCGTCTTCTTGCCCAACTCTTACGAGTCGATGCAATTCCTCATCGACCGCGCCATCGACATGACCATCAAGGACTACCGTTGGGACAGTAACGCAGCCGGTTGGGCGCGCCATGGCAACAACGACGAGAAGATGGCCCAGTGGCTGGAGGAGGCGGAACGGCAGCGGGAACAGGGACGATGAGCATGAGCACGCCTCAGAGCACTTGCCTAAGCCGCGAAACTACTTCGGGTCACGCAGCCGCGAGTGAGCGACCTCCTGGGCGGTCGCATCGACTTGTTCAGCACCGACGCGTTGATCGACATGCTGGCTAGACTTGGCGTGGGCTGCGTTGAGCGTCATGTTGCAAACAGCCATGGAATGGAATGTCAGCGACCGCGTTCTGTGCGCGATCAAATTGATGGAAGACCGTGAGGAAAGCAGCGGGCTTCCACGAGCTCGAACAGTACGAACGAGTCGGGAGGGCAGCGTGCATTGAAGCTGACACTTTTCATCGTCCTCGTGGCCAGCGAAGCGGGACTGCGAAGATGAGCGCACGCGGCGAGAAGTTTTGTCGCGAAAGAGGTTTTCCTGGCGCCGGAAGGTGGGCGTGGCGGTACTCGCGTTACAGCCGTTTCAAGAGTCGCAGGTCTCCGGCAATGAGCGCCTCCTTCTTCGCACGCGTCCATCGCTTGATCTGACGTTCGCGGGCCAGACACTGCATGCGCGTGGCGTGGCTTTCGACGTACGAGAGCGTCACTGGCCGTCGTTTTGCCGTCAACACGGAGGCGCTTCCTTCCATATGTTTAGCGACGCGAAGTGCTACATCATCCGTCTCGCCGACGTACAACGCTCCGTCCGCACATCTCAAGATGTAAACGAAATGCATGTGACGACGATGGCATCGTCACTCAGAAATTAGAAGAACAAGATCAGAATCGGAAGTTTGCCGCTCGACTGCGCTCAGCGTCGTCCCGAGCAACGTCGAGGGTCTTATGGCATTCGACGGCTGGCTGACTTGCCATGAGCGGCCCTTCGACTCGCATCGCTCGCTCAGGGCATTCTCCCGGTCTGGCTTGCCATGAGCGAACCTGACGGTTCGCCGCAGGCGGAGCGCCAGATGAGTCGAATCTCTCGGTCTGGCTTGCCATGAGCGAACCTGACGGTTCGCCGCAGGCGGAGCGCCAGGTGAGTCGAATCTCTCGGTCTGGCTTGCCATGAGCGAACCTGACGGTTCGCCGCAGGCGGAGCGCCAGGTGAGTCGAATGTCTCGGTCTGGCTTGCCATGAGCGAACCTGACGGTTCGCCGCAGGCGGAGCGCCAGGTGAGTCGAATGGTGGAGGCGGCGGGAGTTGAACCCGCGTCCGAGAATGCGTCGTCGCAAGACCCTACGTGCGTGTCCTCATTCTCAGGTCGCGGCCGGATAGGAACGAGGCCAAAAGCCCCGGCCGCCACTCCCGGAGAATCTCATCGCCGTGGCCCGGGAGGTCCACGACAACCAGCCTGCTAAATGACGGTCAGCTTCGAGCCGCAGGCCCTCACGAAGTGACCGCTCACTGCCTAAGCAGCGAGAGCGAGCTGCGTATTCGCAGTTATGGTTGTTTCCAACGGATTAACGAGGAGCTGGCCCTCGGCACGCGTCTCACGATCCCGAACCCCCGTCGAAGCCAAATCGCCCCCAAAGAGAGAAGCGCGGCCCGCCCAAGGCTCGCGACGGCGAAGCGCATGAGCAAGGCTGGAGGATTGGACCAGAAATCGCTGCCTCTATTGTAACAGGCGAGCCCTGAACGGAGGTCGCCAGGGGGACGGAGGTCGCGAGCGGGCGCAGGTCGCGAGCGGGGACGGAGTGCCGAGTGCCGAGTGCCGAGTGCCAAGTGCCAAGCGCCGAGTGCCAAGTGCCAAGTGCCAAGTGCCAAGTGCCAAGTGCCAAGTGCCAAGTGCCGAGTGCCTGGCACTTTTTTTATTTCTCCATCAGTTCCTTCCAGAACCCCACCAGTCGCCACACTTCGATCGCCGCCGCGCTTTTATCGACCTCCGCGTGCGTGATGAGGCCGCTCAACACCGCGTGCACTTCGGTTTTGCCTCGAAGGTACTTCGTCAGCAACACTGTCTCGACCGATGGGATCACGTTGTCTTCTGCGCCGTGCAGCAGAAACACGGGTGCGGCGGGTGGTGTCGCGCGCTCGGGCGAAAGGCCTGGATCCTCGTTCTTGTGATCCAGCCGATCGAGCACCGGCAGCAGCACTGGCCCAAGTTTGTCGACCGCGCGATCGTTGACGTAGGTCATGTAGGTGCGAGAGGGTTCCGGGAGCGCCAGGGCGTAATCGCGCGCACGTTGAAATTCGATCTCCGCTTTCGATTGGTCGACGAGCGTCAGCGATGATGCCAGCAGAAACGTCATCACGCCCTTCCGCAGCGGCTCGACTTGCTCGGGCGGCACCACGCCGCGATCCGCAAAGTCCAGCACCGCGACAGCCACGGCATAGTCGTGCGGAGGGCGTATGGTCACGTGCTCTGCGCCCTGCACGTACTGCGCGGCTTCTCCCAGCGGCGGCATGGGCGGCGCATTGCCCGAGCAGATGTAGCGCATCACGCGCGGAAGGTCGCCGTGGCCGCCAAACGACATCACGAACGCGACGTGATCGCGCAGCTCTGGGCGCCCGGCCGCGACAACGGAGAGGCCGCCGGAGAAGCTGATGCCAAGCATCCCCACCTTGCCGTCCTGCGGCGGCGCGACAGTTCCGCCCTCTCCTGCCGCCAGCCACTTTGCGGCATCCTCGATGATGTCGGTGTTCTGAGGCGTAATCCGAAACCGCTGCAGATCGGGCGGCGCAACCGTCATCACCTCGTAGCCGGTCGCCGCCAGATCTTCCGCCATCCCGACGAGGCGCGTCTCGCGAATGCCGTCCATGTGCACACCGGGCACGAGCGTGACTGCGCGGCGAATGGCACCGCTCGAGGGACGATAGATCTGCGCGTCGACGTCGCCGTAGCGCGTCGGGATTCTGCGAATCGGATCTCTCACGACCGGTTTCGCGCGGAAGTCCGCGACCTCTGCAGCCGTGCCGGTCAGCCCCGCTGCGCGCGCGATGAACGCAAAGGCATCCACATACGGCAGCGCCACGAACCCGAGCGCGACAACCACGACACTGGCGATCAGAAGATAGCGAACCGATCGTTTCACGGCACGATAGTACACTCGCGAAGAACCCACGTGAACACCGTGTACGAACGTACGTGAAGGAACCCGCGTGAAGGAACCAAGGCGTCTTGTCATCGCCATCGACGGACCATCGGGCGCCGGGAAAGGCACGCTCGCCCGCGCCGTTGCCGCTCGGTTCGGGTACGAACACATCGACACAGGCGCGATGTATCGCGCGGTCGCGTGGAAGGCAGTCGACGAGCGCGTCCCACTCGACGATGAGGAGCGTGTGGCGGCGCTTGCCGCGCGTGCAACGCTCGAGCAGAGTGACGGCGTTGTCACGATCGATGGCCGCGATGTCACACGCGCGATTCGTACGCCGGAGATCGACAAAGCCGCGACCGCCGTTGCCCGGCTGCCGCGCGTGCGCGCCATTCTCGCCCGGCGTCAACGCGATCTCGGCGCATCCGGCGGCATCGTGATGGAAGGTCGTGACATCGGCACGGTCGTCTTTCCGGATGCCGACGTCAAGGTGTACCTCGACGCGTCGCCGGAAGAGCGCGCCAGGCGGCGCGCGCAAGACCCCGCGCACACGGGCGGACAGAAGGAAACGCTCGAGGGTGTTCAGCAGGATCTACAAGCGAGAGATCGATCCGACAGCACGCGCGCTGTCGCGCCGCTCGCCGTGGCGGCCGATGCGATCTATGTTGATACGACCCGGATGCCGCTTGAAGATGTCGTGAAACGCGTGACGGAGTTAGTGAGCGAGAAACTCGCAGAATAACTCGCCGCTGTCACGCACGTACGAGCCACCGAGTCACAGAGACACAGAGAAAGCTTTCGTACGAGAGATCAAAAAAATCTCTGTGCCTCTGTGTCTCGGTGGCCCGTACGTGTCGATTGGACATGACGATCCGGTTAGTCGCGATCATCGAAATCATCCGACGATGCGGGATCCAGTTCCCATCGCTTTCGATCGCGCTTGACGATTTCCTCTCCGCCCTCCAATTCCTGATCGTCGTTATACTCGACGCCGAGGGCACGGCCGATCTCCTCCACAACGTCCTGATCGGGCGTCGGATTGTCGCCGCCGGGTGCTTCATCGCCGACGGCTTCTGCCGATTCCCAGTCAGCATCGACGTCGCCGGCCGTCATGGCCGGGCTCGTCGACGTGTGCTCATGCAACCGCTCGGCAAACTCCGCACGCCCTGAGCGCGCCGCGGATGCCGAACGGTCCATGTTCAGCGACGAGGGCGGCGTCGGCATGCGTTCTTCATCGGTCACCCTCCGGCGCTCGCGATCGAGCGTCGGCGGACGCCGGGAGGGCGCACGGGAGGTTGCGGTCTTTCGGGCGGATGCCCGCTTGGCAGCGGTTGGGCGTTTTGGCGCGGTTGAACGCTTGGCCGCGGTTGAGCGCTTGCCAGCCGCTGATCGCTTGCCAACCGCTGAGCGCTTCGCGGCCGACTGGGAGGCAGCGCGGGCGCGGACCATTTTCGTCGCGGCCTTCTTCGACTTCACGCCGCGGGCGCGACTGGCGCTCGACTTCGAGGATTTGCGCGAGCTTCTGGCCTTCTTGGCGGACTTGACAGCTCGTCCAGACTTGGCCGCGCTCTTTTTCGGCGCACGCCCGGCGCTCGTGCGGCGCTTTGCTTTGCCCTTCGCCATGACCGAATCCTTTCCGCGAGAATGGCCTAAAGTCCCGTCCTCCAACCGTTTACCTTGACAAGACGAATCCGATGGCGTAACGTTTATAGGTTACGCGGTTGCCCAAGATCGCGAACATTCCAGGGGCCTCTGCGCACATGACGCGCATGCGGAACCCGATCCGCGGAGCGCCGGCCTCCGCTCATCTCAAGCCCGGCAAATCGAGAAAGTCAGGAGGACGCGCAACGTAATGATCATGCCGCAAGATGAGCACAATCCGGCCGTGGAGCCGCAAAGCGCGTCGGCCGCCACGGTCAACCAGCCGAAGGGCCGACAGACAGTCAAGACAACATCCCCATGGGTTCAGTCCGATCGCGAAGAGGACCCGCAGGAATATGCCCGCCTGCTCGACCTTTACGATAACAGCTTCCGAAATATAGCCGAAGGTGAGGTCGTCAAGGGAACCGTTCTCAAAGTCACCGAGTCCGAGGTCGTCGTCGACGTCGGCTACAAGTCCGAAGGCATCATTCCCGTCGACGAGTTCCTGGACGAATCGGGCGAGATCACCGTGCGCCCCGGCGACATCGTCGATGTGCTGCTCGAACGCACCGAAGATCGAGAAGGCCATATCGTGCTCTCGCGCGAGAAGGCCGAGAAGATGAAGATCTGGGACGAGGTCGAGCGCGCCTTCGCCGAGAAGAAAGTGGTGATTGGGCGAGTGGTCGAGCGCATCAAGGGTGGCCTCGCCGTCGACATCGGCGTGCGCGCGTTCCTGCCAGGCAGTCAGATCGATGTTCGGCCGGTGCGGAATCTCGACGCGCTGAAGGGGCAAGAGCTCCGGATGCGCGTGATCAAAGTCAACAAGAAGCGCGGCAACATCGTCCTTTCTCGCAAGGTCCTCCTCGAAGAGGAGAACGCGGAGAAGAAGAAGCAGACGCTCGAAACGCTTGCCGAAGGCAAAGTGCTGCGCGGCGTCGTGAAGAACATCACCGACTACGGCGCGTTCATCGATCTCGGCGGCATCGACGGCCTGCTGCACATCACCGATATGTCGTGGGGCCGTGTGGGGCATCCGTCCGAGTTGTTCAAGGTCAACGACGAGATCGACGTCATCGTGTTGAAGTACGACGCCTCCAGCGAGCGCGTTTCGCTCGGTCACAAGCAGCTCATTCCGGATCCCTGGACGACGGCGATGGACCGCTTCCCGGTCGGCACGCGCGTGTCGGGCAAGGTCGTGAGCCTCACCGACTATGGCGCGTTTGTGGAGCTCGAGCCCGGCGTCGAAGGCCTCATCCACGTGAGCGAGATGTCGTGGAGCAAGCGCGTCAAGCATCCATCCAAGATTCTCAATGCGGGCGACACGGTCGAAGCGATGGTGCTCGGGGTCGACCCGTCGGCGCGGCGGATTTCGCTGGGGCTGAAGCAGGTCGAGAGCAATCCGTGGAGCGAGCTTGCGGAAAAGTATCCCGTCGGCACGCGCATCAAAGGCAAGGTCCGCAACCTCACCGAGTTCGGCGCGTTCGTCGAAGTCGAGGAGGACATCGACGGGTTGATTCATATCTCCGACATGTCGTGGAGCAAACGGATCAAGCATCCGAGCGAAGTCCTCAAGAAGGGCGACGTCGTCGAAGCGATGGTGCTCAGCATCGACGCCGAGAATCAGCGGCTCTCGCTGGGTCTCAAGCAGCTTGCCACCGATATCTGGGAAGACTTCTTCTCACGGCACAAGGTCGGCGACACGATTGAAGGCAAAATCGTGCGGCTGACGAATTTCGGGGCCTTCGTCGAACTGGACGAAGGTATCGAGGGACTCATTCACGTGAGCGAGTTCGACGACTCGCAGGGCGGCGAGAAGATCAATCTGGAGGTGGGCCAGACCTACCCGATGAAGATCATCAAGCTCAGTCCCGCGGAGCGCAAGATCGGACTCAGCATCCGCGCGATGAAGTCCGACGAGTATCGCTCGGACTGGGAGGCGTACTCTTCGTCGCAAGGCGAGGGCAGCGCCACCCTGGGCGAGCACCTGAGGCACAAGTAAGGTCGGTCGGGCAGGTGGGTCGGGTGGGTTGGCTAGGACAGGTAGGACGGGTCGGTCGGGTAGGAGAGACGAACAAAGCTTTCCAACCAGACCGGACCTGACCTACCCGACCTACCAGTCCTACTCGACCGACCAGTCCTACCCGGCCTACCAGGCAGAATGAACCGATGGATCGAATGACGAAAGCCGAGCTCGTCGAAGAAGTGTCGCGAGTGTCGGATCTCACGAAGAAGCACTCTGAGGTCATTGTCGACACGGTGTTCAAGGCCATCATCGATGCGCTGCACCGCGGCGAGAAGATCGAGCTTCGCGGGTTCGGCAGCTTTCGACTGCGCAAGCGCGAGCCCCGCAAGGGCCGCAATCCGAAGACCGGCGACAAGGTGGACGTCCCGCCCAAGCGCGTTCCCTACTTCAAGCCGGGGAAAGAACTGAAAGATCTGATCAACAAAGAAGCGGAGGAGCCGGATGCGACTCCGTCAACTTCGGAGCCCGAGTCACTCGCGCGCTGACGCAGTTTCCAGTTATCAGTTTCCAGTTCAAAGTTTAGTTTTCAGTTCAGTGCGCAAACTGAAAACTGGTTGTCCGTACACACGCGACACTGACAACTAAACTTTGAACTGACAACTGGTAACTGGTAACTTCCTTTCATGGACCGCCTCTGGTCCCCCTGGAGACACGCCTACGTGACACGCAACGAAGGGCCCGGTGGTTGCGTGTTCTGCGACGCGCTCGCGACTGATGACGGCCGGCGCTTGACGGTGTTCGACGGTGAAACCTGTTACGTGATACTCAATCTGTATCCGTACAACAGCGGACATCTCATGATCGTGCCGCGACGGCATGTTGCCACGCTGGCCGGGCTCACCGCCGAGGAGCTCGTCGAGCTCGCCGAGCTCACGCGACGCGCGGAAATTGCCGTCACCGAGGCCTACGCGCCGCAGGGCATGAATCTCGGCATGAATCTGGGCCGGCCCGCGGGCGCAGGCATCGTGGATCACCTGCACGTTCACCTCGTCCCGCGCTGGACGGGCGATACGAATTTCATGTCCACAGTCGGCAACGTGCGGGTCCTCCCCGAAGAGTTGACGCGAACCGCGGAACGGCTGCGGCCGATCTTCACGCGGCTGTCACAGTCATGATGTTCGATCTCTCACCAGAACAGCAGGCGGTTCGCGATCGAGCGCGCGAGATCGCGCGCAACCGTGTCGCAACGGTGGCGGCCGCAATCGACGAGAGCGCAAGCATTCCCGACGACGTGATGCGCGAGTTGCAAAGTCTCAATCTGAATGCCGAGCGAGACGCGACCAGCGTTGTCGTTTCGGTCGAGCAGATTGCCGCGGCAAGCGCGGCGGCCGGCGCTGCGAGCGCGTTGCGCCCGATCACGGTTCGCGGCGCAAACGACGCGCCGGGGCTGCGGGGGTTTGCAGCACCGGCCACGGTCGACTCGCGGACGCGGCTGGTATTTGCGGCCGTGGCGCTAGGCGTCGGTCGCGCGGCGCTCGACATGGCGCTCGATGTGCTGCGCACGACCACACGTGGATCGCAGGAGCCGGAGAAGCCGCACTGGGTCGTCGCGGACGCGGCGACCGAACTGGAGGCCGCGCGCCTGATCACGTTGCAGGCGGCGCAACGTATTGCAAGCAGCAGCGAAGGCGAGGGACTCGTCGCCATGGCAAAGCTCGCCGCGACGCGCGCCGCCGAACAGGCGGTGAACGCTGCCGTGCGCGTCGCCGGACCGGATGGCTACCTCCGCGGAGCGCTGCTCGAACGCTTGTCGCGCGATATTCGATCGGTGTCGCTGTTGATGGGAACCGAAGAGGAGCTCAGAGCCGCGGCGGCGCGCGTGGTGCTGCCAGGGTAACGTGCTCGGAGGGCGGGACTTCAGTCCCGCCGGTGTGGCGTGGCTAAAACGACGTCGTCCGCGGTGTTGTTGTGGCGCGGCTAAAGCCGCGCCCTCCACCTGTCGTCTGGCCACTGCGCACGGAAAGCGGGACTTCCGTCCCGCCGGTGTGGCGCGCTGAAACCGCGTGTTCGCGGTGTTGTTGTGGCGCGGCTAAAGCCGCGCCCTCCCATCGCATGGCCGCTTCGCACGGAGGGCGGGACTTCAGTCCCGCGGGAACAGCACGCAGGCCCGGGCACCTCGTTCCCGCCCGCGTCGCGTTGCATGGTGGAGGCCGACTTCAGCCCCACACGATTCGACGCGACGTCCGACCGTCGCGGCCGGTTTACGTCTTGCACCGCCGGCAGCGTGGCGCGTCCTCCGCGCATTCCTGAATTCGACTACGCCGGACGGCTTCCAGTGTTCTTCACTACCTGCGTGAAATCGAGGAAGCAGGCGTTCGCCGAACAGGAGGTCGCGCGGTACGTAATCGATCGACTACTACAACTCGCCGATCAATCAAGTGTTGAAGTTACTGCGTACTGCGTGATGCCTGACCACGTTCACGTGCTGGCCATTGGTCTGGGCGAGCGATCAAACACGGTCAACACCTTCGTACGGTGGAAGCAGGCGACCGGCTATTGGTACCGACAACGTACGCGTGAGTACCTGTGGCAGGCGGGATTCTGGGAACGAGTGCTGCGAGAGGAGGATGATATCGCGGAAGCCGTCCAATATATCGTGGCAAATCCCATCCGCGCCGGTCTCGTCGAAGATCTGCGAGAGTACCAGTGGATTGGAGCGTCGCGATGGACGGTGGAGGAGCTCGCGATCGTCTGTCAGGACGCCGTCAAGCCGCGGTGGTGGGATGGAGGACCCGTGCGGCGCGGCTAAACCCACGCCCTTGGCATGCGTTCCGGCGCGGCTAAAGCCACGCCCTCCGCGCGTGGTCGCGGCGCGGCTAAAGCCACGCCCTCCAGCTGTCGTCTGGCCACTTCGCACGGAGGGCGGGACTTCAGTCCCGCCGGTGTAGCGCGCTGAAACCGCGTGTTCGCGGTGTTGCTGTGGCGCGGGTAAAGCCGCGCCCTCCGCGTCATCACCCGAGGAGGTTCTTCGCAATCGTCATCAGCTGCATGTTCGTCGTTCCCTCGTAGATCTGGCCAATCTTCGCGTCGCGGAACAGCTTCTCGACGGGGTAATCGCGGACGAAGCCGTAGCCGCCGTACAGATTCACCGCGAGCGAGCTGACGCGCTCGGCGACCTCCGACGAGAACACCTTGCAAATGGCGGCTTCCGTCACGAACGGCTGACCCGAATCGCGCAAGCGCGCCGCATTGTAAACGAGCAGACGCGCGGCTTCGACATCGATGGCCATTCGGGCAAGCTGAAACTGCACACCCTGAAAATCAGAAATGGGCTTGCCGAATTGCCTCCGCTCCTTCGTGTATCGCACCGTGTGATCGAGCGCGCCCTGCGCAAGCCCGATCATCTGGGCGCCGATTCCAATTCGGCCTTCGTTCAGCGTTTCGATGGCGACCTTGTAGCCCTTCCCAACCTCGCCGAGCACACTGTCTCGCGATACCACGCAATTCTCGAAGAGCAGCTCGCACGTGCTGCTGGCCCGGATGCCGAGCTTGTCTTCTTTTTTGCCGACGGCGAACCCTGGCGTTCCCCGCTCCACAAGGAAGGCGGTGATCCCGCGATACCCGGAATCGGGATTGACATTTGCAAACACGAGGAACACGTCGGCCTCGTTGCCATTGGTAATCCAGAGTTTGCGTCCGCTCAAACGGAAGCCCTCGGGCACCTCGACGGCGCGCGTTTGAAGGGCAAACGCGTCGCTGCCAGATCCCGCCTCCGAGAGCGCGTATGCGCCCACACTGGAAGAGGCGAGCCGCGGCAGGTAGTGACGCTTGGTGTCGTCACTGCCCCAACGCAGGATCGCGTTGATCACGAGCGTGTTCTGAACGTCGACCAGCACGCCGATTGACGGATCCACCCGTGACAGCGCTTCGACGGCGAGAACGGCGTGAAAGAAGGACGCACCGGCACCGCCGAAGCTTTCCGGAATCTCGATGCCCATGACACCGAGCGCAAACAGCTTGTCCATCAATCCGCGCGGAATCTTGGCGGTTTCGTCCATTTTGCGCACGAGCGGGCGAATTTCACGGCCGGCGAACTCGTACACGCTGTCGCGGAAGATGGCTTCATCCTCGGCCAATCGAGTGAGCGCGGGGATACGGTCGAGGGTGGACTCGGTCATCGAGGCCTCAAAACAAAGGCTCACGGGTGACGGTTGACGTCAAAAAGGCAATGCTATCATCCGAGATGCAGCGGTCCTCGACTTTGCTCGCCTCTCGACGGAGCGCGGGAGGCGACCCTGAGTCTGTCGAAGGGCGGCGGTCACGGCTCATGTAAGGAAATCCCGATGAAATACCGTATCTGGAGCAGTACTGTCGCAGGCCTGGCGACGCTGCTGGCGATTGCTGGCGCCGCTGCGCAAGCTCCGCAACCATCGCAGACGCCGGTTGCACCGCCGCCGCAAAATCGCTCGGAAACATCGCCGCCGCAGCCTGCACAGCCGACATTCCGGACCGGCATCAATTTCGTTCGCGTCGACGTGATTGTGTCGGACAAGACGGGCGCGCCCGTGGCCGACCTGAAACAAACCGATTTCGAGGTCACGGAGGACGGCAAGCCGCAGACGGTCGAGATGTTCCGTCTTGTCAACATCGCCAATCAAACCGTCACCGAAACCGTCAGGCCAATTCAATCGAGGGCTGACGAAGAAATTGCCGCCGCCAACGAGGACGCACGCATCTTCGTGTTCTTCCTGGACGACTATCACGTGCGGCTTGGCAACAGCATGGCTGCGCGGAAACCGATGGTCGGGTTCATTCAGAACAACGTCGGCCCGCAGGATCTGGTTGCGGTGATGTACCCGATGACGCCGCTGGATGCGGTCCAACTGAGTCGCGATCATCAGTCGGTCACCCGCGCCCTCGAACGCTTCGAAGGTCGAAAGTTCAATTACGAGCCACGTAACTCCACTGAAGAGCGCTACGCGCAGTACCCGGCGGAGGTGGTCGAGCGAATCCGCCGCCAGGTTACGCTTTCCGCGCTCGAGGGACTCTCGATCAAGCTCGGCGCACTGCGTGAGGGACGGAAAGCCATCGTCTTCATCAGCGAAGGCTTCACGTCCGTCCTGCCGCCGCAGATGCGCGATCCCATTGCCTCGATGCCGGGCTTTGGGAATCCGAATCGGCGCAACCCGAACGCCGGGGTCGGCAACATCAACGAAGATCGCGCCGACTTCATGGGTCAGGTCGATATCCAGCAGGAAATGCGCGACGTCTACAACGCGGCCAATCGCAGCAACACGGCAATATACGCGGTCGATCCGCGCGGGCTTGCGACGGGTGAGTTCGACATCAACGAAAACGTGGGCCTCGAGCGCAGCGGTACCTCGCTGCGCCAGACGCAGGACACGCTCCGCGTGCTCGCGGATGAAACCGACGGCCGCGCAATCGTCAACCGCAACGATCTCGCGCGCGCGATGAAGCAAATCGTCACCGATTCCAGTGCGTACTACCTGCTCGGCTACACCTCCTCGCAGGCGCCGCAGGACGGCAAGTTCCACGAAATCAAAGTGCGCGTGAAGCGTTCCGGCACACAGGTGCGTGCGCGCAAGGGGTACTGGGCACTGACGGCAGCAGAGGCAACCGCGGCCACAACGCGCACGGCCAAACCCGGGCCGCCGCCCGCGGTGAATCGTGCACTGGCGTCGATGACCGAGACGTCTCGCAGCCGCCTCGTTCGCACGTGGGTGGGAACCGCGCCAGGTCCCGATGGGAAAACACGTGTGACGTTTGTGTGGGAACCCGTTCCGCCGCAGCCGGGTGTCCGTCGTGACGTGGCTACGCACGTCTCGTTGATTGCCGCGGCGCCCGACGGCCCCACGTACTTCCGCGGTCGAATTCCAGAGAGCGATCCGCCGGCGGGCGCAACGATCCCACCGCAGTCGGTGACCTTTGATGCGCCGCCCGGGAAGCTGCAGCTGCGGGTCGCCGTCGGCGGCGCGAACGGAAACGACGCGCTCGATAACGACGATCGCGAAGTCGTCGTCCCCGACCTCACCGCGCCCGAGCTGATACTCACCACGCCGCGCGTGCACGTGGCTCGCACCGGCCGCGACTACCAAACAATCATCAAGGATCCGGCAGCGCTGCCGACGGCGAGTCGCGAGTTCCGTCGGACGGATCGCTTGATCATCCGCACGACGCCGATCGCTCCTACAGGGACGACGTTAACCGTGACTTCGCGCCTCTTGAACAAGCAGGGCCAGAAAATGGTCGACGTGCCGGTCACCGCGCCGTCAGCCGCGGGCGAGCCGCACGTCGTCGACCTGCCGCTGGCAGCTCTCGCTCCGGGTGAGTATCTGCTGGAAATCTCGGTTGCGACCGAAGGGCACCAGCCGAAGACAGAGCTCGTCGCGTTTCGAGTCGAGGGGTAAGCGAAGCGCGCGGTTCCTTCGCGTCGGTCCCTTCACGTACGTTCCTTCACGGTCGTTCACGTACGTTCCTGTACGCTCGTTCCTTGCGTCGAACTAACATAGACGAAGTCATCGTGGAACAGCTTCTCGAGCGGAGGCGACATGTCGATCGAGCATCTAGAGTTGCCGGCGCCTGCGGCGGCGTTTGTCGGCGACTTCATGGCGGAGTTGAAGGCGAAGAACCCGGCCGAGCCTGAGTTTCACCAAGCCGTACAGGAAGTTCTGGAATCGCTCGCACTCGTGCTCGAGCGTCGGCCCGAATACCGGACAGCGCGTATTCTCGAGCGCCTCGTCGAGCCCGAGCGCGTCGTCATGTTTCGGGTCACGTGGCAGGACGATCAAGGGCGCGTGCAGGTCAATCGAGGCTTTCGCGTTCAAATGAACAGCGCCATCGGTCCTTACAAAGGCGGCCTCCGGTTTCATCCATCGGTCACATTGGGCATCCTGAAGTTTCTCGCCTTCGAGCAGGTGCTGAAGAACTCGTTGACGACGCTGCCGATGGGCGGCGGCAAGGGCGGATCGGATTTCGATCCGAAGGGAAAGAGCGATGACGAGGTGATGCGCTTCTGTCAGAGTTTCATGACCGAGCTCTATCGCCATATCGGCGCGCAAACGGACGTTCCTGCCGGCGACATCGGCGTCGGCGGCCGGGAGATCGGGTTCTTGTTTGGACAATACAAACGCCTGCGCAACGAGTTCTCGGGTGTGCTCACGGGGAAAGGCCTCAACTGGGGCGGTTCGTTGATTCGCTCGGAAGCGACTGGATACGGCTCGGTGTACTTCGCGGCCGAGATGCTGGCGACGCGCAATGAAACGCTCGACGGCAAGGCGTGCCTCGTGTCCGGCAGCGGCAATGTCGCCCAGTACACGATCGAAAAACTGCTGCAACTCGGCGCGAAGCCGGTGACGCTGTCCGATTCGGATGGGTACATTTACGACGAGGCCGGCGTGACGCGCGAGAAGCTGGATTTCGTGAAGGACCTCAAGAACGTGCGCCGCGGCCGCATCCGCGAATACGCGGATCGTTTCGACGGCGCCGTGTACACGGCAGTCGATCCGCGCGCCGACCACAATCCGCTCTGGACGCACCGCGCGCAGTGCGCGTTTCCAAGCGCGACGCAGAACGAGATCAACGGACAGGACGCGGCGAATCTGCTGCGCGCCGGCGTCTACGTCGTCTGCGAGGGGGCCAACATGCCGACGATGCTCGACGGTGTGCGGCAGTTCCTCGACGCCAAGATCCTGTACGGTCCAGGCAAGGCCGCAAACGCCGGCGGCGTCGCCACGTCGGGTCTGGAGATGACGCAGAACAGCATGCGCTTGTCGTGGACGCGTGAAGAGGTCGACGACCGCCTGCACAAGATCATGAAAGCCATCCATTGCAGCTGCCGCGAAACGGCCGACGCGTTTGGGACGCCGGGCAACTATGTCAACGGCGCCAACATCGCGGGGTTCCTGAAGGTGGCGGATGCGATGCTGGATCAGGGGCTGGTATAGAAGAAGTTTCCAGTTATCAGTTGCCAGTTCAAAGTTGAGTTGTAAGTTTTCGAGATTGCGAAGTTGCACATACTCTCGAACTCACACATTTTCGAACTGAAAACTAAACTTTGAACCCTTCGACGAAGGCTCAGGGTTCATCCCGAGCATAGTCGAGGGATGAACTGGGAACTGGCAACTGGAAACTAGTCACCGAAGGCCCCATGTCTTTAGCCCGGTTTGCGGAGCTCGCGAGGTTCCGGGTTCACGACATCCTGCTCGTCGCGAGCCTGTACGATTCGTTCATCCTCGCCGAGAGCGGCGAGCTGCACGAGATCATCCTCGAAGAATTTCTCGACCTCAACGTTCGCCACACGCCGGGCATCACCCACGCGTCCACTGTCGACCAGGCTCTTGCGCTCGCGAGCGACCCTGCGCGCTACAACCTGATCATCGCGTCCGCGTA
>WNGB01009003.1_pt1 | contig 15766 bp, 15 predicted proteins | sample 5400681 | NCBI WGS metagenome assembly WNGB01 (sample SAMN13153367, study PRJNA577476) | soil metagenome | isolation source: 115 cm soil or saprolite under grassland replicate 2 | place: USA:California | collected 2016-06-15
CCTCGTCGCTGTTGGCGGCGGTGACCTGCAGGCGGAAGCCGACCTCCTCGCGGGGCACGCCGGGGTAGAAAGCCAAGGTGACGTAGATGCCGCGGTCGAACAGGAAGCGGCCGGCACGGTCGAGCTCGTCGGGGTCGGCCAGCGGCACCTCGATGATCGGGAAGCCGGAGGCGTTGAGGGTCGAGGCGCCCAGCTCCGCGAGGTGGTCCAGCACCCGTCTGGTCCTGGCGTACAGCGCCGTGCGCAGCTGGTCGCCGCGGTCGGCGTTGACGCCGAGCCCGACCAGCGCGCTGGCCAGGGAGGCCGTCGGGGACGGCCCCGAGTACAGGTACGGGGGGGCCGCCACCTTGAGCAGGCGCTTGAGCGCCGGCGGGCAGGCCACGAAGGCCAGCAGCGAGGAGTAGGCCTTGGAGAAGCCGGCGGTGAGCACGATGTGCTCGTAGGTCTCGCCCAGGTGGCGGACGACCCCGTTGCCGCGCCGCCCGTAGGGGCACGGCTCGTCCGGGCTGCGCTCCCCGACCACCCCGAAGCCGTGGGCGTCGTCCAGGTACAGGACGGCGTCGTGCTCGCGCGCCAGGGCAGCGAACTCGGCCAGCCGGGGCGGGTTGCCGGTCATGCTGTTGACCCCGTCCATGCAGATCACACGCGGGCCGTCGGTGTGCCGCCGCAGCAGCCGCTGCAGCGCCGCCGGGTCGTCGTGGGCGAAGCGCACCAGGGTAGCGCCGTGCGCGCGGGCGACCACGCAGCCGTCGTAGATGGTCTTGTGGGCGCGGGCGTCCAGGAAGATCGTGCCCTGGTCGGCCAGCACCGGGATGACCGCGGCGTGGATGTGGGTGAGGGTCGGCAGCAGCAGGCTGTCCTCGGCACCGAGCAGCTCGGTGAGCCGGACCTCGATCTCCTCGTACAGGGCGGGGCTGCCGAGCATGCGCGACCAGCTCGGATGGGTGCCCCACCGCTCCAGGTAGGCCGGGATGGCCTGCAGCACCTCCTGGTCCAGGTCGAGCCCGAGGTAGTTGCAGGAGGCGAAGTCGATCAGCCACTGGCCGCCGACCCGGATGCGGCGCCCGTGCACCTCGTCGATCACGGCGTCGACCAGCGGGTTGCTGGCGTGCAGGTCGGCCAGGTCGGCGCAGGCGGCCAGCCAGCGCGCCAGCCAGCCTCCCGGCGCCTCCGCCGTCCAGGTCGAGCCCGCCAAGTTAGGCTGCCTCAAATTCGTCAAGTTCGGCATACCGTACCAGACACGCGAACCATCGCATAGGGTCGTAGCGCTCAACCCGTCCGCCGCTGGACCCGACTACAACCAGGAAGAGGACCTCGATCTAGGACGGGCCATGACGTCGATCACGCTCGCTCCGTCGCTCGCCTCCACCGGCGATCCTGCCGATCCCGACGAGCGGCTCGCCGCCGGTCAGGCCGGCGCGACCGGCGGGTACCATGCCCCGGTGACCGAACGGGACAAGCCGGAGGCGGAACGGCCGGGGGTGCCGCGGGTGCTGGTGGTGGACGACGCGCCGGCGATCCGCAGCGCGCTGCGTGGCCTGCTCCAGGACGCCGGCTTCGAGGTCGTCGGCGAGGCGCCGGACGGCGCGGAGGGCGTGGTCCTGACCGCCTCGCTGCGGCCGGACGTGGTCCTGATGGACCTGCGCATGCCGGCGTCGGACGGGTTCCAGGCGACCCAGCGCATCGTGGAGGCGTTCCCCGACGTCCGGGTCGTGGTGCTGTCGGCCTACGAGTCCAGGGAGTCGGTCGAGGCGGCGCAGGCGGCGGGCGCCTTCGCCTTCCTGCCGAAGCACTGCCCGGCCGAGCAGATCAGGGAGACCGTGCTGGCCGCCTGGCGCCGGAACGCACAGGAGGCTCCGGACCGCTAGACCGGCACGGCGCGGGGGGGCTCGCCGGCAAGCCTGCGGGCCACCAGCGGGTCGAACCCGACCCCGTCGTCGCGGATGCGCAGCCGTACCGCGCCGTCGTCGGCGGCCAGCGACACGGTGACGTTGGACGCGCGGGCGTGCTTGCCGACGTTGTTCAGCGACTCCTGGGTGACCCGGAACAGCACCGTCTCCAGCTCCGGGGCGAGCCGCCGGCCCTCGAGCCCGGTCTCGATCGTGCAGCTGACGCCGCTGGCCGCCTCGAACGCCTGCGCCTGGTTCTGCAGCGCCGCCTCCAGGCCCTGCTCGTCGAGGACCGCCGGGCGCAGCTCCGACATCAGCCGGCGCAGCCCGGTGACCCCGGCCGCAAGGTCGTCCTCGATGCTGGCCAGCAGCGCCTCGGCCTCCGCCGGCTCGCCCCGCTGGACCCGGTTGCGCGCCCTCGTCAGCCCGTAGCGGAGGGCGGTCAGCTCCTGCACCGGACCGTCGTGCAGGTCGGCGGCCAGCCGGATCCGCTCCTGCTCGGTGGCCCGCAGCACCCGCTGCATGGCCCGCTTGCGCTCCGCCTGCATGGCGACCTCGCTGGCCAGGCCGCCCATGCGCGCCAGCGTGAGCAGGAACAGCACCACCGAGCCGCCGGCGATCACCGCCACGTCGATCGGCTGGCCGCGGGCGGCCTGCACCACCAGCACGGCCGGTGCCATCAGGGAGGCGCCGGCCAGCAGCACCAGCCGGGACCAGGTCAGCCGCGGGCTCACCGTGGTCGGCGCCGACAGCGACACCATCGAGGGGTGCAGCGCGGCCAGGCCGAGCCCGACATAGTAGACGAACCAGATGGCGTCGACCGGCCCGCCGACCTGCCACTCGCCGTTGATCAGGCTCAGCCCGTAGACGGTGTCGCCGATCAGCAGCGCCACCAGGCCGGTGGCGAGCAGGCGGGAGGCGAACGCGGCATGGCCACCGGTCCGCCACAGCCGCACCGCCACCGCCAGCAGCAGCACGTCGCCAAGTGGATAGGCGATCGACACCAGCCGCTGGGGCAGCGCCAGGCCGGGCGCCCGCACGTTCGGGCCGATCAGGTACACCCACGACAGCATCGCGAGACCAGTGGTGACGATGGTGGCGTCGATCAGGCTCGCCCAGTCTCTTCCCGGGGCGCGGCCGCGGACCAGCAGCAGCAGGCCGATCGCCAGCAGCGGGTAGAAGACGAGGTAGAAGGCGTCGGCCACCGACGGGAAGGGGGCCTCGACCCGGAGCGCCCACTCGTAGGCGTAGAGGATGGCGTCGCCGACGGTGAAGCAGAGCTGCCCGGCGGCCAGCAGGTACCAGGCCCACGGCCGCGACGGCCGGTAGGTGCGGACGCCGACCACCACGGCGACGACCATCCCCAGCTCGATCGCGCAGTACACGCCCGCCCGCAGCGCCGAGGCCGGCAGCACGAAGTAGGCGACGCCGAGCGCCAGCTCGACGGCCAGGAAGATACGCGCCGCCCTCGGGATCACGCTCTCCTTATCGGCCACTGCGGCGCCAAACTGTTGCGCCGACGGCTGGAGGGTCACCCGGGAATTCGACCACAGATCACGGCGTAGTCGTTGAGGCTGAACAGGAAGGCGCCCCGCCGCTGCAGCCGTTCGAGGCCGGCGAGCCAGCCGTCCAGCTCGGCCTGGTCGGCCTGCCCGCTGCCGCGCAGCGTCTCGGCGAGGTTGCGGGCATAGCCCCAGCCCAGCTCGCCGGGGACGAACCGCCGGCTGACGACGACGGCCGCCTGCAGGTCGTGGACCGGCAGGCCGGAGCGGCCCGCGATGTCGGCCAGTCGCCGCCCGATGGTGCCGTCCACCGCCTCCATCCAGGGTTGCTGGGTGTCGCAGTAGGCGCGGACCAGCCGGCGGGTCAGCTCCAGGTCCTCCGAGGCGAACACCAGCGTGTCGAAGTCGCTGTGGCCGAGCACCAGGCGGCCGCCAGGGCGGAGCACCCGGGCGGCCTCGACCACCAGGGCGTCCGGGTCGGGAAGGCACTCCAGCACGTTGTGGCAGACGACCCGGTCGAAGGCGGCGTCCGCGAACGGCAGCCGGTCCTTGAGGTCGGCCTGGACCAGCAGGAGCCTGGCCCGTTCCGTGGCCAGCGCCTCGGCGGTCCTGGCCAGGGCGGCCAGGCTGGCGTCGACGCCGACCGCCCCCCCGCCGGCCAGCACCGGCACCACCTGGGCGAGCGTGCCGCCGGTGCCGCAGCCGAGGTCGGCCACCAGGTCCCCCGGCCCGGCGCCGAGCAGTCCCGCCAGCCAGCGGTGCCGGCTCGGCACCACCGGTTCGACCATCGCGTCGACGTCGTCCTGCTCGGCCGCCATGCCCGGAACGCTACCCGGCTGGCAGACGGCTGCCTACCCGCAGGCGGCCCTGACGTAGGAGTAGGGGTTGACCGGCGCGCTGCCGGGCCCGCCCGGGTGGACCTCGAAGTGGACGTGGGGGGCGGTGTAGGCGGCGTTGCCGGTGGCGCCGTTGTAGGCGATCAGCTCGCCCGCCTTGACCCGCTGCCCGACCTGGGAGGCGTACCTGGACAGGTGGGCGTAGTAGTACTCCTTGCCGTCGGCGCCCCACAGGTACAGGCTGATGCCGCCGAGCGCGCTGGTCGTCTGCCGGCCGATGACCCCGTCGACGTAGGCGTGCACCTTGTTGCCGTACGGGTTCATGATGTCGGTTCCCTGGTGGGTCCGCCCGCCCGAACGCGCGGCGCCCCAGGTGTCGGTGTAGGAGAACGGGGGCGACACCGGGCAGGACACGAAGCGGCCGCCGACCAGCACGGTCTTGTTGAAGCCCTCGAGCTTGTCGGCGACCTGCTTGGCCTTCTCGAAGTTCTTCGCCAGCCCGGAGATGACCTTCTTGGCGCGCTGCTCCAGCTGCTGCATCTGGGCCATGGCCGTCTTGACGTCGCGGATCGCCTGCTCGTAGCTGTCGAAGGCGACGCGGGCGTCGGCGACCGCGGCCAGCTGGCCGGCGAGCATGATGGTCTCGAACTCCACCCGGCTCATCACCACCTCGGCGCTGCTGCCGAGGATGCCGGACAGCGGGCGGGTGCCCCCTGCCTTGTACAGCGAGGAGGCCTGGCCGCCCAGGACGCGCCTGGCCTGCTCCAGGTCCGCCTTGACGAAGCCGAGCCGGCTCTGGGCGGCCTGGAGCCGCTGAACGGCCCAGTGCCGCTCGTTCTCGAGCTGCACCAGCTCCTTGGTGGCGGCGTCCAGGTCGGCCTGCAGGCGCCGCTGGCGGCTCTTGGCGGAGGCCAGATCGTCGGCGCCGGCGCCGCCGGGCAGGGCAACGCCGACGACGAGCGCGGCCAGGATGAGCCCGGCCGCGACCACGCGGTGTCTTGGCAATGCCTCGCCTCCGTTGGGGGCACGGATCGAGAGAACTGCGGGCACGCCCGGAATTGGGGGAATCCGGGACGCTGGCTGCGGAAGATAGCACAGCCCCGCCCGGGCGCAAAAAACCGGCCGCGCACCTCCGGCCGGTGAAGCGGGTGGGCGGAGCCAGGCGGCTCCGCCCACCCGGGGGCCCGGTCGCGGATCAGGGGTAGCCGTAGCCGGAGTCGCCCTGGTCGCCGGAGCCGCTCTCGGTCTGCTCGGCGGCGGCGCCGACCAGCTGGCCGGCCGGGGTGACCGTGAACCAGACGCCGCCGACGCCCTGGCCGTTGGTCTCGCCCGGCTTCTGGTCGCCGGAGAAGTAGTACAGCGGCATGCCCTTGTAGGTCACCTGCTCGGCGCCGTCCTTGCGGGAGGCGGTGGCGAGCAGGGACCCGTCGATGCCGTCGCCGGCCGCCGGGTCGCCGGCGATCGTCAGCGCCGGCCAGGTCGCCGCGCAGTCGTCGTAGCAGGCGCTCTGGCCGCCCTTGTCCTTGGTGAAGGCGTACAGCGTGCGGCCGTCGGCGTCGGCCAGGGTGACGCCGAGGTCACTCTCGGCGGTGGTCACCGACGCCGCCACGGCCGGCGCCTGCGAGCCGGCGTCGGGGCCGGACGGCTCCTGCTGGCCGCCGCATGCGGCCAGGGCAAGGGTGAGCGCGCCAAGCAGGGTGAGCGCGCCAAGCAGGGCGAGCGCGCCGGCCAACGACGTGCGCTTCATCGGTACCTCCCGATGGTCGGTCAGAGCTGGAGTCCGCAGGGTCATACGGACCGAGGGGGCGGGCGGGTTCAAGCAGCCGGCTGGGAGACCAGCACCTTGTCGCCGGAGCGTCGCGGGTCGCCGCCGTCGGCCTCGAGGGTCACGCCCATGGTCGGGAACCGGTCCAGGTCGGCGCCGCTGGTCAGGTGGAGGGAGGCGCGGCCGTCTTCGGCGACCGTGAAGGTCCCCGCCGACACCCGGTTGGGCCGCTCGAGGGTGTCGCCGGCGCCGACGAACCAGCACTCGTAGGTGGTCCCCGGCGGGTTCGGGGCGAGGCCGCTGACCTCCATGTCGACCTCGAGGCGCCCGTCGACCCGGCGGATCCTGGCGCTGGCGCTCGCCGGCCCGCCCTCGGGGGCCTGCAGCGCCAGCTCGACCACCCGGCCGCGGTCGCCGAAGGGGCCCGACTGGCTCACCAGCATCCCGCCGAACAGGGCGACCACCACGGCGGCGGCGACCGCGGCCAGGCGCAGCCACCGGCCGCGCCGCACGCCGGTGGCGGCCCGCTCGACCGCGGCGAAGGTCCGCTCCCGCAGCCCTGGCGGCACCTCGACCGGCGGCGCCGCCCGCTCCAGCAGCTCGGCCGCGCCCTGCAGCTCGGCCACCTCGGCGCGGCACGCCTCGCAGCCCTCGAGGTGCTGCTCGAAAGCGGCCGCCTCGGCCGGGTCGAGGGCGCCCAGCAGGTAGCCGGCCAGATCGGGGTGGGGGGCGACGTGCTCAGGCATCGACACCACGCTCCTGGAGCGCCAGCTTCAGGGCACGAAGCGCATGGTAGGCCCTGGTCTTCACGGTGCCGAGCGGCAGGCCGAGCAGCTCGGCGATCTCCGTCTGCTTGCGGTCCCTCACGTAGAAGAGCTCGAGCACCTGCCGGTGCGCCGGCGACAGCGACTGCATGGCGTCGCGCACGGCCTGGCCCTCGAGCACCCCCTCGAGGGGGTCGGTGGCGAGGACGACCGATTCGCTCGGCTCCGGATCGAACGGGCGCGAGGAGGGCCGCCGCCACAGGTCGACCGCGATCCGGCGGGCGATCGCGAAGGCGAAGGTGCCAACGGAGCCCCTCGCCGGGTCGAAGCGGCGTGCCTGCTGCCAGAGCCTGACGAAGGTCTCCTGCACCAGCTCCTCGGCCAGGCCCTGGTCGCCGAGCAGGCGCAGCCCCAGCCCGTACAGGCGGACCTCGTAGCGGCGGTACAGCTCCTCGAGAGGGGCGCCGCGGTCGCCTGCGGCGACCCTGGCCAGCAGGTCCGCCTCGTCCTCAGCGAGCCGGCCGGCCGCCTCGACGGTTGGGCGTCCCAGCATGTGCGAAGTCAACAGCCTCCGGGCAAACCCGTCCAGGCGACGGGAGGCACGGCCGGGCGGCGCCACGCCCGTCCCGGCGGGCTCGTACCAGGTGATGCAAGCGTCCATGTTCGTCGACGCCGTGCCATGGGGTGGGAGCGCCCGCCGCACGGCACGGCGCGCGCCCAGCCGGTGATACGGGCCGCGCGGGGGGAAAGGTTCATGCCCTGCCGACAGGCTTCGACCCCCGGCGAGCGGGGGTCGAGGCGGGACGGTCCGTCGGCCGGCGGATTCGCCGACGTTCGCGGTCGGGCCGGTGGAGGATACGCGGCCGCCGCGAGGTTCGCATGTCTCTGTGGCCGCCGGCCGACGGATCGTTCGATATCGGCGGGCCCATCGGGAGTGCGGCCCGCCGGCTAGTCGTCGGGTGGAGTCTCCATGCCATCCGCCCCCTCCGTCGCGGACCCGCCGCGACCAAGTTCACCGAGGCATCCGACGACCCATGATGTGCCACCCGCGCCGGTTCGTAAACAGTCAGTTGACGATCGTTCCCCGAGTGGACCAGCGGATGTCACGCCGAACCCGCCCAACGGCGACGAGCCGGGCGGGCGGTCAGGCCGCGGTGGCCACGGCGCGGGCGCAGGCGGCGATCACGCCGGCGAGCACCACCGGGATGCCGAGGGCGAGGGGCAGCCCGACCAGGTCGGCGGTGATGCCGATGAGCGCCGGGCCGGCGAAGGTGGCCAGGTAGCTGATGGCAGCCACCCGGGAGATGGCCACTCCGGCGGGGCCGTCCTGGAGATGGCCGGCGGCGCTGAAGGTGATCGGCACCACGCAGGCGAGCCCGGCCCCCAGCAGCGCGAACCCGGCCACCCCGGCAACGGGCCGGTCGGCGAGCAGGGCAAGGCCGAAACCGCCGGCCGCCACCAGCCCGCTGGCGCGCACCAGCCGGACCGGCCCGAAGCGGGCCGAGAGCCGGTCGCCGGTGAAGCGGACGGTGGCCATGGCCAGCGAGAACGCGGCGAAGCCTGCGGCCGCCATGCCCGGCCCGGTGCCGAGGACGTCGCGCAGGTAGACCGCGCTCCAATCGTGGGCGGAGCCCTCACCGAAGAACGACGAGAAGCCGACCACCCCGAGCGCCACCAGCGCGGGGGTCCAGGAGCTCCTGACCTTGCGCCGCGCCGGCCGCGGCGCGCCCGCCTCGACGGCCCTGTCGAAGGAGGCGGGCAGCAGCCGGCTGGTGCCGGCCAGGACCGTCACGCCGAGGCAGATGCCGGCCACCGCGAAGTGCCTCGCCGGGCTCCAGCCGGCGCTGGCCGCGAGCCCGCCGGTGACCGCCCCGAGCAGCCCCCCGACGCTCCACAGGCCGTGGAAGCTGGCCATCACCGGGCGGCCGTAGGCACGCTCGACCAGCGAGCCGTGGGCGTTCATCGCCACGTCCATCAGGCCGGCGCAGGCTCCGAACAGGGCGAGGGTCAGTGCCAGCGCCGGCAGGCTGCCGGCGAGGCCGGGTCCGAGCAGGGCGGCGCAGAGGGCCAGGCCGGCCACCCTGACCACCGGCCGGCTGCCGAAGCGGGCCACCAGCGGCCCGGCGGCCAGCAGGGCGGCCCCCGCTCCCACCCCCAGCCCGAGCAGGGCCAGCCCCAGCGGGCCGTCGCTGGTACCGAGCGCCCGCTTGACGGCCGGGACGCGCGGCACCCAGTTGGCGATCGCCGCGCCGTTGACCAGGAACGCCACCGAGACGGCGACCCTGGCCCTGCGCAGGTCGCTGGCGACGCCGACGCCGTTCAGGCGGGGGCTCCGGGGGGCTCAAGCCTAGCCCCCCGGTCATCAGGGTGCCGCAGCCAGGCGACCACCTCGGCCGCGTTCCGGTCGGGGGGGAACACCGGGTAGAAGGCCTTGGCGATCCGCCCGCGCCGCGCGACCAGGGTCAGGCGCCGGTACAGCCGCAGCGGCCCGGCCGGGAAGGTGGGCAGGCCGAGCGCCTCCGCCAGGCTGAGCTCCGGGTCGCTGAGCAGCGGGTAGGGCAGGCGAAGGCGCTCGGCCGCCTCGCGCTGCTCCTCGAGGGTCTGGGTCGAGAGGCCGAGCATGCGGGCGCCAAGGCCGGCCAGCTCGGCGTGATGGTCGCGGAAGGCGCACGCCTGCGGGGTGCAGCCGCGCGCCCCCGGGATCTGGTCCCAGCCGGGCAGCGGGTCCTCGCCCGGCCGGCCGGTCCGCGGGTAGCAGGACAGCACCAGGACCCCGGAGGCCGCGTCGGCCAGGTCGATGGGCCCGCCCGCCGTGCTCGGCAGGACCAGCGACGGCAGCGCCATGCCGGGGAGGTGGTCGGCGGCGCCGTCGTCGACCGGCACGGGCAGGCCGGCCGGCAGCGCGGTCGGGTCGTGGGACGTCACCAGCCCATGGTGCCATGTACCCTGAGCGGCGCCTTGGTCCGCTGCCGCAGATGGAGGAGGCGAGGTGCCAGAAGCGGCCCTTGAGCCGGCCCCCGACGGGCCGGGCGGGGCGGCCCGCCTGCTCGCCGCCTGCCGGCGCGAGCCGGTCGACCGCACCCCGGTCTGGTTCATGCGCCAGGCCGGGCGCTGCCTGGCCGGCTACCGGCGGCTCCGAGAGCGCTACGACATCCTGACGATCACCAGGACCCCGGAGCTCTGCGCCCAGGTGACCACCATGCCGGTGGACACCTTCGGGGTGGACGGAGCGGTGCTGTACGCGGACATCATGCTGCCGCTGTACGGGATGGGCGTGCCCTTCTCGATCGACCCGGGGATCGGGCCGATCGTGCACCGGCCGGTGCGGGACGCCGGCGCGGTGCGGGCCCTGCGCGTCGTCGAGCCGGAGGCGGCCACCCCTGAGCTGTTCGAGACCATCCGGCTGCTGCGCCGCGAGCTCGGCGGGCGGGCCGCCCTGATCGGCTTTGCCGGGGCGCCGTACACGGTCGCCTCCTACCTGATCGAGGGCCGCCCCTCCAAGGAGCACGCAAGGGCCAAGGCGCTGCTGTACGGCGACCAGGCGCTCTGGCACCGGCTGATGGAGACGCTCACCGAGGTCACCGTCCGCTACCTGCGGGCCCAGGTCGACGCCGGCGCCCAGGTGGTGCAGCTGTTCGACTCCTGGATGGGCGACCTCGGCCGGCGCGAGTACCAGGCCCACGTGCTCCCCTACAGCCGGCGGATCTTCGAGGCCCTGCGGCCCACCGGCGTGCCGACCATCCACTTCGGCACCGGCACCGTCGGGCTGCTGGAGCCGATGGCGGCGGCCGGCAGCGACCTGGTCGGCGTGGACTGGCGGGTGCCGCTGGACGAGGCGTGGCGGCGGATCGGCCCGGACAGGGGCATCCAGGGCAACCTCGACCCGGCCGTGCTGCTGGCTCCCTTCGAGGCGGTCCTCGCCGAGGCCGACCGGGTCCTGGAGGCGGCCGGCGGCCGCGACGGCCACGTCTTCAACCTCGGCCACGGCGTGCTCCCCGACACCCCGTCGGAGCACCTGACCCGGCTGGTCGACCACGTCCACCAGAGCACCGAGAGGACCCACGTTGCCAACCCCTGACGCTGCGGCGGCGCGCCCGACCGGCGTGCTGCTGATGACCTACGGCTCGGCCGCCAACGCCGAGCAGGTCCCCGCCTACCTGCGCAGCGTGCGCGGCGGCAGGGATCCCGAGCCGGAGCTGGTCGCCGAGTTCCGGCGCCGCTACCGCCTGATCGGCTGGTCGCCGCTGGTGCGCATCACCCTGGAGCAGGGGGCGGCGCTGCAGCGGCTGCTGGACGCCGAGCACGGCGCCGGCCGCTACCGGGTCGAGGTCGGCATGCTCCACTCCGAGCCGTGCATCGACGAGGCGATCGCCCGGCTGGCGGTGGCCGGGGTCGGCCGGGTGGTGGGGATCGTGCTCTCCCCCCAGTGGTCGCCGGTGATCATGGGCGGCTACCGCAGGGCGGTGGACGCGGCCGCGTGGCGGCTCGGCGGGGACGTCGAGGTGACCGTGGCGGGGCCTTGGCACCGGACTCCCGCGTTCGTCGACGCGCTGGTCGAGAAGGTCGAGCAGGCCCTCGCCGAGCTCGGCCCCGACGTGCCGGTGCTGTTCACCGCCCACAGCCTGCCAAAGGCGGTGGTCGACCGCGACCCTGGCTACCTCGACCAGATCGCCGAGACGATCGACGCGGTGGCGGAACGGGTCGGCCTGGAAAGGGACCGCTGGCGGTTCGCCTACCAGAGCGCCGGCCACAGCCCGGCGGAGTGGCTCAAGCCCGACCTCAAGGACCTGCTGCCCGGCATCCGCGCGGCCGGCAACGACGCCGTGCTGGTGGTGCCCGTGCAGTTCCTGGCCGACCACCTGGAGATCCTCTACGACCTCGACGTCGCCGCCAGGGAGGAGGCAGCCGCGGCCGGTCTGGCCTTCCACCGCATCGAGCTGCCGAACACCGCACCGACCTTCATCCGCGCCCTGGCCGAGGTCGCCCTCGCCCAGGAGCGCGCCGCCCAGCCGGCCCGCTAGCCGTCTAGGGTTGCGGTGGGACCAGGGCGGTCACGCGTTCGCGGAAGAGCTCGAGCTGCGCGACCTCGTCGCCGAGCGGCCAGACGAAGATCCGTCGCGCGCCCGCGGCCACGAACGCGGTGAGCCGCTCCGCGCACACCTCGGCGGGGCCGATGAGCAGCGGGAGGGTGCGCAGCTCCTCGGCTGGGCGGTGCAGCATCGGCGCGAGCACGTCGGTGAGCGTCCGCTCCGCGACGCCCTTGTCCTCGGTGATGTGCAGCCAGGTCGTGGCGATCGCGCTCGGGAACCTCTCCGGCGGCCTGCCGACCAGCCGGAGCTCGCCGGCGAGGCGGTCGAGGCCCTCGCGGAAGCGGTCGGGCGTGGTGTTGTAGGCGGAGGCGAGCCATCCGTCGCCAAGGCGGGCGACCCGCCGAAGCCCCGCCGGCGAGCCCCAGCTCGCGATCCAGATCGGTGGTCCGGGCCGTTGCACCGGCCGCGGCTCCAGCACCACACCACGGGTGGAGTAGAACTCGCCGTCGAAGCCGGCCGCATCGCCGTGGAGCAGGCCGCGCAGCACCTGCACGGCCTCGTCGAAGCGCCGCCAACGCTCCTGGAACCGGAGGCCGACGGCGGCGTAGTCGCCTGCCGACGATCCCGGACCCACCCCGACGACCAGACGCCCGCCGGAGAGGACGTCGATCGTGGCCAGGGCCTTGGCCAGGGGTACCGGGCCGCGCAGCACGGGGAGGCTGGCGGTGGTGGCGAGCGTCATGTCCTGCGACTCCTCGACCAGCGCCGCCAGCACGGTCGGGCCGTCCAGCCACGGCCGGCCGAAGCGGAGATGGTCGTTCGCGCAGAGGTGGCGGTAGCCGAGGTTCGCCGCCGCGCGGACGTAGGCCTTGAGCGCCGGGAGGGACCGGCTCGTTCCCAGGTCGATCAGCGGCAGGTGGGCGCCGTACTCCACCTCCCTCATCACTGCCACGTCGGCTTGCGGACGACGACCTCCAGGTAGTCCAGCCGCAGCACCAGCGTGTCGTCCTCGGACACGTCGAAGCGCCTGGCCACCTCCAGCATCTCGGCCTTCAGGGCGCCGGCCCGGTCCGCCCCCAGCGCCCGGAGCGCCTCGACGGTGGGGCCGTGGAAGCCGGCGAAGAACGCCACCTGGTGCTCGGCCGAAGGGAAGCGCCACAGCAGGCTGCGGCGCGGGGCGGTGATCGCCACCTCGGGCCCGAAGAGCTGCCGCAGCCGCTCCTGCCCGCCCCGCAGGACGGGCGGCTGGAGGCCTGCCGGCGGCGGGCGATGCCTGCCGATGGCGGCGAACAGCTCGCCGACGTAGCCGCCCGGGCTCCAGACGACCATCCCGATCCGCCCGCTCGGCCGGCAGACCCGAAGCAGCTCGCCGGCCGTGCGTTCCTGGTCGAGGGCGAGCATGGCGGCGCAGGCCGACAGCACCACCTCGAAGGACCCGTCGGGGAAGCGAAGGTCGGTGGCGTCGCCCTCCTGGAAGGTCACCTCCAGCCCTTCGGCCTCGGCGCGTCGGCGGGCCCGCTCCAGCAGCTCGGGGTCGTCGTCGACGCCGAGGACCCGGCAGCAGCGGCGGGCGGCGGCCAGGGCGGCGTTGCCGCTGCCGCAGGCCACGTCCAGGACGCGCTCACCGGCGTGCAGGTCGACCGACTCGCACAGCAGCTCGCTGGTGAGCAGGGTCCGCGGCCCGAGGGTGGCGGCGTCGCCCGCCGACCAGATGGCCCGCTGCGGCTGCGTGACGGTGCTGAGGTGCATGGAGCAAGGCTCGCTCGGGTCACCGGATCAGGTCAAGTTACGATCTCTGCATCCTGATAAGCTCTACTTATGCTGGATCCGCGCCGTCTCCGGGTGCTGCGGGAGGTCGCCACCCGCGGCTCGTTCTCCGCGGCGGCCGCGGCGCTGGCGTTCACCCAGCCGGCGGTCAGCCAGCAGGTGGCCGCGCTCGAACGTGAGACCGGGACCAGGCTGGTGGAGCGTGGCGTCCGTCCGGTACGCCTCACCGAGGCCGGCACGGCCCTGCTGGCGCACGCCGAAGCGGTGCTCGCACGCCTGGACGAGGCGCAGCAGGAGCTCGGCGAGATCGCCGGGCTGCGGCGCGGCCGGCTGCGGCTGGCCAGCTTCCCCACCGCCATCGCCACGCTCGTCCCCCGCGCCATCGCGCTCTTCAGCCAGCGCCACCCCGACGTCAACCTGACCGTGCTGGACGACCACGGCCAGGGGCTGGTCCCACGGCTGGCACGCTGGGAGCTGGATCTTGCGCTCATCTACGAGCACGAGGCGCTGCCAGCGCCCGACGTCCAGCTGGAGCGCACCCACCTGCTGGACGACCCCTTCGAGCTGGTGCTGCCGGACGGCCACCCGCTCACGCGCCGAGCGCCGGTCGCCCTCGAGGAGCTCGCCGATGCGACCTGGATCGGCGGCACCCCGGATGGCGCCTATGCACGGATCGTGCTCCACAGCTGCCGGGCGGCCGGCTTCGAGCCACGCGTCGCCTTCGGCAGCGACGACTACAACGCGGTGCAGGCCTTCGTCGCCGTCGGCCTGGGTATCGCCGTGCTCCCCCGTCTCGCCCTGATGGTTCCGCGCCCAGGCGTGCGCCGTGTCGCCCTGGCGGCCCCGCCCGTGCGACACATCGCCGCCGCACGGCTGGCGGCCAGCTACCGCTCGGCGGCCGCCGCGTCGATGCTCAGCGTGCTCCAGCAGACGGCGGACGCCTTCAGGGACGAGAACCGCCTTCGTTGAGGACCGCCAGGTCGAGCCGGCGGAGGCGCGCGGGGTCGGCGAGCACCGACCGAGCAGATCCGCGCGACGCTGGAGGCGGCCAAGCCCCCCGGCAGCACGGTCGGCGTCACCGGACAAGACGCGCTGGCCGTGGGCTCGGACACGGACGGTCCAGGTGTGCTCGCCGAGACCCTCCTCGGCGGGGTCGGGGCGCTTGCGGTGCTGGCGTTCGTGTTCGCCTCGATGCTGGCGTTGCTGCCACTGGTGGTGGCGGCGGCCTCGATCCTGGCCACCTTCGCGATGCTGTTGCCGCTGACCTACCTGGGCGACTTCTCTGCCGTCGTGCAGTTCCTGATCGCCCTGGTCGGCTTGGGGGTGGCCATCGACTGCTCGCTGCTGCTGGTGACCCGCTGGCGGGAGGAGCGCGGTCTACGGCACCTTCCCGCTGCTGCTGACGCTGATCGCCCTGCTCACCTACGTGCTGGTGCCGTCGCTGGTGTCGCTGTTCGGCTCGTGGAACTGGTACCTGCCCGCCGGCCTGGCGAAGCTCCTGCGGGTGCCGCCGTCCCGGGCGGTCACGGGGCCGGGGTCGGACGCACGGACCGGGCGCGAGCCTGCGCGCAGTCGCTAGCCCCGCTCCGGCCTGTCGGACGGCGGGGAAGCCTCCGCCGGCTCCGGCTCGGCGTCGCGCTCCTCCACCGGCTCGTCGCCCGGCTCGGACGGCTCCGCCGCGCCCGGCTCGGCCGGGGTCGACGCCGATGGTGGCGCGGTCGCGGGCTCGTCCGGCCGTGAGGCGCGCACGCGCAGGTCGAGCAGGATGGCCAGCCCGACCGCCAGCAGCAGCACCGGCCACACCCAGCGCAGGCGGTAGGCCACGTCGGCCCGGCCGACGAGGAACAGCAGGCCGAGCCCGGTGACGGCGAAGCCGAAGACCAGGGAGATCGGGTCCAGCTCGTGACGTCGCATCATCGCACCTCCAGCTCGTCGAGCACTTGAGGATCGCTGGCCCGGCGGACCTGGACCACCCCGTAGCCGACGTGAAGGTCGAGCCGCACGCTGCCGGCCTGGAGCTCATCGTCCGAGGCCCGCACGGGCGGCGCGCTGGCCGCCGAGTCGACCTGGACGCCCTGGTCGACGCGGCCGAGCAGGTCCACACCGCCGACCCCGACCCGGCCGTGGAGCTCGACCGCGACCTCGTCCGGCACCACCACCAGCACCCGTCCGGCCGCGACACTGGCTTCCACGCTGGTCGGTCCGGGACCGAA
>WNGB01010504.1_pt1 | contig 15765 bp, 20 predicted proteins | sample 5400681 | NCBI WGS metagenome assembly WNGB01 (sample SAMN13153367, study PRJNA577476) | soil metagenome | isolation source: 115 cm soil or saprolite under grassland replicate 2 | place: USA:California | collected 2016-06-15
CCCGACTCAGGCTGCACTCTCCTCACCATCTCCGGCCACAAGATCGGCGCTCCCAAGGGCGTCGGCGCGCTCATCGTACGCGACCGCAAGGCGGTGGAAGCGATCATCCACGGCGGCGGGCAGCAGTTCGGCATTCGGCCCGGCACCGAGAATGTGCCCGGCATCGTCGGGCTGGGAATCGCCGCCCGCCTGGCCGCCGAGGAGCAGCAGGCGGTCGCGACGCGATTGGGCGAGCTGCGCGACGAGCTGGAGCGCCGCCTGCTCGCGATCGTGCCCGACGCCGTGATCAACGGCTGGCAGGGCGAGCGCGCGCCGCATATCACGAACGTCTCGATTCCCGGGACGGACAGCGAGGCGCTGCTGATGCATCTCGACCTCGCCGGGGTCGCCTGCTCGTCCGGCTCCGCGTGCAGCACGGGCGCCGTCGAGCCGTCGCACGTGCTCACGGCGATGGGTGTGCCACGGGAGCTGGGCGTCGCGGCGTTGCGGTTCTCGTTCGGCAAGGACAGCACGCTGGAAGACGTGGAAGCGGTGAGCGCCACGCTGCCGCGCGTCGTCGAGAAGGTGCGGTCGCTGGCGGCGGTCCTCCACCGATGAGAGTGCTGGTCGCCATGTCGGGCGGCGTCGACTCCTCGGTCGCCGCGGCGCTGCTCGTCGAGCAAGGTCACGAAGTGATCGGCGCGACCATGAAGCTGTTTTGCTATGGCGACAGCGTGCCGGACCGTCCCTGCTGCTCCCTCGACTCGATCACCGACGCGAAGCTCGTGGCGCACAAGCTCGGCATTCCGCACTACGTCCTGAATCTCGAGGACCGGTTCGGCCACGACGTCATCGACAATTTCGTGGCCGAGTACGCGCGGGGGCGGACGCCGATCCCCTGCGTGCGCTGCAATTCGTTCACCAAGTTCCGCGACTTCCTCTACCACGCCGATGCGCTGGAATGCGATGCGATTGCGACCGGCCACTACGCCATCGCGGAGGATGGCGCCCTGTTCCGCGGCCAGGACCGGCAGAAGGATCAGTCGTACTTCCTGTGGGGCATCGATCGCGCGGTGGTGCGCCGCATGCTCACGCCGGTCGGCGCGCTGACCAAGGCCGAGACGCGCGCGGCGGCGCGGACGCTGGGGCTCGTCACCGCCGAGAAGGCCGAGTCCGTCGAGATCTGCTTCGTCCCGGATGACGACTACGTCGCCGTGCTCGAGCGCCATCTTCCCGCGGACGCGCCCGCACTCGCTCCCGGTCCGCTCGTCACGACGAGCGGTGAAGTGATCGGTGAGCACGACGGCTTCGCGCGCTACACCGTGGGCCAGCGGCGTGGCTTACCCGGTGGCTCGAGCGAGCCGCTCTATGTCGTCGCGATCCGCCCCGCGTCGCGTGAGGTCGTCGTCGGCCGCGGCGCGGAGTTGTTCGGACACGAGCTGTCTCTCGAAGAGGTCAACTGGCTGATCGATCCGCTCTCGCCAGGTGACGCCGTGTGGGTGCAATGCCGCTATCGCGCGCGCGCCGTCCCCGGCACGATTGCTGCGCAGGCGGACGACCGCATCGCGCTCCGGCTCGCTGAGCCGGTCCGGGCGATCGCGCCTGGACAGTCCGGCGTGCTGTACGACGCCAGCGATCGCCTACTGGGTGGCGGCGTAATCAGCTAGCCTGCCATGGCGTGCGGGAGGTCACAGCGCCTCCGGTCGCCGCGCGTGCAGACTTCAATTTCGTCCCCACAATTCCTCTTGGGAGGCAGTATGCGGTTGCTCCTTCGTGCCGGCGTCGTGTTGGGCTTAGCGACGGCGGTAGCGTGCGGCAAAGACGCGCCGTCGCCGGTCGATTTCAACGATCCAGCTGCGGTCTCGGCCAATCTCTCGTCGGTTGACTCGGCGTTCGATAGCGACGTCTTCCGCAGCTTCTCGACTGCTTCGACCATGCTCGACATCGCGACCGCTCCGGCGTTTCGTCCAGCGGCGACGCTGACCGAGGCACTGGAGCCCAAGCTGGAGCGGACCGGCGCGCGGATGTTCCTCCCGAGCCTGCGGCAGGCACAAAAGCTCCAGTCGATGGTGCCGAACCTCAGCGTGTCCGCCGCGCAGGGCCGGATCATCCCCGACACGATGTACGGTCGGGTCTTCGAGTGGGATACGACGCTCCACCAGTACACGTGGCAAGGCACGACCGTCAGCAATCTGACGGGGGTGCGCTTCATCCTCTACGCCAACGGCCTCGACGGCTCCGTCTTCGAGCCGGTCACCGCGATCGGCACGCTCGACATCATCGATCAGAGTACACCGACGAAGTTGCAGCTGCAGATTCTGGTGAAGGGCGGCGCCACGACGTATGTCGACTACACGGCGTCGTTCACCAGCAGCCCGACCTCCGCAAATGCGACCGTTTCGGGCACGATCTCGAACGGACTGAGCGGCGGCGACAACAAGACGCTCTCGTTCGATGAGACGCTGTCGGTCAACGCCGGCGGCGCTAGCGTGCAGGCCACGTTCGCGCTCAACAACCCGGCGATCACGCTGATGCTGAACGAGTCGGTGGCGTTCAACGACCCGAATATCACTATCAACGCCGACTTCCGGCTGATCCAGAACGGTGAGACGGTGCGGGTGGTAGGCCACATTACGATCAACACCCTGAACAACGTCGTCACGGTCAGCGTCACGGTGTACGTGGACGGCCACCCGGTGGCGTCGATCAGCGGCGATCCGACGGATCCCGCCACGCGTTGGGTGGATGCAGGTGGCGAGCCGCTGACGGTCGCAGACCTCGCCGCGCTCGACGACCTGTTCGATGCCTTCGAGCATTTCGGCGATACGGTGTCCAACCTGTTCGCACCGGTCGGGACGTTCGCCGGCCTGTAATCGCGCAACAGCAAGACCGACTCCCCGTCCGGCTCTGGCCGGGCGGGGAGTTTTGCTTTATTACGTACAGGTGCTCTACCGGCTGCTCGCCAACGCCGTGGTCGCGTTCCATGGGCTGTTCATCGTGTTCGTCGTTTTGGGCGGCTTACTCGCGTGGCGCTGGCGGTTTGTGGCCGTCATCCATATCCCCTGCGCGGTGTGGGGCATCCTGATCGAATATCGCGGCTGGATCTGCCCGCTCACCCCGCTCGAGAACAGCCTGCGCGCGCGGGCAGGACAGGCGGGTTATAGCGGTGGCTTCGTCGAGCATTACCTGGTGCCGGCGATCTATCCGTCCGGTCTCACGTCGCGTCTGCAAGCGGTGCTGGGGACCGCCGTCCTGGTGGTCAATGCGTTCGCCTATGGTATGTTGATCCGTCGACTCACCCGAGGTACCTGAGGCTCCCGATGCCCACTCGTCGCCACTTTCTCGGTTCGCTGTTCGCCGCCACTGCCACGCTTCCCGCGCTCAGGAGTGACGCGCTGTCGCGCATCCTGCCGGCGACGCGACGCGTCGACGGCAGGAGTGCCGCCGACGTCGCGCAAGACGAGGACTTCTGGCGCGAGATCCAGGCGGCGTTCGACATCGACCGCGGCATGATCAATCTGAATAACGGCGGCGTCGCGCCGTCGCCCCGCGTCGTCAACGCCGCGTTCCAGCGCTATCTCGCCGTGTCGAACCAGGCACCCGCGATCACGATGTGGGGCTGGATCGAGCCGGAGATCGAAGCGGTACGGCGGCGCCTGGCCGCGAACTTCGGCTGCGATCCGGAGGAGATGGCGATCACGCGCAACGCGAGCGAGGCACTCGAGATCGTGCAGCTCGGCTTACCGCTGCAGCGCGGCGACGAAGTCCTCACGACCACGCAGGACTACCCGCGCATGATCACGACGTGGAAGCAGCGCGAGCGGCGCGACGGCATTGTGCTGAAGCAGATCGTATTTCCGGTACCGCCACCGTCCCAGGACGATCTCGCGCGTCGGATCGAGGCGGCAATTACGCCGCGCACCAAAGTCATCCACGTCTGCCACATCACGAACCTCACGGGGCAGATCTTTCCCGTGAAGCAGATCTGCCAGCTGGGCCGGGCGCGCGGCATCGAGGTCATCGTGGACGGCGCGCACGCCTACGCGCATTTCCCGTTTACGCGTGACGAGCTGGACTGCGATTACTACGGCACGAGTCTCCACAAGTGGCTCACGGCGCCGATCGGCACGGGGTTCCTCTACGTCCGCCGCTCGAAGATCGCGAAGATCTGGCCGATGATGGCGGCGCCGCCCGAAATGAACGAGAACGTGCGCAAGTTCGAAGAGATCGGCACGCACCCGGCGGCAAATCACAACGCGATCGTCGAGGCGCTCGACTTTCTGGACGGCATCGGTCCCGAGCGCAAAGCGGCGCGGCTGCGGTTCTTGCGCGACCGCTGGGCGAAGCGGCTCGAGCGCGTACCGGGTGTGAAGCTGCTGACACCCTACGACCCCGCGCAGTCGTGCGGCCTGGCCTCGTTCACCCCGGGGTCGCTCGACGTCGGGAAGCTCGCGGGCTACATGTTCGAACGGCATCGGATCATCGTGACGCCCATCGCGCATCCCGAATTCAACTGCCTGCGCATCACGCCGAACGTCTACACGACCCTCGCGGAGATCGATCGCTTTGCGGACGTGATGGAAGACGTCTTGCGCAAAGGCCTGCCCGCGTCTTAGGGCAGCAGCGCGACGATCCGCAGCGGCCCACCGCTGCCGCCTGTGATTTTCATCGGTAGCGCGATGACGAACGCACCGGTGGTCGGCAGCTGCTCGAGATGCGCGACATTCTCGAATGCGGGCACGTTCGACGCGAATAGGCGTCGGTGGACTTGGTACGCGGTGGATTGACCGTAGTCGATACTCGGCGTGTCGATGCCAACGGCGTTGACCCGGCGCCGAACCAGCGCGCGCGCCGCGTCCAGATCGAGGCCGGGGAAGTGCAGCTCAGCCACTCCCGCAGTCCCGGTCTTGGTCGTGCCGAGGTAGCGAGCGCGATCGGGCCAGCGGCTCCCCCACCCCGTCCGGATCAGCACGATGGCGCCGTGCGGGATGTCTCCATGCGCCGCTTCCCAGGCAGCAATGTCGGACTGGTGAACGCGATAGTCCGCATTGGAGTCGGCTTGCCGAGTCACGTCGATGACCACAGCGGGGGCCATCAATTGGTCGAGCGGAATCTGATCCGTCGTGTGTTTCTTCTCGACAAAATGCACCGGCGCGTCGAGATGGGTACCGCCGTGTTCGGCGGCGGTGAAGTTGTTGGCCGCGTAGTACCAACCCCCCGGCATACGCCGCGCCGAGACTACGGAGAGGCGAAATGGCTGCGCGGTGGGCCAGTAGATCGTGGTCGAATCGAAGGGATACGTGAGATCGACCCACTTGCCAGTTGCCAGACGATCGGTGAGGGATGGACTACTGCAGGAGATGGAAAGGAGAAGCACAGGGACGATCTGCAAACGGCGCATGGTCTCTCCTGTGTGAGCATGTTGAGTTGCAACTGTACGGCAGATTGTTAACGTTGCGAGCCATGAAATCAATCCTCCTGGTGGTTCCCCTGTACGCCGTGTTGGCATGCGGCTCGGACAAATCGGGCCAAACCGTCAACCGTGACACGCTCACGCAGCGTCAGAAGGACAGCATCCTCGCGAACTCGAAGATCCCCAACGCGCGCGCGGTAGGACGCGCGATGAACGCGGCCGACTCGATGAGCGCGCGCATCCGGGCCAGCGACACCGTCGCGAGGGATACCACGGAGTTCTAATGCGCGCCGTGATGTGCCGCGTGGTGCTCGTGGTCATCGCGTGCGGGCCTCCCAACCCCTGCTCCGGTCATCAGTTCGACCGTTCGCGCCGCTACTCTCTTCCTTACGCGGGCCACTGGGTCGTCGCGCGCGGCGACACACTGACGTTCCCCGACGCTCCCGGGATGAGTGATCGCTTCCGGTTGGGCGACATCACGCTCGACAGCGCCACCGTGGTCGTCGATCGCGAGTGCATGTTCCGCGGTCAAATCGTGTTCCGGATGCCGCGCGCCGAAACGCTCGCGGTCCGCTGGTTCGGCCAGCCGGAGCAGGCCATCGTCAGCGGCTGGCCCGCGGACCTGGGACCCTTCGCTGGCGTCTCGCTCGCCTGGGCGGGCCGAGATTCGATGAGCGGGGCGATTCTGCTCGACTCCAAGCTGGGCGTCCAGGCGCGTCCCGGCATGACGGCGCGGTTCGTCGCCGGCCGCGCCCACCGGTTATCTTCCGCTCCATGAGAGGCTTCCTTGTCAGATTGCTGATCACCGCCCTGGGCCTGTGGGTCGCCGACCAACTGCTGCCGGGCATCGTGATCACAGGCACCGGTGCCCTGATCGTGTCCGCATTGCTGCTCGGCGTGGTCAACGCCGTCATTCGGCCGATCATCCTCATCCTCACGTTGCCGCTGACGGTCCTTACGCTCGGGTTCTTCATCCTGATTGTGAACGGCATCTCGCTGGGACTCGTCGCGTGGCTCGTTCCCGGATTCCACATCGCCGGGCTGTGGTCGGCGACGCTCGGCGCCATCATCGTCGGCCTCACCAGCTGGGCCGCGTCGGCGTTCGTCGGCGGGTCGGGACGGATCGAGCGCATGAAACGGGTGGAGGTCACGGGCCGCCGCATCGCTGAATAGGGTGCGGTCAGGGATGGGATGACCTGTACGCTCTGCGGTTCTGCCGAGCTCAAGCTGTTTTACATCCAGGGCGATCACCGTCAGTTCAAATTCTACCGGTGCCCCCGGTGCCGGCTGGTCGTCTACGACACCCGCACCGGCGTGAATCAGGAGAAGTACATCCTGACGCGGGTCGATCCGCTCGGCAACAAGGCGCGCGTCCTGGTTCGGAGATCCGCATGATCGAGGTCGAAACGCCCGCCCTGCTGCTCTACCGCGATGTCATGGAGCGCAATCTGAAACACATGGCAGACAGAGCTCGGCGCCTCGGCGTCTCTTTGCGGCCGCACATCAAGACGCATAAGTGTCTCGAGCTGGGCCGTCGTCAACTGCAGCATGGCGCACAGGGCGTCACCGTCTCCACCCTGTTCGAGGCGGAGGCGTTCGCGCGCGGCGGCTTCACGGACCTCACCTGGGCATTCCCGCTCGATTGCTCGCACGTACCGCACGTGCAACGCATCGCTCGGGATGGCGCAACCCTGCGGGTGATTCTCGATGACCTCGACACGGCGAAGGCGCTCGCCGGCAGCGGCCTCCATGTCTGGCTCAAGGTGGACTGCGGCTATCACCGCGCCGGGGTCGATCCGGCGTCTCGGTACGGGCTCGAGGTCGCGCGGGAATTGGGCGCGGAACGCGGTCTCGTCTTCGACGGTATTCTGAGTCATTCGGGTCACGCGTATCGCACCCAGCACAAGGCTGAAGCCGCGCAAATCGCGGAGCAGGAGCGGCAGGTGATGGTATGGTTTGCGGAGTTGCTCCGTAAGGACGCGTTACCCGTCCGCGCGGTCAGTGTCGGCTCGACCCCCGCGATGGCGGCCGTAAAAGACTTGACGGGCGTCACAGAAGCCCGGCCCGGGAACTACATCTTCTATGATCGGACCATGGTCCTAATCGGGTGTTGTGCGTCGCGCGACGTCGCGGTCTCGGTGCTGGCGACGGTGGTATCGCACCAGCCCGGCGCATCGCACTTCGTTGTCGATGCCGGCGCCCTGTCGCTGTCGAAGGATGTGGGGCCCACCCATCTGGGACTCGGGACGGCGTTCGGCGCGGTGAAGGACCATCCGGAGCTCACGGTCGCGTCCGTCTCGCAGGAGCATGGCGTGATCCGCGCCGCGGCGCCCGCGGCGATCGAAGGGAAGTTCAAGGTCGGCCAGCAGGTCGAGATCGTACCCAACCATTCCTGTCTGACCGAGGCGCACTTCGACGAATACGTCGTGATCGAAGGAGATCGCGTTATGGATCGCTGGCACATCGAGCGTGGCCGATGATTGCGCTCCGTCATTTCTTCGTCGCCCTCCTCCCCTTGCTGTTCGGATTTGGGACCAGTTTAGGTTTTGCATTGACCCAGGATAAATGCGGGCGGCTGGTCGGCCCGCTGTTCGCACCCAAATGCCACTGGATTCAGCTCGAGTATCAGCTCGGCTTTCAGATGGCCGGGACGCTGCTCGGGTGTTTGATCGCCGCCGCTCTCGGCGCCGCGTTGGAACGGCGCAGCCGGCGGGCGGCGGAACGCGCCCATCTTAACCAGGGAGTGTCTTCATGAAAGCGCTACTCACGCCGGTGATGCTGCTGGGACTCGTGGGATCACTCGCCGCGCAGGATACGACGGCCCGCCCCGCCGCTCCACCGGCAGCGGCCGCTCCGGCTGCCAACGTGAGCGTGGAAGCGGTGTTGGCGCGCACGGTCGTGGACCGCGCGCCGCAAGACACCGGCTCCGCCTTCCCAGACAGCGTCGGTACGATCGTTTTGTGGATGCGCGTAACCGATGCCAGTGGCCAAACGCTGCATCACGTCTGGTTTCACGGCGGCGATCAGGTGAGCGACGTGTCGCTGATGGTCGGCGGATCGCCATGGAGGACCTGGAGCCGCAAGACGATCCCGGCCGACGCAAAGGGAGCGTGGCACGTCGAGATTCGGGACGAGGCCGGGAATGTTTTGAAGCGAATTGACTTCACGGTAGGGCAATAGAAGCGCGGACCTACAACGACTAGGTTGCAGACGCACCGCGGGCTTGAGTCATTAGTCAACGGGACAATCCTCGCTCGGGTTGTCCTGTTGACGTTGAACTGATGACCGCGGTGCGTCTGTTGGCTAGTTTTTGTATGTCCCCGTTTTTCGGTGTTATTGTAGGCCTCATGGATCTCGTCGAGCAAATCGTCGCTCACCTGGAAGTGGAGCCCGGCCAGGCCGAGAAGGGCATCGGCGCCATTCTGATGGCGATGCGTATAGCTGTGGACAAGGCGACATTCGAAAAGGTGCGCGTCGCGGTCCCGAATCACGAGAGCTACATGGGCCGCGCGCTGATGAGTGGCGCTCGCACCGGTGAGATGATCGGGGTGGCGGGCCCCGCCGCCTTGATGGCGGGCCTCTCTGCCGCAGGGTTTCGCAAGGAAGATGTGCCGCGGCTGGGCCGGATTGTGCTGGAGCACATCCGCGCCACCGTCGGCAACGAAGTGATCGAGAAGTTCCTGGTCGGCGCCCCGGCCTTGAAGGGCTAGAGTCGCATTTTCTGCACCAAGGACCTGAAGCGCGGCTCATTGCGCAACGGGTCGAAGATCGGATTCACATTCACGTAGGCCAGCCAGCCACGCCGCTCGTCATAGGCGCGCTCCGACCAGTCGAGCGCATCCTGCAGATTCCCCAGGCCGATGTGCAGAATCGCGAATGCGACTGGTGAGACATATCCCTGCTCCCGCGCTGCGTCGAGCTCGCGCAGCAGCTCCGTGGCCGCCTCGCGGTTCCCGGATCGCGCGAGTAGCCACCCGAGCGTGGCTTTCGAGTAGGCCGCGGCGCCCTCGAGCGTCAGCGCCTCGCGCAACACACGCTCCGCCTCGGCGACGTTGCCCTGAAGCGCCAGGGTGCTGCCGAGCATGCGGTAGCTCTCTACGGCCATGGGATTCATCTCGATGGCGCGCGACAGGTGCTCGCGGGCCTGGTCGAAGCGCCGTGCATAGTAGTACAGCCATCCGACGGCGCGCCGGATAGACACGGAGGCGGAATCGAGCTCGAGCGCCGTGTGGCCTTCCAGCAGTGCCGCGTCATGTTTCCCACGCGCCGCCAGCAGGAATGAAAACCACTGATGCGCGCTCGCATAGCGGGGATTGAGCTCGATGGCGCGGCGAAATTCGCGCTCCGCCTCCTCCCATTGCCAATCGTAAATGAACAATGCCCACGCAAGGGACGCGTGAGCGGTCGGGACGGATTCGTCGAGTGCCAGCGCTTTGCGGGCGTATCCTTTGGCGCGCTGGTACGCCTCGTGGACAGGAATCGATCGGTAATCCACGTCGAGCGAATACGAGTCCGAGAGCCCGGCGTACGCCGGGGCGTAGCCTGGGTCCTCCGCGATCGCCCGCTCGAAGTAGCGGATGGCTGCGGCGACGCCCTCCTGTGTGCGTTTGTTCCACTCGTACCGGCCTTTGAGATACAGACCGTACGCCTGGATGTTTTCGGTATAGCGGCGCGGGACATGCTCGGAGAGATCGGCGAACATCGTCGCGCGCAGCGTGTTCACGATCGTTGCAGCGATCTCGTCCTGAATCTCGAGCATATCGACCAGCTTGCGGTCGTAGCGTTGCGACCAGAGCAGCCGCCCGTCATCGGTCGAGGTCAGCTGCGCGGTAATCCGCAAGCGGTCGCCGACCTTGCGCACGGTGCCCTCCAGCACGACCGAGGTCCCGAGCAGCGCGCCGACCGCGCGCACATCGAGTGGCTTGCCTTTCAATGCGAAGACGGAGGTGCGCGACGCGAGGCGCAGCCCGGAGATCTTGGCGAGGGCGTCGATCAACTCGTCGGTAATGCCGTCGCTCAAATACTCGTTGTCGACATCCGGACTCGCGTTGACGAACGGGAGCACGGCGATGGAGCGCGTCGTGACCGGCGTTCGCGCCAGAGCGGATCCGTCGGGGGCCACCAACGCTGCGACGAACTCCGCGGTGCTGGCGTAGCGCTGATCGGGGTCCTTTTCGAGCCCGTGCGCGATGGCGCGCTCCATCGCGATCGAAACGTCCGGCCGCAAACCCCGCAAGGGCCGAGGCGACTCGGTGACCTGTTTGGCCATGACGGCGCGCGGGCTGGCCGCTGTGAACGGAGGCTCGCCCGCGAGCATTTCGTACATGACGCACGCCAGGCTGTAGACGTCGCTCGCGGCGTTGAGCTCCACTTCACCACTCGCCTGCTCGGGACTCATGTACTCCGGTGTCCCGACCGCGAACCCGACTTCCGTGACCAGCTCCCTGCCGCGCGGTGTGTCCTCTTCCGCATCGCAGCACGCGCGCGCCACGCCGAAGTCGGCCAGCACGGCATGACCATCGGCAAACAGGATGTTCTCCGGCTTGACGTCACGATGGACGAATCCTTTGCGGTGCGCGAAGTCGAGGCCGGCTCCCACCTCCTGGACGATGCGCAGCGCATCCTTCACGGACAGGGGGCGCGCCTCGAGCAACCGGTCGCGCAGCGAGCCACCCGGGACGTGCGGTTGGACATAATAGAGAAGTCCTCCGGCCTCGCCGGAGTCGATCAGGGGAACGATGTGCGGATGAGAGAGCTGCGCGGCGATCCCGATCTCCCGCAGGAATCGCTCGGTGCCGAGCGCCGCGGTGATCTCAGGCCGCAGCACTTTGATCGCCACTTTGCGGCCGTGCTTCTTTTCTTCCGCGAGATAGACCGTCGCCATGCCGCCGCGACCCAGCTCGCGCTCGACCGTGTAGCGATCGGCCAGGGCGGCGGCGATCGGGGGAGTCTCCGGAGTACGCACGGACCGAAAAGCTAAGGGCTCAGCGATGACTGGCTCAATCCCTCGCGCTGTCTCTTCCAGCCCAACGCGAGCAACAACAACACCGCGCCGGCGGTTATGCCCATGTCGGCGACGTTAAACGTCCAGAATCGCACGTTGGCAACGCCGACGTCGATGAAGTCTACGACGCCCGCGGTCGATCGGAGCCGATCCACGAGGTTGCCGAGTGCACCGCCGGCGATAAGGGCGACGCCGATCACCCGGAGACGCTCCGAGGGCCGGGTGCGGTGGTACAGTAATCCGAGGACCAGGAGCGCCGCGATCGTCAGGGCCGAAAGCACAAGACGCCGCGACGGTCCACCGAGCTGCAAGCCCATCGCCGCGTTCGTGTTGTAGGACAGCGTGAATCGCACGACTTCGCCTACGACCGGTTGCGGCTCGCCGACGGCCAGGCGGTGCTCGACGGCGCGCTTCGTCGCGCAATCGGTGAGGAGGAGCGCAATGACGAGCGGCCAGAACCAGCGGGCTTTGCTCGTCACGCCATGCCCAATGCACGGAAGACCCAGCGCGTCAGCAGGATCCCCAGCGCGAGCAGTCCAAGCGCCAACGCCAGCACGCCCAAGATCACGAGCACGACGAACGAGCGGTCGGCGCGTGCCGCACTCTCGGGCGCCGCCAGGTGGTGCTCCAGCAGAGCAACGTTCCGAAGGTTCGCTTTCCAGGCGAAGTCGAAGATATCGCCCAGCAGCGGAACGGCGCCGACGATCGCATCGAGCGCAACGTTGCCGGCGATCCGCGTCACCGTCGCGCGCGATGCGCCCAGACGGATCGCTTCCACAAGAATCCATCCGGCGAGCACAGCGCCGGCGGCATCACCGGCGCCGGGGATCAATCCGAGGATGGGATCGAGGCCGAACCGCAGGTTGGTCCCGGGAATCCGAATCCCGGCATCCAACCAATACGCGAGTCTTGAGACGGCGACGAAACTGGGCCACGAATCGTCCACCGTGATCCTAGTTGGACCGCGCCGAATCGGTATAGACGATTACTTTGCCCGTCAACAGGAGTTCCGATCCCCCATACTCGCCGCCGGTGCCGACTCGGGTCAAGGAACCGGCGCCGAGCAACACAGCGTCACCGCCAAGCCGTGCGGCTTCCTTCAAGAGGCGCCTCCGGGCGCCATCCTGAGAGCCCAGGACAGGGTCAGACCGCACGGACACGAGTGCGATGACCGTATAGGACTGCTGTGGTTCTTGGGCAATCAACCGTACCGAATCCGGATGCGTCTGGGCGCGGAGCATCGAGTCGAGACGCAACACGTCCGCGTGCGTCGCGCAACCGAGAGTGCCGACAATAACGGCGGGGAGTACGACGCGAGACAGGAACATGGGGCCCTCCTTGCGGATGCCTGGAGCATAACCTCGCGACCGCGGGCCCGCCCAGCCCCTTTGCCTCGGGCCGACTAGGGCACAGCTTACGCGCATCCTTCCCACTCTGAGCCTATTTACGCTGGTTGAACGCGGTTTGCAGAACGGCGCGCCCGTCCAACGGACTCGTCTGATCGGGTCGATCGCGCGCGCGCTCGTGGCCGACACCGAATGGGAAACGGTGCGCGAGATCGTCGCGCAGCCCGAGCTCCAAGTAATCGTGAGCAACGTGACCGAGGCCGGCTTCCGGCGGGAGGCCGCCTTCCCCGCTCGCCTGACCGACGTGCTGCGCGCCCGGTTCGAGCGCCTACCAGACGGCCCGCCGCTGTTCGTGATCCCGACCGAACTGCTCCCCGATAACGGACCGCAGCTCGCCGCCATGGTGGACGACGTGGCGCAGGAAGAGAGCGGCAGCGACGCGTTCCGCGCATGGCTGTCGACGCACGTCCGGTTCTGCTCCTCGCTCGTGGACCGCATCACGACCGGCGCGCCTCCCCCCGACCAGCGGGCGGCGCTCGAGGCCGGCTTGGGGTACGCGGACGACCTCCTCACCGTCACGGAGCCGTACTCGTTCTGGGCTATTGAAGGCGACCCGGGTGCGCTCCGGACGGCGTTTTCGATCGACGAAAGCGCCGAGTCCGTGGTGTTCGCGCCGGACATCCGCTTCTACGAGGAGCGCAAGCTCCGTCTCCTGAACGGGACGCACACAGCGGTCGCGCCCCTCGCCATGCTGGCGGGCGTGCATACCGTACGAGAGGCGATGGACGATCCGCGCCTGGGAGTCTTCTTGCGGCGGCTGCTGTTCGACGAGATCATCCCCGCCACGGACTTGCCCGCCGACGCGGCCGCAGCATTCGCTCGGTCGGTGGTGGAGCGGTTCCGGAACCCGTGGCTCGATCATGAATGGCGCGTGATTCTGACCAACCAGGAAGCGAAGATGCGGATCCGCGTGGTGCCGCTGATCTCGGCGTTCACAAGCCGCCGCGGGCGAGCGCCCGAGGGTCTGGCGCTGGCCTGCGCCGCGCACCTCACGTGCCTGGGACTGCCCGTCGATGCGCTCGCCGAGGCGTCCCGCCTGCCGAGCTTCGTGGCGGCCGTCACGCGCTGGAGACAGGTGATCGAGCAAGAAGGGATCGAGGGAGCCCTCGCCCGTGACTGACGCGTTGCTCGCGAGCGGCGTGATCGCCGTGGTGCGACTGCCGGATGCGACGAACCTGCGCGGCGCGACGGCCGCGCTCGCCGCCGCGGGCGTGGGCGCCGTCGAGATCACGCTGACGACGCCCGGCGCGCTCGAGGCGATCGCCGGGCTCGCGTCGGACGCGGAACTCAAGGGATGCTTGATCGGAGCGGGGACAGTGCTCGACGTGAAGGCAGCCCGCGACGTCATCGCTCGCGGAGCGCGTTTCGTGGTGAGCCCCGCGTTCGATCGCTTCGTCGTTCGCTACTGTCGCGACCACCACGTCCCGTGTTTGCCCGGGGCGTTCTCACCGACGGAGGTGCTCGACGCGTGGCGCGCCGGCGCCACGGCGGTCAAGCTGTTCCCGGCCTCGACGCTCGGCCCCCGGTACCTGCGTGAGGTGCTCGCGCCGCTGCCGTTCCTGAAGGTTGTGCCATCGGGCGGCATATCGCTCGAGAACGCAAGCGAGTGGATCCAGGCGGGCGCGGCCGCGGTGAGCGTGGGCGGCGCGCTGATCACCGCGGCGGTCGTCCGTGAGGCGGCTTGGCCCGAACTGACGCGCCAAGCCCGCGCCCTGGTGGACGCCGTGGCGGCCGCCCGGCCGTGAACGCGACGGCGCGAGTCGTCACGTTCGGCGAGATGCTGCTCCGGCTCAGCCCTCCGGCGGAAGAACGGCTGCTCGAGTCTCCCGAGCTACACACGTTCTTTGGCGGGGCGGAGGCCAACGTCGCGGTGGCGCTGAGTCATCTCGGCCTGCGGGCCGACTACGTCACGCGCCTGCCCGAGAACCCGCTCGGCGACGCGGCGGTCGAGGTCTTGCGGCGCGAGGGCGTCGGGATCGAGTGGATCCTGCGCGGTGGTGCGCGGATGGGGCTCTACTTCGTCGAGCCGGGCGCTGACTTGCGGGAGATGCGCGTCGTGTACGACCGCACGGGCTCGGCCCTCGCTCAAATCGATCCCAGCGAGATTAGCTGGGCGCCGATACTGGCGGGGGCGGCGTGGTTTCACTCCACCGGGATCACGCCTGCGCTGGGGGACGGGCCGGCCGCTACGCTGGCGCGCGCGATCGCCTGCGCCCGCGCCGAGCACGTGCCGGTCAGCTTCGACCTGAACCACCGGGAAGCGTTGTGGCGAGGCCGGGACCCGCGTGGATTGATCGAGCCCCTGGTGCGACAGGCCGACGTCCTGATCGGCAACCGTGACGCGATGCGTGCCTTGCTCGGCGTCGAAGCGACCGGCGACGCCCTCGGGCCGCTCCTTGCCGAGCGATACGGGAGTCGTGTCGTCGCGATCACACAGCGCGAGATCCTGGGTGCCCACGAACACGCCTGGAGTGCCGCGCTGTACGACGCCGCGGCGGGCGCGCTGATTCACAGCCGGCGGCGTGTCGTCCAAGTCGTGGACCGTGTCGGCGGAGGCGACAGCTTCGCGGCGGGCTTGATCGCCGCCCTGCTCGGGAAACAGGCGCCTGCCGCCGCCCTGGAATTCGCGGTCGCCGCCGGCGCTCTCAAGCTCGCCGTGCCGGGAGATTTCGGCCGCGCGACAACCGCGGACGTTGAGCGAGTGGTGCGCCAATGTACATGACGTTCCGGTGGTTCGGACCCGCCGATCCAGTTCCGCTCGCTCACATTCGCCAGATCCCCGGCGTGAAGGGCGTGGTGAGTGCGCTGTACGACGTGCCTGTGGGGGACGCCTGGCCCCGGGCGCGGCTCGAGCGGCTCGGTGCGGATATCGACGCGGCGGGCCTCACGCTCGCGGTCGTCGAGAGCATCCCCGTGCACGAGGACATCAAGCTCGGCCGACCTGGTCGGGACCGGCTCATCGC
>WNGB01010721.1_pt2 | contig 15764 bp, 14 predicted proteins | sample 5400681 | NCBI WGS metagenome assembly WNGB01 (sample SAMN13153367, study PRJNA577476) | soil metagenome | isolation source: 115 cm soil or saprolite under grassland replicate 2 | place: USA:California | collected 2016-06-15
CCGCTCCCATCGTTAAAACACTGCCCGCCGATATTCGAGTCGCTCGGAATCGAGGCAACGGTTCGCCTTCTAGCTCGGCTCCCATGTTCGCGCCGGTGAGAGCGATCACCGCGTCGGTGGCGAAGTGCAGCTTGGGACCGACGAGCGTGCACTCGAGGCCCGCTGCCGAGTCGGGGTTGCCGACCAAACGATTGCCGAGGCGAAACGACAACGCGTCCATCGGGCCCGAAGGGGGCACCCCCACGTTCCAATAGCCGAGGCGCCCTGGGTAATCTTGCAGCGTGGTTTGAGTGCCGGGCTCGAGCACCTCGATGGATGCGGCCGAATAGGGCAGCGTCTCCAGCAGCCCGGTGTGCACCTGGCCCGCCCGAAAATCCGGGCAATCGAGGGCAGCCACGAGGTAGTCGCGGTTGGTCTCGATCCCCGCGAGGCAAGTTGCGGTGAGGGTCGCGTGCAAGCGCGCAATGGCTTCCTCTCGATCGGCGCCTCGGGCGATGACCTTGGCCAGCATCGGGTCGTAAAACGGAGTCACGACCGTGCCGCGTTCGATCCAAGTCTCGACTCGCACGTCGGTCGGAAAGACCACCTCCGAGAGGGTGCCCGAATTCGGTCGGAAACCGCGCTCTGGGTCTTCCGCATAGATCCGCGCTTCCACCGCTGCGCCTCGGGGGCTCCAGGCGAGCTCGCTCAACTTGCGCACGTCGCCCGACGCGAGGCGCACCATCCACTCGATCAGATCGATGCCGGTGACCTCCTCGGTGACGCCGTGCTCGACCTGAATTCGCGTGTTCACCTCCAAAAAGAAAAAAGTGCCCGTTGTCGCGTCGAGCACGAATTCCACGGTGCCGGCAGAGCGGTAGCTTGCGGCTTGGGCGAGACGAACCGCGGCGGCCGTCATGGCCGCGCGCGTCGCCGGGGTGATCCCCGGTGCCGGCGTTTCCTCGATGACCTTCTGGTGTCGACGCTGCAGAGAGCAGTCGCGCTCGCCGAGCGCGACGACGTTACCGGCGCCGTCTCCGAAGACTTGCACCTCCACGTGGCGAGCCACCGTGACGAGTTTCTCCAGATAGAGCCCCGGCTCTTTGAAGTTCGAACGCGCGAGCCGCTCGGTGGCTTCGTATCCCTCGGCGAGCTCGGCGGGATCGGCGCAGCGGCGCATCCCAATGCCGCCGCCACCTGCCGTGCTCTTGAGCATGACCGGATATCCGATTCGTTCGGCCGCCCGCAGCGCCTCGCTTTCGCCCGCCAATAGGCCGGTGCCCGGTAAAAGTGGCAAATCGCATCGCGCCGCGAGCGCCCGAGCCACGTGCTTTTGCCCGAAGTCCCTGATCTGGGCAGGGGTGGGGCCGATGAACGCCAGACCTTCCGCCTCGCAACGTTCGGCGAACGCGGCGTTCTCGCTGAGAAACCCATATCCGGGATGAATGGCTTGCGCGCCGGTACTCTTGGCCGCGGCGAGCAGACGATCGATGTCGAGATAGCTTTGCGCGGCAGGTGGAGGCCCCAGAAGCACGGCCGCGTCGGACAAAGCCACGTGAGGAGCGTGCTCGTCCGCCTCCGAGTAGACGGCGACGGGCGAGATTCCCATCTTGCGCAGCGTGCGCACGATGCGGCAGGCAATCGCGCCGCGGTTCGCGATGAGGACTCTTTCGAACATGCCCGCCGCGTTCAGTTTCCGTTCCACACCAACAGGCGGATCGGGGTCGGATTGTAGGCGTTGCACGGATTATTGAGCTGGGGGCAGTTCGAGATGAGAACGAGCGTATCCATCTCCGCCCGGAGCTCGACGTACCGGCCGGGTCCCGAAACGCCATCCTCGAAGGAAAGGGCACCGGCAGGAGTTACCGGCACGTTCATGAAAAAATTGATGTTGCTCGACAGGTCTCGCTTGCTCATCCCGCGCCCGTATCGTGCGAGGGCCAAAAGAAAGCTATCGCGGCAGTTGTGCATGTATTTTTTGTCGAGCGCATACCTGACTTGATTGCTTTCCGCCGAACACGCACCACCGATCGTATCGTGGCGTCCACAGGTGTCAGCCACGATGCTCAGCATCGTGCGCCCTTCGCTCGACAGAAGCCGGCTACCTGTCGTGAGATAGATATTGCCCTGAGTACGAATGGTGTCCGTTGCGCTGTAACGTTCGTCGAGATCGCGGGGATTGTAGAAGAGGGTATCGACGGCCTGATTGCCCTCCAGGTCGACGATTCGCAAGATCTGGCCCGGCGAGAGCTCGTGCGTGAAGCCGCGGCCCGAAGGCACCATTTCGTCGAAGCAGGCGTCCTTGGGAGAAAGTGAGCTTTCCCGCAGCGAAGATTTCATGGCCTTCCCCCGGCGAGTGCCTGAGTTTCCCGAACGTACGCTTCGGTGAGGGCAAAGCCCCGTTCGTTTTCCGATCGCGAGCGCCGGCATGGGTCCTCGGGGCCGGGAGGCTCGCCCTTGCGCAAGATGAGGTCGATCGGCGGGGGAGCATAGCTGGCCGCGGGATCGAGAGGGTGCGGCGTGTTGGTCAAAACGGCGAGCGTATCCATCTCGAAGCGCAGATCGACCCACGCGCCGGGCTTGCTGTTGCCGGCGTGCCAAGCAAGATTTCCAACGTCGTCGACCGCGACCCGCACGAAGAAGTTCACATTGGCCACGACGTCGCGCTTGCCGAGGCCATGCTTGCCGAGCTCGACGGTGAAGTTGTCGCGCGCGTTGCGATGGAAATCGTTGCGGAGCTTCTGGTAGGGCCCCTCACCGAACTTCGCACGGGAGCTCTCGGCGTTGCCGCACCCGCTGATGGTGTCGTGCCAACCGCAGGTGTCGCCAATCAGCGAGCAAAGCACGCGCCCCATGTCGGAATAGAGCACGCGTCCCGTCGTGAGAAAGGCCGTAAACTGTGCTTTCAGCGTATCGGCCATGTTGTAACGTTCGATCGGCTCGCGCAGGTTGTAAAAGAGAGCCGACACGCACGCCGTGCCGGCCAGGTCCACGATGCGCAACACCTGCCCGCGAGCCAGCCTTCGCGACCACGCCTGCCCTCCCCGCAACGTTTCGCGATGCAAGACCAACTGTTCAGGAAGCAGAGTGGGCGAGGTGGGCGAGATCATTCGACGTCATCTCCTACTTGGGTCATGCGAATCATCGGGAGCCGATCATTCTGGTCCTGTGATACGGGATGAATGAGCTCCTCCAGGTGCTTGCGCGTGGCGAGAAAGCTGGGAGAAACCAATTGCTCCTGGTGGCGGGGCCGCGGCACGGGAACTTCCACGAGCTCGCGTACGCGGCCGGGGTGAGCGTCGAGCACCAAAATGCGATCCGCCAGATACACCGCTTCTTCCAGATCGTGGGTGATGAAAACGATGGTGACGTCGACCGCTTTCCAGATCTGCAGAAGATAGGACTGCATCTGGCAGCGCGTCTGCGCGTCGAGCGCGCCGAAAGGCTCGTCCATCAAGAGAATGCGCGGGCGGTTGGCGAGGGCCCGCGCGATGGCGACGCGCTGCTTCATGCCGCCCGAAAGCTGGTGCGGATAGGAATCGGCGAAACGTTTGAGCCCGATCAGTTCGATCCATTGCCGAGCCTCGCGCTCGGCCTGGTCTCGCGAACAAGATTCGGTGACCTCGAGACCGAACATCACGTTCTTGAGAACGGTCAACCATGGAAAGAGCGTGTAGGCCTGAAACACCATTCCGCGATCGGGTCCGGGTCCTCGAATCGGCGCTCCATCCAAGAGCACCTCGCCCGACGTGGAGTCTTCGAGGCCCGCCAGGATTCGGGCCAGTGTGGATTTTCCGCAGCCCGAGGGACCGATCACGCAGAGAAATTCGCGACGACGGGCTTCGAGGCTGACTCGGTCGAGAGCGCGCACGGTTCCGGCCGGCGTTTCGAAGGTTTTGACGAGGTTCTTGACCTCGAGGATGACCGGCCGCTGCTTGAGGCGGCGAAACCTGTCACGAACCTCGGTGGTCTGCTGCGTGTGGCTCGGCAGCTCGATGGCTCCGATCATGCCGGCGCCACGTCCTCTCCCGCTGCGGCCTCGAGAGCTTCGCTCTCGCGCCTGCTGCGGAAAATCCGGGCTACCGCTGCCAGCCAGCTGCCGCGCGCGTTTGGCGTCCACGGAAACAGCCGCCGACCCAGGGCCGCCAGAAACATGTCGCTGAAGAGCCCTATCAGACCGATGAGAATGATGCACGCGAAGACCTTGTCGTAGTTACGGTATTTGGCCTGCTGGTTGATGAAATAAGTGATGCCCGAGCTTACGCCAATCAGCTCGGCAATGATCAGGTACGTCCACGCCCATCCGAGCAAGATCCGCATGTCCGTATAGATATCGGTAATGACGCCGGGAACGACCACGCGGAACAGGAGCTGGCGCCGCGATGCACCGAGCGTTTGGGCAGCTTCGAGAAGCGCCGGATCGACCCGCCGAGTCGTGTTGGCGATGACCAGAATTTGCTGGAAGAAGGTGCCAATGAAGATAATGGCTACTTTGGGCGGATCGTGGATGCCGAGCACCGCCACCGCCAGCGCGCCGAACGCTGGCGCCGGCAGATAGCGAAAGAATTCGACGAATGGCTCGTTCAGACGGGCAACGGCCGGAAGGGCCCCGCACAGAACCCCTAAAGGGACTCCGACGATCGAGGAGATGAAAAAACCCCAGAAGATGACGGTGATGCTGTGCCAGAGCGCTTGATGAAGCCAGGGCTCCTCGGGGCGCGGCGGACGGGTGGTGAAACCGGTGAAAACCGCTCGCGCGACCTCGTGCGGCGCCGGGAGGAAGACGGGGTTCGCGCGCGAACCGGTTGCTTCCCGGAGCCCCTGACTGCGCGCTTGGACGTTGGCCGCATCGAATGCCTCGGTTTCGACCAGCTGATCGCGCGTGAGCCAGGTGATGTCGCCGGGATCGGCGACCCTTCGCATGGGATGCCAGATGAACGGCACGTAGCTAATCAAGCACCACGTTGCCAGCGGCAGGACGAACGACAGAACGGTGAGAACCATCCTTCGCTTGTCGGGGAGCTCGCGGTTGAGTTGAAACCAGGGCACCCGATGCCGCATTGGATCACCCTTCAGAGCTGAGAAAAGCGCAATGCACTCACGCCCGTCGCCGGACTGCTATTTGCCAAGGGCTTCCTTCGAAAGCGAGGAGTCGATGTACTCGGCGAGTGGCTGCGGCTGCGGGTAGATCTTGTTCGCTACATTGAATTCGTCTGCCACCTTGCCGCTTCCGTACAACGAATCGAGGCCGTCTTTTTTCTCGAATCGAGCCATCGCTTCTTCCGGACTCAAGAACCTCGTCCCCGGCAAGAACCTCGCGTACTCCTCGGGCGGCACTCCGGCGCGCGCAGCCATGATTTTGACGACTTCATCCTTGTTGGCGGGGTCCAGAACGAACTTCACGATACGGTTCCAAACTTTGACGACAGTGACCCAGTCTGCCCGGCGTTCGGCCAGACTCTTCGGATTGACGTTCAGGAGATCGTAAATGAGCCCTGGGGTGTCGGCGCTGGTGAACACTGCCTTCGAGCCGGCCACGGCTTTGAGCGCCTGACCCGAATTCGGCTGCCACGCGCCAATCGCATCGACGTCCTTCGACGCGAGCGATTGAGCCGTTTCGTGGGTTGCGACGTTGACGAGCTTCACGTCATTTTCCTTCAAGCCGGCCTTTTCCAGCCCCTTCAGCAGAAGAAGATGTTCCACGAGCCCCACTTCGAGGCCCACCTTCTTGCCCTTCAGCGATTTGAGGCTGTCGATGCCGGGCTTCGCGACGATCATGTCGTTGCCGTTGCTGTAGTCTGTGATGAGAATCGCGATGCTCCGGGCGCCGGGGGCACCGGTGACCAGCGCGTCCCCCATCGTCATCATGACCGCGTCGACTTTGCCGGCGCTGAACGCCTCCATCGACGGGGTGTATTCGAACCATTCGAACTCGGTGTCGACGCCTGCCTCTTTGAACCAGCCCTTGCGAATGCCGATTTCGAAAGCCGTCCAGCCCGGCCAATCGCTGTAAGCGATTTTGAGCGGAGGTTTCGCCGGCTTCGGAGCGGCGGTTGCCACGGCAGCGGAACCCGCAGGCATCGTCCCGACCGGCGCTTCTTTCTTGCTACAGCTCGCCAAGACGCTCAGGAGTGCACAGCAGATCGCCGCCCAGATTACCGGTCGCCGTGGATTCTGCTTCATGGCGCGATGGTAGCGGGGCGAATGTGACCGGAAGATGTCCTGAAGATGCGCAGCAAGTTAACTGCGACGGCTCTTCTCGCGACGTTTCGAATATGTTTCGCACTGTCGCCGCGCGCCGCATCGAAAATGAGCCGGCCGAGCCTCGCCTCACTCACCGGGTTAGACTCGACCCGGCCAGCTCGATCGCGACGCTAATCGTGCATGCGTTTCTGGACGGTTAACGTTTGTGTGACTCGGCGCGGCCCTCCACGAATACTAGGCGATTCGTGTCTTCTGAATGATCTCGTCTTTGATCTTCAGGCCGACACCGGGCTCTTGCGGTAGCTGGTAATAGCCGTCTTTGACGTGGATGGGTTCCTCCCAGATATCGAGCAGCGACTCGTAACAGTTCTCGACCATCATCACCCCCGGTGTGGCGGCGGCGAGCTGCACGTGTAGCTTCTGCTGAACGTTGGTGTGAGGAACGACCGGCTTGTTGTTGGCGGCGGCCAACGCGGCCACCTCCAGCCACTCGTCGATGCCGGAGAGTTTGGTTGCATCCGCCTGCACGATGTCCACCGCGCCCATGTCGATGAAGTCACGGAAATCCCACTTCGTGTAAATCGTCTCGCCGAGAGCAATCGGGACCTGGATGCTGTGCGCGAGCTCCGCGTGAGCCTTCTTGTCGAACGGGTGCATCGGCTCTTCCAGCCAAAAAACGTCGAAGTCAGCCAGTTTCGCGCCCCACAGCTTGGCCGTGGAGAGCGGCCAGACGCAATTGACGTCCGTCATCAGCTTGATGCGCGGACCGATCGAGGCGCGAACCGCTTTGATGCGCTCATAGTCTTCGCGCGGATCGGAGCGGCCCAGCTTGACCTTGATGGCGTCGAAACCGCGATCGATGAGAACACCCGCGTCGCGGATCAGCTCCTCGACGGTCGAGGAGAGCCATCCGCCGTCGGTGCTGTAGGCTTTGACTTTGTCCCGAGCGGGCCCGAGGTAGCGCCAGAGCGGCAGTTTCGCGGCCTTGCATGCGATATCCCAGAGAGCGAATTCGACGGCGGCGAGCCCAACCTGCGTTGCACCCACCCTGCCGATGAAATGGTTGGAATAGTAACAACGCCGCACGAGCTCCTTGCGGAACGATGGATCCTGGCCCTTCAAAATCGGAGCATAGTTGTCGACGACAGAGACCTGGGCCGCGCGAAGACCGGGCGTGTAGCTCCAGTTCATTCCCCATCCGGTGATACCTTCGTCCGTCGCGAGCTTGACTTGCAAGAACTCGACGTCGTGCACGATCGATTGTGAGTCGGTGATCGGGCGTTGCCCGAGCGGCACGCGCAGAAGCATGGTTTCGACTTGCGTGATTTTCATGGACTACCGGGCCTCCTTCGACGGGTCATACGACTTCTGAATGGGGGTGCGCCAAGCGACGTTTGGCTGTTCGCGACGCTGATTCCAGGATTCGGATGGTTCACTGGCATGCCCTTCACGTCGGACCCGCGATCCGCTGGCGCATCTGGCCGATCCCCTCGATACCGCATTCGACGATGTCACCTGCCTTGAGGTAAAGCGGCGGTACGTGGGCCAGGCCCACTCCGTGCGGCGTTCCAGTGCTGATCACGTCTCCAGGAAGCAATGTCATGAATTGGCTCACGTAGCTGATGAGAGTGGGAACATCGAAGATCATGTCCGCCGTATTACCCATCTGCTTCGTCTCGCCGTTGAGCTTGAGCCAGAGAGGTAATGCCGACGCGGCGATCTCGTCGGGCGTCACCAGGCAGGGACCCATCGGCGCGAAGGTGTCGGCCCCTTTGCCCTTATCCCATTGGCCACCGCGCTCGAGCTGGAACTCCCGCTCCGAATAGTCGTTGTGAACGGTGAACCCCGCCACGTAGTCGAGCGCTTCGCTCACCTCGACGTACTTGGTGCGCTTGGCGAGAACGACGGCAAGCTCCACCTCCCAATCGGTTTTGATGGACCCGCGAGGCAAGACGACGTCGTCGTTGGGCCCGATACAGGCCGACGTCGCCTTGAGAAAGATGATCGGCTCCTTGGGGATGGGTGCTTGGGTTTCGCGGGCGTGGTCGCGATAGTTGAGGCCAATACACACGATCTTGCTGGGACGAGCGACCGGTGATGCGATGCGTACGCCCCGATCCACTTCCGGACAGCTCGCAGCGTGATCTGCGCACCAGGCGCCAAGTCGCGAAAGCCCGTCGCTCGCGAAGAACGCCTCGGTGTAGTCCTCGCCGAAGCGCGAAACGTCGACGAGGCGGCCCGTCTGTAAGATCACGCCCGGCTTTTCCGCATCGATCGGGCCATGTCGAAAGATTCTCAAGTCGGCTCCTTTTTCGTTCTTGGCAGCGGGATGATCGGTTTCATTTGACGAGGATCCCGCCATCGATGGGAAACGCTTGACCGGTGATGAACGCCGACTCGTTCGAACAAAGATACAGCGTCAGAGCCGCTACTTCCTCGGGAGTCCCCATCCTTCCGAGGGGCTGCGACTTGGCGAGTTGCTCGAACATCGCGGCTTCCCGCCCTGGATAGTACTCCTTCAGCATCTGATCGACGAACGAGGTGTGAATCCGGGCCGGGCAAACACAGTTGCATCGGATGTTCGCCCGCATGTAGTCGACGGCAATGGATCGCGTCATCGATAAGACGGCGCCCTTGCTCATCGAATAAGCGAAACGATCTTCGAGCCCCATCAAGGCGGCAATGGAGCACATGTTGACGATGACCCCGCCGCCCTTTTTCAGCATTCTCTCGAGCGCGGCCTGGGCGCACAGGTAGACGCCTTTCACGTTGACGCGGTAGAGGCGCTCGAACGCTTGCTCGTCGGTGCCCTGGAGGTTACCGACGTGCGCGATGCCGGCGTTGTTGACGAGAATGTCCAGCGTGTCGCCGGCGGCGTCGATCGATTCGAACGCGGTCCGAACCGAGCGCGCATCGCCGACGTCACAGATGACGACGCGCTCCTTTGCGCCGAGCTCACGGATCTGCAAAGCAACGGTGGCCGCTGCTGATTCGGAGATGTCGAAGAGGAGGACGCGCGCACCCTGTCGGGCGAAGAGCAGTGCGATGGCTTGACCGATGCCAGAGCCGGCGCCGGTTACGATCGCCGTTTTACCTTCTAAGGTGAACATCATGCTTGGTCTCCTGGCTTCGGAGTCTTTTTGAAGAGCGCACGAAACGAATCCCGGGCGGGAGGCGGTAGCGCGCGATAGTCCGTCCACCCACGAAATGGCCCCATCCAACGGAGGAGCCACTTCCCTCGCTTACCGGTGCCGGATGTGATTCGCTGAACCCAGCGAATCATCCAACCGACAAGTCGGAACAGCGTGGGCGACGAGAACACCCACGCGTAGATCTTGAGCGCCGGTTTTTCCAGCCGAGGAGCATGACCGCGCTCGACGTTGCGAGAGCGCAAATGAACCAGCATGTCATGGAGCGGAATCTTGACCGGACATGCTTCGAAGCATGCCCCACAAAGCGTCGAAGCGTTGGCGAGCTCGCCCGCGCGGGCGGTCGGCTGCAGCAGCGGCGTCAGCACCGCACCGATCGGCCCTGGGTAGACCGAGCCGTACGCGTGACCGCCGATATGCCGATAAACCGGACACACGTTGAGGCAGGCCCCACATCGAATGCAGTGCAGTACTTCCTGAAAATGGGGATCGCCGAGCTGCGTGGAACGCCCGTTGTCGACGATGATCACGTGAACCTCGCGTGCACCGTCCGCTTCTTCGGCGGGTTTTGGCCCGGTGAGAATATTGAGATAAGCGGTGAGCTTCTGTCCGGTCGCGCTGCGAGGCAGGAGGTTGGCCATGACCTCGAGATCGTCCAGCGTGGGAACGATCCGCTCCATCCCCATGAGCACGATGTGCACCGGTGGCAAGGTCGTGACCATTCGCCCGTTGCCTTCGTTCGTGAAGAGAACGATGCTGCCGGTGTCGGCGACGGCGAAATTGCAGCCGGTGATGCCGACGTCCCCCTTCTCGAACTTCTCGCGCAATCGCCGGCGCGCGTATCCCGCCAGCACCTTCGTTTCGGGCGAGAGCTTTTCGTTGCCTTCTTTTTCGAATAGCACCTGAATTCCGGCGCGCTGTTTGTGGATGGCGGGCAGGATGATGTGCGACGGTGTTTCGTGGGCCAATTGGATGATCCACTCGCCGAGATCGGTCTCCACCACCTCGATCCCGGCTTCGGCAAGCCGATCGTTGACGTGGATCTCTTCCGAAACCATCGACTTGGATTTGACGACGGTCTTGGCGCTTGCAGCCTGCACGAGGTCGACGACTTTGGTTCGCGCCTCGGATGCGTCGGCAGCGAAGTAGACGTGGGCACCGCGCGCGGTGGCGTTCGTGCAAAACTGCTCCAAGTAGTAGTCGAGGTTTTCAATCGTGTGCGCTCGAATCGCGCGGCCACGATCGCGCCACTCGTCCCAGGATCCCAACGCCTCTATGCTCTTTGCTTTGGCGGTTCTCAGCCGATCCACCGTGAATCGGACGGCTCCGCGCAAAAACTCGTCGCGCAGCGCTACCGAGCTGCGCGTCGTGAGGTCGCCCGTGAGCTCGGCACTCATGGGCGCGGACCTCCGCTATTTCGTTGGGCACGATCGACGAGCTCGGCGATGTGCACCGCTTCCGCGGGCACCCCCAATACGTTCATTCGCCCGGCGATGTTCATGAGGCAGCCGAGGTCGGTCCCCACGACATAGTGGGTCTTCGTTTCGACGATGTGAGCGACCTTTTCGTCGACGATGGCCGCAGAAATCGGCGCTAGCTTCACGGCGAACGTGCCGCCGAAACCGCAACAATCTTCCGCGCGCGGCAGCGGCACGAGCTCGAGATCATGGATGGCCCGAAGCAGCGCGAGAGGCTCCTCCCGGATGCCGAGCAGTCGCGCGCCGTGACAAGACGGATGGTAGGTGACTTTGTGAGGAAAGGAGGCTTCGAGCTTCTCGACCCCCAACACACCCACCATGAACTGAGAGAACTCGTAGACGCGGGCGGCCAGCGATTCGGCTTCGCGTTGAAGCCCGGAGTCTGCTCCGAAGAGGGACGGATAATAGTGGCGAATCATGCCGCAGCAGGAGCCAGAGGGCGAAACGACCCACTCTGCGTCTGCGAAGGCTCGAATCAACCGCCGGGCAACCTTACGCGCTTCGTTCGGGTATCCGCTGTTCAAAGCGGGCTGACCGCAGCAGATCTGGGCGTCCGGAAAATCGACTTGGCAGCCGTGACGGCGCAGGACGCGCACGACGCTCATCCCCACGTCGGGATAGAGTTGCTCGGCAATACACGTCAAGAAGAGCGCCACCTTCATGCGACCCCCTTGCCGGGCGATCGGGCGTCGCGCCAAAGGAGGACGCTGACCGCCGCTGGTCCATGCACGCCGATCGACAAGTCGTTCTCGATGTCGCTCGTACGACTCGGTCCGGTGATGAAGTGGAGGCCCGAAGCGAGAGCTGCCCCGGAGCGGCGAAGCCCTTGAAAAGCCAAACCGAGCCGATCGACGAGCTGACTTTCGCGAACCAGCGCCAGATGCACGGCGGGGAGCAGACTCACCGATCGCGGTCGGCCGGGACCTGCCGAGACGGCGAGAGTTCCCGTATTCGCAATCGCAAAGTCGACGGCGGTGATCCCCAGCTCGGCCGAAAGAGCCACCTGCCGGAAGTGTTCTTGTTCGTTCACATCGGCGGACGGCCGCCAACACACGCAGCGCGACTCCCGGAGAAAACCCTCGATGGCAAAACCGCTGAATTCGCTCGCCGCCCAACTGACCAACCGCGTCGCCTTCCAGAAAGCGAGTTCGGCTCGCAAGGCGGCGTGCACTTCGGTGAGCGACGAAGCCATCTGGACCTTGCCGCCTACCGCCTCGAGCTCCTGCTTGAAACGCGCCGCGCGGTCGACAGCGCCGGCGCTCGTACCCAATGGATTCTTGCAATACTCCGTTGGTGGCCCCTCCACGGATCGCGGCGGAGCCGACGTCAGCCGGGCCCGTCCGAGCTGGGCCGCAATGTTATCGAGAAACCGTTCGCGCTCCACGCCGACCTCTCCGGCCCTGCTGCTTTCGCAGCCCGGCCGGCGGTTGTGATTTTGACCCTTCGCCTCGTCGCCCGCCTTCCCGTTTCAGTGCGGGAGGCATTCGCTCCAGCAAACCGACCGACGTCTGATGCACTTTGTAGCGCACCATCAGACCGACTTCCTCTCGATCGCGGCGGCGACAAGCCGCAACGATGGCGCGCACCTCCGAGATGGCCTGCGACGCGCGGTCGGGCACCGCCTGGAGCTGCAAATGAGCATAGCGCGCGCTGAGGTCCCACATTTGGTCGATGATCTTGAGCATATGGCGCCGCTTGGCGGCGCGATAGAGGGTGAAGTGCAGCTGTCGATTGAGCGCCAGAAATTCTTCGGAGTCGCCCTTCTGGGCGGCAACCGCCATTCGATCGGCGAGCCGATCGAGAAGTTCGACATCGGAGTCGGTCAGCTTGTCGACCGCGATCTTCGTCGGCCGACATCTTGGATACGAAAACGCCGCGATGCGAAACGATCTCTACGAGACCTACGGACGCGAGTCGCGCCAGCGCCTCGCGAATGGGGACGATGCTGACATCGAATCGCCGTGCCAAGTCGATCTGATCGATGCGACTGCCCGCCTCCAAGGCTCCGGTGATGAGCATGGTGCGAATGCGAGCCATCACCTTCTCGGTGACGGTACGCTGTCCTCGTGCGGCGACATCGGCATCGGCGAGGAGCGCGGCGACCACGTTTATAATTTATACGTTGCAGCACGAGGGCTCAAGCGAAATGCTGCTGTTAACGCACTTGCCTTGTGCGCGCGCAGCACGATGCACATTCCACCGCACCCACATATTCACAGTTGCGCTCGCGATGCGGCAGGCCGGGCGAAAGCCGGATGCGGTTCAGTCCGCTGGCTGTTCGAGCGGTTCAGGGCCGTCCCGGAGATCCGGCAAGAGCAGCGCAAAAGCTGCAGCGGGCAGGAACAGCAACCCTGCGAAAAGAAGGGTTCGTCGGTAGTCGCCGACTTGTTGAAACAATCCGAAAAAAACCACGCCCATGGCGGAAACGATGCGCCCGATGTTGTAACAAAAGCCAGCTCCGGTCGTGCGCAGTAGTGTTGGAAACAGTGGCGGCAAGTACATGGTAAACAGCGCGAAGACGCCCTGGAAAAGACCAGGCAGTGCCAGCCAAAGGAAGAGCTCCGTATGGGAACGCTCGGTGCCGTACGCAGCCACCATCGAGAGCAGATAACCGACGCACATCAGGGCGATCGCCTTGCGGTAACCCATGAGCCGCGCCAAAAACGCGGCGAAAAAGTTTCCGAGGATCGACATCACCATCACCCAAAACAGCAGTCCGAGACCCCACGAGTTCTTGGTGGCTGCACTCTCGTTGATGATGTCCGGCAAGTTCTTGAACTGAATCTGGTGCCAGAACATGAAGGCCCAATGTGCGGTCAGTGAAACCGCGCACACCAGAATGACCAAAAGGGTGACTCGACGCACCGAGCCTCTGAAAAGATCGCGAATGCGCGGCTCGTTGCCCCGCGCAGCGCGCTTGGCGGAATGCCACTCCTCGGGCTCGGGAACCGCACGGCGGATCCAGAAGACGAGTAGCGCCGGCAACACCCCCACCACGAAAATCCAGCGGGGCTGCGTCGCCACGATGTCCGACATCAAGAAGCCGGCGAGCACGGCCATCAGCACCCCGACATTCACTCCGCTCTGCAGCACCGCCGCGATCCAGGGGCGCCATCGGCGGGGCCACGTTTCCGAGAGCAATGATGCGCCGACCGCCCACTCGCCGCCGATACCGAGCGCCGAGAGAAATCGGAAGATGAGCAGATGCCACCAGGTCTGCGCGAAGACGGAGAGGCCCGTGAACATCGCGTAAGTCAATACCGTGATGGCCAGCGTGCGACTGCGGCCGAGCACGTCCCCAATACGTCCGAAGAAACCGCCCCCCAGGGCCCAACCAAGTAGAAAGCCCCCCTGGATGATGCTCGCGTATCGCCCGACGCTGGGGTCGCGCGTGCTCGATACCGCCAAGAGCTGTGCGACGAATTGCGCATACACCAAAGTGTAGAGGTGCATGTCGAGACCGTCGAACGTCCAGCCGAGCCAGGCCGCAATCCCGGACTTCCACTGCTGGGGCGACAGATCGCGAAGATTTTTGATTTCCGCCTTGGGCTGAGGCGCGGACAATGAAGCTTCCGAGGTCGAGGCTGCCATGACCCTTTATCCTTCCGCCGCTTGCGCCGGCGCTTCAACAAACCCTGGTAGCAGAAGTCGAATCGGGGACAAGTCGTTGTCAAGAGCAGCGGCCATCATCGCGGTGATCGTGACTCACCGCGTGATGGCCGCCAGCTATTTTACTCCGTGACGCGATTCTCAGTGGCGCGCGTAGAACTTCTGCGCGTTCTTGTACATGACCTTGTCGCGCACGTCGTTTCCGTAGGACTTCAGGTACTCCTCGGCAATCGCAATTTCCTTGGTGACCCCGCCGCCCTGTTCCACCACCGGCCAGTTGCTGCCCCAGATCAGCCGATCTTCGCCGAATGCCTTCATCAGCACGTCGAAGTGCGGCTTGTAGGCGGACACGTTCTCCGGCGACTTCCAGGGCTCTTCTTCGCCCGAACCCGGGTTGAACATGTCGAAGAAGGACGAGAACTTCATGTAGATGTTGGGGTGCTTGGCCAACTTGTTGATGGCCTCGACCCATTTCGGATCCGGATTCTCGCCCTTCGCGCCACCGAGGTGGTCGATGATGATGTGCAGCTTCGGAACCGCCTCGGCCAGCTGATCGACCTTGTCCTTGGGATTCAGATCGCCTCGGCTGATGATGTCGAGCGTCATGCCCTTCGCCGCGAGCTCCTTGCAGGAAGCGAGCTGCTTCGCGTCGAGCGTCATCTTCGGGCTCCACAGGAACCCGCGAATGCCGACGAAGCGCGAATCCTTCGCCAAACGGTTGAGGTCGGCCGAAAAGCCCGGCGAACCAATCTCGAGCTGACCGACGAAGAACTTGAAGAAGTCATCGCCCTTGGTGATGCTGAGGATCCAGTCGTCGTCGGAAACTTTCGGGCTGGCCTCGACGATCCCGGTGGCAACGATGCCGTTCTTCTTCGCGACTTCTTTGTACTCGGTCGGCAGGATGTCGCGATAGAGGCCCTTGAATTTCGGCGTGGGCCAGTCGACGCCTCCCTGCCTCGTCACTTGGAAGAAGTGAATATGCGTATCCCAGATGGGCCGGCCGGAAGGCGCGGCAGCCTGAGTCGCCGACGCGAGCGCGGGCTGGCCTTCGGCTTTTTTGGCAGGCGTCGTCGAGGAGCTTTCGGCGGGCTTATTGGCGGCCTGCCCGCCGCCACAAGCGGCCATGGCCCCCAAGATCACCACGCCGCAGGTACGTGAAATCGTGAACATGATATCCGATGTATTCATGACCGTGTTCCTTTCGGCGTAATCAATACGCGAAATTTGCGCCCAGGCTGACGACCTGAACGTCTTGCTTGTTTCCCGCATACCACTCGTGGTGAAGGAGGTTCAGGTCGGCAACGAACGTGAGGGGGGCGATGTGGTATTGAATCGAACCGTGAAT
>WNGB01017328.1_pt1 | contig 15764 bp, 27 predicted proteins | sample 5400681 | NCBI WGS metagenome assembly WNGB01 (sample SAMN13153367, study PRJNA577476) | soil metagenome | isolation source: 115 cm soil or saprolite under grassland replicate 2 | place: USA:California | collected 2016-06-15
TAGGACGGCTAGAAGTATTGAGCGGCCGTTGCAGCACCTCCACGGTGTCCCCACCCTCACTATTTTTCACATCCAGGATCTCACCACCCAGGAGAACGAGTTGCCCCTTGTAGGCTTCAGGGTCCTGCTGGAGGTTCCGTAGGCTGACATTCCTTTGGATCTTCTCCCGCAATTCTGACGGGATGAGCCCTGCGCACCCTGAAACCATAAGGCTGAGAGAAAGCAAAATGAAGCCGCCAAAGGTTGGCAACATCGAGGCCGGCCTTTTTTCTTAGTTCCCTTAGAGATTCTACTGCTTAAAGCTAAATTTTCAATGCCTCACGACCCCGGACTTCCCACAAATCACTCTTCACGAATCCAAATCTGGGCGCGTCCGAAAAGAGAAAATCCGATAAAGCTACGTACGGGGAAAATTTTTTCTACCTTTGCTTGACACTCCCCGTCCACGTCTGTACCGCGCACCAGACCGCGCGGCTTTCCCCCTATGGTCGTCGATCGTTTTCCAGGGACCCACCGGAGAAGATCGGCGGGGAGCAGAACCTGGAACTAAGCGCGCCGGCCGGACTTTACCCGCCGTACTAGTGCCAGAAGCGGTTACCAATCCCGCCACCAGAAGAAGTCACGCCGGTCTCGACGAAGCCCGAAGTCCTCTCTGAGGTCTCGTCGATCCTCGAAGATATCCCTTCGATCCTCGAATATGTCGCGCCGATCCCGGGCGATTTCGGGCAGGCTTGCGCCCCTTCGAAGATCTCGGCGTAGCTCAAACTCATCCCTGAGTAGGTCCCTTCGGTCGCTGAATAGGTCAATTCGATCTCGGCGAATGTCGCTGCGAAATCTCGGGTGCCACGAGGAATTCCATGCTACGGCTGGCTTGCCGACCGCCAGCAAAGAACCGCCAACTAGACCTGCCATTAATTTCTTGGCGCGATTCATAATATTGGCCTCCTTACAACTATTGGACGTTCAATGAGGCAGCAGGTTTACCCTTCGACGCCCGTCCGGGCTATGTAACATTCCCGCCAATACACTTATGAAAGGCGGTGAAAAGTCTAGAACAGCGTTGAAACAAGCTTTCCGAAAACAAACGGATAAAAGATAAGGATACTGGGCCGGAGGACGCGTCTCGGAAGTTATGGAGATCGCGGAGAGATTCGCCGAGAGGGATCTGAGACTCTTGGGGCTTGTCCGCTGTATCACACGGACAAAAGGTAGACCGGCACCGGAACTTTCCCCAGCGGCTGACCTTTCATTTCTGTGAAATTCAGTTGTGACGGGCTCTGTTATCAGGCTTTTGCGTTCCGATTTTCCTTCAGATCTGCTGAGCAGCGTTAGAAAGAGATGAAATGTCCGACAAGGTTTTTTCCCCCGCCGTTACGGCGGCACGTGCTTTGCCGTCGGCACCAAGCGCCTGTATTACTCGATTCATATAGCTGAAAAAACCAACAACGTGAGTAGCATCTAAAATCGCTCGGTCAGAGAAGCCGTTCGAGCGTAGCTTTGCGATGTCATTAGGAGTGACTTGGCTGGGATCGCGCGCCACTTTTTCGGCAAAGGATAGGAGTTGCTTCATCTCTGGATCGACGGGAGCAGTACGGTAATCTTTCATGAGCGCATCGGCCAATGTCGCGTTGTTCAGTTCTTCACGGAGAAACTCTCCGTTGGACTCTGTTCAGTAAAAACAATTATTCACTCTAGAGGCTACGATGGCCACCATTTTCCGCTGTGCCCGGCTCAACGGCGAGGGTCCTTCCATAAGCGTGCGAAAGAGGGGGCCTAACGTCGCGAGAAGACGTGGGTTGAGACTTGAGACTTTAACAATATTGGGAACCCGCCCCCGCCTCCACCGCGCCACCCGATAGACCCAAGTTAGGAATCCTCGCGCCTCGTTCTCCTCGAATGTTCTGATCCACGCCATTTTTGGATCTCCTTTCAGATAAGTGGTCTCTCAGCGCATAAGAAACGTGGTGACATAGGATGTCGACTGGCTAGGAAGTGACATCGGCCTGTAAAAGTCCTGCCTATATCTAGAGCGTGTTACTTCCCAAAGAAATGATGATGACCGACGGCGAAATAAACTGTCGCCCGCCAGAACTAACGCTGATTGGATGGCCGCTACTAGTTACAAAACCCGAAGAAAATCCAGTGCGGATGGAATGACCAGCTGCAGTGTAGGGCTCAGCGTTAGCAAAAAGAGAAATGCCAGGAGAAAAACAACATGCTTCTTCACTGTCGTTCCTCCCTTTAGTTACGAGTCTAAGCACTGCCACCTGGCGTTTTCAAGAGCCGCTCTTTTCCGGGAAATAAGAGACAACGTATATTTTCGTTAACAATCTCTCCGCTCGGATTAACATAGCAGCCCCAGATACATTGGAGCGGTTACAATGGAATGCGAGGCCAGCCCAGGGCTCATATCGACGTTGTGGAGGACTGCGGGAGAAGCCATAGGGCAGAGAACCATTGAGGTCTAAGGTTGCCGTTCACCGACGATGCTGAAATCCACCTCCACCTGATTTCCCGACTTTAAGAAAAGCAGGCGCGGGACTGTGATATTGAACTCCTCCAGGAACAATCGAAAGCTGCCTTGTGCGATGATCTTGTTGGTTTGGTAAAGCAATCGAACCGGTACAATCACTTCTCTTTGGACTCCGTGAAGCTCAAGCCGTCCCTTGAGTGTGATTTGCCACGGCTCTTTGAGAGAGTGAGGTCGCTCGCTCTTTTGAATACCGGTGCTGTCTAGCCGGATCACAGGATACTGCTTAACTTCCAAGTAGTATTCCTGAACGTCTTGATCCCTCAATCCGATATTACTGTTGTAACTGTTGGCATCGATCACCAGGCTGACGGAAGCTGTCTCCGCCAAACGATCAATGTCGCCCCACGCCTCACCTTGGCGAAGACGAAACATGCCGTTTACGAGATTGCCAAACGGATCCTTGGTCTTCGTGGCGATTTGGCTCTCCTTGGGATCTAGGCGAAAGCGCTGGACTTCGGCGAAAGCGGACGGGGAAAGAAGAGAAAGGACAAATGATATGAACAAAAAGAAATAAGACCAGCACGGCACGAACCTGTTTTACGCACCATAAACGTTTCAATGCAATAGTTCGACCCCAGGCCAGCGCAGTTTCATCGAATCAACGGCGATAACACAGGGTGTAGCCAGACTTGTTTGACCGTCAGAGTATTGCACGTGGGCGGCGGGTGGCTTGGAGCGCAACTGTCTTAAACAGAAGCAGCACCCGATACTCCTCGTCGTGGGGGGTGAAAAAACGCGCAGACGTGGCTTTGCGCGTCTAGCACCGAACCAGCGAAGCAAATCGGGGTTTCACTCCAGGGAGATTGATTGCTCATGGTCTTCAAGTTCAACCCGTTGAAGCCCGTTCAACCGCTGCGCTCAGTTCAAACCGATTGAACTATTTGAACGATTTGAACGTCTTAAATCTTGCCGCGCCAGGCGCCGGTCTCTCTGCCACGCGCTTCGATGAAATCCTTGAAGCGCTCGAGATCGCCTTGCACTCGATTCGACAGGATCCCGAGCTTATCTCCGGCCTGCTCGATAAATCCTTCGGGTTCATAGCCGATACGCAACGTCACCCGAGTGATATCCTCGTTAATGGGGTTGAACGAGACCATGCCGTTGCGCACCGGACCGTTGGCGCCGTACCAGACGATTGACGCTTTCGATGTTTTCCATAAATCGGGGAAATTCCTCGAACTGGGTCCATTGATTATAAACCGTGCTCACCGGGACATTAACGTCAATGCATTTTTCGATCGTTTCCATAATTCATTCCTCGTCAATGAAAGATATTCTTCAGCTATTTAGCGACATCGTCTTTGTCGGCGCCATACGTCGAATCGTCAATCGAGTGCCGCGCCGGTTACGGAAAAGCATCGTCACTCGCAACGAATACGAGTTTGCTATTTTTTCGCCCAACTTATGATTGCGCCCCAGATGACAAGAAACAATCCGATCAGCATCAGTCCGACGCCGACTGGTGCGATGATCAAAGTGAAACCAGCGCCCAGAAGCGTCAACAGAATTCCCCCAGCCAACGGATTGACGCTACGTTGGGCAAAATAGTCTTTGGCTGGCTCTGCCTGCGCCGCGATCGTCGACATTTCTTCGTGCACAAGAGTTTCTGCGAGTTCCTTTAATTCACCGCGCCTTTCCGGATCGGCCGTGCGGATTACACTGCCGATTTCCGCAACCAATTTCTCGACTGCCTGCTCGGTGGTGGCCGAAAAATCAGAATTGGCGTGCTCATGTCGCGGCCCGCTGTATACATATTCGCGTTTCGACATAATCGATCTCCGTTTACTAAATACCGCAAAACACAGGCCAGCAGAAATATGCGCCCTAATTCCAAGCCCTTCAAACTATTGAGCGGCGTCGTGTCCGATCCGAGAAGGAAATTTCCTCACAATGAAGAGGTAAAAGAGTTCTCCCTCTATGGACTTACTCAGCCAGAGCGGCAATCCCACTATCACTCCGGACTAAGTTTTTCGGACTCTAATGAATTACTCGACTGATTAGAGTTTGAAAATGCCTTCAGTCAGTCTCTTGCGCTTTTAGCTCTGCGCCTCAGGTCGTGCGATGATTCTTCGGCGCGATCCTGTTGTTGCGGCGCTAAAACTGGAAGCTCGTCGCCCGTGATCAGTCGTGCCGCGCGATTACGGCTGAAGTAATACCAGCCCCATTGAACCAAAACGAGAATTTTGTTCTCGAATTCGACCAACTGTACGAGATGAACGAACAGCCACATGAGCCACGCAATGAATCCGGTAAACTGAAACCTGCCGACATGCGCAACCGCTGATGCTCGTCCGATGATCGCCATGCTGCCGCGATCGCGGTAATGAAATGGAGCGACGCTTTTTCCTGTGATTCGGTTCTGAAGAATTCGCCCGACGTATTGACCTTGCTGCATCGCGACCGGTGCGACACCGGGAAGAGGCTTGCCGGTTTGATGGGAATAGTTGGCTAGATCGCCGATTACGAAGATCTCCGGATAGCCCGCAAGGGTGAGATCAGGCTCAACCACAATTCGTCCAGCCCCATCCAATTTGACTCCGGTCGCTTTAGCAAGCACTTGGCCCAGGAATGACGCCTGCACACCGGCAGCCCAGATCACCGTCCGGCACGGAATGCGCTCGAGGCTCTCTCCGCGCTTGACCGTAACCGAGCCGGGATGGAGTTCCGTAACAACCGCGTTCACATCGGCTTTAACTCCCAGTTTGGCCAGGAAGGCGGTTGCTCGTTCGGACAGTTCTGCTGGATATGATGGAAGAATGCGATCGCTCCCCTCGATCAATAAGATTCGCGCCTTGGATGGATCGATATTGCGAAAGTCATGTCTGAGAGTGTCATTCGCGATCTCGCCCAATGCGCCGGCCAGCTCGACACCGGTAGGTCCGCCGCCGACTATAACAAAGGTCAACAACGCCTCGAGCGTTTGCGGATCGCTTTCTCGTTCGGCGGCCTCGAATGCAATGAAGATACGCCGTCGAATTTCCGTCGCGTCCTCGACGGTCTTGAGTCCGGGGGCGATTTTTCCCCAGTCGTCATTGCCAAAATAGTAGTGACGGGAGCCGGTTGCGACAATGAGCGTGTCGTAGTCGACCACTCCATCGGTGAGCAGTACCCGACGCCCTTCGATGTCAATATCGATTACTTCGGCCAAAAGAACGCGAGCATTCTTCTGCCGTCGAAGCGTTGCCCGTAGCGTCGAGGCGATGTTCGCGGGAGAAAGCCAACCCGTCGCCACCTGGTAGAGAAGCGGTTGGAATAGATGAAAATTGCGCCGATCGATCAGCGTGATTTCGACCGGGGCATTCTTTAAAGCTTGGGCGGCGGCCAGGCCACCGAATCCACCGCCGATAACCACGATGCGCGATGTCTTTTTTGTTTTTGGATCCGTACTATTTATATTTGCCTGCTCGATGACAACTTCACCAATCACGCGGTTTGGCCAATTTGATTAATCCCATGATACTCGATGCGGTGCCGGACTAGACAAGCTCGCGCAACTTTTCCGACAACGCGATCCGTTCCTGCCTGAAGAATTGACGGGTTATCTGGAATGATCTGCCAAGCTCCGGTAATGACGCTGTCCTCGCTCGTATCCGCGCCGAAAGGAGTCCTTGCGGTAAATCTCCGGGTGGCGCGACCGGAGATACGCCGATGCCTCATCATACGAACTTCCGCGCGTTGACAAGTGCAGCGCCGCTTCGAAGCCGAGCCGGTATTCGTTCTCGTCCTGAAAAAAATCTTGACCCTCTCGAGTATAATGCTCCTGCTCGGCGTCGCGCATGCCGACCCACCACTGTTCGCGGGCCGCATCCACGCTTTCGGCGCCATTGCGTTCGAAGATCGTCCGAGCGGTATCGGCTTGTTCGCTATCATCAGCAAATATGAACAACACCGTTCGTCCTTGCTTGAGCGCGTCTTCGTAGACGAATATCTCGTCCTTGGGCAACCCTTCCGTTAGCGCGTTTTCCAAACTTCCGCCTACGGCGGCGCCACCAATCGCTCCACCGATACCCAGTAGCGCCGACGCCGCAAGTCCGATGGCGATGGCCGGCCCAACTCCCGGCAGGATGCTGTTCGCCGCCGGTGGACGGAATAGAATCGATCTTCGCCGCGGACGCCCCGGGAGTTAAAAAATTGATGCGATCGTCTGGAATTCCGGCCGCAGTGAGTTCTTCGGCGCTTTGTCTCGCCTGTTCGAATGAAGCGAAAATACCAGTGACTGCTTTCATATCATTCCTCTCGATATTTCTAAATATCAGTCGCGACACAACCAATTCTGAAGTTTCGTCAGCTACCTCTCTTTGCCGAGCTCGACCACCGGTGAATTACGTGATTTATGAAACCGCTTTCTTGTTGTGAGTCCGGCAAGCACCAGAAGTCTTGGGCTTAGACTTAACACTGCGGGCGGTCGTCTTTGTGCGGCGGAATTTCCGACGGGGGCGCGCCATAAAAAGTCCAACTAGAGCACCGCGACTTGGGCTATGTGGCCCAATCCCACGACCGCATAGCGAATCTTTCGATTGTCAAATTTCATTCAATTCACAGGATTTCACGCCTGCATAACTGTGGATCGTGCGTATGTGGCGTCTACGTTCGATTCTTGGATCGAGATTCCGCCTCCTTGGTGAAAAGCGAAGCGTGGCGTTCATACCATTCCTCTGCCCAACGATTTACTTCCGGGTTTCGATCACCGTATTTTTTTTGTACGATACCAAGAAACTTAGCGTAGTCGCCCTCCGCTTCCAGAAGATCCTTATCCGTCAACCGACCCCATTTGTTCTTAACCTCGCCTTTGAACTGTTGCCAGCTCCCTTTAAATTGTTCCTCGTCCATAACAACGTACCTCCCTCAGCTCTACGTGATCGCAAGGCGTTCGGTCCTGGTCCAACATAAGCGCACATAGAGTGCCAACGGCATAAGGTACGATGTATCGGCAAGTTACAAACTTTTGATATCTTTAGAGGCATTGGTCTGCAGGATGACCTCCTACAACTGAGGGAATTACCATTACTCTCTTACCCGACAAAATTCCCCGGCGTGTAATTCGCTGCCGTTCGTCGCCGTGACGCTCAGGTATTCGGAACCGAGCAAAAAACAATCCCTCGGGGCTCATCTTCCACCTTGTTTCGTCGGAGCAGAACCTTCGATGTCTGCGGGCACGCCCAATGAGCGCAGCGCATTCAAGACTGAATCCAGAATGACGGGTTGGGGATCTGCTGGCGCCATGCCCTCCTCGTCGGCAACTTGGAGCTCTCTCGCGTCATATTCCCAGCGCTTGAGGATTTCGATTTTTTGCTCCCGTGACAAATCATTTGTCTCGACAACCTCCTGGGGTTTTGAAAAAATCGCAGTCGGATCATTCAACGCTTTCTTGATATCGATCATCGCCCCCTCCTATCGATGGGTAAAGGAGTTGCGGGTTACTCTTTGACCTGCCGTCTGGACGATCGCTTGGATTCACTCGTAATCGTGCAAATCGCGTCTGGCGCTTCGATCTTCAAAACCAACGATTCGCTGACGGCGAAGTGTTCATGTGCGGCGTCCGAAGTGAGATGGCTCACTTGCAAGTCTTGGCCAAGGACGATGGATCCCACGTCGCGAGCTACTAAAACGCATCCTTCGATCGCGGCTTTGACGATACCCCGCGTGCAAAGGCGCTTGAGATGTTCGATTTGAAGAAGATCGGAACCGGCATAACGCCGGAACAAGCTGTTGTACAGCTCCGGCGCCAGAGCGAGTCCATAGGGGCCGCGGTAACCTTTACCGTCCAAAGCGTTCACCGCAGTGATGACGTCCCCAAGCACTTCATCGACGTTGTCCCAATCGCCGGCGTTTACATTCTGCCGACCCTCGACTGTCAATAAGCCGCCCAAATGAAAATCCGATTGGCCCTGATAAATAAACTCTTCCTCGCGGGCAGCGACTGCTTGGGCTGCATCTTCGGCAACCTTTAAATTGAGTGGCTGTCCCGTTTCTTGAAATGCTGCGATGCGCCGCTTTGAAATGGCAAAGCGGCGATAAATCATCGGAACTGAAAGCGCGCGACTGACCACCGCACTGGCTTCGTCAGGTCCCGGCTCGCGGCATCGATCATCATTTCCTACCTCGACGGTGGTTAGGCTGACACCATAAGGGCCTTCAACATCGATGATTCGCCGGCCGCTCAGGATCTCCCGAGCCGCCGAAATCGCAGCTTCCTCGATCCGCTTCATCAATTCTGAAGTGATGACTCCAGATGCGCTCTCTTCCCCCATCCTCAACTCGCTTTCATGTCGCCAATCGTGAGCCGGAGGCTGCTTCGCTCCGGCCTGGCTATTTCTTCTTTTTTTCCTTCGTTTGTATCTTCCTCGATCTCGGTTATTTCCCCGCTCGTGAACAGAAACAATTTCAATGCTTCGTCGAACTTCGGGACGTTGCGGCGTATCCATTCAAGCGTCATGCTCGCATGCTCGATTTCTTCATCCCTATTGTGTTTTAGGACTGCTTTTAGTTGTGGATCTTTACAGGCTTCGGCTCGCTGATTGTACCAATCTACCGCCTCCAGCTCTTCAATCAGTGAGATAACCGCGCGATGAACATCAATCGTCCGCGCGGTCAATTGTTCAGCGGGTTCATGCAATGAGGTTGATGACATGCCATTCCTTCCGAGTCTTACAGTCTGTCGAACTAATCGAAGTTTTATTGAGCAAACTGCAGGTCAACGTACTTTAAATGAAAAAGTCTCGATCCCCGGCCAACGCCACGTCTCCGTCGACGAAGGCGAAGAGATCGAGACTTATTTCACTCGGCTGGCCGAATGACGCGAGCGCAGCAACGTCTCACGGCATTCCGCCAACCTAAACTGGCGGTCGTCTTCCCATTACCAAACCAACAAGAAACAGAACCAAAAACACTACGAACAATATCCATGCGATTTGCGTCGCAGCGCCGGCGATTCCGCTAAGTCCTAGAATCCCGGCAATGAGCGCTATCACAAGAAAAGTTATCGCCCAATTTAACATTTGGTTATCCTCCTTTTCGCGGAAAACATTTTTGTTGCTGCCAGTAAGTTATGATTCCTGAAAACAAGACCTCGCTACAGTTTTACCAGTCCCAAAATTCCTATTACGATCAGATAGATGGCCACGATGTAATTCAGCAGCCTGGGAATCATTAAGATCAGTATTCCTGCTATCAGCGATGCTATAGGTTGCAGCCCGATGTAGACTTGCATCGTTTCGGCCTCCTCATTCCGATATCGTCTTGCAGTCCAAACACGCCCATCTGAAGCCGCGGTGAGCCACTTAATTCACTCCGCTATGCCGAGATATTCTGCTGGAATCAGTAGTCGTATCGGGCCCTGCTTCATTTAAGCCTGCCGCTCTTAATTTATTGCGCGACTGCTCCGCTAAGTTCAGATATTCCGCCCGTATGCGATCCAGATCCTTTTCTTCCAGTTCCTCCAGATTCAAAAGAGCGTTCTGGGCAGTATCAACGGCACGAATCAGCTCGTCGAGCTTTATATGCATCGCTTCGGCATCTCGGTTTTGGGTATTTTGAATCAAAAACACCATTAGAAATGTGACGATCGTTGTGCCCGTATTGATGATCAGTTGCCACGTATCGCTAAATCCAAAAATCGGTCCGCTCAGCAACCATAAAATAATCAGCGCACATGCGCCGCCGAAGGCGACCGGTTGCCCCACAGCGCGGGCCATCCATCTTGAGAAGTGGCCAAACCGCGATGCTGGTCGGATCCCTCCCATCAGAGGTTTCCTTTACGTACAACCACGAATCAAAAACAGAATGAACAATACGGGTATCGGCACGCCGAGAGCCCATAAAAGAATCCAGCCGACCTTACCCTGCTGATTTAAGATTCTTCTCATTCGTGATGCTACCGGATTTACCTCGCGTTCAGCCAATTCGTCTCAGAGCCGATCGCTTACTCAGCCGCACCCGCCGCTTCAAAAACAAATCTTGCAAGATATACGACACCAGCGCGTTGGTCGTAACGCGATTAGCCGTTAGCGGTGCGACCTGGTCGGTAACCGCAACTATCAGCTCTCCCAACGTCGTGTTAACACGTTTCTCCGCGCTCATGTTCCGCTACCCTCCTCGTCATTTTTTCTTGCTATCCCCTTAGCTAGCGCTGCCCCAGAGTATCTGCAGTCGCACCGCTTCCCGTCTTGGTGAAATCAGTGAGCAACGGCTGTGCCATGCCTCGATACTCGGTGGTTTCCCTATATTATTAATATCTTCTTGATCGATGCCGAGGTTCGCCCGCTATGAAAATCGAGCAGTATATTTCCGACAAATTGTCTGAAATACTCCTCAAACGAGCCAACTGGGACATCGTGATTCCTTATCGAGTTAAGCGGTCGCGTGACGCGCGTCGTTGAGCAGAAGGAATGCAGCAATCGGTGCAGGCTCGTCGGTCTAGGCTTGCGCGAGTTACAGCTCTCCTAAGTGTCTCCGCTTGATTCGTCTAAACCGTCGCCAAGCCAAAAACGCGACTACATTTTCCCTGCGGCGCGTGTCCGATTAATCGATCCGGGGATCACAAAAAATATCGGCGCCGGTCTGTTGCGGTTACAGGTTGAACTCATGTCCGCCCGCTGTTGACCAGTCTTTTTCATCCTGCTTTTGTCGCGAAAGTCAGACAGACTTTTTTGATCAAATTTTCATCTCCCTGTAAGTGCTTAGAAGCACGGTGCTATCGCCAAGATCGGTCGTGGCACGTGATTTGTTTAAAGATCATTCGGGCCTAAAGCAGAAAAAAACAGGAGGAATAAAAAGATGAAATTCAGTACTTTTTCATTCGTTGTTTTATTGACTGCCTCGACGGCCGTGTCGATGGTGGGCTGTACGTCAATGACCGGTCAATCCGCCGGTCAATATGTCGATGACCGAACAATTACTAGTTCGGTGAAAGCTAAGCTGGTTGCCGACAAAGCCACTAACTTAACGCGAGTTGACGTTGATACCACCAACAGAGTGGTATACCTCAATGGCATCGTCCAATCGCGCGAGCAAAAAGCCCGTGCCGAGCAACTTGCTATGCAGGTCAGCGGAGTAAGAGAAGTCAAGAACAATTTACAAATCCAAGGATCCAGATAATATGATCAACAGGGATCGGCTCGCGATCAATACGCATCTCCGATCCCTCGCCGATGGTAGCATGCGCGCCGCATCTTGGAATGCAAATGCGGCGCGCATGCCGGCCTGGAAGAAAAATTCTCGACGCCTCTCTAGTGGCTCAGTTTCGCCAGCGGACTCATTGCGGGAATCGCTCATTCGTTTCCACGAAGATAATCTTCCCTATGATGACCATCATCCTCGTGATTGTTCTTCTGCTATGGCTGATTGGAGTCATTACCGCGTACACTTTGGGGGGCCTGATTCACCTTCTCTTGCTTCTGGCTCTGATTGTTTTGCTCATCGATATCCTCGATCGCCGTAAGGTGCTGTGAGCAAGAATCCAGGGGGTATTATGAAACCGATACTGCTGATCGGAATTGTCTTGATCCTATTCGGTATCGTCGCTCTTTCCTACGAGCAAATCACGTACAAAACCAAGGAAAAGATTATCGACATCGGGCCAATACAAGCTACAGCTGAACGAGAAAAATCAATTCCTTTGCCCCCGTTATTGGGCGGGCTGGCGCTGGTCGCGGGTATCGGCCTAGTCGCAGTCGGATACAAGAAACCCTAGCAATCGGATACAGCATCAAACGGACCGAAGAGTGAATCGGACATCGCTGTTTCCGTTTGGCTGAAATAATTCTCACTTCCGTTTTTTATTCCATTCTCGAAATCCGAATCCGTCCATGCGCGCTGGGCTGCTTTGGGTTTTTTATCATGAGCACTATGGCAGCCTCGGTTAGTTCCGCCTGTGCGAGTTCTCGTCGTCCATCCGTTTGTGCCTCGATACACTCCCACTGAATACCTGGTTGGCACGGCATTAATCCGATCACAAACCGTTGAGCGTGGCCTTCGACGTCCTGCAGCTGGTTTCAGCCGAACCGCGCTAAGAAAAATGCGCTACAATCTTTATGAAAATTTAACCTTCATCAGCTAAAAAAAATTGAACATTGAAACGGACTAACAGTAACATTGGCTTTGCGACTTTTGCTAGTTCGGTAGGTACGTCTCGAGCAAGTGTACGTATTCGATTTCGGCATGTGGGACCATCGTTGATTGCTCGCCCAGTGGACGGTTAGATTTAAAGAATCTGTCTCTCCGGCGACCCGCCTCCCATCCCTGCAAGCGTCGCAGGCCAAAAGCTATGAGTAGATTCACGCAAACGTTGATCCTCGTTGTGTGTCTTTGGCATCGAATGGCATTGGCGCAAACGGGTTGGCCGGACCCTTTGTCGACAGACAACCCCATCTCACTGAGCTTCTTTCCTACTTCGTACACTGAGTTTGATAGGATTCGGAACGACGTCGATCTGACGACGAAGAGAACTTTCTCCTTGGATCTCGGCCCCAAATTAGTCGAGCTGAAAGCTTTATTCCTGGAAAAGCAGCAAGACGGCCGCGCTCTTACAAACGAAACGAGCGTCGGCACTGGCAAATGGGGGAACTATCTCGATCTTCTCGCCGCGTCTTCAGGATTCGGAGGCAAACTAGTTGGCGAGGGTGAGCTGGCCTATAGCACGCTGGGGTTATCGACGGTGCCCGATCAGCGACCCACGATGTCGCGATTGGCGCTCCGGGGAAATTGGGGCAAGGCTGGCTATGGTTTCCTTTACCGGTCCTTGGGCAGTGGATTCGTCTCCATGATAGGAACTAAGGTCGACCACGCTCGCGACGAAAGCCAGATTTGGGGAGAGTATGATTTCGGCCTTTTTCGGATGCGAGGGAACAGTCGGTGAGTCCTGGGAAAAAAATGACGATACGAACGATCTTACCCTCACACGAACGGCCGCCACTTCTTTCCAGCTGAACAAGCCGAGCTGGAGCGCGGTACTGTCTTCGAGCTATTCGTTAATTGGACAAGAACAAGACTTGAGCCAGCAAACCATCGCCTTGACAAATACGCTCTCGATCGCCTATCGCCCAACGGGCTTTTTGACGATTGAGCCCGCTTTGAATTTTACTGAGGAGTGGGACAAAGCCACTGGATTAAAGACTGATACGCCGTCCACCGGATTTGCCCTGGCCTGCTCGCCGTTTCGAGACCTACAATTGACCGGACGCGCAAGCTACGCGAGAGGCATGAGCGAAGATCCGCTCAAGGAAGGTTCATCCGTAAACACTGCGGCCGCATTAAATTGGAAAGTCGCCAAGTCTTCCCTCGGCGAACAGTTTGTCCTTTCAGGTTGAATACAAAAATGAGCTTCGCCCGATCTCGTCGAACAACGCGCAGCCCAATCTCACCGGACTGATTCAATTCAAGATGGTTGGCTTTTGAGCCGCTCAGCCGGCACCGTCTACCGATTCGCTCCTAATATCCTTTCTCCAAGCACCAGTTGGCGATCTCGATACGCCGTGCAAACCAAACTTTGGAAAACCCCTTGACGTGACGAATAAATTCTTCGACGATTTTGGTTCGGAACGGAACGCCAGAAACGAAGGGGTGCAAATTAAAAGCAAAAAACTTCGGTGCGCCCTGCTCGCCTTCCCAATAGAGATAATCGAATTGATCCTTCATGATCTGCAGCAAATCTCGCGGTGTGCGGCCGGCACCGTAAGTGGAGTAGTCGTTGCAGCCCGGCACATTATACGGCACGACAACGACTTTTCGTCCCTTCGACTCGACGGTGTAGGGATTGTCGGAATTCAACGGATCGGCCCACCAGACAAAGCCCGCTTCAGCGACCAACTCTAATGTATGCGGCGTCGAGGCGTGCCCCGGCGAAAGGTATCCGGTCGGCTTTTCCCCCAAAACTTTTTCAAAGGCGGCGACGGTTTTTTGAATCGAGTCCCGCTCTTGCTCCCGCGTGTACATGAACGAATACTCGTGCTCGTAGCTTTCCGAGGAGAATTCATGTCCCTGCGCTTTAAACTCCTTGCATTCCTCGGAAAACTGCTCGACCTTGAGACCGTTCATCAGAAAAGTGACCTTGAGACCGTGCCGGCTGAACATATCCATGATGCGCCAGATGCCGATGCGGTCGCCGTATTCTCTTTCAGTCACTGCCGCCAGGTTCTTCTTGAATACTGCATTGGCTGGAGGGATCGTGTGCGTGCCTTGGCGCTGCAATGACTCCCTCGTGGCAAAATTCTCCGGCCATACTTCCCACGGAATGATGAAGGTAACGCAAATTTTGGCTTTGTCTGGCCATTCGATGATTCTCGGTCTGGGCATTGCCTGATTCTCCTTTCGTAGTCTCCGCGCTTTCCGAATAACGCGGCACTCTTCAACTCCTGGGCAATTATCAGAAATTTTTTATGAACTCCAGCGCCCATTTCGGGCATCAGATGGTTTAGTTCTTAAAATAGACCCGGTACACTGTTAGATACAACTAAGTGGAACAACCAGGGATGTTGCTCTGGCACGCAAATTTTTAGTGAGAACCGATTTTGATTGAATCGTTGCTGTTGGCCGTAACCCGGGTTTCGACGTTGCGAGAACAGACGCTCTTGACCAACGCGACTGGCTTCTTTTTCGAGCGGGATGACCGCTTGTTTCTCGTGACCAGCCGCCATGTGGTTCTGGACGAGGCAACGAGTCATCGGCCGGACCGATTGGAAATCGAGCTGCACGTTGATCCCGAAAATGTCGCGGTCACTACGCAATATATGGTCCCGCTTTATCGCCAGGACAAGCCACTCTGGCGCGAAGGGACCGACGCGGGCGGGACGATCGATGTCGTCGCCGTGGAGCTGGAACACTCATGCCTGCCGCAGACAATCTCGCTGCACGCGTTTACGCCGACGCACCTGGTGCAAGAGCTCGATCAGATCGAAGTGGGGACGCGGGTGCTGATCATTGGCTTTCCGCTGGGCTTTCACGACACCGTCCACCATCTGCCGGTCGTCAGGCAGGCGGTCATCGCCTCGGCGTTTGGAATCCGGTTTCAGGGTCAGGGATATTTTTTGACCGACGCGCATCTCCACCGCGGCACCAGCGGCGCGCCGGTTGTGGCGCGAATGACATCGGCGGAATCCGGCCGTGGCCACCTGCCGTGGATGCTGCTCGGAGTCCATGCCACTCGCATGGACACCACCAACCGCGATGCGCAGCAAGACGAGCGGTTAAACCTCAACTGCGCGTGGTACGCCGATATCGTAACCACACTCACTCA
>WNGB01007471.1_pt1 | contig 15762 bp, 21 predicted proteins | sample 5400681 | NCBI WGS metagenome assembly WNGB01 (sample SAMN13153367, study PRJNA577476) | soil metagenome | isolation source: 115 cm soil or saprolite under grassland replicate 2 | place: USA:California | collected 2016-06-15
CTCCATCTCTCCCCTCTCCGCTCAGCTACTTACCTCGGCTTGGACCCGACATACCATCGCAGACGACGGAACTATCACAAGCGAGCCAGCGCGTCGTCATCTTAACCCACCGAAAGGCAAGGACTCCGGCAAAACACCCTCGGCCACTGCTTAGCATGGATCCTGGCCGTCCATTTATCCCATCTGTCTGAGCCTTCATGGCGGCGACGCTGGACGGGCCTCCGACTACGAGCAGTCGCTCCCGACCTCAGGACGGGTTCAGGCCGTTGTCTCGTAGCCGGCGATGGGACCATGGGCCCCAGGCATCGCCCCCCGCCCCCTTCGCCACGCCACGCGTAACACGCGCCGCCCGATGGCGCGGTCGAGCATTTCTCGTAGCCCGGCCCTCTCGCTATCCCGCAAGGCGGCACCGCGGTGTTTAAGCACGGTACGTTGAGCGTTCAGCGCCTCGAGTGCTTGCTGGCCTCTGGTGTCGAGCAGCTTGGCCTTCACAGCGCGTTCCAGAAGAACCGGCCACTTACATGCTTGCCGGCTGCCAATACGTGTCGAAGAACCGCTTCGGCGGCGGTATGTACCTCCTCCACGGCAAGTTCGTCTGGCATGTCGCCAGTCATCCAGCGGGCGATGATCTCGTCGCTCACCCAGAGCCGAGGGCCGAGTACGTGCTCAAGTGCTGGAACGTCGATCACGGACCACCGATAGGCCACCGGATCTGACTTGGTTGTAAGCACCCGGCCAGATTCGACGTCGTCGCCGACGCTCAAGGCGACGAAGCGGGCCACATATGACTTCCAGACGAAGCCAGCATCCGAAACGACCTTGTCCACGAAGGCTTCCGCCAGGAAGCCCGCATGTTGCCGACTAGTCGGAAGTTACATGGCTCGAAGATGTGCGATTGGCCCTCTGAGCAGGGAGTTCGAGCTGATGAGGAGGGTCGCGTTCTGACTACATGAGTCCGGCTTGCGTCACTTTCTGGGGACGTTCGGCAGCATTGGGAACCGCATCCCACCCCAGAACCGAGTGCGAAAGCAACTTTTCTGACTACATCCTGGACCCGTCTGAGCAGTGTTTCTGCAGGTCGATGGTCGTTTTGGGCCCTCATCACTCGCGTAACTTCCGACTAGTCCGCCTTGGCATCAATCGCTCACTTTTGAGAGCATCAAGGAGCCATCCACAGGAGTAGTGACCAGGAAGGTGTGACACCCCTCGGGGGCAATCAAGCATCCGCTAGCCTCATGCCCCGGCGCGACCGGCACTGTCCCCGACTGGCAATCCCTCTACCATCCCCGCGAGACAGTGGAGACGCATTCGTGACGAATGCCGTGGCCACCTAGCCTAGCATGAGGTACCACAGGGTCCCTTTCAGACCAAAGGCGAGCTACAGACATCGCATCAGCGCGTAATGGTGCGACAGCGTCGACGAGGTCTCGTCCGCGAAGCGCTGCCGTGTCGTTCACCAGCAGCGAAACCGGCACGCGGCTACCTCACGGTAGGCGATAAGTGCGGCAGTCCATCGCACGATTGGGCTGTGCAACGGCCTTGGTGGAGGGTAGCCCAGCGCCAGAGGACGATGTCGACGACCGGGATGGGATCGCCGAGCCATCGGGCAATCTCGACGCACAGGTGGTCAGGATCGGCGCGGCCGGCGACATCGGCAAGACGGACGAGGTGGCGGTCGGGTTTCGCGACGGGAACACCGAGGTTCTTCGCCAGATGCCGGCTGGTGGCTGGTCCCATGTAGGGCAGATGCCGCAAGAGCCGGTCGGAGTCGTTGACGAGGGCGCGGCGGATGCCGCGAGTGCCGAGCCGGTGGGCCAGGGCGGCGATGGCGAGGATGGCGTCGATCTTGCGCTCGTGGCGGAAGGTACCGAGTGCGGCTACGCGGACGTCGGGATCGCGGGCGATAGCGGCGGGGTCGAAGTTGTGCAGCGCGGCGGTGAGGGCGGGGAAGCGATCTCGGACGACGCTCTCGCGCATGCCAGCGGACAGGATCACCCAGGCGGCCTCGCGGAGGAAGGTGCGGCTAGTCACCTTAGAGATGCTCGTGCCGGTCTGCCAGACGATCTCGGCGGCGTAGCCAGCGTCGATGACGATGCGCTTGGCGGTGAGGTACCGGCGGACAAGCTCCTCGGTGCAGGGCTCTGCCGACCGACAGCTTGACCCGCTCCGAGGTAGCCGGGCCGGGCCGCGGGCCGCGGGAGCGGATCGGGAGGTCATGGACGCTTCTTACGGACTTCGCGGCGAGCCTGGCGAGCGCTGACGCCCGGGTTGTCGGACAGGTACTTGCTGACTTCGACCTTGCGCAGATGCCAGGCCTTGAGCCAATTGAACTGCCGCTCGGGGATGGGCGGCAACGCTTCCATGACGGCCTGGTAGCGCTCGCTGCGCCGCTCCCGTTCGGTGATCTCCTGGCCGGGTGGGGGTGGGATGCGGTACTCCGACTTGATAGCGGCGAGTTGGCGCACGGCGTCATCGTGGCGACGAGCGGCGCCGCGGCGGTCCAGGACCAGGTCGATGAGGGTGAGCGAGAAGGTGAGGACGGCGAACCAGCCAAGCCAGGTCGACCGGTTGGCGGTGAGGCCGACGATGGTCACGCGCGTGCTGCCGCCGGCGAACGCGAAGGCGATCGCAACCACGGACCCGACGAGCACCACGCAGGTCTGGGCCGTGCCCTGGAGCTTGTAGCGGTCGCGCAGCACCGAGTGCATGGTGCTCATCTGGTCGATCAGCCGTCGCTGCCGGTTGATCTCTTTACGCGCTGCCTCTTGCTCCGCCGTCCTAGGCGTCGGAGTAGGGGTACCCTCCGGGGTGGGCGCCTCAGGCGATTCGCTTCCGCTAGTCACCGAACAGGTCCTTGTAGTCGTCCACGTTGGCTGCGCTGTCCATCTTGCTGACGATCCGCCGGATCGAAGCGGAGATCCGCTGCCGGTCGACGGAGTCCGCGGGGCCAAGGTGCGTGTCGATCCGTACGGACTGGCCGGTGATGTCGCCGGTGGGCTTGAGCACGGCGCCGGCCGCGTGGTCCAGCAGGTGGCGCAGCATGGCCTGGCGGCTGGTTGGTCCGTCGTAGTGCTTGAAGGCATCGACGGCGATCGCCTCGAGGTGGTAGCCGGAGAGCCGCTGGGACTCAGGGAGCCGGTCGAGGATCGGCTTGGCGAGCTTGATGGCGGGGACGACGCCGTCGTTGTTGGCCTGGTTGACTTCGGTGAGCTTCTCGGCGAACTTCCGCGGTCGGATGTCGCGCCAGGCCCGACCGTCCTCGGAGGCGATGGACAAGGTCTCGCCTGTTCGGCGGGCAGGCAGGAGTTGGATCTGGGTGCCGTCGGTGTAGGTGACGGTCACGGCGAGCCGGCCCGGTTGGATGTCGGCAACGGTGCTCTTGGGGAGTGCGGCTCGGAGGGCGTCGGCGAACGCGGCGATGAGCTGGTCAGGGTTGTCGGGCTGGTTGCCGCGCAAGATGATCAGCGCGTCGACGTCGCTGAGCCCGTCGACATACGTGTGCTTGGCGATGCTGCCCCCGAACAGCAGCCGATCAAGCCCCTCAACCGCCTCGCCGAGCGCCTCGGCGATCTGTTCGAGCCGGTCGTTGACGGTCTCGGTGTCGCGGTCGTTGAAGGCGGTGAGCTGTTCGGCGAGGTAGCTGTTGATGTCTGTGAGCAGCTCCTGTTGCTGGAGGTCGCGTCGCGCTCGATCGCGCAGCGCATCGGCGTCGATGTCTTCCATGCCGTAGCTCGTGCCGCCGCCGCTGCCGCCCACGGATCACTCCTTCTCGCTTTGCCGTCGGGACATCATGGCGCGGTAGGCCCGCTCCAGCTCCTCGCGGTGGTGCGGCAAGACAGCGAACTCGCCGTCCAGTTCGACCCAGCGGCGCAGGGTTCGCTTCAGCTCGGCGAGCGCTGCCAGGTAGCGGAGTTGTGTATGGGCGCCGCGTAGTGAGGCGGGCGCGTTGAGGTCACCGTCCAGCAGCCCGGCGCTCTCCCGGTAGACGCTCACGCCAGCGTGGTGGCCGTACCGCAGCCAGGTGAGGCCGTCGAACAGCTCGGCTCCGGCCATGAAGTACAAGATGACGAGCAGTGGGTCGAGCGCGCCGAACACGTGGATCGGCGTGGCCACGCCAGCCTCATCGAGCCTTGTGCGCAGCGTCGCCACTGCCACGAGGCGGTCCAGCAGTGTGTCGCCAAGCTCGTTCTCGGTGATGCCGACGGCGTCGAAGGCCGCCATCTCGGCGGCGTGCGGTGCCACATCGCGGGCGGCCACGAAGCGCTTCCCAGCCGGCGGCTTGAGCAGCACCTCGCCCATCACGTGGGTGCGGACGCTGAAGAAGGCGGCCGCCTGGGCGAACTGCTGGTCGTAGCCGGCCCGCTGCTCCCCCGCCGCCAAGTGATCGTAGGTGATGACAAGCAGATCGCGGTCGCGTGGGAGGCGGTCGACTAACTGCTCGTGCTCCTGCCGCGTGAACGGCAGGACAGTCCGCTGCTGCCGGTAGACCTCGCTTCCGTCCCACAGCGGGCTGAGCTCGTAGCCGCCGCTGTCGATGATGAGCAGCGACGGCGCCCCGTATACCGTCGACCAGTGGTCGCGACTGAGGAGCCGGTCAGCATCGGGCAGGTGGCCGTGGTGCAGGTCGTAGGCCGAGACCAGCAGCGACTCGGTGAGGTGGTCGCGGGCGACCTCAAGGTAGGTCGCGACCTCCGACAGTCCGTCCTGCCGGAACTGAAACCCCTTGCTTGACAGGCTTGGCACCAGCAGCGGCGTTGTCAGCGTCACGCCGCTGCGCAGGACCAGGGGACGGCTACGGGCCAGCAAGGGCGTGTTCCCGGTCCCGGCACGATGTGCACCTTCCGCAGGGGCCACCTGCATCCTCGCAGCTATAGGTGAGCGAGAGCGGCACGTCGAGCCGCTGGGCCAGGGCGAGAACCTCGGGCTTGGTGAGCGACTGCAGTGGTGCGAGGAGCCGCCGTATCCCGCCGTGCTGCGTGTCCAGCAGGAATTGCCACGCCCTTGCGTGGGCCGGTGAACAATCCGCGTACGGCGTCCCGGCGTGCGTACCGATTGCGATGGCGTCGGCCGCACTGGCCGCCGATGCCACAGCGAGGAGCAGATCGTTGCGCCCTCGGACCTCGCGAAACGCGGGCACCTCCAGCCCGTGGACCGCGATCTCAGTCCACCGCAGCCGGTAGTGGTCGGCGACCTGGCGGCTGGCAGTGCGCTCCTCGCCTGCGGCGAGCTGTCCGTAGTCGACGAACACTCCTTCGACGTCCCAGTTCTCGTCAACGAGCAGCGCTGCGACCGTGGTGCTGTCGATACCCCCGCTCAAAAGCACCGCACTCAACCCTCGCGACCCCGTTCGTCCCACGTCGCCACCTGCCGTCGATCTCGTGCGCCCTCGCGGAGCGGACCCTACACCTTCAGATCGCGACCCCGGCGAGCTGGCCAGTCCGAGGACCCTCGCCTGCGGCCCGGGCACCGGTCGCTCGCGGCGGCGATGGCGGCGGGGCGCCCTGGGCCGGGTGGCATAGCGCTCGACGACCTGGTCGATGGTGGGTTGGGTGACCTCGAAGGCGCGGCCGCATAGGGTGATGGCGCCGGGCGGCGTTCAGGTAGAGGGTGCCGGGCTTGTCGGCCGGATGAGGTTGACGCACCAGCCAGTGATGTGCCCTGGGTCTCGTGGAGCAGGTTTGGTTGACTTGCATGCCGTTGACGCCGGGAGAGGCCGACATGCCGAGAGGCCATCCGCCGGAGTTTCGTCGCAGAGTCCTGGACCTGGTCAGGGTCCGTGGGACCGTCGCGCAGCTCGCGGGCGATCTGCAGGTTCCGGTATTCGCCGCGAATAATGGCCAAAGGAGATTCCGACCCGCCCGAACAGGGCCGTTCGGCATGCACAGCGGCTTGGTGGCCTTCGACTGATAGGCGGATTTGGCTAAACTCAGGTCGTGGTGTACTTTTCGGCCCGTGCCGGGCGGGAGACCGCCTAACGATGTTAGGTCTGATCGATACGCTCGCTCACGAGGCGCGGCAGCGGCTGCGCCGGGGGCGGCGTGCGCGGCTGGTCGCGCTGCTGGTGCTCGGCGCGGTGCTCACGGGCGCCTGCGTCAGCGAGAGCAAGGGGAGCCCAGCAGCGGGCGCAGCGACCACAGGCGCTCCTTCGACGACAGGTCAGACGGACTCGCGGGTGGCGGCGGAGACGGCCGTTCTGAATTCCTACCGTGCGTTCTGGGATGACGTGGTGGCTGCTGGGCGGAAGGCGGATTGGCAGTCGCCGCGGCTGGCTGACCATGCGGCGGGACAAGCGCTGAAGCAGGTCAGAGACCACTACAAGGCCTTACAAGCGGCTGGGTTGGTGGACCTGGGGACGGTGGAGTTGCATCCGAAGGTCGTATCGCTGGCTGAGCAGACGGCGACGGTGAACGACTGCGTGGATGTGAGCCGATTCCTTCGACATGACGCGAAGACGCTTGAGCCTCGGGAGACGCCGGACCCTCGACTGGATGCGGGTGTGGCGACGCTGACGTTGAGCGGCGGGGTGTGGAAGGTGACCAGCACCGTGCAGAAGGGCAAGTGCCCGTGAGAATGCTTCCCGCCGCCACCCTGCTCGTATCGCTGCTCGTGGTTGGGGTTGCCGCGCCGGCGGTGGCGGACCAGCCGGTGTTCACGGAAGACCCTGGCGGGGTCGGGGTCCAGGTCAGCTCCGGCGGTGTCCCAGAGAACACGAGCGATCAGCACACCAGCGATCCGAAGGTGACGCATGTGTCGTGTCAGTACAGCGTTGGGCACGGCGCGGGCGGGCTGATCCTGCGCGGGGTGTGCTCCAACGGGACGGCTGGGGCGGCGGTGTTCGACGAGTTTGGGAACGGCAGGCTGAGCAGTCAGCCGTTCCCCACTCCACCGCCAGGGCAGCCGCAGCCGCCAGCAGGCCCGGCGGTCACCCCCGAGGCGCTCGCCCAACGGGCGTACCGCTTCCTCCCGCTGCCGCCGCCGGTGGTCCACACGAACCCACCGGCGAGCCAGGATCAGTTGGTGAACCTGGCGACCTTGTTGTGGGTCGGCCGGGGAGCCTGGGGCACGCGCACGGCGACGGCGAGCGTTCCCGGGCTGGCTGTGACGGTGACCGCGGTGCCGGCCACGGTTACCTGGCGCATGGGCGACGGTGGCGAGGTGGTCTGCGGCGGGCCGGGAGCGCCGTTCGATCCCACTGTCAGTCGGCCGGACCAACCTGGCGCCTGCTCCTACACCTACCGCCGCGCCTCGGCGGGCGCTCCGGCAGGTCGGTTCACAGTGACCGCCACGACCACCTGGCGGATCACCTGGACGGCGACCGGCGCTGCCGGTGCCGGCACCCTTCCCCCGCTTTCCCGCTCCTCGCAGACGGCCCTTCGAGTCGCGGAGGTCCAAGCGATCAACACTCCCTGACGCGCACAACAACCTCTACACCACAAGGAGCTTCGGTGGCCCCCACGACCACGCTCCCTGCTTCACCACGCCATGCGACGCCCTCGTCGCTGCGCATCACGCCTACGCCTCGTCGGCGCCACACGCCCTGGATCGCTCTTGGCGTGCTGCTAGTCCTCGGATGCGCCCTGGCGTTCGGGGTCGTCTCCAGCCGGCTGGGAGACCGCCAGGCGGTGTTGGCCATCGCACGCGAGGTGCCCGCTGGGCAAGTCCTGAGCGTTGGCGACCTCGTGACGGTGAACGTCACTGTTGACCCCGGACTTCGCCCGGTCCCGGCCACTGAGCGGTCGAGTGTTGTCGGGCGGCCAGCGGCGGTGCCGCTGATGCCCGGGACGCTGCTGACGCCGGCCGACCTGGGTGCGCCTGCGGCGCTCGGTCCCGACCAGGCCGTCGTCGCGTTGGCATTGAAGGCCGGGCGCTTCCCACCAGCGCTCACGCCGGGCGCGCAGGTGATGGTTGCCGATACCGGCGCGGCGGACGCTGCGGCGCCTTCCGATGGGTCGTCGGTGGTGCTGGCCGACACGCCGCTCGCGTCCTCGGCGACGGTGGTGGAGGTCAACCGGCCTGCCGACGACACGCAGGACACCACGGTCGTGTCAGTGCGGGTGTCGGCCTCCACCGCGGCGCGCCTGGCCGCGGCCGGGGCCGCCGATCGGGTCGCATTGGTGCTGCTGCCGTCGAAGTCATGAGTCTGGTCGTGCTGACGTCGCTGAAGAACTCCCCGGGAGTCACGACAACGGCGCTTGCGCTCGGGGCGGTCTGGCCTCCGGAGCGCCGGGTCCTAGTGGCTGAGCTGGACCCTGCTGGCGGGGACCTCGCCAACAGGTTCCGGCTTCCCGGTGAGCCGGGGCTGTTGGCGTTGGCCGCCGCTGCTCGCCGCCACGATCCGACCCAACGCGTGTGGCGGTGCTGCCAGCGATTGCCTGGAGGGCTGGCGGTGCTGACCGGACCAGAGACGGCGGAACAGGCGCGCAACGCCATGGCCGCGCCCCGCCTTGCCGAAGCCTTCTCGGGGGTGGACGCCGATGTCCTAGCCGACTGCGGGCGATTCGATCCCGGCTCCCCGGCGCTGGAGGTGGCTCGTCACGCGGATGCTATTGTGCTGGTGGTCCGGCCGGTGTACGCGGAGCTGAAGCGGGTCGTTGGCACGCTGCCTCGGCTGCGGCAGATCGGCTCGCGCATGGCGGCGGTTCTGGTCGGCAAGGGCATGTACCCGCCCGCCGAAGTGGCTGGCGCGCTTGGGGTTGAGGTGCTCGGCGCGTTGCCATTTGATCCGCAAGGAGCGGCGATCCTGGGCGGGACGCCGACAACCAAGGGTGCGATCCGACGTAGCCCGCTCCTTCGCTACGCCCACGGGCTCGTGCCGGTTTTGCTCGGCTGGCTGCCGGCCACGACCGAACAGCAGGTGCCCTCCCCGACCACCGCAGCAAAGCGGCCCTCGACAACAACGACCGTTGAGCCGCGCCCAGGTCCGGAGGTCCTGCGGTGACCGTCCAGGGCAACGGCCACCGCCCCAACCCTGGCGTCCGACACCGCCATGCCGAGCTGATCTCACGGATATGCGACGAGGTGACCGAGCGGCTGACGGAGCGACGCCGGGCCGATGAGGCGATTGGCGCGCCACCGCTGGACGAGGCTGATCAGCGTGCCTTTGCCCGGCAGCTCATCAATCAGGCACTTGAGGTGGAGGCTCGCTCGGCGATGGCTGGCCATCGCGAGATCTTTCCGGTGGTCGACGAGGACGAAATCGCCCGGGCCGTGCACGATCTGCTGTTCGGCCTGGGCCCACTCCAGCGGCTCCTCGATGAGCCCGACATCGAGACCATCAACGCCAACGGCTGCGATAGCGTCTGGGTCCGCTACGCCGGCGGGCGTCGCACGGAGGTCGAGCCGATCGCCAGCTCCGACGCCGAGCTCGTCGAGTTGATCCGGCTGGCCGCCGCCCGCTTCGGCCTGGCCGAGCGCCGCTTCGACCTCGCCGCTCCCCTGCTCGACCTTCGACTCCCAGACGGCAGTCGCCTGTTTGCCGCCATGGCGGTCGCCGCGAGGCCGTCGCTGTCGATCCGGCGCCACCGCTTCCCCAAGCTCGACCTGGACGACCTCAGAGAACGCGGCACGGTGACTTCGTCGCTTCGCGCCTTCCTCGGCGCCTCGGTCCGGAGCGGGCTCAACATCCTCGTGTGCGGCGGGACCAGCGCCGGCAAGACCACCCTGCTGCGCGCGCTGGCCTCGGAGATCCCGCGCGACGAGCGGCTCATCACGATCGAGGACGCCCTCGAGCTGGGCCTGGACCGTGACACTGACCGGCATGCCAACGTAACCGCCTTGGAGGCCCGCCCACCCAACGTCGAAGGCGAGGGCGAGATCACCATGGCCGCGCTGGTGCGGGCGGCACTGCGGATGGACCCGGACCGGGTGATCGTCGGCGAGGTGCGAGGCGACGAGGTCATCCCCATGCTCAACGCGATGTCGCAGGGCAACGACGGCTCGATGTGCACCCTCCACGCCAACTCGTCGGCCGGCGCGTTCGACAAGCTGGCCACATACGCGGTCCAGACGCCGGAGCGGCTGGGGCTGGAGGCGACCAACCTGCTGATCGCCAACGCCGTCGACCTGGTCGTCCATCTCGCATACGACCGCGCCCCCGGACGTCGCGCGGTCGATTCGGTCCGGGAGGTCACCGGAGCGGACGGCCCGCTGGTCGCCTCCAACGAGGTCTGGCGTCCCGGCCCGGACGGACAGGCGCTCCTCGGAGCGCCGCTGCGCGAGCAGACGCTGGACCGGCTGGTGGGCGCCGGGTTCGGGCCGGACTGGCTCGACAGTTCGGAGTGGTGGCGATGACCGCGCTGGCGCTGCTGTGCGGCGCCGGGGTCGGGCTCGGCGTGGTGCTGATCGTCGTCGGGTGCCGAGGCGCAGCCAGGCCGCGCCTCGGGCTCCGCCGGTCGTTGATGGTGAGGGTGCAGCGGCCAGTGCTGCGCCTCGGGCTGGCGGTCGGAGCCGGGGTGATCGTTGGACTTGCCACGGGATGGCTGGTCGCCGCGGTGGCTGCGGCGATGTTCGGGGCGGTCGCGCCGGAGCTACTGGGCGGCAGCCGCGCCCGGCAGGCGGAGACGGATCGGATCGAGGCTGTCGCGGCCTGGGTCGAGCTGCTGCGCGACACCCTCGCGGGCGCAGCCGGAATCGAGCAGGCGATCATGGCCAGCGCCGCGGCGGCGCCGGCGCCGATCCGGGCGCAGGTCACCGGGCTGGCCGTGCGGCTGGAGCGCGAGCGGCTGGTGCCGGCGCTCCGGGCGTTCGCCGACGAGCTGGCCGACCCCACCGTGGACCTGGTGGTTGTGGCGTTGACGCTGGCCAGCCAGCGGCGCGCCCGCCGCCTGGGCGAGCTGCTCGGCGCGCTCGCGCAGGCCACCAGGGACCGCGCCACCATGCGGCTCCGGGTGGAGGCGAGCCGGGCGCGGCTGCGGACCTCGGTGCGGGTCATCGTCGGCACCACGCTGGCAGTCATGGCCGCGTTGGTGGTGCTCAACCGCGGCTACCTAAGTCCCTACGACTCCGCGCTGGGCCAGCTCGTGCTGGGCCTGGTCGCCTTCCTGTTCGCTGCGGCGATGTGGTGGCTCGCCCGCCTCGGCCGGCTGGACGACTCCCACCGGCTCGGGCTAACGGCGTCCGAAGGGCAGGGACGCCGATGATCACCACGCTGCTGCTCGGCGCAGGATTCGGGGCCGGGTTGCTGGCCATCCTTCGAGGGCTATTCCCTCCGCGGCCATCCCTTGCGGCAGAGCTGGCGTCCAGCCCGCAGGCGACGCCGGCCGAGTCCGGCTCCAGCGGGCTTGCCGGGCTGGTGGGTGCGCCACTATCGCGGCTGGCCGCCGGGCTCGGGCTCAGCCTGGCCGGCACACGTCGCGACCTGGCCGTCACCGGCGCGCCGCTGGAACGGCACATGGCCGAGAAGGTCGGCCTTGCTCTCTTCGGGCTGCTGCTGGCCCCCGGGGCGGCCGCGGCGCTCGCGGCTGTGGGAGTGCGCCTGCCACTGGCGATCCCGTTGTGGGCGGCAATCGGGCTGGCCATCGGTGGATTCGTCCTGCCCGACATCGGGCTCCGCGTGGACGCGGCGGCACTGCGGGGAGAGTATCGCCGCACGCTCAGCCTCATCCTCGACTTGACTGTGATCTCGTTGGCCGGCGGTGCGGGGGTCGAGGGAGCGCTCACCGATGCGGCGGCAAGCGCGGGGCAAGGGATCGCCGCTGCGCGGCTGCACCAGGCGCTGGAAGAGGCGCACCTGCGGCGGGAGCCACCCTGGGCAGCTCTTGGACGTCTGGGTGAGAAGCTGACCGTTCCCGTGCTGATCGAGCTGGCGGCCAGCCTTAGCCTTGCTGGCACCGAGGGCGCTCGGGTGCGCCCCTCGCTCACGGCCAAGGCCGCCTCGCTGCGCGCCCACGAACTCACAGACACCGAAGCGGCGGCGCAGGCCGCGACCGAGCGAATGAGCCTCCCGGTCGTGCTGCTGTTCGCCGGCTTCCTCGTCTTCATCGGCTTCCCGGCGATCGCCCGCGTCGTCAGCGGGCTGTAGGTACCAGAAGGAGACAGGCACACGATGCTGCTCGGCGACACCCCAGAAACGACCCTACTCGAGGCGCTGCTCCTCCAGCTCCGCGCCCGTCTGGCCTCCGTTGATCGCGAGGGCGGCTACTCCACCGAAACCGTCATCGTCACGGCGCTGCTCGTGGTCGCCGCCATCACCGCACTCGGCTACATCACCACCAAGATCATCTCGAAGGCCAAGGGCCTGTCCGTCCAGTAGGAAGGCGGCCATGCCACCGTCCGTTGAGAGAAGCCGCGCCACCCGGTCAAGCGGCGAGCGCGGCGCCGCGACCACTGAGCTGGTGATCGCGACCCCGTTGCTGTTGTTGCTCGTGCTCCTGGTCGTGCAGTTCGCGCTGTGGCAGCACGCGAACCACATCGCTGACGCCGCCGCGCAGGAAGGCGCCAGAGCGGCACGGCTGGATGGCGGGACCGCCGCCGATGGCGCGGCACGCGCCCGCGTCTTCCTCGCCCAGCTCAGCCCGACCATCCTCGTCCATCCCGACGTCGTCGCTCGCCGGAACACCGACACCGCCCGAGTCGAGATCTCCGGAGAGGCCTTAATGGTCATGCCTGGTCTCCACCTGCCTGTCCGAGCGGTCTCTCAGGGGCCCGTTGAGGTCTTCAGGCCCGCAGCCCGTGGGCTCGGGAATTCCGAAGAGACGTTGGGTGCGAACTTCAGGACGGTGGGCTCTGGTGGGTGAACAGGGATGGTTGGGTGCGCGAACTGGAGCGCGTGGGTCGGGCGCCAGGTGGTTGCCGACCCCGATCGTGGGGTTACCAGCGAATGAGGAAGCGGTGCGCGGGACGGGTGAGCACGCACCGCACGTCGGCTGGTGTCGTTGTCTCGGCCTTGGCGGTGTCGACTGGCATGGCCTCGATCGCCAGCGCCCGAAAGTCCAGAGTCGTGCCACGGGTCAGATGCGCGCGCAAGCGAGCCAGGACCGACGGGTCGCCGAACCCCACAAGCTGGCCGTCCCGCCTGCGCGCCAACGCCAGACCAGCCCGGCCCGGCGTGGCATCAAACAACCCCAACAGGGGCTCGTCGCGCTGCTGGTCCAGCAACTGGACCGGGTCGGGCTGATCCAACGCCAGCCGCGCGAACCAACCCATCCCCCTCGGCACCGGCGGGGCGGCCTCATACACAGGTGTGGTCGACAGCAGCTCCCGCAGCACTCCCAGGTGCGCGGGGTCCACCTGGTCGACACTGGCCAGCAGCCCCGTCCGGACCTCCACGACCGCGGCGGGGCCGGCATGCGGCCCCCGCAGTGGCACAAAGTCGCAGCCAGCCACCTGGCGGCTCGCCAACCGCCCACCATCGCGGCGGGTAAGGGCGGCCACCACATGCACCCCGGCGCGCACCCACAGCGGCATCACCAGCATCCCCGCCGGGGCGAGCTGCGCGGTCCAGGCCGGGGCGATGTCCCACACGCCCACGGTCACCTGGACCCGGTCGAACGGGGCCCGGTCGGTGACGCCCAGCCAGCCGTCGGCGGTGCGGACCTCCACCTCGGCGAACCCGCCCTGGGCAGCCCCGCCGGCTCCCAACCCGACCCTGGCGAGGTTGGCGCGGGCCGCTTGGGTGATGGCGGGGTCGATGTCGACAGTGGTGACCTGCCCCTCGGGGCCAACGAGATGGGCGAGCAGCGCGGCGTTGTAGCCCGTCCCCGCGCCGATCTCCAGGACCCGGTCACCGGGTTGGGGGTCGAGCTGGGTCAGCATCATGGCCATGATCGAGGGCTGGCTGGAGGAGCTGGTGGTCATCCCACCCGGGCCGACCTGGGTCGTGACGGCCTCATCGCGGTAGACCACCTCCAAGTCCACGGCGGGCAGGAACCGCTCACGACGCACCTCCTGGAAGGCCGTGCGCAGCCTGGGATTGCCGAGCAGTCCCCTACCGGTCAGCGCCTCCACCAGCCGCTCGTGCAGCCCTACGGGCATCCCGCGGTCCCCCTGTGCCTGGTCCCAACACAGCACCGCGCTGTCAAGCTCCTGCGACCCGCCCAGGCGCGCTGCCATACCCGAAGGGCGCGAGACAACCACGCTCGCACTCGCACCTCCGCCACGCACACCGGTGGTCGGCAATCGTGGCGATCCTTCTGGAATCGCGGCCACACGTCAACCAGCCACACTCACCGCCAAGGCGGAAGCGCGACCGTGGAGCTGGTGCTGGCCACGCCGCTGCTGGTGATGCTCATCCTGCTCGCGGTGGGCGCCGGTCGGCTTGCGACGGCACGGGCAGACGTCGACGGTGCCGCCCGCGCGGCGGCTCGCGCGGCCTCCATTCGTCGCGACCCTGGCGATGCGAGCCTCGCCGCGCGTCAGACGGTGGCCGCCACGCTCGCGGAGCGGCGCGTCACCTGCCGGCAGCTCGACCTGACCATCGACGCCGGCGCCTTCCACCCCGGCGGCTGGGTGGCGGTCGACCTGACCTGCACCGTCAGCCTCTCCGACCTCACCCTGCTTCGGCTGCCCGCCTCCAGGGCGATCCACACACGTTTCGTCGAAGCCATCGACACATTCAGAGGACCAGCGACATGAGCAGGATCTCTCGCAACGAGCGCGGCCAGGTCATGGCGTTCGTCGTCGTCATCGTCATGACGTTGCTGCTGTTCGTAGGCCTGGTGTTCGACGGCGGCCTGATCCTGGCCGCCAAGCGCCGCGCAATCAACGAGGCCGAGGCGGCAGCCCGCGCCGGAGCGCAAGCCATCGCGACCAACACCTACCGAACCACCGGCCACCTGACCCTCGACCCCTTCCAGGCACGTGCTGCCGCCCGCGCCTACCTTGCCCAGACCGCCGATGCCGGGACCGTCCTGGTCGTCGGCAACCGGGTGGTCGTGACCGTCAATCTGACGCAGCGGATGCAGCTCCTCCGCCTGGTTGGCATCAGGAGCGTCCGCTTACAGGGCCGAGGCGCGGCCGTGGCGGTGCACGGGGTGGAGAAAGCCGAGTCGTGAACACTCTTCATCGAATCGTCCGCGGCCTCGCGGCCCTGGTGGCACTGGTTGCGTTCCTGATCGGTGTCCCCTGGGCTCTCTGGCATTTCATCGGCTGGCCGCTCCCCCACGCGCGGCCTACGTGGGAGCAGGTCAGTCAGGCGCTCAATAGCAACGGCATCCCGGACGAGCTGCTGTTCAACTCGCTGGCAGTGGTGTGCTGGGCAGCATGGGCTGCCCTGACCGTCTCCGTCGTCGTCGAGGTGCCCGCGGCGGTCGCCGGCGTCGCCGCCCGGCGGGTCCCGCTCACCGGACCGATGCAGGTCCTCGCCCGCCACCTGGTCGCCGCCGTGCTGCTGCTCCTCCCGCCGATCAGCTCGCGGCCGGCCTTTGCCGCGCCATCCTCGTCGGTCGCCTGGGCGGCACCAGCGAGATCGGTCGCGGCATCCGTCTCGCCAGCGCGCGACCTCGGGACCTCAGCGCGTCCCGCGATCGGCACGACGACCAGGTCCGCGTTACGTTCAAACGCCACATCAGCGCCGGCCGGTGAAAAGGAGCTGCCGCGCCATCGAGTCGCCCCCAAGGAGACGCTCTGGGGACTTGCCGAGCGGTATCTCGATGACCCACTGCGCTGGCGGGAGATCTTCGACCTCAACCTAGTGTCCTGCGCCTGAAATTAGATGAATAATCTGGTATGGTTCGGCTATGGCTGAGCGAGGTCGTCCCAAGGTGCCACTGGTGTTGACCGATGAGGAGCGCGAGACGCTGGTGCGCTGGTCGCGGCGGGCGAAAT
>WNGB01010738.1_pt1 | contig 15762 bp, 19 predicted proteins | sample 5400681 | NCBI WGS metagenome assembly WNGB01 (sample SAMN13153367, study PRJNA577476) | soil metagenome | isolation source: 115 cm soil or saprolite under grassland replicate 2 | place: USA:California | collected 2016-06-15
CGGGATCGCTGAGGTCATAGACTTGTGTCATGCGCGTGCGCCAGCCGGGCGGCGTCGAGACCAGATAAGCGATGCCGCCTTCGCACTCCCAGTAATTCTTGTGCGTGTCGGTCATGCCGAGCATGCGCGCCAGCACTTCGGGCTTGGCGGGGTCGGTTACGTCCCAGGTCTCGTGGCCTTCACGCCCGAACGCGCGCAGCAGATAAACCTTGTTGGGATCGCCCTTGCCCAGCGACTTGCCATCGCACACCCGCGTCATCTGCGCGGCGCCCGCCTCGCCGTCGCCGACCGCGCCGGGAATGTGCGCGAGATATTTCGGCTGCTTGGGATCGGTCACGTCGACGATCGAGGTGCCGTTGAGCTCCTCCTGGCCGTTGAGCGGATTGAGGGGCTTGGAGAAGTCACCGCTGCCACCGTGGTGGCCGATATAAGCGATGTAGCGCGTGTCCTGCTTGACGATCGTGGGCTGATAGGCGGTGCGGCCCTGCAGATCGTTCTGCCCGACCAGTCGCACATTGAGCGCTTCCGGTGGATCGCCGATCTTGGGCGCCTGCTTCTGGGTCTGCGCCACGGCCGGCAGCGCCAGCAAGGTTGCGGTGCCCAGCGCCAAAGCGCAAATCGGCAGGCTTTTCCTCATCACGTTTCTCCCTTTGGCAGCGTTCTGCAAACAAATAGGTGTCGGGGCGCCGAAGCGCCCCGGTATCGCAAACTCTCACGTTATGAGAAGGCCTGTAAAGCCGCGGCCAGCATATGGGTTAGCGGCGAATTGATGCTGCGGCCGGGGCTATCTCCCGCGGCTATAGGCACGGCATCTTAACCAAGCGCGGCCTTCACCCGCTCGGGTGTGAACGGCAATTCGCGTAGCCGCTTGCCGGTTGCGTTGGCGATCGCATTGGCGATCGCCGCGACGGTCGGGCCCTGCGAGGCTTCGCCGGCCCCGAGCGAGCGCTCGGCTGATTGATGAGCACAGTCTCGACCTTGGGCGAGTCCACAATCGAGAGGATCGGGTAGCTCCGCCAATCCTGCGAGAGGATCCCGTTTTTGTTGAACCGCACCTGCTCATTGAGCGTCCAGCTCGTCGACTGCACGATGCCGCCTTCGATCTGGTTGGTGAGCCCGTCCGGATTGATGATCAGCCCGGAGTCGACCGCGGTCCAGGCGCGCGGCACCTTGACCTGGCCGCTCGCGCGATCGATCTCGACCTCCACGATCACGGCGTTGTAGGTCGCGACGGTCTTGTACTTGGCGTAGCCGATGCCGCGGCCACGCACGCCATCGCCCTTCTCGCCCGGCTTCCAGTTCGCCGCCTTCGCAACCGCCTCGATCACGGCACGCTCGCGCGCATCCTTGATGTGCGCGAGGCGAAACTCGATCGGATCGATGCCGGCCGCGGCCGCCAGCTCGTCCATGAAGGACTCGATCGCGAACACGTTTCCATAGGCGCCGAGCGTGCGCAGCGCCGATGTGCGCACAGGATTGTCCATGATCAGGTGGTGCGTGATCTTGTGGCGCGGCAGATCGTAGAGCGGGATGGCATTGCGGTCGCCCGCCCCGTTCGGCTGCGGCGCCTGGCGCGCCGGGCCCGGCTGATGCGGCTCGGCCATGTACCAGCTCGCCAGCAGGTTGACGCCGTCGGGATCGCCTGGCCGCATGTTGTGGCTCTGGCTCCAGACGTCGTAGCTCCAGTCGACGATGCGGCCATTGGCGAGCGCCGCTTTCGCCTGCATGGTCATGGCGGGGCCATAGGGCTCCCACATGAACTCGTCCGCGCGCATCCATTGCACGCGGGAGCGCAGCATCGAGCGCAACGTCGTCGGCGCCGTTGTGGCCATAGCAGCCGGCGCCCTCCATGTGGATGCAGCGAATGTTGCCAGTCTGCATCTTGAGCGCACGCGCAAGCGTACCCCGCAACGGATAGACGCCCTGGCTATGGGTCCAGGCCGTGAGCTTGCCATCTTGCACTTGCGCGACCGCGCAGGACGGCGCGATCGCGGCATGCGCCTGATAGGGCCGGTGATAGGTGGCCTCGAGCACCTTGGCGCCGGCCGGCAGGGCTGCGTCCTTCTCGCTGATGACCTTGTCCTGGGTCTTGAGCGTCATCAGCTGCTGATAGAGGCGGGCCGGATCGGGCAGCTCAGGACCGGCCATCCACTTGGCTGAGGCAGAGAGCTCCACCACCGCCTTGATCGCCTGCTCCTCGCGCTGCGCCACCACGCCCAGGAAGCTGCCGTCGCGCACGACCGCGACCACGCCGGGCATGGCCTTGATCTTGGTTTCGTCGAAGCTTTCGAGCTTCGAGCCGTAACGCGGTGGGCGCGCGACGCGGCCATGCAGCATGCCGGGCAGCCGCAGGTCCTGCACGAAGGCAGCGCCGCCGGTCATCTTTGCCGGGATGTCGAGCCGCTCGATCGGCTTGCCGACGATCTTGTGCTGCGCCGCGGGTTTTGGCTTGGCCTGCGCGGTCGCCTCACGTTTGAGATTGGCCTCGCCCGCAAGCTCGCCGTACCTAACCTTGCGGCCGTCGGATGCGGTGATCACACCGTCGGCCACCTTGAGCGTATCGGCAGCAACGCCGAAGCGCTTGGCAGCGAGCTCGAGCAGGATAGCGCGAACCTCGGCGCCCGCCATGCGCAACGCCGTGCCGCTGTTCTCGACCGACTGGCTGCCGGCGGTCTGCCCCTCGTTGGGAGTGCGGCCGGTGTCGGCCGGCACCATGGTCACCTGCGCGAGCGGCACGTCGAGCTCCTCGGCCGCGATCTGAGCGAGCGCGGTCACGATGCCCTGGCCAAGCTCGACCTTGCCGGTGAAGACCGTCACTTTGTCGTCGGCGCCGACGCGGATCCAGGCATCGAGCATGCGGTTGGTCTGCAGGCTGCCGGGCAACCGCGGCGGCTCCTGAGCGAGCGCAAGGCGCGGCGCGAGACTGAACGACAGGACGATGCCGCCGAGGCCGGCGGCGAAATCACGGCGCGTGAGGGCGTGCATGATCAGGTCCTCCCGTTCGCCTGGGCAGCGCGCAAGACCGCGCGCACGATGCGATTGTGGGTGCCGCAGCGGCAGAGATGGCCGGCCAAGCCCTCGCGCACCTGCGCCTCGGTCGGCTGCGGATTGCGCTTGAGCAGGTCGGCCGCCGCAATGATCATGCCGTTGGCGCAGTAGCCGCACTCTCGCGCACCTGCGCCTCGGTCGGCTGCGGATTGCGCTTGAGCAGGTCGGCCGCCGCAATGATCATGCCGTTGGCGCAGTAGCCGCACTGCGCGGCCTGCTCGTCGATGAAGGCCTTCTGCAATGGATGCAGCTTGTCGAGGGTGCCGAGCCCCTCCAGCGTGGTGATCTCGTTCTGGCCGAGGTGCGCGATCGGCATCACGCAGGAGCGCACGGCCGCGCCGTTGATGAGCACCGCGCAGGCCCCGCACTGCGACAGGCCGCAGCCGAACTTCGCGCCATTCAGTTCGAAATCGTTGCGGAGCACGTAGAGCAGTGGCGTATCCGGCTCGGCATCGACGGAGCGGGTCGCCCCATTGACCTTCAGGCTGATCGCCATGCGCGTCTCCCGGGAGCGGTGATGGGCTTTGTTCTTGAACGATTCTATTTTGCGTGGGGCAAGGCCGTCGAGGGCCCCACACCGGATTTTTACTGCGGCGGGAGGTCACCTTGCGCCCAGGCCGCCTTGGCTTCGGCTGCAAAGTCATGGAACCGGCCGGCCGCGATGGCCTTGCGCATGCCGGCCATGAGCTCCTGGTAGTAGGCTACGTTGATCTCCGACAACAGCATCGCGCCCAGCATCTCGTTCGCCTTGACCAGGTGGTGGAGATACGCCCGTGAATAGGTCCGTGCAGCGGCGCACGCGCTCTCCTCGTCAAGCGGCCGCGGATCGGCGGCATGGCGCGCGTTCTTGAGGCTGACCGGCCCGCGGCGCGTGAAGGCGACGCCATGGCGGCCGTTGCGGGTCGGCAGCACACAGTCGAACATGTCGATGCCGCGCGCGACCGCATCGAGCAGGTTCTCCGGCGTGCCGACGCCCATCAGGTAGCGCAGGCGGTCAGCCGGAAGCGCTGGCGCCACCTCTTCGACCACCCGCAGCGTCACCTCGGGCGATTCGCCGACCGCCAGCCCGCCGATCGCATAGCCGTGAAAGCCGATGTCGACGAGCGCGCGCACGCTTTCGCCGCGCAGGCCGGCGTCGTCGCCGCCCTGCACGATGCCGAACAGGGCGCGGCCCCCGCCGTCTCCGAAGGCGCGCTTGCAGCGCTCGGCCCAGCGCAGGGACAGCCGCATGGCGCGCTCGATGTCGGCGCGCGCCGCCGGCAGCTTGACGCACTCGTCGAGCTGCATCGCAATGTCGGCGCCGAGCAGCGCCTGGATCTCGACCGCCCGTTCCGGCGACAGCTCGACCATGGCGCCGTCGAGATGCGACCTGAACGTGACATGCCGTTCGTCGATCTTGCGCAACTCCGACAGCGACATGACCTGGAACCCACCGGAGTCGGTCAGGATCGCGTGCGGCCAGTTCATGAACTTATGCAGGCCGCCGAGCGCCGCGATCCGCTCGGCGCCCGGCCGCAGCATCAGGTGGTAGGTGTTGCCGAGCACGATGTCGGCGCCGGCGGCCCGCACAGTCTCGGGGGCCAGCCCCTTCACGGTCGCCTGGGTTCCGATCGGCATGAAGGCCGGTGTTGCCACCGGGCCATGCGGCGTCGTGATTTCGCCGTGGCGGGCCTCCCCGTCGGTCGCGATCAGGCGGAAGGAAAAGGTGGTCATCGGGTCATGCGCACTGGGCGGTCGAATGTTCTATACTGCCGCCGGCCCGCAGACGCGCCCAGGACCTGACAAATACAGGGCTTGGCAATAACTGGCCCGTTCGCGCCGGCGCGATGCGAGGGAGGACGGCATGGATTCGCACGCCATCGACAAGGTCCGGATCGAGGATTTCCGGCACGACCACTACTTCCTGGGCGAAACGCACGACCGCAACGAACGCAAGACCTGGATCGTCATCGCGCTCTGCACCGTCATGATGGTGGCCGAGATCGTCGGCGGCATCTGGTTCGGATCGGTGGCCTTGATCGCCGACGGGCTCCATATGTCGACCCACACCGGCGCGCTGCTGATCGCGGCGCTGGCCTATACCTATTCCCGCCGCTACGCCAACGATCATCGCTTCGCCTTCGGCACCGGCAAGCTCGGCGACCTTGCCGCCTTCGCCAGCGCGATCGTGCTGGCCATGATTGCGCTGCTGATCGCCTATGAGTCGATCGAGCGGTTCTTCCACCCGGTCCCGATCGCCTTCAACGAGGCCATTCCGATTGCATTCCTGGGCCTGGCCGTCAACCTCGTGAGCGCCTTCCTGCTGCGCGACGATCATCACCACGGCCACGATCACGGCCACCACGACGACCACGATCATGATCATGACCACCATCACGGTCACGACCACGCCCACGATCGCCACGCCGCCTACCGGCGCGATAACAACCTGCGCGCCGCCTTCGTCCATGTCGCGGCCGACGTCGTCGTCTCGGTGCTGGTGATCGTCGGCCTGTTCGCGGCCCGCGCGCTCGACTGGCTTTGGCTCGATCCGGTGGTCGGGCTGGTGGGCGCCACGGTGGTCGCCGTCTGGTCGTGGAGCCTGGTGCGATCGGCCGGCGCGGTGCTGCTCGACATGAGCCCGGACCCCACGCTGCCGCAGAAGATCGCCGACCGGCTCGAGCAGAACGGTGACCGCATTTTCGACCTGCACCTGTGGCGCGTCGGTCCCGGCCACGTTGCCGGCATCGTGTCGCTGGCGTCGTCGCAGCCGCAGGGGCCAAGCGTCTACAAGCGCCGGCTCGCCGACTTGCACGGGCTCTCTCACATCACGGTCGAAGTCGAGCACTCGCCGGGCGGGCACTAGTTTTACTGCGTCATAAGAGCATGATCCCGAAAAGTGTGCAGCGGTTTTCGGAAAAGATCATGCTCAAACAAGAAGCTAAAGCGGGATGACGATTCGAAGAAAAGTCATCCCGCTTTAGCGAAAGAGCAGGCAGGCGTCGCCATAGGAATAGAACCGATAGCCACCCGCGATCGCGTGCGCGTAGGCCCGTTTCATGGTGTCGAGACCGCAGAACGCCGCCACCAGCATGAACAGCGTCGAGCGCGGGAGGTGGAAGTTGGTCAGCATCACGTCGGCCGCGCGAAAGCGGTACCCGGGGGTGATGAACAGCGCGGTCTCGCCCTCGAACGGGCGGATCACGCCATCGTCAGGAGCCGCAGTCTCCAGGAGCCGCAGCGCCGTCGAGCCGACCGCGACGATGCGGCCGCCCGCCCGGCGGACCGCGTTCAGCGCCGCCGCCGTGTCCGCCGACACGCTCCCCGCCTCTGCGTGCATGTGATGGCCGGCGGTGTCCTCGGCCTTGACCGGCAGGAAGGTCCCTGCCCCCACGTGCAGCGTCACCTTGTGCAGCGCGACGCTGCGCGCCGTGAGCCGATCGACCAGTGCCTGCGTGAAATGCAGGCCGGCGGTCGGCGCCGCCACCGAGCCCTCGGCCTGCGCGAACATGGTCTGGTAGTCGGCGCGGTCCTGCTCGTCGGGTTCGCGACGCGATGCGATATAGGGCGGCAGCGGCATGTCGCCCCGCTCCTCGACCGCCTGATCGAGCACCGGCCCGTGGAACGCGAAGGCCAGCGTCACCTCGCCGCCCTCCAGCTTGTCCTCGACCGTCGCGTCGAGCTGGCCGAGAAAGCAGACCTTGCCCTCGTCGCCGAAGCGCACCACGTCGCCCGGCTGGAGCCGCTTCGCCGGCTTGACGAAGGCGCGCCAGCGCGCGCCGTCAAGCCGCCGGTGCAGCGTCGCCTCGATCGCCGGCTCGGCGCCGCGGCCGATCCGCCGGCCGGACAGCCGCGCCGGGATCACGCGGGTGTCGTTGACCACGAGCGCGTCACCCGGCCGCAGCAGATCGGGTAGATCACGCACTGTGCGGTCGTCGAGTTCCGGGGCGCCGCCGGGACGTACGACCAGGAGCCGCGCCGCGTCCCGCGGCGACACGGGACGCAGCGCGATCTTTTCCGGCGGCAGCTCGAAGTCGAACAGATCGGTGCGCATGGTGAATGGGAACCGCCAATGACAGGCCGCGGCAAAAAGGGCAAGATGCCACGATGTTGACGATGGATACGGACGACGGCTTCACCTTCACGCTGCGGCCGCGCTGGGGCCATGGGCTCGCGACCCACCCGCAGCTTGCCGCCGCTCTCGAACGGGGACGCAGCGACTACGAAAAGCTGCTCGACGAGATCGACCGCCACCAAGACGTGCTGCGCGCCATCCCGCACGACTCCCCGGCCGATCCGCTGTCGCCGCGCTGGAACAATATCTGGTTCACGTCGCTCGACGCGGCCGTGCTGGTGGCGCTGCTGCGCTCGCGCCGGCCCAAGAATTACCTGGAGATCGGTTCCGGTAACTCGACCATGTTCGCCAGCCGGGCGATCCAATCCGCCGCGCTGCCGACCATCATCAGCTCGATCGACCCGCGGCCGCGCGCCGAGGTCGATGCGCTCTGCCAGCGCAAGATCCGCGCGCCGCTGGAGGACTGCGCCGGCGCGGTGTTCGACGAGCTCAATCCCGGCGACGTCCTGTTCCTGGACAGCTCGCACCGCGTGTTCATGAATTCGGATGTCACGGTGTTTTTTCTGGAAATCCTTCCGCGCCTAAAGCCCGGCATTCTCATTCACGTGCACGACATATTCCTGCCGGCGGACTATCCGCCGGACTGGAACCAGAGCCTGTTTGCGGAACAGTACCTGCTCGCCGCCATGCTGCTGTGCGGGGCGCCGCCCTTCCGGGTGGTGTTTCCGAGCAATTTCATCTGCACCGACGCCGCGCTCGGCGCCCGCTCCCGCACCCTGCTAGGGCCGCGCGGCGCCAGCAAGGCACTTCCCTTCGCTTATCCGAATGCCGCCAAGACCTTGCCCAGCTCGTTCTGGATCGAGACCGTGCGCCGCCTATAGACGCGGCGGATAGGCATCCTGCCCGTAGGTCCAGGCCGGCTGCGGCTCGCCGCTTTCGTCGAGGCAGAGTACTTCGGTCTCCTCGCCCTGCTCACCGAGCTTTTGGGCCGCGTCCACGGCGAACAGCATCGCTTCGCGGTCGCTGTTGTAGGGCCCGTATTCCTCGCCGTCGAATTTGATGAACCAGACATCCTCCTGGCGTACGACCAGGTAGCGCGTGCGCGGCCGACCAGGAACGAACGCCGGAGCCAGCGTATCTTCGTGAAGTCGCGGTCGCGTCATGATAGTCCCCCACTCGTTTTGGGTTCGTCGACACCTAACGCGCTCCCCTATGACGCGGTTCCGCGAACGCCGGCTTAAGCTATTCCCTAAAACGCGGATAAAGCGCCGCAATGATGCAGAACGAACGACAAATTCTCGCTGCGCTGCACGCACATCCGGTCGCGATATCGCCTTGCGCGCGTCAAATAATCTTCGCATCCGACCGCTATTTCTGCGATCATGAAAGTCAAGAAAGTCGGGAGAGGCAGTCATGGGCGCGGTCATGATCAAATGCCCGGATACGGGCCGCCACATTCCAACCGGACTGGTCGCAGATCGCGAAAGTTTTCGCGCAACGCCGGTATTCTTCAGCCGCACCTATTGTCCGCTTTGCCAGACGCACCACGAATGGTTCGCGCAGCAGGCATGGGTCTGCGATTCCGCCGAGCCTGACGTCGCCGCCCGGCGGCCTGAGAACGTTTCCTAACCGAAGCGTTGGAGCTGCTCAGGCGGCGTCCGCCGCCATCTTCGCGCTGACGATCTTGTCGGGGTTCTGCACCGGCTCGCCGCGCTTGATCTTGTCGACGTTTTCCATCCCCTCGGTGACCTTGCCCCAGACCGTGTACTGGTTGTCGAGAAAGCGCGCGTCATCGAAGCAGATGAAAAACTGGCTGTCGCCGGAGTCGGGGTTCTGCGCGCGCGCCATCGAGACCGTGCCGCGCACGTGGGGCTCGCGGTTGAACTCGGCCTTGAGCTTCTTGCCCGAGCCGCCGGTGCCGGTGCCCTGCGGACAGCCGGTCTGCGCCATGAAGCCATCAATGACGCGGTGGAACACGATCCCGTCATAGAATCCGTCACGCACCAGTTCCTTGATGCGCGCGACATGACCGGGCGCCAGATCGGGCCGCATCTGAATGACCACTTTGCCCTTGGTGGTTTCGAGGATCATCGTGTTCTCGTCGCTCATGGTTGCTCCGGTTCCAGCATGCGGTTGTCGATGTAACGGATCGCGATCGGCCGGCCGGCGATCGCACCGCCCAATCCGTTGGTGAAAGGCAACGGCGTGCAGCGATCGAGCGCCGCCGTGATGGCCTCGTAGTAGCCATCCTTGACTTCGCGCGACGCGCCCGGCGTGGCGTAGGTGATCCGCGGCGTCCCGATGATCTCGCCGCTGCGCTTGAAGCTCAGCCGCACCGACATCTGCATCCCCTGTTGCGGCACTGCCGGCGGCGGCAGCCAACAGGCGCGCAACGCATCGAACAGGTCGCGGATCGAGTTGAGCTTGGGCTCGCTTCCGGGATCGTCATGGGATTCTGCGGGGGCCGGTTGCTCGGCCGCCAGCGCGATCGTCAGCCGCAGGTCCTGCCCGATCGGCGGATCGAATTCAGGGACGCAAGGCCCGCGCCGGAAGACGCTGCACACCGTCGGCGCGCACGGGTGCTTGTCGAACACGCTGCAGACCGCCGCCGCCGGGTCAGCCGGCAGCAGCACCGCCCCCAATCCGAGGGCGGCCGCTCCAGCGATGCCGACAACGGCGCGCATCGGCGGTCACCGCGCGTCCGCGGCGACCTGGACCTTGATCATCTTGTCCGGGTTCTGCGGCGGCTCGCCCTTCTTGATCTTGTCGACCACGTCCATGCCGCGCACGACCTCGCCGAACACGGTGTACTTGCCGTTGAGGTGCGACGCATCGGCGAACACGATGAAGAACTGCGAATTGGCCGAATTGGGATCGTCGGTGCGCGCGGCGCCGACGATGCCGCGCTTGAACGGCACGTTCGAGAACTCGGCCTTCAGGTTCGGATATTTCGAGCCGCCGGTGCCGTTGCCGCGCTGGCCGTCGCCGGTCTGCGCCATGAAACCCGGGATCACACGATGGAACGGCACGTTGTCGTAGAATTTCTCGCGCGCCAGCGTCTTGATGCGCTCGGCGTGCAGGGGCGCGATGTCATTGCGCAGCTTCATCACGATCTGACCATGCACGGTATCGATCAGAATCGTGTTCTGCGGATCGAGCCCGGCCGGCAGCGGCTGTGCCGCTCCGGCAAGCGCAGGTGTCGCGCACACGAGCGTGGCAATGACGGTGAGAATGCGGATCATTGGGGTCTCCTAACGGCCGGACTTGCCGGCAAACTTTGTTTTCAACCGGGCTGCCACCGACGGCGGCACGAACGCCGACACGTCGCCGCCCATGGCCGCGATCTGCCGGACCAGTGTGGCGGTGATCGGACGGACCGCCGGCGAAGCTGGTATGAACACCGTCTGCACGTCCGGCGCCATGGTCCCGTTCATCCCGGCCATCTGCATCTCGTAGTCGAAGTCGCTGCCGTCGCGCAGGCCGCGGATCAGCATGGTCGCGCGCTCGCGCTTGGCCGCCGTGACTACGAGGTCGTCGAAGGTGATGCACTCGAGTGCGCAGCCCTCCGCGCGCGCGACCGGCGCGCAGGTCTCCTTGAGCATCGCCAGCCGGTCCTTCGTGGGGAACAACGGTTGCTTGCCGGGATGCGTTCCGATCGCAAGCAATAACCTGTCAGCGAGCCGCGCCGCCTGGCGCACCACATCGAGGTGGCCATTGGTCACCGGATCGAACGACCCGGCATAGAGAGCGGTCCGCGGCATGCGCGGCGGTCTAACCCGCCCGTCCCCCCGCCGCAAGGTCGGCCCGGCCGCCAAGTCAGGACCGCGCACCGGTAACTCCAGGTTCGCCCGGGACGAATCCTGCAATCGAAGATGAACCTTTTGTTAGGTCGCTGCGACCAATAGGCAAAAGGGGCGCTCGAGCCCCCGGGTGGCGCAAAGCAGGGGCTGGTACCATGTTGATCTATAAGCTTCTTTCCGCATTCGCAGCGATGGCAATCGGCGCCGCGGTGGTTTTGGCGTTGCCGGGCTTCAGCCCGGTGGCCGACGCCAGCACGCCCCCCAAGGTGGTCAAGAGCGACCGGCTCGACGTCCGCCCCATCGGCAAGGACTGTACCCAGCAGGCTTGGCCCTATTACGAGGCCGGGTGCCTGCGCGACCGCAAACAGGCGATGAGCCAGGCGCGCACTGTGCGCATGGTCACCACCGACCGGCTGTCGGTTCGGTAGCCTCCTGGGCTGACACACAGTCGCCGCGGCACTGCGGCAAAAATCTCGATCTTCATCCGCACGTCAGCCGTGCTAGCATCCCGGACCAGGGGCAGCGCATCCTCGTCCGGGACGTCATGTCGAGACCCACGAAGTTCTCTCTCGCCATCGCGGCGGCTTTTCTATTCGCCGCCTTCCCCATCGCAGCGCAACAGGCGCCGACCGATCGCGACATCGCGGTCTATGCCGGCCTGCACGCCGCCGCCGCCGCGGGCGACGTGGCCGAGATCGAAAAGCTGATCGCCGAAGGCGAGAAGCCCAACATCCAGGATGCCAACAGCCGCACGCCCGTCCTGGTGGCGGCCTTCCGCAAGCACTATCCGGCCGTACAGGCGCTGCTCAAGGGCGGCGCCAATCCGAATGCCCGCGACATGCAGGGCTTCGACATCCTCACGCTCGCGGCCGTCAACAACGACATGGAGCTTCTCAAGATCGCGCTCGCCGGCGGCGCCGATCCGCGCCGCACCACCGGCCCGCTCGACGGCACCGCCCTCACCTCGGCCGCGCATCTCGGCAACGTCGAGATCGTGCGGGCGCTGATCGAGGCCAAGGCGCCGCTCGATCACGTCAACCGGATGGGCTGGACCGCGCTCATCGTCGCGGTGCAGCTCGGCAACAATAGCAAGGGCCACATCGAGACCGTTGATGCGCTGGTCAAGGCCGGTGCCGACACCGAGATCAAGGATCGCCAGGGCAACACCGCACTCGCCCATGCGCGCTCGCGCAACTACTCCGAGATGGTGAAGATCCTGGAGGCGGCCAGCGGTCGCAAGACCTAGAACAAGGAGACAACTGCATGCGACGAGCCGCTGCGCTCGCCTCGATCGCGCTCGCCCTCACGCTGACGGCGCCGGCGCATGCCCAAGAGCGTTATCCCTCGCGCCCGATCAAGCTGCTGGTGCCGTTCCCGGCCGGCGGCCCGGTCGACGTGATGGGACGCCTTGTTGCGCAACATTTGTCCACCACGCTCGGCCAGCAGGTCATCATCGACAACCGCCCGGGCGCCGGCGCGACCATCGCGGGCAAAGCCGCCGCCACCGCCGAGCCCGACGGCTACACGCTGCTGGTCGGCAGCGCGGCCACCTACGCGATCGGCCCGACGCTCTATCCCAACGCCGGCTACGATCCGGCCAATGCGTTCGCGCCGATCGCCTTCGTGTCGAACGTGCCCTACGTGATGATCACGCGGCCGCAGGCGAGCCAGCGCACGGTCGCCGACCTCGTCGCCTATGCCAAGGCCAATCCCGGCAAGCTCAACTTCGGCATCCCGAACGGCGCGCCGCCGCACATGCTCGCCGCCTGGTTCCGCACCATAACCAACACCGACATCGTGATCGTGCCCTATCGCGGCGCCTCGATCGTGCTGACCGACATGATCGGCGGCCAGGTCGACATCGGCTTCGAGACCACGTCCGTCACCTTCGCGCACATCGCCGAGGCCAAGGTGCGCGCGCTCGGCGTCGCGACCGCGGCGCGACTGCCGGAGCTTCCTGACGTCCCCACCATGATCGAGAGCGGCGTGCCCGACTTCATCGCCAGCTCCTGGACCGGCATCGTTGCGCCGGCCGGCACGCCGCGACCGATCGTCGACAGGCTCAACGCCGAGATCAACGCCGGCCTCAAGTCGGCGATGATGCAGGCGCGGTTCAAGCAGCTCGGCGCCATCGCCAGCCCCGGCACGCCGGAGGACTTTGCGGCCTTCATCGCGAAAGAGCGGCCGAAGTGGGTGAGCATGGTGAAGCTGTCGGGCGTCAAGCCCGAGTGAGCCCAGGCGAGGAAACCCGATGATCCGCACGCTGTTCGCGCTGATCGCCCTGGCGGCAACGGCCTGCCTCGGCGGCCCCGCCTCCGCGCAGTCGTATCCCAACAAGCCGATCAAGCTGATCGTGCCGTTCCCGGCCGGCGGGCCGATCGACGTGATGGCGCGGCTCCTGGCGCAAAAACTCTCGGCGAGCTTCGGCGCGGTTATCGTTGAGAACCGGCCCGGCGGCGGCAGCACCGTCGGTCTCAAGGCGGTCGCGACCGCCGAGCCCGACGGCTACACGTTCCTGTTCGGCGGCACCATGACGCTGAGCGTGATCCCGGCAGTAACCACGAGCCCGGAGAGCGACCTGATCCGGCGCATGAGCCCGATCGCGCTGATCTCGAGCACCCCGTTCGTGCTGATCGTCGCACCGCGCATTCCGGCAACTTCGGTCCCCGAGCTGATCGCCTATGCCCGGGCCAATCCCGGCAAGCTCAACTTCGGTGCGCCCGCCGGCGCGACGCCGCTCTTGGTCGGCGAGCTGTTCAAGATGCGCGCCGACATCGCCTTCACCACCGTGCCCTACCGCGGCGCCGCCACCACCATGACCGATATGATCACCGGCCAGATCGACATGGCGATCGAGCCCACGTCGGTGACGCTCGCCCATATTCACGAGGGCAAGATCCGCCCGCTTGCCGTGACCAGCCCCGCCCGCAGCCCGGAACTTCCCGCGCTGCCGACGATGGCGGAGAGCGGCGTGCAAGGCGTCGTGGCGGTTTCGTGGACCGGAGTCGCCGGACCGGTCGGCACGCCGCCAGGGATTGTTGCGCGGCTCAACCGGGCGATCAACGAGGCGCTCGCCGCCGCCGACATGAAGGCCGCGCTCAAGAAGCTCGGCAGCGATGCGCTCGGCGGCTCGCCGCAGGATTTTACCGCACTGCTGGCCGAGGAGGGGCCGAAATGGGTCGAAGTCGTGCGCGCGGCCGGACTGAAGCTCGACTAGATTTGTGCATGGATGAATCGATCTGCCGAGGGGGCTGGGGCAAGAGCTCAGCCGGCATTTCGGCTCCAGCCTTAATGGCGATCCGCGTCGCCGGTGCAGCGGCGAGCTAGCCGTCGGAATGGCCCTTGCAACGGTCGGCTCCCCCAGCATCTCTTTTTTCGCCGCGTCAGGCATCATACGTTCCATCAGCGCCGGACGTCGCATCAAGCCATTGGAAATCAGCATGAGTGACTTGCAATCCTCCTGGCCGGAGCTGCAGCTAGCGAGCTGGAGTGAGACTTGTGAAACGCTCCATCGGTGGACTCAAATCGTCGGCAAGGTCAGGATGACGCTCACACCGATCGTCAATCATTGGTGGAATGTTACTTTCTATGTCACCTCGCGGGGACTGACCACGTCGCCGATTCCGTATGGCACCCGCACGTTCGATATTACGTTCGATTTCCAACAGCATCGATTGCTGATCGAATGCAGTGACGGTCGAACTGAAAGTTTCGAGCTGATGCCGATGTCGGTCTTGGATTTCTACAATGAGTTCATGATTCGGTTGCGGCGGCTCGACATTGCGGTCCATATCTGGACGATGCCGGTCGAGATCGAGAATGCGGTGCCATTCGAAGAGGATCGTATCCATGCGCAGTACGATCCCGTCTACGTTGAGCGCTTCTGGCAAGCGCTGGTGGAGAGCGCCCGGGTCATGAAGGTCTTTCGCGCGCGCTTCCTCGGCAAGGTCAGTCCGGTGCACTTTTTCTGGGGCAGTTTCGACCTGGCGGTGACCCGCTTTTCCGGGCGTCGGGCTCCGCCGCCCACGGGACACACTCCGAACGTCGCAAGTTGGGTGATGGCCGAGGCCTATTCGCACGAGGTGAGCAGTTGCGGATTCTGGCCGGGCAACGGCGGGTTCGGACGGGCCGCGTATTACGTCTATGCGTACCCAGAACCTGTGGACTACGGAAAGGCTACGCTACGCACGGCCGGCGGGTATTATGACGACGCGCTCGGGCAGTTCATTCTGCCCTATGACGTCGTCCGCAAGGCGGCCGATCCTGACGCACTCTTGCTGGGTTTCCTACAAGAGACCTACGACGCAGCCGCCGAACGGGCGCTCTGGGAACGAACGGCGCTGGAACGCGTGGCGTAGGAGGGGCGTACCCTCATGCGCTCATCGACCTGGTATTGGCATGACACTATGAACACTCAGCAAATCCTTCTCGTGGCTATTCTCGCAACCAGCATTGCCGGCACCGCCGCGCTCGCTCAGCCCTACCCGTCCAAGCCGGTGAAGGTGATCGTGCCGCTGACCTCCGGCTCGCCGGTCGACGTCACCGCACGGCTCGTCGGCCAGCACATGGCGGCGGTGCTCGGGCAGCCGATGATCATCGAGAACCGGCCCGGCGCCGGCGCCACCATCGGCGCCAAGTCGGTCACGGCGTCCGAGGCGGGCGGCTACACGCTCCTGCACACCGGCGCCAATCACGTGATCGCGCCGTCCGTCTACAAGAGGCTGACCTACGATCCGATCAAGGATTTCGCCCCGATCGGCGCCGCCGCCACCAGCCCGTTCGTGGTGGTGCTGACGCCGAACCTGCCGATTCACACCGTGGCGGAGCTGATCGCCCATGCCAAGGCCAATCCCGGCAAGC
>WNGB01007477.1_pt1 | contig 15755 bp, 13 predicted proteins | sample 5400681 | NCBI WGS metagenome assembly WNGB01 (sample SAMN13153367, study PRJNA577476) | soil metagenome | isolation source: 115 cm soil or saprolite under grassland replicate 2 | place: USA:California | collected 2016-06-15
TGTGGGAGGCCGCACGGGTTTTTAAGCCCGACTTGGTATTTACAATTGCTGGTAGTTGGAACTGGACAGCACGAGTTGCGCAACGCGTTGCGCGACGGTTGCGGGTGCCGTTAGTTGCCAGCTTTAATGATTGGTTTGACTTCGGAGTCCTGATGCACCCGTACTTTCGCGGTTCGATCGAAAGGGCCTTTCGTAAGTTCTACCGCGATTGTGATCTCGCATTCTGTACCTCGGAAGGGATGCTCGAGGCACTCGGCCCACATCCTAACGCGCATGTGTTGTATCCAACCGGATGTAGCGTGCTCGACAACAGGCGCGAATTCATTCCGTTCACTCCTGGTGGGAGGCCGGCCACCGTGTTCTTTGCAGGCAGCCTTTCGGCTTGGTACGGACCAATGCTCGAGCAGCTTGTGCGAGCAAGCTCCGACTCCCATTTGCGTTTCGAAATTTTCGGCAGCCACGCTAGTTGGAGCCGAAACTTTGACAGCGCTGTACGAACAACCGGTGTTTACAAAGGACAAGTAACCTTTGATGAGCTCAAGACCCATGTTCAAGAAGCCGATTTGCTGTTGTTACCGATGGGTTTTGGTGATGAATGCGCTCAAATTGAGCGGACCAGCTTCAAGACAAAGTTTCTTGATTATCTGACATTTCAAAAACCAATTGTCGTCTGGGGACCAGACTACTGTTCTGCAGTTCGCGTTGCCCGCGAATTTGATGCGGCGCAGTGTTATACTTCGCCAGATGCAGCGGGTTGCATCGCTACTCTTGAGAATGTGGCTCATAGCTTAGAACGCCAGAAACAGCTTGTCGCAAACGCGCGCCGAATGTATCAGAGTCGATTCGAACCCAGCCGAATCCATGCCGTGTTACTCAGGGAGTGCGAGAAATTGGTACGGTCGCAACGTCGCTGAAGGTTTTTGAAAACGACAATCACTGGTTCTTATCAGCACCTTCAAAGGTGGTGCCTGCGCCGAGCCTGGCTGCGAGAAATGCGTCGGCAGGGGATTTCGATTCACAAATCGATTGAATTGACCGGGCGCGCTGACGTGGGGCCATGGCTGAAATTCGGCACTGGCTCCGTCATCGAGCGCGAGTGTACTATTTGGTGTGCGGCCGAGGGTGACAGCGAACCGTCGGTGATTGCCGGAGCTAATGTGTTTATTGGCAGAAACACTTATCTGGGCGCCTGGAAGCCGATCTCGATAGGAAGCGACACGTTGATTGGAGCTTATTGCTACATAATTAGCGGTAATCATCGGTTTGGCGCACCTGATGTGCCTGTTCGCACGCAAGGATACGAAGGAGAGCCGATTACAATCGGTCGAAATGTGTGGCTGGGGGCCCATGTCATCGTTTTGCCCGGAGTTACAATCGGTGACAATGCTGTGGTGGGCGCGGCCAGTGTAGTTACCACTTCAGTACCTGCAGCGGAAATTTGGGCAGGAGTTCCAGCGCGCCGAGTTCGCAGCGTGTTTCCGAGTCCTGCGAAAGAATAACTGGTCGCATGCGAATCGGAATAATTTCTACCGTTGGCGATTACTCGTGGGCCGGTAGCGAAGAGATGTGGAAGTTGTTTGCGATAGAAGCGCTGCGACGCGGGCATTCCATCGCCGCTATGCTGCAAACGCCAATCGCGCAGTCTGAAGAGCTTGCCGAGTTCCGTGTTCTTGGTGGAGTCGTATTCGCATACAAGCCACTGAATCGCGTCACATCGCGCACTGTGTCTCGTGGTTGGTATTCCCGGTTTTGGCGGTTCAAGCGGTGGCATCCCGAAGTTGTATGCGTCTCCGGCCCGCCAGCCACGCCGCATCGTGACAAAGATCTCTACAGATTTTTAAGAGCGCACACCGGCAGCCGGGTATTCATCATACAGGGCAACGCGGAGTGGTATGTCACCGGCCAAGCCGAACGCGATGCGTTGCGAGCGCTTTATCGCTCGGCGCGACGAATCATCTGCGTCTCGCGCGACAATGCAGAGCTATTGCAGAGACAACTAACGTCGACTCTGCCTATTGCGATTTTACCCAATCCAATCAGAACGCGGTTGGAGCACCCATTACCTTGGCCTGCTAATTCAGAGCAAGTGCGATTTGCGACAGTTGGTCGGTATGACGTAGGTAGTAAATGCCAGGATCGCGTCCTTCAAGCGCTCGCCGCTTCGCAGTGGAAAGGGCGCGACTGGCGACTCGATCTTTTCGGGAGCGGCCCGGATGAAAGATATCTTCAAGACGTAATCCGGTACTATGGCTTGGAAGATCGCGTCACGTTGTGCGGGTTTGAACGTGACTTTGCCAAAATTTGGAAGGATCATCACATTCATGTTTTGACTTCGCGGGCAGAAGGACTCGCACTTGCCCTTGTAGAGTCTATGTTTTGCGGCCGGCCTGCCATGATTACCCGAACCGGCGGAAATCATGAGCTACTGCGAGATAATCAAGATGGCTTCGTGAGCGCCGGTGAAGATCCGGAGATCATACGTGAAACCTTTGAGCGAGCTTGGATCAACCGCCAGAGGTGGCCGGAAATGGGAGAAGCCGCTTTCCAGCGAGCCAACGAGTGGATACCCAGAGATCTGTCAGTTCGTTTATTTCAGGCGATTTGCGATTCGGAATGCTGATGCAAAAGGCTACCGGGTTTCGCAAGCATGCGCGGTCCGTGTTCAGGCGCATCTTTCATTTGCTCCTCGGCCGGTTAGGAATTCGACGTTTCAAGGAGCATTCGTTTTTTGGATCGCTCCTACCGCAACGAGCGGTTATCGCCGACTTTGGCGCGCATCGCGGAGAATTCTTTTCCGCTTTGAAATCCGAGTATTCGATTTCCCGGGCGCTTCTCATCGAGGCGAATCCCGCATTAGCAGAGTCCCTGAAAGCAACATTCGGCAGCGAGGCGGATGTCCTTCACGCTGCCGTGGTAGGAGCAAACAGTAAAGGCGCGGTCATGTTTACTCGATCAACGAATCCTGAGTCGTCGAGTATTTTCAAGGAGTGGTCGGCAGCTTACGGGATAGCCGATCAAGTGGATGTTCCTGCGATCAACCTATCAAACGTATTTCAGGAGTTGGGTGGTCGAGTGGACTTGGTAAAAGTTGATGTAGAAGGCGCTGAAATCGGGATGTTACAAAATGCGAGTGTATCTGATCTGGCCAGCTGTGGGCAGTTGACCGTTGAATTTCACGATAGGCGACCGCCGCTAACACGGCGCGATGTTGATGATGTCTGCCGGCGTTTGCGCGCTGAAGGCTACCTGATTGTAAAGCCAAACTGGCCCAATGTTGATGACGTGTTGTTCGTCAATCTGAAAAGCATGCGGACGATCAAACGAATCGAGTTTCACTGCCGTGTGGCAGTGGCTAATGCATTGTTTATCATCCGTCGAAGGATTTTTGGAAGCGGTTATAGTTAGTAGCTTATGCGGGAATTGGAACCAGTGGTTCTTGCCCTAACTAGCGACGAAGGCTACTTCCCCGGGCTATACTGCGCGGTTGCGAGCGCATTAAGCGCCGTGGACTCGGCACGGAAAGTCGATGTGAAGGTACTCGATGGCGGTCTGTCGCAGGCATCCAGGGACACTCTTTCGAGAATGATTGAGCGCGTTGGTGAATCCGTCCGACTGGAGTTTGTGACGGTGGACCCATCGGTCTTTGGTAACGCGACGCTCGGGCCGGGCCAATCGCACATGACTTATTGCCGGATATTGCTCCCTCACTTGCTGGATGTGCCACGTTTGATCTATCTCGACTGCGACGTGTTGGTATTCCGCGATCTATCGCAGCTTTTTGATCTTGATTTATCGATCGGCAAAGCCATTGCCGCAGTTCCTGACTCCGAAACATTATCCCTTGCGGAAGACTCGCGCACCATAGCCTACGCTATGGGCCTTCCTCCCGAAGGCGCTTACTTTAATTGCGGGGTAATGTTTATGAATCTCGATGAACTAAGGAAACAACATTTTTTTCAACGTTCTGTCGAGTTCTTAAATGCTTGGAGCGGGAATTACCGGTTTTGGGACCAGTCGGCCATCAACTTTCTTCTCCACAGACGGATCGACGCGTTACCCGAATACTGGAATCGAGCGTCCTGGAGCTTTGATGAGCAGCAGAATAATGATCTGGACTGCGTGCTTCATTACACCACTTCGGCGCCATGGCTTGGTGGAACACACGGCCCAGCCCAGGTGTTGTTTGAACAGTTTGCTGTGGATGCCGGTTTGCCTGTCAATCGGCAAATAGCGGATTTCAAAAAATCACGACGGCTACAATTGTTTCGTAATGCGTTTGCACCTTTTCGGGCGCTCGCTTTTCCGCTGGTCTCCTTGTCTTACAAAATTGCCGGAGAGAAAGAGAAATGTGCGGCGTATCAGAAATCGGCGCGTTACTGGCGCCGCCATATTCTTAACACGCCGGGCCGGCGCCGGCTTCATCGAAGGCGGGCCGAGCAAATTCAAGCTATGAAGTTCAAATTTGCCGTCTCCAAGTCCGCAGCATGAAGGTACTGCATCTCAACACTAATGCCTCCGGCGGCAGCTATGAATATGCGGCGCTTCTTTCGACCGCATTAGCCGAGGAGGGGATTGAAAGCCACGTGCTCTCCAGGGATTCGCAGCAGCTGCAGCCCGGCAAACCTTTCTTGGATCGTGTTATTCGAAAAGCGTATGTCTCGTTTTCAATTGAACCGTGGCATGGGACGCGGCGACTCTTGTCACCACCGCGTCCTGAGGAGTTGCAAGGTTTCGATCTGGTGCATCTACACACGGTTGCGGATTGGTTCAATGTTCCCAGTTGGCTGGAAACACAGCGAACCGGCATAGGTGTGGTCATTACTTTGCATGATATGTGGCATTTCACGGGCGGCTGTTTTCTTTATCGCGGGTGCGATCGTTTCACCGAGACTTGCGCGCCATGTCCGATCTTGAAGACGCCTTTGAATCACGTTCTGGCAAAGGACGAGCAGCGCCGAAAATTACAGGCCTATCGAAGCCGACGCGTTCAGTTTGTTGCCAACAGCCAATGGTTGGCGGATCTGGCCGACCGTAGCGCGATCGTCAGAGCCTGTGGCTGCTCTCGAGTCATTCCTCCTGGAATCGATACCGAGGTGTTCAGCCCGCAGGGCAAGGCGCAATGCCGGGCGGAGCTTGGGATCCCGCCTGATGCGTTCGTAATTGCCGCCGGAGCCGCTTCGCTGACGGACATCAACAAGAATATTCCCTGGTTGTTGGAGCAACTTGCGGGATTGTCTGAACTCGAAGATGTGCTGGTCGTGCTCGCCGGCGAAGGGGCTCTCGAGATTCCAATCGGTCTTAATGTCCGCCTAACGGGTGGCGTTGGTGATCGCATCAAGCGGGCCATGCTTTTCAATGCCGCCGATGTTTTTGTCAGTGCGTCATTGATGGAAACCTACGGGTTGACTTTGATTGAGGCGATGAGTTGCGGCATTCCAGTGGTGGCGTTTCGCACCGGCGGAGTTCCCGAAGCCGTTCCGGATGAAGGGGGAATTCTATGTGCGCTCCTCGACGCAGCTGCATTCAAAGCCGCGATTCAGAAACTGCGCCATAGCGAAGCGCTTCGAAACGAGCTTGGGAACTCAGCGCGCAAGCTCGTTGCCGCTCGAAATGCGAAGAGTCGATTTGCTGCAGCGTTTGCTCGCGTGTATGAGGCCTGCCTCTATCCCGGGCAAACACGTCTCATTCAGCAATCAGCCTTAGTGCCGTGAAAGTGCTGGCACCATTTGGGTTTGTGACCGCCTGCCATGCGGGAGACAAGTTCATGGTCCAAGCTACACTGGCTAGCATGAGGCACTACTGCCCAGATGTGCCGATATGCCTGACCGTCGATGGCGATTTTGATGTTTCGGATTTGAAGAAGGAATACGATTTGATCGTCTTGCGAGTCGCCGAATTGCCATCGCACGAGATGCGGAAACTGATGTGCGGAAACTACCGCGCGAAGCTCGCTGCGTTATGGGAAGGTCCTTTTGAATTTTACGTTTGGCTGGATTCGGACGCGATTGTCTGGGGAGACTTCATTCCGCAGGTCCGGACAGATCTCGATTTTCAGATTTTTTGGAGCGAGATTTCAATTCCGGCGGACGCCACAGAGATTCCACCGTGGCTACCGCATTTTTATTTTGACCCACAAAAGCTAAAAGCATTCGATCCGGAATTTAATTGGCGCGGACACGCTTACTTTTCTGCCGGTGCGTTCGCATGCAGGCGGGATATGATATCGTTTCAGAAATGGACCAAAGTTGAGTCGTGGGACACACAGGTTTCCGGGCTCTTCGCATGGGGAGAAATGGGAATGATGAACTATCATGTCCACTCCATGGCGCAACGCGGAGAAATCAAGGTTGCCATGTCGAACCTGCAACACATCTGGGGGCATCACGGAAAAGCAGAACTGGTGCAAGACTGCCGTGGTGCCGGCTGGCATTTCCCCAAGACGATTGGACGTCCGCGAATCGCGCACTTTTGCGGGCGTAAACCATTTTTGTTTGACTACAAAGCATATTCTCGGCCGTTCACGATTGCGCGGCTGGAACACCATCGTGCTCGCCAAGGAGAGTTGGGGGCCTGGTTCAGCGTGCTACGAGAGGACTGCCGAAGACTTTTCAGTAAAGTAAGACAGCGGGTCAAGAATCTGGTCACGCGATGAATGTCGGTCGCAGGCCCAGCGTGGCGTTTTTGATCCCATTCGCATCTCGACGGACTAAATCCAGGTGGGATGTAGCCTGCGCTCACCTTCGGCAGACACTCAAGTCTGTGCGAAACTCAACAAGCAAAAGCTACTGTGTGGTCGTGGCCGGCCATGAGACTCCTGATTTCAATTTCGAATCTGATTCGACGTGTTTGTTCCTATCAGTTAATCATGCCATTCCACTTCACGAAGACGTTGTAGTGAGTGGGAGGTTGGACAAATTGGCCAAAATTGCCGCCGCCTGGAAGTACGTGAAATCAAGGTGGAATCCACGTTATGTGATGAAACTTGATGCAGACGACCTGATTAGCGCCAGGCTTGTTCGGTGGCTGGAAAATTTTGGTGATCAACCTGGTTATCTTATAAAACACGGCTGGGTTTGGCGCTCAGGATCACGCTATGTTCTTCACTCTACGGAGTACTTGGATCGAGTATGCGCCTCGTGTTTAGTTGTGAGAAGTGATATTGCGGATCAGGAAGGGCCTTTTCGTACCGGCGTAGAAGGCACGCCGTTCGATCAGCGAAGCTTAAGGTTCGCGGCGACTGATCATTATTCGCTCATTCCTGGGTCTGGAATGAGCACTCTTCTACTGAACGACAGCCATCAACGTTATTCAGCCCAATTCGCTTATCTGGGACAGAAACTTTCCAGCGTACCATTCAAAGCGATTGTTTACCGCACGGGCAATCCCGAGAGTAACTCAGCTGGTCTTGAAACAGGGCGGCCAACTCTGCGAATGATTCTGGGAACAATCCGGAGAACCAGATTAATGACGAACAATCTGAGAAGGGAATTCGCATTCGAATTCGTCGCATGAGAATACAACCGCGAATCGTTTTTTTGATTCCAATCGCTTCTGCTCGGAGGGCAAAAGACTGGGACCTGGCCTGCGCGTTATTTCGGCAAACACTGTCATCCGTCTCTAATTCAACGGTTCAAGATTACTGTGTAGTAGTGGCCGGCCACGAAGCTCCAGATTTTCAGCTGCCGCAGCATCCTACATTTAAGTTCTTATCGCTCGATCATGCTCTGCCATCGCTGGAACGGGGATATTGGTTTGCGGCGGTCAAGGACAAGATGATCAAACTGGCGGCGGCTTGGGGCTATGCAAAATCAGTATGGAATCCGGATTACGTGATGAAGTTGGATTGGGATGATCTTATCAGTTCCAAGCTGGTGGACTGGATTGTTTCGGCGAAAGATGAAGCTGGTTATCTCATTAAACATGGCTGGATGTGGCGTGAAAGCGCCCGGTATTTCGTCCAGCGTACAGAGCACTTTGACCGGGTTTGTGGTTCCTGCCTGATCATCCGAAGCGACTTGGCGGATCAAACCGGCCCGTTTTTGACCGACGTCGAAGGCGCCGTGCTCGACGAAACCGGCTCTCGATTTGCCGCTGCTGACCAGTACTCGCTCATTCCTGGCGCGGGAACCGGCACATTGCTTTTAAACGATTGCCACCAACGCTACGCGGCACAATTCGCCTACCTGGGCCACACATTGGAGACGGTTCCGTTCCACGCCGCCGTTTGTTGTGTGGGCCACGGCAACAATGCCGGGATTCAGTCTCGGACGCAGACCGCGCGGATGTTTTTGGGACGTGTTCGGCGGACACGGCTGGTTACGCCAAGTCTCAGGAAAGAATTCATGCTCGGCTGAACAGTTGACGAGATCAAAGCGTTCGCTGCTCGAAGAGCTACCGGCCATGCGTGTCACCATCATCATCACGACCAGCAATCGCCTGGAGGAGCTTCAGCGAACCCTACAGACGTTGGAAAAACTCGATCCGGCACCAGACGAAATCCTTATCACAGCCGACGGCTGCACAAATGGCACAGCCGAGTTCATTATTTCGGCGGTGCCCAACGTGAAATTGATTGTGAATCAACGAGCAAAAGGTTCGGTCGCTTCGCGGGATCGCATGATGCGCGCGGCGCAAGGTGATTTGGTGCTAGCTTTGGATGACGACAGTTATCCCGAGCAGTTAGATTGTATAGCCCGCATCGTCCCCTTATTTAAACAGCGGCCCGAACTGGCAGTGCTTCATTTTCCTCACCACAGCGATGAGTATCCCGAAACACTCGCGCAAACAAACTTTGGCTCGGAACATTTGACGCGCTCGTTTGCTAACTCCGGCGCGGTCCTGCGCCGATCTACTTATCTCCAACTGCCCGGCTTTGAGTCGCGATTTTTCCACATGTATGAAGAGCCGGACTACGCCCTGCAATGCGTGGCAGCGGGTTATGACGTGCTCTTCTCTCCGGTTATTACGATTCGTCACCATTATTCAGGGCAAGCACGCGATGAAATCCGCATTCATCATCGTCACGCGCGCAACGAATTGTGGAGCACGGTACTGCGATGTCCTTTCCCGTTTGCAGCTGGGATAGCTGCCTGGCGCGTTTTCTCGCAGTTTCGTTACGCCTGCAAGCGAGGTTGGTCGTGGGTAGTTCGGGAGCCCGCCTGGTGGTGGCAGGCACTGGCCGGAGTTCCAAATTGTCTTCGAAAGCGCAGGCCTGTTTCATGGGCAAGTTACAAACGCTGGCTTGCATTGCCCTGAAGCAATGAAGTGGATTTGCTGCCAGCTCGGGGCGCGGGAACGCTATGCGATTCCCCGGGCGTTATTTCGCCTGAACGCACTCGACTGTCTCCTAACCGATGCATGGGTCCCGCCTTCATCTTTCCTTTCAAAAGTCTGCGGCCGCGGGTCACCGCTCGGACAGAGGTTTCACAACGAGCTGCGCGACGCGCCAGTAAAAGCATTTAACTCGTCGCTAATCCTGTTTGAAGCACTTGCACGCGCACGTGGCTTTGGAGAATGGGCAAAAATAGTTGCGCGCAACCGGTGCTTCCAACGCAAATTGGTGAGTGCTCTGAGTTCCTTGGCCGCCGGACCCTCGGCGAAAGCTGCTGGCTTCGGAGCTATGACCTCTGATTCTCCGATTCTGTTAACCTACAGCTACACTGCCCTCGAGCCGTTTCGGTACGCAAAAGCACACGGATGGAAGACGCTTCTCGTTCAAATCGATCCCGGCCCAGAAGAAGAAGCGATCGTAGCAGAAGAGGCCGGGCGCGTGCCTGAACTCGCGGTTGGCTGGCAACCTGCGCCACCTGAATATTGGAATGACTGGCGCGAGGAGTGCAAGCTTGCCGACCGCATTGTTGTTAACTCCGAATGGTCGCAGGAAGGGTTAATTCGCGGCGGAGTTCCAAGTGAGAAGGTAACAGTAATTCCGTTAGCATTCGAAGCGCCACAGATCAGATCTGCGCGATCGTATCCCGAGCGTTTCACGTCGGAACGCCCAATGCGCGTGCTCTTTCTTGGTCAAATCAATCTCCGCAAGGGCGTCGCCAGGTTATTGGAGGCCGCTCGAGATTTGCGAAATGAGCCGGTTGAATTTTGGTTGGTTGGACCAGTGCAAGTCACAAATACCAGCACAATCGGAGATGCCGGGCGGGTGAAGTGGTTTGGCGCCGTAACGCGCGACAAGGCAGCTGAGTTTTACAGAAATGCAGACGTATTCATTCTTCCTACGCTGTCGGATGGATTTGCGATTACGCAGCTCGAAGCGCAGGCTTACGGTCTCCCTGTGATCGCGTCGAGACGCTGCGGTGACATTGTTCAACATAATATTAATGGGCTTGTTTTGGATGATCCCAGCATCGAGGCGATAGAATCAGCAATTCGTTTTTGTCTCCAGAATCCTGGTGAGCTTGCTCGATTTTCCCGCTGTTCAACGGTCGGTGAAAACTACAGCGTGACGCGCCTGGGCGAGCGGCTCTGCGCGGTAGCGCCGACTACGGAATCAGCTAGGTCGACAAATACCGGGTTGGGAGCTGGTGTTCGTTGATTGTCATGTTTGGCTCGAGGAGGTGTAACGTAAGAACCTCAAGCAAATCAGCCTCCGGATCAGATAAATGAGAGCAAATCCATTAGCAAACTTTGTAAAGCGAGCGTTGCCTGCCCCAGCTCTTCGCGTCCTCCGGCGGATCAGAACACCTAGGCATCGGCTAGACCCTAAAATCGCAGAGCTGCGGAAACGTCATCTGAGTTATCAGGCGCCCGATCCAAACGCGATCACTTTACGACCGGGGATTACCCTTCGTATTGATCCTCAGTCACGCGATCCATTCGAGTACTTCTGTTTTAGGTCTCCTGAAATGACGTGCGAACTAAATCGTTTTATCGAAAACGTTGCTGCGTATTCGTCCTTTGTGGATGTGGGTGCGAACCACGGAATTTTCTCACTCACGTTTTGTGCACTGCATTCGGACGGACGTGTTGTGGCCATCGATCCTTCTCCGATCGCGTTTGAGATTCTCCAGAGGAATCTCAACTTGAATTCATTTTCACGAGTCCGGACTCGAAAGATTGCATGCGGAGCTACGCCCGGTGAGGTGCGGATGCAACGCAACTGGCATCATTTGCAAGTGATTTGCGACGAAGGCAGTCAGGTGGACGCAGTCAACGTTCCGGTGCTTCCTCTCGATCAAATTTGCGATGACGAGAATGTATCGCCGGAGGTTGTAAAGATTGACGTAGAAGGCTTCGAATTGCTGGTGCTTCAAGGAGCAGAGCGCGTTTTGCAAGCTGCGAATCTGTTGTTTTTCGAGGTTCATCCTGAGGCCATTGATCAACTCGGTCTGTCTCAGTCCTCTATTTTCGATCTCCTCGCGAGCGGCGGGTGGAGATGTTACGGATTAGAAGAAGAAGCCCCGATAACACGAGCAGATTTTATCGCTCAGAGAAATATCTTTCGTACACTCTGGCGGAGAGAGTCTTTTTAACTTTTCATTTGTGTCTTATACTGTGCGCCTCGCCCGTTCTAGTCATGGTCGTCAATGAAATAACGTTCTATATGGCAGCGGTCGTGTTGCTGGTGTTGACCGCGGAAAGCTGCATAAAGCTGCTGAACCAAAATAGCTTTAGCATCACTCTTCTAGTCTACGTAACAGTATTCGCCTGGTATTTCGTCGATCCGTTTATCAATCCGGAGCAATACGATTATCTCCCTTCTTTCTTGATCGGCCAAAGTTATGGGCAGGTACTACTCTTCTTGATTGGCTTTCGCATTTTCATGCCGGTTGCAGCACGGTGGATTATTCGGCGGCCAAGTACTGGTATTTTTGCCACGCAGCACGTCAGTCCGGAGCAGGTCCTAATGGCCGTCGGCGCGATTTGGCTGGCGCTTTTTGCAATTGGTATCTATCGGATGGGCGGTGATGTTGTCGGCGCGGTGTTTCCCATCGATTCCCGCGCGGGCGCGACCATGTGGGGGCGCGAGGCGGTAGCAACTTCGGCAAGCGGATTTCTCGTCGCCTCCGGAGCGTATCTCTTCAATGCTATGACAGCGTTTCTAGGCGTTTTGATATTTTTCCAGCGGAAAACTTCGTGGCGCTTGCTTGCGGTAGCGATGTTCGCCATCACGCTGCCCTATTTCTTTTTCGAAGGTGCGCGCAGCCACTTTCTTGCGGCAGTTCTGCCTTTCATCATCACGTATCTGTTTTACGCTCGCCAGCCGCTCGTGGTAAGGCTTGCGATTCTGGCGATTGCGTTTGTCTGCTTGGACCAGGGATTCAAGTTTGTGACCGCGTTTCGTGGCACCGGCTTCCGAGAGGTGCTGGCTGCTGAGAATCCGTACGAGCTCGTCGATGAAGATATGCGACAGACTGGGTTGAACATGATTCAGGAGCTGTGCTTTGCGAATGCTTACCTGGATTTGGGCGCGGGATCTCCAGCCTATGGCGGAAGATATTTGAATGAGCTAGTCAATTTTGTTCCTCGCGCAATCTGGCCGTCAAAGCCATTGATTGGGATTGACTACGCGAAGTGGCGCGGCTTTGAGAGTCCAGACAGTGAGCTCGGCGTTTTTGCCACGGTTTCCACCGGAATGATCGGCGGAGGCGTTCTGAATTTTGGCCAAATTTTTGGTCCGGTGGCGGCCGGCGTGTTGATTGCAGTTTGGACGAGTCTACTCATCCGCTGGTGGGAACAGAGAAAATTGCTCCTGCGCCTGGTCTTATTCATGCTTGGTGCCGGTCTTACGTTCAACTTGGGTCGAGACATCAGCCTATTGGTGCTCTGGCCTGTCATATTTGCATACTTTTTCGTTCGTCTTACGGAGATCTGGGCCGTGAGGCGATTCGGACAAGTGCGGCAACCGGCAACTGTTGGTCCCACAAGTGCTGGCCCAGTGTTAGCTGGTAGGCTGAGCCAGTGAGAGCGAGCAAACGCGCATTCTGAACTGCGGCAGTCGCGCGGGCGCCGACCACAGCATTTACGAACTGGAGGTAAGGGGATTCGAACCCCTGGCCTTCTCATTGCGAACGAGACGCTCTACCAACTGAGCTATACCCCCATTTCACCTATGAAAATTGCGTCGATAAAATCCGGCAAAAATTTCTGTTGTCCACCTCTTTTGCACTGGTTCTCGACTTGTCTTCTGATCCAAGCCGGAATTAGTCCACGTTTCAAAAGGTGAACTCAGCTATGTTCTGTTAATAACCTAGAATTATGCCTAGGGCGTTTTCAATCATCGGCCTAGGTCAAAATGTGGAACTCAATCAGGACAGCAGCCCGATTGGCAGAACACCGTTCTCTGTTACCATCGCAAACATCAAGCGAGGACACATGTCGTTTCTTTTTGCCCAAATACTTGGGACTTGCAGTTTCTGTCGAAACTCAGGAGCCAAGGTTCTGCTGATCAAACGCGAAGAGAGGCCTCGCACTCGGAAGATTCAGAGACAATCAAAAGGCGCCAGCGACACGTCTTTATTCATGGAAAGATCCTCCCAATGTTTGACCAAGCTACCGCACTAAGGCCGCAGACCGCGTTTTTGAATTCAGCCGCAAACGAGAAAACATCTACTCCTGGCGCATTTGTCACGACCCGTTGGAGCATAATCCTTTCCGGCGCAAATTCGGAAGGCGAAGAGAGGCAAACCCAGTTCGCCCTCGCCGAACTTTGCCGCATCTACTGGCGGCCGGTTTTTTTCTTTATCATCCGGCGTGGTTACTCGCGTGAGGACGCCGAGGACCTGACGCAGGATTTCTTTGCGAGGATACTTAAGGGTGATTGGCTACAGAGGGCAGACCGCAATCGAGGCCGTTTCCGTTCGCTAGTGCTGAAGTCGGTTCAGAATTTTCTAAATGATACTGCCGACAGAACGCATGCTCGCAAGCGCGGGGGCCACGTCACGTTCGTTTCGTGGGATCCGTGGATGGCAGAGTCCCCTCCGGAATTGACGCTTTCGAGCGAAGCGCTCAGTTCCTGGCCCGCGGAACGAGTTTTCGATGCGGGCTGGGCCGCAACGGTAGTGGAACGTGCACTTCGCCGGCTCCGTGAGAAATGCGAGAGCAAAGGCCGTTTGCGAATCTTCGAGGTCTTGAGCCCGTACCTTGGCGCGGAGCGGGATCTCTCCTACGCGAGTCTGGCGGCAGAACTCCGTCTTCCTGAAGCCACAGTAAAAAAATTGCTCTATCACATACGGCAGCTCTATCGCTTTTTCTTGCGCGACGAGCTGGCTCAGACGGTAGCAGATCCTGAGGATGTGGAGGATGAACTGCGCTACCTGTGTGGCGTGCTCGTGGCTAGCTGGGCCCAGGCGGCGTAACAATTTTCCTTTCGGCCTCAGTCGCTGACGCTTAACGCGTGACTGAGTTAGCACAAACATCACGTATGGCCTGACCGCGCCTCCCACGGGTGACGTGTCTTGGGTAAGAGCGACGGCCTCTGGGGTTTAGTGTCCCCTTAAACCCAATGCAGTGGCCGATCCTGAAATACATGCCCACCCTCTGAGGCGAGCAAATTTCTCGTACAGGCAAATAATTGGGACTTTTGTCCTGCAATTTCCGTAGAAGTAAGCGTGCGGGATATTGAACGAATTCCAGAGGCGTCGATCCTGACAAATCGTCCTCCTAACCGCTGCCGTTCTTTTTCGGCGGTGACAGGAAACAGCATGCCCGAATTTGATCTCGCTCTCCGGTTTTGGCAGTCACTTTTCGCATTTTTGAGAGTGAACAGTTCGAGGATTGCTCCTCGATCACATTTCCTTGAGAGCAGTTAAATGCGGGTCCTTCTCCTTCTGAAGGTGCCTGCGGATTTACCAGGGTAACGCAGTTTGGAGGAACTCAACGAGACAAAGGTAGTAGCTCACCTTCCCGATGTCGGGCGGGTGACCAAGGGCGGCAGCTTTGTCGTGAACTGGCCGACGAAGGTTATTCACATTGGGAGCGGACTGCCAGTGGCGGCCGAACCAAAGGTGCCTGGGTGGAAATCTCCTCTCGATCTTGCCTTTATCCTGCTTGCGCTTCCGCTCTGGCTGCCATTGATGCTTTTGCTGATGCTGATCACGAGAATTTCTTCGCCCGGTCCCGTTTTCTATCGGCAGAAGCGCGTTGGTCTTGGCGGCAGACATTTTTTCATTTGGAAGTTCCGCACAATGAAAGTGAATACCGAAACACAAAGTCACGAACGGTATTTCGAAGAGTTGATGCGGGCCAACTGTGTCATGACGAAGCTCGACACCCATGGCGATCCGCGCCTGGCGCCGTTCGGGCGAATTCTGCGCGCGAGCGGTCTGGATGAACTGCCTCAAATTTTTAATGTGCTTTGCGGCGAGATGAGCTTGGTCGGGCCGCGGCCGTGCCTGCCAAATGAATTTGCTAACTACGAGCCTTGGCAGCGGGAACGCGTGAACGCTCTGCCGGGTCTGACCGGGCTGTGGCAAGTAAGCGGTAAAAACAAAACAACCTTTCGCGAGATGATCGCCATGGATCTGTTCTATCTCAAGAACATGTCAATCTTGCTCGACCTCAAAATCATGCTCAAGACCTTCGCTGTCATCGCCGAACAACTGTTCAAATCCCGGCCGGCGGGGCAATGCAATCGTCAGGAGCGAGACCCCCGGCCACCCACAGCATTTGGGCGGCAATATGAAGGCGATCGTTCACCCACTACGCAAATTTTGCGCACCTGACGGGAATCATCTCGAAACTATGAAAAAACCAGTCACCGTTGGCGTCCTTGGATGCGGTTATTGGGGACCTCTTTTGGTTCG
>WNGB01012485.1_pt1 | contig 15755 bp, 9 predicted proteins | sample 5400681 | NCBI WGS metagenome assembly WNGB01 (sample SAMN13153367, study PRJNA577476) | soil metagenome | isolation source: 115 cm soil or saprolite under grassland replicate 2 | place: USA:California | collected 2016-06-15
AGCCCGTTCCGGTGACGGTTATGGGATCACCCGTCGATCCACAAGTGGGTTTGATCGCAAGCGTCTTGCAGGGAACGAAGAATCCCGTGACGGCGGTGGGGCCGAATTCCACACCACGCAGATATGCCGTGATCTTGTATCCATCATAGGTGGAGGCAACGTTGGGCACTGTCTCATTGACGGTGAAGGTCCCGTCGGAGTTGACCGAGACGCTCTGCAAGTCCAGATTCCCGAACGTAAACGCGACCGTTACCCCGCGGGCCCAACCCGAACCTGTGAGCCGAAACGCGTCGCCCGGGCGGCCACATGACGGCGACGCCGCGACGGTCTCTGTCTGAGCCGACGCGGGAAGGCTGCCGACCGCCTCGAGTAGGGGCAGGCACAAAACGACTACGACGAGCGCGCGCCTAAGTCTTCTGATAGCCGCTCACCAGGACCGAGCACTGCGTGCAGCCGCCCTGCAGCGCGATGGTCTGATTCGGATTGACCTGAATCGGGGTCACGAAGTGGTAGTCGAGGTCCCGGAAGTTGTCGGTGTTCTCGCTTAGCAGGATCTGGCCGTCTCGCTGGAGCGTTTCGACTTGCCCGCCCTCCGATGCGGGATTCTGAAATACGAGGTCCGTGATATAGAGCGTGACGCCAACGGGAACCTTGAACTGGTTCTGCCCAGGGGCCAGTCGGCGCGAGAAATTGGTGCCGGAAGCAGATGGGGCCGTCGGCGACGCGGTGGCCGGGCCGGGGCTCGGCGTCTGTCCTCCTCCCCCGCCTCCACCCCCACCCACGGCTGCGACGGGCGATGGCGAGATCACCGCGTTGCGCGCGACGCTCTCGATGCCTGGCTTCACTGCAAAGAACCACAGCACCGTGACAGCGATCAGCGCGGCGATGAGTCCGAGCGTCGCCGGAAGCATCCACGGCGAGATCAGCGGACCCTGGATCAAGGTGCCATCGAGGCTGATCGGCGGCCTGCCCTCGGGTTGGACGCGAACCTGGAAAGCCCGGGACTTCGGCTGACCACGCCAGAACGTCTGTCGCGGCCGCACGCGCAGGCGGGCAAAGCCCGCGGTACCCGCCCCCACTACAAGCGATGAGGGGCTGAACCTGAAGTCAAGCTGCTTGTCCTGGTCGGTTGCGGTCAGCGTGGCCTGCAGCGAGGCGTTACCGCGGTTGTCGACCGCTACCTCGTGAACCCCACTCCGGCTGCCGCGCGAGTTCCTGGGTATGAGCTCCCCTCCGGCCTCGATGAAGGCGCCGACGGAGACGATCCCTTCCTCGACTGTCGTGCCCTGGGGATCCTGGCGCGGCTGGACGCGGACCGCAAACGGCACATCGCCTGACCGAACATCCGCGGCGCGCGCCGGCCGGAAGCTGACGGTGACGACGTCCTCCTGCCCCGGGAACAGGCGGACCATGGGCGGGCTGGATGAAGCCCAGGCGGCGGCGTCGCCCAGGACGTCGACGACGAACTCGTCAACGATCTGGCCGGTGTTCTGGACCTTGACCCGGACTGTGGCGACGTTGCCAGGCTCGACGCTTACGTTCTTCGTCTCGAGACTGGCGAGGGCTCCCACCTCGAGGCAGTCTAAACAAGAAGGGCGCGGAAAAACGTCGGCGTTGGCGCTTCTTCGTTAGGCCGCAAATGGCCTGTTAACATCTCGCTGGGTCCGAAGCGTGCAGTGATCGTCTGCAAGAAATGCGGCAACCAGAACCCGGACGGCGAGACATTCTGCGCGTCCTGCCACAGCTTTCTCGAGTGGTCGGGCGAGAAGGTTGTGGAGCCGGCTCCGGCCCCTCCGCCGCCACCGCCACCCGTCGTCGAGCCCGAGCCGACGTTCGTCGATCGGGTCAAGCAGACCGTCGGCTTGGAGAAACCCAAGCCCGAGGAGTCAGTCGCGCCAGCCGACGGCGCGCCCGCGAAACCGGTGCCGCTCGCGGCCGCGGCAGCGCCCGTGGCCACATTCCCACCGCACCCGGCGGCGACGACGACCAGCCCACCAACCTCATCTGCGGCGGCGACAACCTTGCCGTCCCAGGCTCCAGCGGCGGTGCTGCCGCAGGCGGTCGCTCCCGCCGCGGAGCGTGCCCGTTCGGCGCCGAAGATCGTAGCCCCGGCCGGCCCAAGGTACAAACCCGGAGACCTGATCTGTGGCCAGTGCGGGGCCGGAAACAGCCCGGACCGGCACTTCTGTCAGAGGTGCGGCGCCAACCTCGCCACCGCAGTGGTCGTCAAGCAGCCGTGGTGGCGCAAGGTCTTGCCCGCACGCACCGCACCCGCCGCGGGCGCTCGTCCCAAAAGTGCGCCCCTCGAGCGCGCATGGGCGGCGGCCACATTCCGCATCGTCGCTCTCGGGGTGATCGGCGCCGTCGTCCTTGCCTACCTGGTCGTGCCGCCGATCCGCGACCGCGTCAACACCACGGCGAAGTCAGCGTACGCGGCGGCACACCGCCACTTCGCGCCCAGCACCTCATACGTCCGGCCGACCGACGCGAGGGCAAGCTCGCAGCTGTCCACGCATCCCGCCCGCCTGACGATCGACCTCGTCAAGGAGACTTACTGGGCCGCCAACACATCGACCGACAAGCAACCATGGCTGCGCCTCAGCTTCGGCAGCCCGGTCGACCTCGACGGAGTCCTGCTCACGTCGGGAGCCGGGAACGACTACGCGTCCCTTGCGCGGCCCAAGCAGGTCCAGCTCGTCTTCTCCGACAAGACGACCAAACAGCTGACTCTCAAAGACGACCCGAATCCGATCGGCTACGACATCACGGCGCACGGCGTGACTTACGTCGAGATTCACATCCTGAGCGTCTATCCGTCCGCGCAAAGTCCGGACGTGGCGATCACCGAGGTCGAGTTCTTCAAGATCGAGTAGGCGACTCGAGCTCGAGCACCATATTCCGATAGGCCGACTGCGCCCGGCGCGCGCCCGCCTTGTCCCCCGCTTTCTCCCGTGCCTCGATCAACACCCGCCACAGACCGTCGTCATAGCGGTCGGACTCCAGGCCCGCAACCGCCACCTCGGCCGCAATCCCTGCACGCGCATTGGAGAGCAGCCGCGTGGCGAGGGCGCGCGACGCGTCGACGATCGCGGCCTGCAACCTTCCCCGTCGCTCAACGACCCACTCCGCGGAGCCTTCCTCCGGCAAAAGCCTCTTCTGCCCGATCCTCACCGCCTCGCGGAATGCCTCTACGGCGGTTTGCTCGTCGCCGGATAGCCGGGCATGTCTTGACCGTTCCAGCGAGTAATCGAACTCTTGCACATCGACTTCAGCGCGCGGCGGTAGTGTCAGGCGATACGTGTCGCCATCCCGAACGATCATCGACGACGCCCCGCGCCCGACTCCGGGCTCGAGAGCGTGCCTGAGGCTCGAAATCGCGACGTGCAGGTTGCGTGCCGCGGCATCCGGGTCGGTGTTCGGCCACAGTGCCTCCTGCAGAACCTCGCGGTGAATCGGCGCGCCCGCGTCGACGCAGAGGCGGCGCAAGAGCGCCCGCGTGCGCGGCTTCATGCTTCTCATCGCCACCGGTCTCCCGCTGATCGTCATGCCAAACTCGCCAAAGCACCGGATCGAGACAGCTGGTAGCGAGGCTGGTTCGGAGCTTCTCGCCCCGTGCGTCAGCAAGTTCATAGCCACGCCGGTCCTGCGGTGCGCCGCTGCCGTGAGCTCGGTGAACTGCTGGGTGTTGCCCTTTCCCGTTCTGGCCAGCGCTGCGTAGGCGAACACCTTCGCGCCTTCGACCGCGGTCGAGTTGGCCAGGATTTCGGCTTTCAGCGCAATCGCGTACGCGCCGGGATCGCCTTGCTCGGCAAGGGCCAGCGCCAGAAGCGAACGGCTCCAGGCCTCGAGGACGCCGGCGCCCATCATCTGAAACGTGTCGGCGACGTTGCGCAGCGCGCCGTTATCGGTTGCGTCAGAGTTGCCGGCCATGACGCGGCCCCACGCGCAGAACAGAGTCGCCAAGGCGGCTCCCCAGGAATCGCCGATATGGTCGCACGTGACCTTCACGGCCCGCGCATCTGCGATCCCGCTCGGCGTCGCACTGAGCGCGGCGCCGGCACGGCCAAGCCGGGCGACGAATCCCTGGCCTCGCGAGTCTGCATCCTCGACCGCGCGGGCGAGCTCCGATGCGGCGCCCTCCGCTCCCTCCAACAGGAACGCGAGCGCCGCTGCCACCCGCGCTGCGACCGACGTCACGTCGCCTTCCTCGCCCGCGGCCGCCGCTGCGGACAGCCATCGCCTCCCCTCTGCGATCTCGCCGGCCAGCAGTGAAGCCAGGCCGGCGACCAGTGCGTCCTGGCTGGTGGACCGCGCGGCGGCCTGGGCGCGGACTGCCACCGGATCACGGACTGTCGCCTGGCGCAGCATGCCGGTTGGGTCGATGGCCGTTGTCATCGGGGGAGAGAGCCACGCCGACAGCGCAAGCCGTTCGCGACGGCACGTCTCGACGACCTCGACGCCGGCGAATCCGGCCTCCGCCTTCTGATACGCGGCGATCGCGCTCCGCCAGCGACCTTCAGCCCGATGCCGCCTTGCGCTGGCGAGAAGCAGCCACGGGTCGTGCTCGAGGACAGCCGTGGGAAGCGCGTCGATCCAGACCCCTGTGTGACCGGCCAGCTGCGCGCCGTTGTTCCCGAGCAAACGGTCGACCTCGTCCCATTCCTGGGCGCGGCAATAGGCGTGAAGGGCCTCCTGGATCGCACCGAACTGCTCGAGCACCCGCCCCGCCGCGCCATAGCGAATGCTCAGCGCGTGCTCGCCCGCCTCGGTCACAAGCACGTGCTCGAGGTGGGACCTCAGGACCTCGTGGTAGCGGTAATCCCCGTCGTCGCCGACAGCGCTGGTGAAAACCTGCCGGCGCTCGAGCTCCTGGAGCAACCTCTCACTGTCGTCGCGGTTCAGGAATCGGTCGCATATGGCCCCGTTGAGGCGGCCGAGGACGCAGGTATCGAGCAGGAACGAGCGCAGAAGTCGCGGCAGCTCCTCAAGGACGTTCCTGGCCAGGTACTCGCGCATGAGCCGCGAGCCGCCACCCAGGTTCCTGAGGATGCGGCGGCGCTCGTCCAGGGCCTTGCCAGTGGTGGCGAGGTGGAAAAGCTGAAGGCCTGCCGCCCAGCCCTCGGTGCGCCGAGCCAGCTCGGCCAGCTCAACGGGCGGAAGCGGCTCCCGGTAGAAGTCCCGGAACAGGTTCTCGACCTCCCACGACCGGAACCGAAGATCGTCGCCGGTGATCTCGGCCAGATCGCCCGACACGCGGAGTCGCGACAGGTTGAAGTCGGGTTGCGTACGCGAGGCGATCACGGTCAGCAACTTGGAAGGCGCGTAGTCGACCAGGCGTTCCAGGGCTCTGGCCGCGGGCGCGCCGGCGATCGCGTGCACGTCATCGATGACCAGGAGAAGACGTGAAGCGGCTGACCTCTCGAGGTCGAAAACCGCGTCCTCGACTGTCGGCCACTGGCGCGTCTCGCCGATCACCGGTGCGAAGGCCTCTCCGAGGTGCCGCAGCAGCTGGTCGCTGCTGACGTCCCACGACTCGCATCGGTACCACGCGACCGGGACGCCGGCGGTCGACGCGAACCTCGCCAGCAGCGTCGTCTTGCCCGAACCGGCGGGAGCGACCACGAGCCCGAGCCGCCGGCCCCAAAGCCTGCTCATAAGGCTGTCGAGCCTCACGAGTCCCAACGAGTCAGCCGCCGGGACGCGCAGCTTCGCAGCGACCACAGGGGCTCTCGTTCCTGCGTCCGAACTCTGCGTTATCTTCACAACGTCCGGCCCCGGCAGACGCTAGGGTCGGCGCATCAGGACGCGGCGATCCGGCTGCCCAGCCCTCGGTTTGCGGGGCGAGCTCGGCCAGCGCAACGTCAGAACGCGGAGGATGGCAGCCACCACCGGGATTTGTGCGCCCGTCTGCAATTCGGCCCTTTCGTTCTCAGCCAGCGAAGTTGGGGAAAACTTAGGACAACCCGCTCGTACGACACTTAATGGTTTTCATGACGTAGCCAGGCAACAAATCCCGGCCGCCGACGCTGTGTGTGATCAGAGATCGGTTCGCTTCATTCAAAAGTAGAGTAGGTCACCGGTTCGATTCTGGAAACGGCTATGGATGCGCGGATCAGAGGTACTGTGCTTCGCTCCGTATGTCCGCGACTGGCCCCATGTAGTCGAAGTGCATGGCGTCGGCAAAACCGCTCCACATACCCCACTGCCAACCCCGCTCCGCGAAAGCCTGCACCAACCACGAGGGCATGTCGGTGAGACCCGATTTGGAGAGCGGCTCGACCTTCTTGAGCATCTGCGTCTGGTTGGTCTCACGGATGGATACGGTCGGGTTCGTGAGTAGTGTGCGTACCTCCTCGATCCGGCGAATCCGTTCCCGGATCACGCCTACATCCGGCGATTTGGCGCGCACCGCAGCATCCAGAGCCTGCTTGGCAGCCTCGGAGGCAGCGTCCACGTTTTCGGCGATCAGGAGCGCGGCCATGGCATCGCCGAGCGGTAACTTCCGCATCAGAGTGATCGTCGCCCAGGTCGCCAGGAACTTCGACTCGATCGTCTTCACCTGCCGGTGCGTCTCGGTCGCGCGGCCCCTCACCTTGACAGTCGTCGGGTCGGTCAGCACCGAATCCCGGAGATGAGCGTCGATCCGCCCAATATCGCTCTGCAACTGAGCCTTTTCCTGGTCGTCAGTTGCTGCGGCCAGCCGCTTCTGCAAATCGGCGCGCAGCCTGACCACGTCTGCGTTGTGCGCCGCCACCTTCTGCAGGTCGAGCCGCTGCTGCGTCGAGCCGGCCGACAGTTCCGACAACTCGCCACCACCCAGAATGCTGACCAGCTGGTGAGTCGGGCCGCCGAAGGCCGGATTCTTTCCGAGCCGGAAGTCCATGGCACGCCCGGTGCCATGGAAGCTCAGGTGCCGCGCCTTCCCCATCCAGTCGGGGTGGCTCATCGCCTCGAACCGAAACTCGCTGCCCGGTCGTTGGTTGGCCTTGATCAGATCCGCCCTTGTGGCGAAGCCGCCGAGTCGCATCGCTGACTCCTCCAGCAGCGGGAGCACCGCCGCTACATCCTTGTGCACCCCACTGGAGTCCGTCGAGGCCTTCACCTTTTCGCCGAAGATCTCAGCGTCGACGATGTTGTCCCGGTAGAAGGTCCACATCGGCTTGGTTAGGGTCGCGACGTACCGGTTCCGGAACGTTGCCCACGACGCCGGCACCAGGGGAAGCTTCTTCGATTGGGGGATGGTCGCGTTTATGATGTCCGACTCGGCCGCGAGAATTAGTGTGCTCATCCTGTCCCGTAGATCCTTCCATGCGCTGTCGGCACGGATGGTTGGGCGACCCAGGACGGCTGCGGCTTTATCGGTCAGGTCCGTCGTTTCCTCAGGTGTTACAACCCACGTGGTGCTTGGGTCCAGCAGGGTCTTCACGGCGCTGACCTCCGCATCGTCCAGTGCCTTGACGGCGGTCTTGGACAGGTGGTCTGCGCGCTTTTTCGCAACGCTGCCGCTGCCTGCCTTGTTTAGGGCCGTCCAGAGATCCGACGCGGCCTCTGGCGACTGGGCGCTGATCTTTACCGGCCCGACCCACTCGTCGAATAGCCGGTCGGCTACCGCGCCCTCTCCCCACATCGGCGACTCCTTAAGGATCGCCTCCACCTGATCCCCGATCTTCGTGCCGGACGCATTGACCTCCTTGATCAGGTCACGAAGCTTGGCGGTCAGTACTTTGGCGACCCGCGCCTGGAGCATGGCGTTGAAGTCAGTCACCAGCTTCCTGCCGGCCTTCTTGTCGATTCCTGACCCGGTGGGGTCGACATCCACGAGATCCAGTTCGTTCAGCCAGAGCAGCGCGGCGACGTGGGCAACAGTACCGGGCTTCGAGGTGCGATAGTGCTCGAAGGCGGGCGCGTCGACCTGGCCTCTGGTCACTTGGTCTCGGGCCTCAGTCATTCGGTCGGCGATGGCCGGCTCAGGCGTATGCACCGGGACGGGGTCTCGCTGGACCTCCAGGAGTGCCGTGACGGCCCGGTTGCCCGCGGTGGCGTGGAGCCACAGCATCCCTGCAGGGGAGGTGGCCGACTTGCCCGGCGGCACTCGTGGCTTTACGCCCCGAGCTGGTGCCGATAGCTCGTGAGACCGCCGCATCGCGTCCATTGTCCCTTCGAGAACCGCTTGCGGCAGGCTGGTCACAGGTTGGGCTTCGATATCCGCCCATTCGGGCAAGTCAGGCCACCGAGGATGGAGCCGCTCTCCCGCCGATCAGCCGGCCTCTCCGGACGCAAGCGAGCCGGAATCAGCCGCTGTCCAAGGTGGCGAACGCTTTCCGCAACTCCGCCAGTCTGATGTGAGCTGCCGAACATCCCGACCGGGGCTCTACGCCGTTGTCGGGGTCAAAAAAGACGACGGCGCGGTGCAGACCGTAACCCGGGATACTGTCGAAGTCGATCGGGGGCTAGTCGGCGACGTCGACCCAATGCTCATGCCTGATGTTGTTGAGCTTTTCGTCATCGACTCCCTCACCGACGCGCTGAAGCCGCGGGAACTGCTCCACGCCTGGACGAGATGCAAGACCGCCTTCGCAGCCGTCACGGACGGTACCTCTTGAAATGCCGAGGCACGGTTAGCGAGCGAATCAACGCCGATGCCAAAGAGAAGCACGGCATGGTTAAGGCGCAGTTCCGAGGTCGGGCCAAGATGCAGATGCAGGCCTTGCTCACCGCCACCGCAATCAACCTCAAGGCGCTTGCTCACCGGCGTCCGGAGGCTCAGTCAGGAATCGCGGCTACGGCGGTCGGATTGCGCTCGCCGCGGCCCTGCTCGGCTCTCAACGCACGGGCTCGCGTCTCGATGTCGGCTCGATTGGCCAGGCTTACCGATTTTCGACTTCTTGGTCGCCGTGCTGATCGCCGCCGGCTTCGTTAGAAGCCTTCGTCAACAGGCCCTATTGGCTGTCCATGGATGCGCGGCTGCGAGGCTGGCCGCACACGACAATCCACCGGTAGGCGCCAACCTAGCGGACTTATCTAAGTGCTGAAGAAGGTTCCGTTGTCGCATCTGGCACCCACAATCAACTCATAGATCTGAATGGCGTGTACGCCGAACTGTTCACCCCGCAGCCGGCAGCCTACTCGCACGAGCTATCGCTGAACGTGGCTGCGTCCGAGCCGCGTCCGGACGCGCTCCAAGCCGGCATGACCGCCAGTCGTATCTGTGCGCTCGGCGCGGGGGCAGCAAACCGCCAGCGCCCCTAGCAGGACAGAACTGGCCAAGGATCTCCAAGGGCGAGCCAGGGCCCTAGCGTAGGGCTGTGTTGACGAGCGCCGGACTCCTCAACGGTCGACTTGGCGCGTGATTGGCCCTCTTTCAGGAATTGGACACGAACGTTTTTAGACCAAATCTGCAGGCCAGCGCGAGCTAGACGCTTTTCGGGGTTGGGACTGGACAGCAGCCGCTGAACGGCGGCCGTGCCCGAACGGGCACCCCGGCATTCCCTTCACTCTGCACGAGGAGGCATCGGCTCTGGTGGCAAGATCCGGGAATGTGATGGACACCCGCCGCCAACTGAAGGCACGGATCACTCATCAGCCGCGTGCAGACTTCGCTGCTCGGGACCGCCTGCCGGCCGCCCCGGCCAGACAGGAACAAAGCGTGGGCAACGGAGCGCGAGAGGTACTCACCCTAGCCCAGGTCCAGTTGCTCCAAGAGACGGCCGGCAACGCGGCCGTGAACACCCTGATCGTTCAGCGCCATCCCGTGGGTTCAACGCCCGTCCACCGGCACACGGCGGCGGACCTATTCGGCGCGCCCGGCACCACGCTCGAAGAATTCGTGCAGTCGCTGGAGGTCCAGGGCGACTGGTTCGCGGAGCCCACCCTGACCGCGCCCGATCGCACCGACCTGCATGCGCTGCTTCGCCGGACCAAAGGAGGCCCGCACATCCTGGCCGGTGTCGGCGACGTGAGACTCACCGAGATCAGGGCTGTCGCGGCGGGAGACTGGCCGGCGCTGGAGGAGTACGGGCGGGGCCGTCTCAATACCGGACTGACCGTCCGGCTGATCGACGCGGCCCCCCGGCCGCTGGCTGACAGGATCGCGCTCGGCCGAACACTGCTCGCGCTGGCGGGGATCATCCCCGCGCCGGTTCTTGGGGTCACCGTTTCGGAGGCACAGCTACTCGATGTCCATGCCTTTGGTCTCGTACCCGCGATCGGGGCTTACTGGGCGACATTCCACCCCCACCTCGAGATGGGCTACGAAGCCGGAGCCGGCGCCCGCGGACCCGAGTTCCAGCACGTCATCGAGCTGCTTCACGGCCCGGGAATCGGGCCCTTCGCGGGACTGCTCGGACACATCCGCAACCTGCACCGGTTCCCGATCCCCCTGCTAGTCAACCTCTTCATCAACTGGTTGGACCACTCACGCGCGCGACCCGTACACCTGATCATCCACACGGGCCATGACGCCACCGGCGCCTTCCAGGGCGCCCTCGCCGGCGTGCTGGAGGGTCTCATCGCCGACCCTCGCAACCTGCACCTCATGATCGAGGGTCAGGGTTCGATCGCCGACATCACCGCCGCTGTCCCCACCATCGCCGCCGACTACGGTCAGCCGGACGGTGCCGGAATCCCGCGACTGGGCCAAGTCATGATCGCCGGGCACGGCGAGGCACAGCAGGTCGAGGGACTCGCCGGCACGGGCGCGCCGGTCGTCGCGGACGGCCACGTCAGCTATCCGAAGGACAACCTGGACATCGCAGACCCGGCGAAGGTTGTCGCCACAACGGCGCTACTGAACACGTTGCTTGCGTCCATGGACCCCGCACACGCCCGATTGGTGTACTTCGGGTGCCTGGTCGCGTCCAACCCGGTGCCACCGGGTCTTCCGGCGGCCGGAATCGCGGCGCACATGGCCGCCACGCCCAGCCTGGGCACGTTCACGGAGCATCTGGGAGCGGCGCACGGCATCAGGCCGGGCTTCGTGGAGGCCGCACGTGCCTCCGTCGCCCCCGGCATGGCGACGTCGTTGATGGACGCGGCGGGGAACATGGCGATCCAATTCCCGTTCGATCCGAACGCTTACGGCAACGCGCTTGCCTACGTGGCCACGGGACACGAGCCCGAGGGCCTTTTCCGGGCTGCCGTCGAAGTCGCGGTCACGGCTGGGCCAGTGATGGCCGAGCTGCAGTTGCGGCTGCGGCTGATCGCTGGGATCGCGCCTGGCGCTCACGCCTGGTTTGACCAGGTGACAATCGCGCTCGTACGGGTCGCGCTGGCGGGGGTCGCCGCCGGCGCAGGCGTCGCCCCTGAGACGCTCAACATGCTCGCCCACATGGCCGGCCCGCCTTTCCTCGTCGGCAATGCTGAGGATGGTCACGGCCGGACGGTGGGCACGTTGGTCACCGACGTGAACACGCAACCGCATGCAGCGGCGCTCTACGCGGAGCTGAACACCATGGGCCTTTTCATCGCGCCCACCGACGCTGCCACACGCAATGGCAAGTTCATCATCGAGCAGGCGTGGCTGAACCTGGGCGGCGCTGCGCTGTTTCCAGGGGCCGCGGCGCCCACCATCGGCCGGATCCGGCTCGCGCTCGCCTGGCTTCGCAGCGATCCTGCGAATGTCGACGTGCGGGCCTTCCTTACTGCGCAGGTGGTGCGGCCGCCGACCGGGCCAGAGCTTTCCGGCGCGATCCGCCCCCAGCTGGACGGCATGACCGAGCACGAGGTGCTCACAACTCTAGGCGTAGTGGCCGAGGTCGCCCCTCCGGTCGGAGGCGGGGCGGCCCTTCCGGCCGCGAACGTCGAGGTCATCTCCGGCGCACCCAACCAGGTCCGCGTCGAGCCCATGCCGTATGAGGCGACTGTCCTGCCGGCGGCGCTCAGGGTGCGGACACTGCCGGGGACGCATGGCACCATCTTTGCGGTCGTCCACGCCGGTGACGTCCTCGAGGTGGCGGGCTTCACCCACAACTGGGCAGCGATCGACCGCAACGGGCGGATCGGCTTCGTCCACCGGGACTGGATCACGGCTCCATGACGGGCTGGACTCCGCTCGACGAGGGCTCGGGCACGGTGCTCGCGGCGTCGGGCGCGGTCACCGCCGCGGCTCAGCTCGGAATGCTGACCGTGTGGTCGGACGGTGCGCAAGCGGCTCATGTGACGAGCGATCTCCCCAACCCGGCACGACCGCGGATCGCCGGGCGCCGGGTGTACTGGGGGCCGCACATGATCGACCTCGACCTCCGCACGAACCGCACCCTCGTGCCCTTGCGAGTCGCGCTGCCTGGCTACGAGCAGACCGCACATGCGTGGGCGCCGGATGGTCGCGCCGCAGTGGTCGCCGCCCGACGGACGGGACCGGCAGGATCATCGCCCGCAGTGGTTGCGCTGCTCGACGGCGAGGGTAAACAGCTGTCCGTGGTCTGGGAGTCTGCAGACTTGGCACCGGTCGCTTTAGCGTTCGGAGAGGACACCTTTGTGATCGGAACGCGCGGCCCGCGGGTCTTCGACGCGGAGGGTCAGCAGGTACGGACTCTGGCCGCGGAGACGTCGCCGTTCCGGATCGAGGTCGACGCCGCCAGCGCCCGCGTGCTGGTGGCGGAGTACGCGCAGCTCGGCGTCTGGGACCTGGCCAACGGCGAGGTGTTAGGAGTCCGGCGCGGTACCTGGGTGGACGCCGCATTGACCCCAGACGGGACCAGGCTGGTGGCGGTCGACTTTGCCGGCCGTGTCCAGGTGCATCAGGTGGACCGCGAAATGACGATTCTGGGAGAGGTGCCCGCCGATACTCCCGCACTCGCAGTGGCGGCCACCGATGACCGGCTGGTGGCCGCGTTTGTGCGGGTCCCGGCCATCCGGACGGTGGCACTCGGGCTCAAACGATGAAGGCTCGCATGATGAGGCGACAGGTGGCGACCAGCGGGGGTTAGTGAGGTGCGCAGAAACTGCGTCGTCGATCAATCCACGAGACTAGGGCCCGACATCACGTGCAGGTTTCTCGGTTGGCAACGATCTCAAGGTTGAAGTAGCCAAGCTCGCCTGATTACTCTCCCACCGCGTGCTCTACGCGTCCATCTATATGCTGCTGCGGCTGGCGATCAGCCCGGCGGTGATGCAATCCAGATCAAATACCGAGCGTAACGTTCCAGCGGCGGGACGAACTTTCTACGCATCTCAGGGCTTGGCCAACTGAGCGGGTTCGAATCGGGCTCTCCCCGTCGGGTGTCATGTCTCAAGACATCGTGCACAGTTTTTTCATGGACCCACCGTGAGCTCGAGCTCAACTCGCGCGGGGTCGCCGCCAGGACGAGGGCCGGCAAGACGTATTCGAAAATGCCCACGAGACCTTATGAGCTGCGGGGTGAATTGCCCTGCGTTTGATGGAGGCCTGAGGGGTGTCCTGACTTTAGTAGAGCCGGGTAAGTGGAAATCACGCTGTCCGGCTCCCCTCTAACTGGTCCAGATTTTGTGTGGTTCCTCAGCCATGTGAGAGTCCAGTTGGAGGAAATTGATGCCGGCTAAGAAGTACTCAGTGGAGCAAATCATCGCCAAGCTGAGAGAGCACGAAAAGCTGCAGGGCCAAGGACTGACGGTAGTTCAGGCCTGCAAGCGGATCGGCATCTCAGACCAGACCTTCTTCCGATGGCGGACCAGGTACGGCGCTTTGAAGGAGGACGAGGCTCAGCGACTCAAGGCGTTGGAGCAGGAGAACGCCCGGCTGAAACGAATCGTGGCCGACCTGACGCTCGACATCTCCATGCTCAGGGAGCTGCAAAAGTCAAAATGGTGAGCCCGGCGCGCTGTCGTGATGCGGTGCGCCACCTGATCCACCACTTTCGAGTGTCGGAGCGCCGGGCTTGCAGGGCCCTCGAGATCAACCGCTCGAGCCTTCGGTATGTGGCGGTGCCGGTGGACTATGAGAAGAGACTGGTCAAGCGGATGAACGAGCTTGCAGTCGCGCACCCGCGATGGGGCTATCGGATGGTGGCGACTCTGCTCCGCGGTGAGGGTTGGAAGGTGAACCCCAAGCGGGTGCTTCGCCTCTGGCGCCAGGAGGGAAATCGAGTTCTGCCGAGGCGGTCTGGGGCCGGCGGCAAGAAGTCTGCAGGGAGTTCGAGGAACGCGGGTTGGAGGCTTCGTGCCAAGCACCCACATCACATCTGGGGCATGGACTTCATGAGCTCTCGGACCCGCCGCGGCGGGCCGATCAGGATCCGGCCGACCAAGCCCATCCGAATTCGAGCAGCCCTTGGCAGAGCCGACGGTTCGGACGGTGGCGAATCCTCCCTCGGGAGCAAGCGCACTGGCCCAAGTCCACAAGTCCGGACTTCGCTCGGCGCGATTCCAGGTCGTTGGAACCGAGATGACGCCACGGCCTCAAGGCCAGATTGGGGCACGGATCTACCACCTCGAGGGCAAGCTCACGACGGAGCCGTCGGCCCTGGAGCTCCAGCCTTGGGACGACCCTATGACCGGGATTCAGTACGACATTGACGGACGTGGTGACCTCGTCTCCATTGGAAGCACCATCTACGTACGGACCAACACTCTCGGTGCGTGGCAAGTGGTCACAACGAGCGACTCCTACTGGAGCCTGTTCGCGAACATCAATCCGGCGAGCTGGGACCAGGTTTCGGATGCGCGGACTCTTGGCGAGACCTCGATAGGTGGGTCGGCCGCCTGGGTGGTGCAAGCGAAGGACGGTGCGGGCCGGCAGTTCAAGATTTGGCTCAGACAACGGGACAATTACCCGCTCCGCTACACCATCCCCTGGGTAAACGTCAAGGGCTTGACCTACTACCTCAACGCCCTCTATCGAGACTTCGACTCCGAGATAGCGATTCAATCCACCGGACATGTTGAATCGTGGGATCGTGCCTCTCGGAAAGCCCGTGGAATTGGCAGCTGGATCGGTCATGGTGACCGAGGTGACATTCGACTGCGTGGGCACGTCGGTGCGCCAGCCTGCATCGGAGCACAAATTTGTGCTCATCACACTCGCATATTTGGACACAGGCCCAGGCGGTATGTCCGTCCAACCGAACGACTGGCGCCTCTATGGCGACGGCGTCGTTGCTGCCGCGCCGATCGACACGGGTGCTCCCGACCTTCTCAGGGCGCAGGTGCTCACTCGGGGCCGGCGGGCGGCTGGCAAATTGGCATTTGAGGTCTCCGAGGACGCATACCAGCTGCTGACAGTGGGGAAGCTGGTCGGTGCCACCGCAGTTGTCAGCACTGGACTGCCGATGTTTCCAGTCGGCCAATCGCCCTGTGCCTGAGTGGGTTGATTGCGCCGCAGGGCCCTCGGAACAATTGAATGAATTCCCAAGGCAGTGAGCGATCTCGGTAAGACTCGCAACGATGCCCCGCTTCAGGCACGCAAACTCCTCGGCGTTGATGACCTTGGCGCGACAGCTCCGTTCGGCCTCGCAGAAATAGCTCTGGGGCGGCACCGGGCGGTGCGTCGTCTTGAGCTGGCCACGATCGATCTGCTTGTTGGCTTGCCAAACAACGATGCCGACGTTGCAGATCCCAAAAGACCTGATGCATGAGAACGCCTGCGGGGGTACGGAATCACTTTGTGGGAGTCAACGACGGGTAGAGATAATGGCGCCCTATCCGCAGCAAGTCTCAGCCTGGGCTGGTGAGGCGGGGCCGCACCCACTCCACAAAGTCGGCTTCTGCAATTTCACTGGAAGCCAGACCCAGCATTGCCTCCACAGCCTCGTGCGGCTCCGGCTGCTCGAACTGGTACCCGT
>WNGB01026555.1_pt1 | contig 15755 bp, 10 predicted proteins | sample 5400681 | NCBI WGS metagenome assembly WNGB01 (sample SAMN13153367, study PRJNA577476) | soil metagenome | isolation source: 115 cm soil or saprolite under grassland replicate 2 | place: USA:California | collected 2016-06-15
ACCTGAACGCGCGTCTGGCGCAATATTTCCCAAACTTTTTCATGCTCGCTTCGCGCCGCAAGCTCGGCTTCCTGGTTCAGGTTTTCCGGCCACAAGCCCATCAGGTAACCGTGCCAGGGTTCCTGCGGTTGGAGTTTCGGCAAGCCTAGCTCCTCCCAGATTTCTTTAGCGCGAACCATGAATTCTTCCTTCGGTAAGGAAAGGGGAGGGAAGTCGGCTTTCCTCGTCGCATCGATAAGCAAGGATGATTCGGAGTTATCGTAGCGGCTCGATGGATGGGTTGCGACCATGCCGATCGGCGTAGCGCCGAACGGGCGATCGCCAACGATCTTGACGTCCTTGTGCGGCTGAGAGCGGTGCGTGATCGCCCATGTTACCGCTATGGGATCTTTGACGTTAATATCTTCATCGACGGCGACGATCATTTTTCCGACGCGGTCGCCGTAGTCCAAGACCGCTTGCATCACGCCCCAAGGATCTTCGTCGTTGCGTTTTTTAAGACTCACGGCGACATAGGGACGCATATTGACTAGCGGCTCGATCATGTGCACTTCTTTGACGCAGTCGAAGCCTTTACTGATGATGAATCGTTTGACCAGCGTCGCCATGCCCATCGCTTTGATCTTGGAGCTTTCGCTGGGCGTAACCTGGCTGATGATCGACACCCAGATCGGGTTCTTGCGATGAGTAACGCACTTGAGCTCGAACATTGTGCTCAAGGTGCGCGGGTCGACGTAACCCATGGACTCGCCGTAGGGCCCTTCCTCTTCCATATAACTGGTTGGGATGATCCCTTCGAGCACGGTCTCCGAGGTGGCGGGCACTTCGAGGTCGACGGTCTGGCACTTCACGAGTTTCACGGGCGCGCCCATCAAGCCGCCGGCGAGTGCGAGCTCGTCAATCTCCGGCGGCACTTTTTGGGTTGCGCAGTAGGACACTGCGGGAATCGTGCCGACGACAATCGCGACTTCCAATGGTTTGCCCAACTTGCGGCATTTTTCCCAATGAGTCGACAGATCCTGCGGCGTGCCCGACATGAGACCGGTCGTGGTCGGGCCTTTGATTAAGCCGCGATAATTACCGACGTTCCGTCTGCCGGTTTCCGGATCTTTGGTTATCCAGTGTCCGGCGGTGATGTACGGTCCATTGTCGAATCCGGGCGTCGACATGGGAACGGCGAACTCCATCAAGCCGCCATGCGCGAGCAATTGATCGCCTTTGTGGATCTCCTCCTGACACGAGCCGGAACCGACGATGACCGGGTCGATCAAATGATCCATGGCGTAGATCCATCGATCGGCAACTTCGTCGGGTTGGCATTTAAGACCCAGGCAATAGATCGCCTCCGATCCCGAAAGACCGCCGACGAGAACTTGGCAATTGTATTTGCGCTTCTTGCCGTCGGTGACGTTGTCGAACAAAAATCCGCGCCGTCCCTCTTCGGGTATGCCACCTCTGAACTGCCAACGGACCAGCGGTTGTAGCTCACTGTCTTTGTTGATTTCACGGTGAATACGATACAATTTGCCATGTGCATCCAACGCGGCGATAAACTCACGCAAATCCTCATAGGGCTTGGCGAAATTCATAGGACTTTTGTCTATGCTTTTTTCTCCGGGTTATCAAGCCGGAGAGCGTAATTTCACTTGCAAAAACGTGAATGTTCCGTAAGATTGAGCCTTCATCGACATGTCGTTAAGAATCTTTAATACGTTAACTGGAACAAAAGAAAGTTTTGTTCCGCTGATGCCGGGACAGGTGCGTCTGTACGTTTGCGGCGTGACGGTTTACGATTCGGCACACATCGGACACGCGCGCTCTCTCGCGACGTTCGACGTGATCTATCGCTATCTCAAGTTTAGCGGTTACGACGTCAAATTTGTGCGCAATTTTACCGATGTGGATGATAAGATTATCAACAAGGCCAACGAGGAAAAGGTCAGCTGCGAAGTCATTACCAATCGCTACATCGAAGAATATTATCGTGACAGCGAAGCTTTGGGGTTGTTACGTCCAACCGAGGAGCCGAGAGCAACGTCGCATATCCCGGAAATCATCGCGCTCATCGAACGGCTCGAAAATAAAGGTCTCGCCTATTCAATCGGCGGTGACGTATACTACGAAGTGAACCGCTTTAAAGACTACGGCAAATTATCTGGCAAGAAGATCGCCGAACTCGAGGCGGGCGCGAGAGTAGAGGTCGACGAGCGCAAGAAGTCTCCTTTGGATTTCGCGCTGTGGAAATCGAGCAAGCCGGGCGAACCCACTTGGGATAGCCCGTGGGGTCCCGGTAGGCCGGGTTGGCACATCGAATGTTCGGCAATGAGCACCAAGTATCTCGGACAGCCGTTTGACATCCACGGCGGCGGCACTGATTTGATGTTTCCGCACCACGAGAACGAAATTGCCCAGTCGGAAGCAGCCTTCGATTGTCCCTTTGCGCGTTATTGGATCCATAACGGCCTGCTCACGGTAAACAGTGAGAAGATGTCCAAGTCGTTGGGCAACTACTTTACAGTCCAGGAGATTCTGGAAGGACAAGACGCCGCGGCATTGCGCCAGTGGTTCCTCGGCAGCCAGTATCGCAGTCCGATGGATTTCTCCAGGGAAGGATTGGAAGAAGCAGGAAAAGCAACCGATCGCATTTACGAAACCATCGATAGGGTAAACCAATCGCTCAAAGGACAGGCACAAGCCGTAGCAGATTCAGCGCTCATGGATTCTTTCCGCCACGAGATGGACGACGATTTCAACACGCCGCGCGCACTGGCGTTGATATTTGACGAAGTGCGCGCGCTCAATCGTTTGCTTGACGACAAAAAGTTGCAGGGGATTGAGTCAAGAGGGGCGGCGCTGCGCATGATGTGCGATACGCTCGGACTGCTTCACGAAGGATATTTTGATCGGAAGAAAGAGCGCTGGCTCAGAAAAGCACTGATCTCGCGGGAAAAGATCGAAAGCAGAATTGCCGAGCGCGATGATGCGAGAAAAGCTAAGGAATGGGAAACAGCGGATCGCATCCGTGACCAACTTCAGAAGGAAGGGATAGTGATTGAAGATACGCCCGGAGGAACCCTATGGAAGGTGAAGTAAGGATCATGTGGCTTTACCATCACCTTTTGTTTATCGGCGCCGGCCTCATCCTGTTCTGTGCGCCCGCAGTGGGCCGCGCGCAGGCGGCGGCGCCCTCGGCTCCGGCCGGCGGTCAGGCGGAGCTGAACCTGCGCAGGTCGGTCAACACGCGTGAATTTCGCGGCCAGGAGGTCCAAGGTGAAGAGCGCCAGATAGGTCCCGGCGATTCTCTGTGGCGGATCTTGGTGGAGGAGAAGGGCCTATCGGGAAAAAAATTTCGCAGCTATCTTGTGGTGATTCGAGGATTGAATCCTCAGGTAAAAACCCTTGACGTCCTACGGGTCGGGGACAAGATCTTCATTCCGCTCCGCGCCGATCAATTGCTCGAAGGCGGTCCTTCGACCGAAGTTGCCGTCTCCGAGAAGACGCAACCTGGTGCCGGGGTGACAACCAGCTACCGCGTGAAAGCGGGCGAACATCTCTATCAAATTTTACGCGAACAGTTAAAAGTCACCGATGACCGTAAAGTCGCGCAGTATTACGCCCTGGTAAAAGACCTCAATCCGGAGCGCAAAAACTGGGACACTCTTTTGGAAGGCGAGATCCTGCGATTACCCACGGTGGGCCGCGGCCAAGAGATCACAGCGAGGGCCGCGCCGCCGGCTGTAGAAACCAAACCGGCGCCGGCACCGCGCGCCGGCGCCGAACCCAAGCCCACGCCGGAAGCGACAGCGAGCGCCGCGCCGAAAGCAGCTCTCGGGCCACAGGACCGGCGTCAAACTCTTCGGGCGCCGGCGAAAGATAACATGGCGTTGTTCGCTATGGTTGTGGAAGCGATGGGCGGTCAAATGCAGCAAAGCGGTGAAGAAGTCGTCGTCGTAAAAGACGGTACCGTCCGTTTCGACAAGAGCGCCTACCCAATGATCTACAATCCCACGTTGGGACAAAAAGTGGTCATTGACCCGGATGACAAGATCCCGGCTTCGCTTAGAACGAAATTGAGCGACCCATCCGTTGGGACACAAGTTTTGCCGATGGCGAACGGGGTATCGATACAAGAGGCGGTAAGTCAATTGTTGGCGCGACTGGGTTATCAATCGTTGCCTACGGACCGGCCGGTCATCGTACATGATGAAGGAGTTGCCTTCGAAGCCAAGGGCAACTGGATCGCTTTGGCTCCGGAGCAAAGTAATAGAACCCAGGAAATCGTTGTTATCAACGTCACCGATGAGCCGAGCGAAATCCCGGAATATTTAAAATCTCAACTCGTTAAAAAAGGACTGCATTTGCGCGACGTGGCGCTATCGTCATCGGCCCGGGGACAAAAGCCGCCTGAAGCGGCGAAGCCGCCCAAAGATGTTGCAGCGCAGGTGAAAAATTGGCCGCGGGACAAAAAGGAAATGGTCGACTCGTTGCTTTTGTCGTTTGGCATATCGTTCGGCGTGGCCGAGACTCTATCGGTTGAGCTGCGCGACGGGCTCAGACTAGAGGCGCGCGCCGATAGGGTATTTGAGCAGAGCGGCAAACGCACGGCGCTTTTTTTTCAACGCACCGATCCGGCAATTAAGCAGGCGTTGCAGGAGAAGCAAGGCGTGCGCACGGTGGAACTCGATATTGCGTCGTTGTCGTCGCGCGAGCTCATTGACAAGGTGTTGACGATGCTGGGTCATCAAGCCTCCTACCGGGAGCATCGCTTTGCCGCGACCAACGGCTCGGCGCGGGACAGGCTCACTGTTACGGCTTGGGGTTTCCATCTACCCACGCGCGCGATGTTCGTGACGGACCGTCAAATCCCCGTATCACTTTACCGGTTCTTTTTTGAAAAGGGCTTGGAGATCGTCTATTTTCAATAGCGGTTCTCATTAGGCGCCTGTAGCTCAACTGGACAGAGCATCAGACTTCGGATCTGAGGGTTGGGGGTTCGAATCCCTCCAGGCGCGCCAGCTTCCGGCATTTTAAACTTCTCTTCTCACAAGCCGATCGATTATGGAAACCAGTTCCCTTATCTTCTCACAAGCCGATCGATTATGGAAACCAGTTCCCTTAAGCGCATCGATGTTGTGGCCGGCCTGATCTGCCGCGACGGGCGCTTGCTCGCCTGCCAGCGCCATGAAAATTCTGCGTTTCCACTCAAGTGGGAATTTCCTGGTGGAAAACTGGAAAACGCCGAGTCGCATAGTGAAGCGTTACGGCGTGAATTGAAGGAAGAATTGGGAATCGACGCGCGCGAGTTTAGACAAGTTTTCCAAAATGAACATGTTTACGCTGATGGGTTCAAGGTTTGTTTGCGCTTCTTCAAAGTCCTGAGGTATGAGGGACAAATAACAAATTTCGTCTTCCAGCAGATCCGCTGGGTGCAACCATCGGAAGTTGCCGGAATGGATTTTTTAGACGGCGACCGGCCGTTGATTGCCAAGTTAATTGAATCTGGCGCAAATGACTTCTTATGGTAATCCGCAAAGAATTGACATGTAGCCCAGCAGCGAGTATCCTGCCGCAACTTCTAATACGATGAGTTTCCCAATTCTATTTCGATCAGCAGCTGTATTGTTCTTGGTGCTTTCCTGGAGCACCTCGGTATTTGCCGATGTATACGTCTACAAAGACAACAACGGCGTCCTGACTTTCAGCAACGTTCCCAATCATACAGGGTATCGACGCGTCCTCAGAGAAAGAAACGGGCCGGTGTCGATCGGCTCGCTTGTCAACGCTTCATATGATGATTTGATTTTAACGGCATCTGGTCGTTACAATGTCGACGCGCACCTCATCCGTGCCGTGATCAAGGCGGAGTCCGATTTTAACTCCCACGCTCGCTCCCAGAAGGGAGCTATGGGACTGATGCAGCTTATGCCTGAGACTGCTCGGCTCCATAATGTGATCGACGCCTATGATCCGACCGAGAATGTCGATGGCGGGGCGCGACATCTAAGGATGCTATTGGACCGATATCAAGGCGATCTTGAGCTTTCGCTTGCGGCTTATAATGCGGGTAGCGGCGCGGTCGAGAAGCACGGTGGTATTCCGCCCTTCGTAGAAACCCGCGACTATGTGCGTCGCGTTCTCCGTTTCTACGATTCGTATCGTGGCATTGGCTTGCAAGAGATTCGCCAAGTCCGCCAATAAAAGGTTAAAACTTTGTCACTTCAGAGTCTCCCGTGGTTTGGACATTCCCGAACCTATTAAGCTTCTTTCGAATTCTCATTATTCCCGTCCTGGTTTATCTGTTGACGTTCAGCGATCGAACGTCAGCGCTGCTCGCCGCGGGGATCTTTCTTATCGCTTCGGTGACCGATTACTTCGACGGTTATTTTGCGCGACGCAATAAAAGCGTTTCAGATCTCGGCAAGATTCTCGATCCATTGGCCGATAAACTCATGGTCGCTTCGGCGCTAATCATGCTTAGCGCTATGGATCGACCGAACGAGCCGAGCGTGCCGGCATGGCTGGTGGTGATCATACTGGCTCGCGAGAGCGCCGTGACCGTGATCAGGGGGATCGCGCTCACGGAAGGTATCGTGATGCAGGCCGAGACTCTCGGCAAGTACAAATTCATTCTGCAGGCCTTTGCGGTGGTCGGCTTGTTAGTTCACTATCGCTTTTGGGGACTCGATTTTTTTGCTGCAGGAATGTACTTTCTCGTGTTGTCGGCGGTGATTGCAATTTGGTCCGGCGCAAATTATCACATCCAGTTTTTCCGCCTTCGTCAATCGCATCTTGGTCGCAGTTGACCGCGGTGAAATTGACAATCCGTCTCCGTTCATGTAGTTAAAATTTTGGTGCGGGTGTAGCTCAGTTGGCTAGAGCGTATGCTTGCCAAGCATAAGGTCGGGAGTTCGACCCTCCTCACCCGCTCCATCAAAGGGCCCTTGAGAAATCGAGGGCTTTTTTGTTTTTGAGGGAGTAGGGGAGGAAATAGAGCTACGAACGAGCATATGATAACCGTTTTGGATATAGAGTAATGCAGGCTTTACGAAATTATGTCCAGCATACAGGAGGCCGTTGAACTCTGTTTCATATGATCATCGAACAGTTGAATCTTCTGCTGGGCGAAAATTGCGATTCGCTACTAGAGCATTAATACGTGTGCGGGAGCTGGCTGAAGATCCGAAGTTTAAAAAGGCGGTTTAGACGAACTTCGAAAGATGGGGGATCAAATCGATATTTCTCCTTAGAGTCTCTTCCGAAATCTCGAAAGCTATTCGGACCGAATTTCTCACGGCGCATTTTATTGTCACGCAGGCAGATAAAGCTCGTGAATCTCTGAGGAGGATAGCCATGAGCACAGAACACGCAAAATTCATGGCTCTCGCCATTGAAGAGTCCCGCAAGGGACTTCGCGCAGGCGAGCGCCCTTTCGGAGCGGTAATCGTTCGGGGAGACGAAATCGTCGCGCATACGGATTCCATTGTAGAGTCCTCCGGCGACCCCACGAGCCACGCTGAGACCCTGGCCGTCCGTGCGGCAACGGCTCACTTGAAAAGCCCCTCCTTGAAGGGCTGCACGGTCTATGCTTCTTGCGACCCTTGCCCCATGTGCGCCGGGGCGATGTTCGCTTCCCATATCGAGCGCCTCGTTATCGGCGCTTCCTCCCAGGCGCTCATGCGCCTCACCGGGTGGCCATCGAGGAGCTACTCCGTGGAAGAGCTGAGTAAACAAATGAACATCAAGATCGAGGTGATCCGGGGCGTCTTGCAGGACGAAGCGGAGAAGGTTTTGGCGGCATACAAGTGGTCCGAAGGCTAGTCGCTCTAGTCGCTCTTAAGTTTTATTCGGCTAAGGAAAAACGAAATCTGCCTCCGCCCCCTCCTATGGTAGAAGAGGGCAGCGCGAAACGAAATTGAGTCCTAATCTCGTAGTGATTGGAGTCCAGAACTGGCACAGCGGGAGCGCGACTCAGCTTGCAGGCGGCATTTGCCGATATTAATATCCACAAAAGCCTGTTTGTATCTTGCTGGACTAGGCTATTCCTAATTCCTAATCATGAGCCCGAAAATCTCAGATGAACTCGCTGTCAAGGCTAACTCCTATCCGGAGTCATCTTATGGCGCCACTACTGTTACTTTAATCTTATTGGACAGTAGACGTATCAATGAGGTCGTCCTTGCTGGGGCATCGGAGATAGTAAAGGTCGGTGGTCGGGATGTGTCTGAAGCCAGCGATCTTGATTTTAGCCGACCGCGGATTGATTTGGCGACACACAGACTATGCGCAATGGATTGAGACCGACCCTGCCAGCCGATTTTCACCAGAGGAATTGCGGCGGTTGCCAGTCGTGCGGGTCGGTGAGCATCCGGCTCTCGACCGAAACCGATTCGCTGACAGACCTATTTGAGATGCGAAGCCTTTGCTGTCAAGATCGAAGATCGCGACTGGGAGCTTAGTGATGACAGAAAAAACTACGAACGAAAACTTTTTTTGGCTGTTTAGACCAGGCGTATCCTTAAATTTAGACCGGAACGGAGCGTGGCAGCTCACTGCGCTTCTTGTCTAGCTCACAGAGCCTCTGAGAACCTCCTCCTCCCCAGCCCTCGGAAACGCTTCCCCAGCTCATCTTCGAAGAGAGGGGAGTTGATGAACTTCGCTAGATCCAAAAGGCCATCGCGGAGCAAAAGCGCCTCGCTGATCGGCTGAAGAAGCTAGAGGAGTAACGAGCGGTGGTGCCAAGTGGTGCCACTTTTTAAAGTTCCGATATCGTCCTAGATCACAGGTAAAGGCTCAGACACCCGCCCCATTCCCGATTGGGGTGAGGAGGGGTGGTGCCCCCTGCGTGAAAAACGCCCAGACGTGCAACGTTGCACTTTTTGGATGCTCAAGGGGCTTGCTCGGGACATTCGGGAATGCTCGTTTGCTCGCGCAAATGCTCGAAACTCAGCGTATAAACGAGAAACCCTGCGGAACGCGAGCTTGCGCTGGCTAGCCCTTTTTTCGCCTACCATGTTGCTAAGCATAAGGTCGGGATTTCGACCCCTCCTCACCCGCTCCATCTTCTTCCTCTCTACGATTTCCAATCAATAACGCGTGTCTTCATTTCAGTTCAGAGCGCTCTGCCAAACATTCCCCAAAGCCCTTGAAAGGTCGGCGTCAAATTACTTGACATATGGAATATTTGTCTATAAAGAAATCACTATCCAGCCACGTTTAACTCCTCGAGCCAGTTCTGCGTGCATCTACGAATTGGTAAGGGAAGGGTAGACAGTTCTTCGTCGATGACCAGGTTCCTAACCTCCCGCGTTACGCAATCGCTCTTGGATGTTTGTTCATCCCGGGATCACATGTTGCTCAAGAAATTTTTACAAGTGGAAACGAATCGGGAGAGAAGCTCGACAAGGTTCGCGAGCCAGCGCAAAGGGTTGCTCAGCCAATATTGAAATGACGGGATAGGCTCTGATTCTGAAAGGAATGGATTCGAATGTCTCGAAGTTATTACGGTGACTTTCGCGATTACTTAGACGATCTGCAGACGCGCGGCAAACTGTATCGCTGGCGCCGGCCGGTGAACAAAGATTCTGAATTGATGCCACTGATGCGGCTCCAATACCGCGGCATCGACGACCAAAAGCGGCAGGCATTCCTATTTGAAAATGTCCGCGATGGCAGCGGTAGACAATTCGACATTCAGGTCGCAACCGGCATGTACGGATCGTCGCGAACCGTCGCAGCGCTTGGATTAGGCTGTGAAGACGCAGGCGATATTTATGAAAACTGGCGTCACGCGCTCGCGCACATGTACGAACCAAAAATCATCGCCCGCGCGCCGGTGCAAGAAGAGGTTTATAGCGGCGGCAGGTTGAAAGAATTTCCCGTGACGCGCTTGCCGTCGCCGGTGGAAGAGCCGGGTTTCAGCTGCGGCATCCGGGTGACGGCGCCATTCATCACCAAGGATCCCGAAACGGGAATGCGCAATGTCGGCATGTACAGCGGTCACTTTCGCGGCGACCAAAAGCTCATCGCAGGCATCGCTCGAACCCACCACGCGCTACTCTACCATCACCCCAAAGCGGTGCGACGCAGGGAGCCGCTGCCGGTGGCTATCGTGCTCGGATGCCTGCCGGACATTGTCTATGTTTCAGCAGCTAACTTACCCTATGGCATCGACGAGATCGCCGTTGCCGGCGGGATTCGCCAGCGGCCGGTCGAGATGGTGCCCTGCAAGACGATTCCGTTGGAAGTTCCTGCCGACGCGGAGATCGTCATCGAAGGTGAAATCTCCCTCGACGCGATGGAGCGGGGCGAGCCATTCAGCGACTATCCGGGTTATCTCATGGCCGAGCGCGGTTTGCGCCCGGTGATCGATATCAAGGCAATCACGCACCGCCGCAATGCGATTTTCACAGCGATTCTTGTCGGTCTGCCGCCCAGCGAGTCGAACGGCATCTCGCGCACCTGCCGCGAAATGATGCTCTATAATTTTCTAAAGTACAGCTGCAACATTCCGGAAGTGTTGGAAGTCTGTTGTCCCGAGATGGGGGGCGGCTGGAATTGGTGGGTGATCCGAATGGCGAAGAGCCATCCGTCGAAACCCAAGCAAGCGTTGCAAGCGGCGTCCGGCATGGACACGACCAACAAGATTATTATCACCGTGGACGAAGACATCGATCCCAAGGATCCCGAAATGGTGATGTGGGCGATCAGCTTCGCTTCACAGCCGCATCGCGACGCGCAGATTGTCACTGGAAAGAGTCCGTTGTTAGATCCTTCCGCCTACGCTCTCATGACCAATCCTGAAGAACGCTTCTTTCCACCTCCCGTCGGCTGTTCGGGCTTGCTCATCGACGCGACACGCAAAGGCAAATACCCCCCAGTGGGCTTGCCGAAAAAAGAATTTATGGAGCGAGCGCTGGAGATTTGGCAAGCAGAGGAGATGCCCGAGCTCAAGCTGCGCACGCCTTGGCACGGCTATCCCTTGGATCTTTGGACCGCACAGGACGATGAGTTGGCCGCCGCGGTGGCGCGGGGCGACTATTTTTACTCCGTCAAAAAATAGAAAGGAATCAGGTGTGGCAACACGAGCAACCAGCTATGAATTGTGGCTCGAGGAGGAAGGCATTCCGGTCGTGGACGGTTACGGCATCGAGGACGTGACACTCTTGCCACGCAAACCATGGAAGCGCACCGGCGGCAGCGGCGCGTACATCGACCTCAAAGGCATGGAAGGTTTCACCGGCATGTACGTGTGCGAAATTCCCGCCGGCGGAGCGCTCGAGCCGGAAAATCATCTGTATGAGGAATTGATTTACATCATTAAAGGCATGGGCGCGACGGAGATTTGGTCTGCCGGAGACGACAAGCGCAAGATGCACTTCGAATGGCATCCGGGGAGCTTGTTCGCCATCCCGCTCAACACGCGCCATCGCATGATCAACGGCAGCAACGAGCCGGCAATCTTTCTCGCCGTCACCAGCGCACCGCTGATGATCGATCTGCTTCACAACGTGCCGTTTGTGATGGGCTGTGATTATAAGTTTGATGACCGCTTCGACGGCCAGGCCGATTATTTTGTTCCCACCTCCGACCGAAAAGAAGTCGGCGGCTTTATCAACTGGGATTCGAACTTTATTGCCGACGCCCGCGGCGCTTTGGTCGATCCATCGGAGGCCAAAGGTTTCGGCGTGCGCATCACCTCTTTCGATATGGGCGGCAGCACATTGGTCGGTCATATCGCCGAGTGGCCTGTCGGCCGTTATCATAAAGCGCATTTTCACCAAGGCGGAGCGATTTTGTTGATCCTGCGCTCCAAAGGTTACACTTTGATGTGGCCGCCGGAAGCCGGCATCCGTCCTTACCGCGCGGGCAACGCGGAGCAAGTCGTGCGCGTCAACTGGCGCGAAGGTAGCGTTTTCAGTCCACCCAGCGGTTGGTATCACCAGCATTTCAATACCGGCAACGAACCAGCGCGGCAGCTGGCATTCCGCTATAGCGGGCAGTCGGGACAGTTTCTACTCGGCTGCTGGCGCGCGATTAACAAGGAAGGAGTTCGTACCAGCGTACGCGAGGGCGGCACGATGATCGAGTACGAAGACGAAGATCCGCAGATTCGCCTCGATTTCGAAGCGGCAATCTCCAAGGTCGCGGTGCCGATGGAAATGCCGCAGTTCGTGTACGCTGCCTTATGAAATCAAGGGTGAGAGGGCGGTTCTCAGGCCGGGCGATTGCTTTGATTGCGGCAGTCGTGTTGATGACGCAAATTTGCGCCGCGCAAAGTGTCAAACCTGGGGCTGAATGGGAGAAAATCGTCGAGCTGGGCAAGAAGGAAGGCAGGGTGGTGGTCTCGCTGCCTGCGAGCACAGAGCTGCGCGCGGCAATCGAGAGATCGTTCGAGAAGCGTTACGGTATTGATGTTGAGCCGGTCGTCGGCCGCGCTTCAACGATCGTGCGCAAGATGGTCGACGAGAGCAAAGCCGGCGTTCGCTACGTCGACGTGCACATGGGCGGCAGTGAGTCGATAGTGACGGGCATGTTGCCCGAAGGAATCCTCGAGCCCATCGAGCCGCTCATGCTGCTTCCCGAAGTGAGAGATCCGAAGCAATGGTGGGGCGGTCATGTCTGGGTCGACAACGCCAAGAGGTTTGTCTATTCGACCCTCGCCTATCAGACGGAGAATATCTGGATCAACTCGCAACTGATGAAAGCTGATGAGATCCGTTCCTTTGACGATTTGTTGGACGAGCGCCTCAAGGACAGGATCGGCATGCTCGATCCGCGTACGGCGGGCTCCGGTGCATCTACCTGGTCCTATCTCAGGGAAATCAAGGGCGAAGATTATTTAAAAAAACTTGTCGGCCAAAAACTGGCGCTCAGCCGCGATCAACGGGTGCTCGCCGAGATTCTCGCCAAGAGCAAGCTCGCCCTGGTTATCGGGTTGACGTACTATTCCTACGCGCCGTTTATCAAGGCCGGACTTCCGGTGGCGCCGCTGCCGGCTCCGAAAGAGGGCGTTTATGTGAGCGGCGGCAGCGGCCATTTGGTGGTTTTGAAAAATGCGCCGCATCCGAATGCGGTGAAGCTGTTCGTCAATTGGCTTTTGAGCCGCGAAGGTCAGGAGGTTTATAGCCGGGCGATGCACCAGGCAACGCGGCGCACCGACGTGGACGTCAAGTGGCTGCGCGAGGTGGGGGTAACCGCCGCCAAGGATGCTCTGACCATCGAACAGTATTACAGACGAGAAAATCAATCCGAAGATAAGATCAACCGCCTGCGGGAGCCGGCGGCCGCACTGGCCAGAAAACTTTTCGGTTAGGAGAATCCTCGCCATGAAAAGGGTTGTTGCCGCGCTAGCGCTCTTGCTCAGTTGGTCCTCGGTGCTTGTGCTTCCGGAGCCCGCTGGCGGACAGTCCGCACCGGCCAAGAGCGGGGAATGGGACAAGGTCGTCGAGGCGGCCAAGAAAGAAGGCAAGGTAGTGGCCTCGATTCCGCCGAGCACCGAGCTGCGCAAGGGAATGGAAATCGCCTTTACGCGGCGCTACGGCATCGGTGTCGAGTTCGTGCCGGCGCGCGGCGGGGCGATCATTCAAAGAATGGTCAGCGAAGCCAAAACGGGCGCGCAGTATTTTGATCTGCATATCGGCGGCACCGAGTCGGTGGTGACCGGGCTTTTGCCCGAGAACATTCTGGAACCCGTGGAGCCGTTTTTGATTCTCCCCGACGTCAAGGACCCTAAACAGTGGTGGGGCGGCCATATCTATATCGATAATGCCAAGCGTTTCATTTACAATTTTGTCGCGTACCAGACGGTCAGTCTCTGGGCTAATCCCAACGAGTATAGACCAGCCGAATTTAAATCGTTCGACGATCTGCTCAATGCCAAGCTGCAAGGCAGGATCGGCATCAGCGACCCGCGCACGCCGGGCTCCGGCTCGTCGATGTGGTCATACATGCACTACATCAAAGGCGAGGAGTATCTGAAGCGGCTCGTCGCCCAAAAGCTCTTTATCACGCGGGATCTTCGTTTGCTCGCAGAGAATTTGGCGAAGGGCAAAATCGCCGTCACGTCGGGCATCGGCTATTCTGAATTCTATCCGTTTATCAAAGCGAATCTTCCCGTTGTCCCTCTTGCGGTTCCCAAAGAAGGGCTGTACGTCAGCGGCGGCTACGGCCATCTCACCGTGTTCAAAAATCAACCTCACCCCAATGCAAGCAAAGTTTTTATCAACTGGCTGCTGGGACACGACGGTCAAGAGGTTTTCGCGCGCGGGTTGGGTGTCGGCACACGCCGTTTGGACGTGGAGACCAAATGGCTGAAAGAATTTGGGGTGATATCCGGCAAGGACTTTTTGACCCTCGACCAGTTCTACAAGCTGGAAAATCAATCCGAAGAGAAGATCAATAAAATCAGAGAGCCGGCGGCAGCGGTTGCCCGTAAGCTGCTGGGCTCCTAGAGGGTTGCACTGTTGGAGTATTGGTTTTTGAGACATGACTCCATCACTCCAGTATGCCAATTCCTATTGCGGTTATGGCGATAAGCTCGTGCGCAATGAAGCTATGACATTTTATAAACAACGGCGCATACATCGGAGAGGATGATCGATTGTGGCATTTGCCGATTTACGCGACTGGATCGATGACCTGGAAGAAAGAAGAGATTTGCAGCGGATCGGCGCGCAAATCGATTGGGATGAAGAGCTCGGCGCCATCACGCGCGAGATCTCGAGTCAGTTCGGTCCGGCTCTATTATTCGAAAACATCAAAGATCACAACAACACTTTCTGCCGGTATCGCGAGATGGTGCCTATTTTCAAAGAGCGATTTTCTCATCCGGTGAAACCTGTACGCGTGGCCAAGGGGCCGGTCAAAGAAAACATTCTCCGCCGCGACGCCGTCGATTTGAATCAACTGCCGGTGCCGAAATGGAATCCGCTCGACGGCGGGCGCTACATCATGACATCAGCGACGGTAGTCACGCGCGATCCGGAAACGGGGATACTGAATGGCGGAACCTATCGCGGCATGATTACTGGGAAGAAAACCATCGGTGTTTTGCTCGCGATGACCCAGGGGTGGGGCAAGCACTTCAGCAAATACAAAAGCCGCGGCCAGGAAATGCCGGTGGCGGTCGTGATCGGGTGGGATCAAACGCTTTTTTTGGCGGCATCGACGCCGGTGAACTACCCTGAATATGAAATGGCCGGGTCGCTGCGCGGCGCGCCGGTGGAGCTGGTGCAATGCGAACTGAGCGATCTCCTAGTGCCGGCCTCGGCCGAAATTGTTCTCGAAGGATTTATCTCGGCCGATCCGAGCACATTTACTTTGGAAGGGCCGTTTAGCGAATATCCCGGCTACTACGGCGGCAGTAAATCGCCCAAGCATACACTTCGCGTCGAATGCATCACGCATCGCAGCGACCCGATTTTTCACGGCTGCCTTACCGGCTCGAGTCCGGGGCGGACGAACGAGGGAACAACCTGGACGCCGGCGACTTTCTCAGCGATGGCGTGGCACTATTTGGAGCAAGCCGGCGTGCCCAATATTACCGGTGTATGGCGTGGCAAATGGCCGGAAACTATGCGTGTACAGATTCGCAAATCCCATCGCGGTCACGCCCAACAAGTCGCCACGGCACTCTGGGGCTGTCACCTCGGCAATTACGCCGCCAAGCATGTGATCGTTGTCGATGACGATATCGACATTCATGATTGGGAAGCGATCGAGTGGGCGCTTTGTTACCGCGTCAACGCGGGATTGGG
>WNGB01011074.1_pt1 | contig 15750 bp, 15 predicted proteins | sample 5400681 | NCBI WGS metagenome assembly WNGB01 (sample SAMN13153367, study PRJNA577476) | soil metagenome | isolation source: 115 cm soil or saprolite under grassland replicate 2 | place: USA:California | collected 2016-06-15
CTACTCGCAGCGGCGTCCGCGTTGCTCCTCGCGGCGAACGTCCTCTTGATCGTCGCCGTGTTCCTGAACTTCCTCGGCGTGCGGGTCGGGTGGGACGCGGGCAAGACGGTCTGGGCCGCTCTCACCGCGGACCTCGTCGGGGTGGCGATCCTCGGTACCGTCTTCTTTCTGACGGCGACGCGGGTCGATGGGCGCGCCCGGCTCTATCGGAGGATTGAGGCCTCTCTCCTGGTGGCGTGGGTCGGGATCACCGCGTTCTGGCGCTTCGCCTTGCCCGCGGCGATCGGGACGGATCTCGAGGACCTCTTCGTGACGCTCATCGCCTCGCAAGGGTCCTTGCCCGGCTGGGTGACCCGATCCGCCCCCGTGGTGTACGAGTTGCTCACCCTCTGGATCGCCTCCGCAGCGCTGTTCCTCGCGGCCCATGTCGTCATCCTCGTGGATTCCCGCGCCGCCTCGGCCGACGACTGGGCGCGCGGACTCCCGGTCTACGCATGGGTCGTCGCCGCCGGCGTCTCCCTGGCCGCGACGATCCTGATCGTCCTCTCGTTCACAGCGGTGCTGCAGGGCGCTCCGATCGCGGTGAACGTCGGCGCGTGGCTGATCGCGAAGATGGTCGTCGCCCCGAACCTCTTCATCTCGGGATACGCCTCGAGCCTGCAACTCGGGCGATCGGCGGCGCGTAGCGGGCCTCCGGACGACGCGCCGGAGGAGTCGTGAAGCTCAGACGTGACCGGCTCGCCGGGCTTGGAGCGGGCATGCATCCGAGGCGACGCTCGTCCCCCGAGGTTCGGAAATCAGGCGTCGGGCCGCGTACGGCAACTACGGACGAGTGCCTTCAATCGGGAGGTCGATGTAGGCCTCCCCATCGTAGAGCTTACCCCGCAGACCCCGATGCCGGCCGCTTTTCCTCACGAGCCACGGACCTTCGACTTTCCTCGCGATGTAGATGATCCGTTTCCCCTCGATTCCGTCGCCTTGTCCGCGAAGGAGCGCCATTCAATCCCTTCCCAGCCGGGCGCGGCCGTCGTCGATGAGCGTTTGGGCCGCGGCGAAGGCGATCCGGGGTTCGAGTCCGAGGCGTTCGATGAGCTCGCTCACGTAGTGGGTGCCCGGATTCTTGGAAAGGTAGCGATCGATGAGCTTCGTCGCCTCTTCCATGGACACCTCCCGGATTTCGGTGATCCCGGCCCTCTCCAACTCTTCTAGCTTCCCTAGGACGGCCTGCCGAATGAAGGCGCTCCGGGACCGGATGCCGAGCAGGGCCCGGCCCCGCTCCAGTCGGGCGAGCTCCGACGGGGTGAAGCGGGTCGGAATCGCCGAGGATTTTTCGCGCCGCCGAGGACGAGAGGCAGCCGTCGCCACGGGTATGTATACATTTATACGGGTATAAGGAGATTCCGTCTACCTGTAACCTGCTTCCCGACGCCGTCGACAACAGGGGCCGCCCATTCGCCCAAGTCCGCCGCGTTGAACGGTCCGCAGCCGCGCTCGACGTTCGGCGGACGAACGGTGAGCGACGACGACGCCTCAGGAACAGATCGCGACCCACTGCCCGCCCGAAGGGAAGGCGACGATCGTGGAGGGGATCGTGCAGGTCTTCGCGAGGGTGTAGGTAAACGGTCCGGCCGTGCCGGATTCGTAGACTTCGACCCAGGACACGTTCGGCTGGACCGAGAACTCCTGCCCCGCGGTGAGCGTCGTGAGGTCGCCGGAGAAGGGACCGTTGAACGGGACGGTCACCGTGGCGCCTGCGGGGACGTTGATCGGAGGGCGGCCGGGTGGCGTTCCGATCGTGAGGGAGATCGGCGAGCCGGTGATGGAGACCAAGGTCGCTCCCAGGGCCGACACGCTGATCCCGAACGTATGCGTGTTCGTTATCGTCATCGTGCCGACGACCGTGCCGGTCGGGCTCGAGAGATGGACGACCTGCGAGATGCGGGCGACGATCGAGAGTCCGGAGTCCTGGTAGATCAGGAAGTCCGTGCGGAGGATATCGGGGTTCGCGACGACGGTCGCGAGGAGGAGGACGGAGAGGACGGGCAGCGGCGCGAAGTAGCGCTTGCGGCCCCACGGAGCCGGACGGAAGGAATCAGCTCGGATTTCGCGCATGGACATCAAATCTCAGGGGATCCGACGCGGGCATCCTCCGGTCGACCCCGTAGGTACACGCCGGTACGACGCCTTAATGGTTCCGCGGGCCCGGGAGTCGGGCCGGGACGAACCGGAGTCATCCTCTCAATAACCGGAAAATCCGCCAAAACCATTATAGGGAACTCTACGCGCTGAGGGCCGAACCTGCAAAGGCGGGCTTGCCCACTGCGAGAGCCAGGAACCCGAGATGCTCAAGAACAAGTCGGTCCCCGTCCCAGATGTTGTGCGAAAGGAGGTCTCGGAATCCAAAGTCCTCGCCGCGATTCCTGCGTATAATGAAGAGAAGACAATAGGGAGCGTCGTGATCCTGGCGGGCCGTCACGCGACCGAGGTAGTTGTCATTGACGATGGATCGGCGGATCGGACCGCTTCTGTCGCAGAGGAAGCCGGCGCGACCGTGATTCAGCATCAAACTAATCGCGGCTACGGTGCCGCTGTGCGGTCATGTTTCAAGTATGCCCGGACCAGTGGCTGCGACGTCCTCGTGATTCTAGACGGGGACGGACAACACAGGCCAGAGTTGATCCCGCGGGTCGTCGCTCCCGTTACTGAAGGACGGGCGGACGTCTCTATCGGCTCGCGGTTCCTCAAAGGGGGCGAGCATCAGGATATGCCCCGCTATCGGAAACTCGGAATTCGCGTCCTCACGCGTCTCACCAACCTCGGGACGCGGAAGAATGACAAAATCCAGGATGGGCAGAGCGGGTTCCGTGCCTACTCGCACGCCGCGATCTCCTCAATCGATCCGCTCGAGAAGGACATGGGCGCGAGTGCAGAAATCCTGTGGGACGCCGACAGAAAGGGTCTAAGGATCGTCGAAGTTCCAATTGTAACTGACTACAACGACTCCGGCTCGACTCACGGACCGATCCAACACGGATTGAGCGTAATCGGTTCGATGATACGATACGTGGAGACCAAGCACGCCTTGTTGGTCTTTGGCGTCCCCGGTCTCATCTTGTTCCTAATTGGACTTGGCCTCGGCTTTTATGTCCTCGACAGTTACGCCCGAACCCGCGTGCCCGCCCTTGGGCTGGCCATCGTAACGGTCCTGGTCACAGTCGTGGGGTTGTTGCTTACTTTCACAGGGCTAATCATGCATGCAGTAATCAATGCCAACGAGCGGGCGCGCTAGGCAGTTGGAGCGCCAGGTCGTAGTACAACAGGTGGTTGTCCGGTTCGGATAAGCGCATCGAGCAGCCGCTCAAACTCGTCCGCAACGGTCTCCCAGTCGTTTTTCGAAACGAGGTCACGCGCGGACGATCCCAGCCGCATGATATCTCCTCCCTCCGCGAGCTTCAGCGCCATCGGCACGACATCACGCGGGTCGTCGACGTAGACGACCCCATGACCCTCGCCAAACTCGCGGACCAAACCCGGCAACCGGGTCGCTATTACGGGCTTGCCCGCCGCCATGTACTCGTACATTTTGATCGGGACGATATTCATCATGAGATCAACCCCGTGAGCGGGAAGGATGCAGATGTCCGAGGCCGCCAGGTAGGAGGGGAGTTCATCATAAGGTTGCCACGGTTCCAGTACTATGCGTTTGCGATTGTCAGGGTCGGCCGCCATCGTGGCAAGCAAGGACTGTAGCTCTCCCTTTCCGACGATCAGGAGTTTTATGTTTCGTTGATTGGCGGGAGACCTAACAACGGCCTCGGCGACCTCCCTCAGCCCGGAAAAGGGGTACATCCACCCCATGTAGAAGAGCACTAGATCGCGATCGGTCAGGTCGAAGCGTCTTCGGACTTCCGAGCCCTCCGCGTTGAGGTACCGCGTCAAATCAACTCCCGCGGCCAAGACCCTCGCCCTTTCTGGAGGTGCCCCCATCGCAAGAGTGTAGTCCCGCAGGGCATCATTGATGGAGAGGACCATGGTGGCTCGGCGATAGTCGGCTTGCTCCACGACCTTGGACAGTCCCTGGAGCAATCGCCGCGGCATTAGTAGGTAGAGCTCATCAATCACGTAGTGCACGAAGGGAACTCCGTGCCTTCGTGCGATCCGGATTCCAAGAAACGCGTTCAGAATACCGAAACCGACGACCACATCCGGCCCGAATTCCCGAAACTGCCGGCGTATCTCCCACGCATGAGTGAAAACCGATGAATAGATATCGAGAATCGGGAACCGAAGAAACGCGGGACGAATCACAGGGAGTTTTCCGCTAGCGACCGCCTTGTGAATGTCCAAGAAAATCTTCCTCGGCGATATTCGGTTCGACGCCCGATGGTCTGCCCATCGAATTTCGAAGTCGACGACGCGAACCTCATGGCCTCGGGATCTCAGTCTCTCCAGGAGATGATGGCCCTGGTGCGGCCCTTTGGCCACCCAATCCGACTCTTGCAGCACGAGGATTCTCATCCGAACAGTCTCACAGGAGCAATGCATAGAGGAGATGACAAGTGGGCGCCGACCTAGATCTCGGCGGACTTCCTGATATGGTCCCAGTTCTTCTCGAACCACAGGTGGACTTGCTTGAGACCCGTCTTGAAATCCGTCTTGGGCTCGTACTTGAGAATTCTCCGCGCTTTCTCGATCGAGGCGAGAAGACGAGTCTTCTTGTCCCAATCACGGCGCTCCTTGAAGACGATGCCAGCCTCGTTGTGGGTGAGCTCGTTCACCCAGTTGGCAAGGTCGAGAATCCTGATCTCTTTGCCCGTGGCGAGATTGATTGCTTCGCCGATGGCTTGGTCGTAATGAGCACATGCAATCAGCCCATTCACGATGTCTCCGACATAGGTGAAATCGCGTGTTTCCTCTCCTGTGCCGGTTATCGGCAGGGGCTGTCTGTTCATCGCCCAGTAGAAGAAGTTCGGGATCACATTGCGATAACGCCCCGGCACTTCTCCGGGCCCGTACGAGTTGAAGAATCGCGCGTTGACAACCGGGAACTCATAAAGGTTGTGGTACATGTTTGTATAGAGCTCACCGAGCATCTTCGTGACTTGGTAAGGCGTGTAGAGGTCCATGGAGGTGAAGTCTTCGGTAAAGGGCATCGGCGTGTCAGAGCCGTAAATGCCGCAGCCGGAGGAGGCGTAGATGAAGCGTTCGACGCCGGACTTACGAGCCCTCTCGAGAACCTTGAGAATCCCCATGCCGTTGACCATAAGGTCTAGCTCAGGATGATCCACGGAGTTTTGGTTCGCAAAGTGAGCCGCCAGATGGTAGACAATTTGAGGGTGATCTTTGAAAGCCTCCTCCACGTCCTTCGCATCGACGATGTCGCCTTTGAGGAAGCGAACCTTCGGCCCACGCGCCACGTTCCACTCGTAGGATGAAGAGAGATTGTCCAGAATGACGACCCGCTCGGGATCGAAACCGCTCAGCGCCCGTACAAGGTTCGTACCGATCGCCCCTCCGCCGCCCGTTACGAGGACGGTCTTGTCTTGGAAAGTCTCGGCAAAGCCGTTCATCTCAGTCTGCCACCTCGTAGAACCGCCGCATCCACTCCACGGTCCTCCGAACTCCCTCTTCGGGCGCCACCTTCGGGTCATGCTTCAGGTCGCGAATCGCCTTGGAGCAATCGACCGCCTTTGACTTAGTAGTGAAAGGCTCGGCGTCTTTGTAGGTGACCAAGGAGTCATCCGTGCCCACGGTTTTCAGGACCAGATCTGAGTAGGCCTTGATGTCCCGCTCCCAGTCGGGGCGACCGGCAACGTTGTAGACCTCTCCGGGAACGAAGTTGTCGACGATGTTCGCGAACGTACGACGAGAGTCCTCGACGTAGTCGATAATTCGCTTGTGGCCTCTGTAGACCACATACGGCTTGCCGTGTAGAGCGTGGTAGATGAACTTCGGTACGAAGCCGCGGTAGGGGGTATAGTGCTCGCCCGGACCGTAGCAGTTCACGGGGCGCACTCGGACAATCTCCGTCCCGAATTGCTCGGCCGAGTTGAGGCACATGAGCTCCCCCACCCACTTGCTTATGGCGTAATCGTTAAGTTGCTTGATGGGGACGTGCTCCAAGACGTCTTCTGTCATGATGTCGGCGTAGTCGCCATAAACCTCCGCACTACTGAAGAAAACGAGACGGAATTTGTGCCTCTCTTGGAGACGTAAGATGTTCTTAGTGCCAATGGCATTGGTCTTCCAAAGGTTCTCGTAATAGTCCTCGCCATTCCAGCGTCCATACTCCGCAGCCAGGTGATAGACATAGTCGAACTTGTTCCTGTCAAAGATCCGCTCGAGCTGATGGAACTCCCGGACATCGCAACGAACATGGTTCTCGCGCCAACTGTTGCCCAAGTCACACGAAACTACTCGATGCCCACGCGAGGCAAGCTCTCGCAGAAGCTGCGTTCCGATGAAGCCCGCTCCTCCGGTAAGCAGAATGTCTTGGGAGTACACGACTGGACCCCAGGCGGCGGCGCAGTAGTCCCCAAGATTTCAGCTTAGATATAAAAACTCCGACATCAGTCCTCTCCATACCATCAACAACCGAATCCAAGTTCCAGAGGTCGACCGCCCGATTCTCGCCGACGATGCTTGCGTTCCGGGCCAGTCACGACGACAGGAGAAAGCTGTCGATGGACTCTTATAATGTGTCTCCGTTCGTCGGCACAAAGACCAGGGGGGGACAGCGTGGCATGAATCCGCTCAGAGGCGCAATCGTGGGTTGCGGCTACATTGCCCAAACTCGGCACATCCCTGGATTTCTCGCTGTGAGAAGGGATTTGTCGTTACGCGCAGTTTGCGATCGGGACCTGTCACTGGCCAAGGACGTTGCTCGAACCTTTGGTGTGCCGCACGCGTATTCCAGCTTGGACGAAATGTTGTCCGCTGAAGAATTGGATTTGGTCGATCTTTGCACGCCGCCTCAATCTCATGCTCCGCTTGCCATCCGAGTTGCCGAACGCGGTTGCCACATCCTCGTGGAGAAACCAATGGCTGTGTCCTCGGCGGACTGTGACAAAATGATTAGTGCTGCAGTCCGCCACAATGTCAAGCTATGTGTTATGCATAACGAACGATTCTACCCCCCCATGCGAACGGCCGAGAGACTCGTCCACGAAAATCAGATAGGCGACCTCATCGGGATGAGGATACTTTCACTCACCGATCGCTCCCTCTACATGGAGAACGAGAATCACTGGGCGCACAGGCTACCGACCGGTATCCTAGGCGAGACTGCTCCTCACGCGGTGTATCTCTCATTGGCTTTTCTAAATAAGGTTCAAGACGTACACATCCGGGCCGAAAATAGGTGGCTTCATTCCAAGGGCAGAAACGATACCTTCTGGATAGAACTCGTTGGCGAAAACGCGACTAGCAGCATCACAATTTCTCATGCAGCGAACGTAACCGCGAAAGAGGTCGACCTAATTGGGGCGATGGGCGTGGTCAGGGTCGACTTACAAGCAATGATATTGACAATTCACCGCCGTAGACGGCTCGACGCATTCGCGATTGGAAAGTCATCGCTGGTCCATGTATGGGAGCTGCTTGGAGGTATTGCGTCGAATTCCCTTTCTATGCTGGCACATCGTTCGCCGCTTGGACACTACCATCTAATCCGAGAGTTTGTGAAAAGTGTGCAAGACGGAAAGGATCCCCCCATCTCGATGGAAGAGGGTAGAGAAACGGTCAGAATTATGGAGTCAATCGGCAACAAAGTCGAACGGGATGGTTACACGAGCCCTGAATAGTCCTCAAGAAAGGAGCCGCATTCATGCGAATCCTTCAAGTCTGCTCAAAATTTCTCCCGGAAATCGCCGCTGGATCGTCAGTCGTCGCTTATGCCATCTCAAAGGAACTCGCCAAGAGAGGGCATGACGTAACGGTCGTGTCCTCAAACGCGCGAGATCGCGCATCATGCGTCCAAGCCGGTCGGGCGACTCTTGACGGCCTAGCAGTCTTCCATTTCCGGAGTGTCGGCTTCGCGCTCACTCGAAGCATGAATGTTCACTTTACGCCGGGGATGGCGAGTTTTCTGGCGAAGAGAATCAGCGACTACGATATCATTCACCTCCACGAGTTCCGTACGTTTCAAAATGGAGTCACACACTACTTTGCGACGAGACGGAGAATTCCATACCTACTTCAGGCACACGGCTCCGTCCCGGACAACGAAGTAAAGGCAGCGCCCAAGTTCCTGTTCGACAGACTACTTGGGAGGGCCCTGCTGAACGATGCTTCGCGCCTCCTAGCCCTGAGCGATGTCGAAGCAAATCAGTACCGCAGGGCGGGTGTCCCTGCCGGAAAAATACGAATCGTGACTAACGGGGTCGACTTACCTCTAGGCGACATCTCCGCCCTAAGGGGGAAGTTCAAGAGCAGGTGCGGATTGCGCGAAGATCAAAAGATTGTACTCTACGTCGGGAGGATAAGTCCACTAAAGGGATTGGATTTCTTGATCAAAGGATTCGCGCGTCTTTGCGAGAGGCAGTCCGATTGCCGAGATGTGCTCGTAATCGCAGGACCAGATGACGGCTACCTCAATCGAGTCCGGATGCTTGTCCGCGTGCACAGGGTTGCCGATCGCGTGCTTATCACCGGTCCGATTTTCGGTGTCGAGAAACAACAAGCGTACGCAGACGCTGCGCTGGTTGCTTCTCTAGACTCCCTCAAAGAAATCGTGTTCCTCTTAGTTCCGTTGGAGGCCGCCGCATGCGGTACGCCCTGTCTCGTTACGAAAGCAAACTATCTTGCAAGACTCGCTGCACAGGGCGGATTTGGCTTGGCCATGGACTACGGGAACGTAGAGGACCTATCCGCCATGATGGCAAAGCTAACGCGAAATGAAGCACTTCGTAACGAGATGGGAGACAGAGGTATTGCCTACGTTCGGCAGAATCACTCATGGGGGTCGATCTGCGACGGGCTCGAGACGATCTACGAAGAGGTGCTTGCAGAGGCGTAGGAGGTGCGGATATAGCTTGAATTTGTCCAACGTACAGTTGACGACGCGTAGGGAATGAGCGAAGGATCCCTCGCCGTAAACCAAGAACCAACGCTAATTCACCGAGGAGTGATGACATTCCCAAGATGCGGCTTCTGCTAGTGGCTTCCTCGTCTGGAATGCTGAGTTACCACCTTAGCTCCCTCTCTACCGCCCTGGCAAGATGCGGGCACACCGTCGAGGTGGTTTCGGGACCGCAAGAACAGGTCTCGGGCTTATCGAGAACATTGGAGCAGTTTGGAGTGAAGCACCACGTAGTCAGACACATCGACAATCCTCATCTTGGGACGATCCTGAAGTGCAGCGAGCAAATTAGTGAGATTGCCGCCCGCGGACAAGCAGACTTGGTCCACGCCCAAGGAACCGTCCACGCGTTGACGGCTTGCGTGGCGCGGCGGAGGTCCGCACGCCGCTGGTCGGGTGCCATTGCGACCACTGTCCACTCGATTCCCAGTCACCAAACCGGAGACCTTTGGTGGCGCCAAAGAGTTTGGGCGACGTGCGTGACCCTCAATCTCTGCTCCGATGAGGTCTTGACAGTCTCAAACTATACCAAAGAGCGAGTCGTAGAGAACGGGGTTCAGGCGTCCAAAACGTTTACTGTTTACAACGGTGTTGACGTGAATGGCATCGACTCCGCCGTGAAAGAAGCGCAGGATGCATGGCTGAGAAGAGACACACAGCCGGCGATAGTGAATGTGGCCAATCTAATTCCTGGTAAGGGCCAAGATGCCTTCTTGATGGCGGCACGGGAGGTGCTGAAAAGTACTGAGGCAACGTTCTACATAGTTGGCGACGGGCCGAGAGGCAGCGATCTCCGATCGCTTGCACGATCGCTCGGAATCCAGAACAGTGTCGTCTTCACAGGTAGGATTCAGTGGCCAGCGGTGTACTCTTTCATGAACGACATTGCTGACATCTGCGTCTTGTCTTCAACCAGGGAGAACTTCCCGTATTACATGCTGGAGTGCATGGCCCTTAGGAAGCCTCTGGTGAGTACAGAGGTTGGCGGAATCCCTGAAGCAATCGCGCATGGGGCGAACGGCCTCTTGGTGCCTCCAAGTAACCCGAGGGCTCTGGCCCTGGCGATCTTGAGACTAATTCGGGACCCTGAATTGGCGAAAGAAATGGGCCGCAATGGACGGATGGCTGTGGAGGAGAAATTTGATATATCACGTCAAGCGGACCAGCTGGCGCAGCGTTATGCCGAGGTCGCGACGGACAAGTGAGGTCGGCGCATCGCAAAGCCTTCAGCGACTTTGCTTTCTATCTCTGAATTGCCGTCCAATATTGACATCGGAAGATGAAGGATTTGCGGGGGGTGCCGAGGTCGAACAGTCGCACCTCGGGCTTGAACTGGCGGCCAGGGGGATGGATATCAGTTTCGTCACGTATGGGAGAGCTAGCGACGGGATTGCAAGAGTAGGGGATGTGAAAGTCATCGGGACCTACGACCGCGCTGATGTAAGTTCCCTGAACCGAGTTCGCAAGCTCAGTCGACTCTGGAAAGCGCTCGAGAGAGCCGATGCAGAGGCGTACTTCTACGAGTCTGGTGCAGCAGGCGTGCTTTCTCTGTTTTGTCGGATTACGCGACTTCCATTTCTCTTCCGAATCCCGTCAGACGCCGTCGTGGTTGGTACCCCGCTTGAGAAGAGGCGACGACTGGGTCGCAGCGTTGCCGACATGGCAGACTTGGTCTCCGCGGACGCACTGATTGTCCAAACACAGTTCCAGAAGGACCTCTTAAAGGAGCGGTTTGGATTCGAAAGCATCCTGATCCGGAATGGGCTACCGATCCCGACGGAGGGGCTTGCGAAGGGAGACAGGCCACTAGTTGTCTGGGTGGGCTCACTTTCAGAATTAAAGAACCCACGAGCATTTGTCCGGCTTGCTGAGGCGCTTCCTGACATCCGTTTCGAACTGGTGGGCGGCAAGACTCGGGACCTTGCAGCCTACGGTGCAGTTGAGGAAGCGCTAGCGCGACTGCCCAATTTCACGTACCGGGGCTTCGTTCCGTTTCACAAAATCAATCGGGTTTTCGAGAGTGCACACGTGCTCGTGAACACATCTCGCATTGAGGGATTCCCCAACACATTTCTGCAGGCATGGTCCATGCGCGTTCCGGTTGTGAGTCTCGTGGCAGACCCAGATGGGGTAATTGGAAAGTTCGGACTTGGATTCCACTCCGGCTCCTTCGAACAAATGGTTGCGGATGTTTCGGAGCTTGCCCGAAATGCAAGTCTTCGAGACGAAATGGGGCAACGCGCTAGAAAATATGTAGAAAGTCACCATAACATCCTCGAGATCGCCAATCAGTACATTGAAGTATTCAAGAGACTGATTTGACTCCCGAACGAGACCGGACGGCAATTCCGTGCTCAGCAAACCATGAGTCTGATGCAGCAAGCGGGGTCACATACGGGGTCGGATCGCCCGACCGCAAACAAGCGGTGGGAAGGGCGAGCGATGCTGTTGTCGGTAGGTTGTTTCGTTCTCATGACGAGCGCGATGTTGGTTGCGAAAACGACTCGCCCCGCTCTTGGATACGAATTGTCGCTGTTCGGGGCCCTCTCCCCGATTTTTTGGGGATTTCAGATTGGTAGCCTGTTGAGCGTGACCGGCACTGTGCTCATCGTCATCTTCCGGCGCCTCAGAAAGCCACTGCTTACCGCATCAAGCTTTCTTGGCGTGGTAATGAACTACACTTTCCTACTCTCTTTGCCCGCCATCCGATCCTATTTCCTAGGCTTTGGTCCCGGTTGGGACGCACTTACACATATCGGAGAAATGCAGAGGATTGTTTACACAGGAAACGCCGGTCCTCTAGATTTCTATCCAGTGCTCCATGTCTTCGGCGGTGTTACCTCCATCCTCACAAACGTCCCAGTGGTCACGCTCGGCGCGTACTTCCCGTCTGTGTTCCTCTGGTTCTATTTCGGATCGGTGACGTTGCTAGGTAGAATTCTGGAAAGCCGAGAGGATCATGTCACTCCCGTGTTTCTCCTCTCAATTCCCCTCCTCTTCTCGTATGGATTTAGGTCCATCCTTCCTGCGTATCTATCGCTTTTCGGAATCCCGCTCTTCCTATACTTCTGGCACCTGCGCTCTTCCCGAACATCTGGCCGCACGGCGATAACAATCCTCATCGTCCTGACTGCTTTCTTCGTTACATTCACACATCCCATAACGACCTTGGTGCTCATTGCCCTGGTCATCGTGCTAACAATGCGCGAGCGGATGCGATGGCGCTTCTCGACAACGCGAGCTCGATCGACGTCGGAATCCTCGAGTAACTTGGTCCTGATTCTAGTAACCGCATTCATTGCGTGGTACCTCTCGGACCTGTCATCATGTTCTTGGTGCTAGCCCTTGTCTCTATGACGGCGGCATTCCTATCAACGGGAACAAACAGAAACAACAGCCAGCCCTCCCTCAAGTTGTATAGCGTGCTCTTCGTCGTGACACTTGCAATTTCAACAATATTTTTCATTGGGTATTTTGTAGAAAGGGACCTCACCAGAATTCTGAGGTTCCCGCTACTGATGTCGATCCCGCTTTCCGGTCTGTTTTTCTCCGACGTTCGGTTAGGCGAGACCCGTCTGGGGAAGGCTGGGCTAAGGCGGAGGTATAGGGCCATAACTGCGGTCACGGTCGCGGTGGTCCTGGTTACAACCCCCATGCTGGTTGTGAGTGCCTACGGATCACCCACGACTCTCAGCGCTAATGAACAAGTAACGTGGGATGAGGCGGCCGGGATGACCTGGTTCCTGCAGCATGGGAATCGGGCGATCCCAGCGGTCTCCAACATAAATGTGCATCGGTTTGAGGATTTGCTCCTGTGCTTCCACACAGATGCTTGCGATAGATTCTACGCTTATCCTGGACCCATTCCAACGCACTTCGAGTATGGCAGCGGGACTACTCTGGCTCAATCAACTGGATTCAGCTTTGGATATTTGATCACCACCGGATTCGACAGGGTGAGTTGGATGACGTTTCCTCCGGACCTATTGATGAAGAAGGAAGCCGTGTACCTGCCGCAAGATTTCGACGTGTTAGTGAACGATCCGGGCTTCAATCTCGTGTACACTGCTGGTCCCTTCCAGATTTGGACCTTTGACGCCTAGAGGCGACGTTTGGCGACAGTGCGCGCTGAGCCGCGAGAATCCGCATTGGACCAAAGCCAGTTTCCCAATCGAGCTCCAGGAACCGTGTTTGGGAGGCGGCACTCTTGCCACACCTCCCGGTAGAAGGCACCGACGCACGTCAGAACAGGCAATCCTTGCTATGGGGATGTATGCAGCCGAAAGCGAAGCGGAACATAAGAGGCCCGAGGTCATCACAGGCCGAGGCGCGTCCGGAATGGTCGGATAGCACGCGGAAGCGGCTCTAGCGACCGAAGTCGAAATGGAGCGCCCAGTCGGATACCCGCGTCGACACCTCCGGCGCCGAGTCAAGACGTGAGCCAAAGTGCCAACGAATAATCGACTCAATTCGTCATGCAACCCCCAGGAGAGACGCGATGAGGCCGAGGCAAAAACGGTTAAGTGGTCGACTCGCCTGACCCGTGTAAGGGCCTGCCGTGCAGCTGCATTTCCGGGACACCCCTTGGGATCTGTATGTCGGGATGGGATACACTGCGATAATGGCCTTGGCCATTCTTGCGTTCGGTGTCGGAAACCTCCTCGCCATCCTTCTCGTCCTGTTCGTACCTGGCTATGTCCTAATCGCAGTCTTGTTCCCCAAACGTCAGGATATCGACTGGATCGAACGCATTGTCTTGTCCTTTGGAATGAGCGTCGTCGTGGTCCCACTGCTCGGCTTGTTGCTGAACTTCACGCCTTGGGGAATCCACCTGGCATCAATCGTGGTAACCATCACCCTTTTCACGCTGGGCCTATCCTCTGCGGCCTACCACCGGCGCATGCAGCTACTGCCGGCGCAGCGCCTATCCCTCACGATTGGCCTTCAGATGCCTGCATCGAAGAAACGCAACGCACTCGAGAAGGGCATGGCAATCGCCCTCGCTGCGAGCATCGTCGTGGCGGCCGGCACACTCGGCTACGTCATTCTGACGCCGCGGCCCGGGGAGACCTTCACGGAGTTCTACATCCTCGGCCCCGGCGGCAACGCGAGTGGCTACCCGACGAACCGCACCCCGTCCGAGCCAGGGACCGTGATCGTAGGGGTCATTAATCACGAGGCGGCAACTGTAGCCTACGCCGTCCGAGTGGACCTCGTCGGCGTGGACGTCGTCTTCGATGTATCTTGCAAGTGCAATCAAACGCAGGATGTCAACCGAACCTCCCTTGCATCGTTCAATCAATCTCTTGCCACCGGTGCGAATTGGACCCATCGGTACACGTTCTGGATTAACTCAACGGGGCTCTGGAAGCTCCAGTTTCTCCTCTTCAAAGACGGGGACTTCTCGAGTGCCTACCAGGAGCTCCACTTTTTCGTCCGGGTGAGCTAAACTCGAGCGGGAGCGCAAGTTCGAGGGATCCCATCCGTCACGGCGCCGAGCTACCGCTTCGGCGGAGGCTCGGGCGGTCCGTTCATCGACGCGATCCGCTCTCTCCCGCTCGCCTCGGAGACGTCCTTCTCGGCAGGCTTTCCCCGCCGCGTCCTTCAAAATTCGATAACGGGATGGCAATTTTGAGATGGGGGACACGCTGATGACGTCGTCAAGCGGCGAGCGGAATCCATGCGGTCCGTGGTCATGAAGGCGAAAGTCTGCCTCGTCGGCGAGGCGGCCGTCGGAAAGACGTCCCTGATCCGGAGGTACGTCCTCGACCAGTACGACGACCGGTACGAGACGACCCTCGGTGCCAAGGTGACGAAGAAGGAGCTGCGCATCCCGATCAAGGAGAAGCACCTCGAGGTGCAGCTCGACATGACGATCTGGGACGTCATGGGCGACGAGACGTTCCGGGAGCTGCTGAGGAAGGCGTACTTCGCGGGAGCGCGCGGCGTCCTGGCCGTCGCCGACCTCACGCGCCGGAGCACCCTCGACGGCGTCTCGGGCTGGATCGACGCGGTCGGGAAGGTCGTCATGCGCGTGCCCGTCCTCATCGCGGTGAACAAGGCGGACCTCGAGGCGAACGGCGAGTTCGGCCAAGAGGAGATCCAGAAGGTCGCGGAGGGCTGCGGGGCGGAGTTCCTCATGACGTCCGCGAAGACAGGAGCCGGCGTGGAACGGGCGTTCCAGCGCCTGGGGGCCCTCATCGCGTGGGGCCAGTTCGGAGGCTTCCTCGAAGAGGGCGAGTAGCCGAGGAGGGACGGGCCTCCGCCTCCGAGAATCGATTCCCTCCAGAATCGGATTCCAACCGCATATAGTCCGTGGTATTTTGGTATCACAAGGATTAAATGGCATTATGGCATTGCTTCTCCCGTGGAAGACATCGTCGCGGTCGACCGGGCCGGGCGGGTCGTGATCCCCAAGGCCATTCGCGAGGCGGCCGGAATCGACGAGCGCGCGAAGCTCCTCATCGCCCTCGCGGACGGCGGAAGGATCGTCCTGCAGAAACTCGACGTCGACACCCTCGCTGCCCGCCTCGAGAAGGAACTCGCGGGACGCGACGTCGACGCGATCGCGCGCAGGGTCCGGGAGGAAGTCCGTGCCCGCATCCGAACGGCGTACCCGGATCTTCTTGCTTGACACGAACCTCTTCGTCGCGGCCGTCAAGCACCCGCGC
>WNGB01007484.1_pt1 | contig 15747 bp, 16 predicted proteins | sample 5400681 | NCBI WGS metagenome assembly WNGB01 (sample SAMN13153367, study PRJNA577476) | soil metagenome | isolation source: 115 cm soil or saprolite under grassland replicate 2 | place: USA:California | collected 2016-06-15
CCACGCAGCAAGGTCGCATAATCCACCCCAGCGCCACCTCCTCGTTTAGCAACTCGGAGGTTAAGCGCTGAGGGGCCTCCCCGGAGGCCCCTCACATTTTCTCGGCGGTATGAGGTCGCTCGCTACGGCTAGGCCATCTCCCGCCGACGCTGCTCGCCGCGGACCTCTTCCGCCGCGCCCAGCATCCTTTCCATCACGGCGCGGTATTGAAGCAGTGCCTGGCGCATACCCTCAGTCTTGTCGCGCGACGAGTAGCCGAGCTTGTGCGCCCGCTTCATCTCTTGCGGCAGGTCACGCTCGGTCAGTGGATGACCGCGCTCCCGCAGCATCGACATGACCAGGGACTCCGCCTCGCGGACCGCCTGCTCAGGCGCGTCGACGAACTTGGACTCGATGTCGTCCCAATCGCTGATGTAGCGCTCGTGTGACTCGGCCGGCAGCGCCCGAAGTCGTGGCGTGCGGCGGCCGGCTCCCGCAGCTCGAATGAGCAGAAGCAGGACCACGACGATCAGGGCGACGACTCCGATGGCGACCAGGGTGCCTTGGTCCATCAACTTGCCACCTCCGATCTAGGAACGCGAAAGGCACTGGATCGACCCGCACCAAAATGACGCAACGCAATCGCGCTCCTATCGATCGGCTGACGCTTCAGTCCACTCCCGGCCGCAGCCGCCGAATCTCGGAACGGGCTGAGATCTTCGCCGGGTGATGCCGGTCCCAGGCCTGCACGCAGCTCTCGCACGTGCAGCCGGGACCGGTTGACGGCGGTGACGTGCGTCGCGCCGCCCGAGTCAGGTTCAACAACTTTGTGACGATATTTCTGCGACGTAGTGCTGCCATATTGCCTCCGCGATACTGGGTCGCTGGAAAGTCTAATGACGAAACGTCAATTTTCTTGCGCTTAACGCCCGGAGTTTGGTTAGTCGCCCCTGGGTCGGCGTTAGTGCTTCTTACTGAGAGGACGGGTAGTCACTGCTCGATTCAGGAGGGATTCATGAACAGGTTGCGGTATCTCGTTCCAGCGGCGATCGCAGCACTCGCCCTGGGGACAGCCAGCGCGATGGCGGCGAACCAGGCGGGCCTGGGGGGCGACGCGAACGCGCATGGCAAAGCCGTAGCGTCCGCGGCGCGGAACTGCCCGCTTCCTCACGACAGCGCTGCCAGCGGGACCCACGGCGCATGTGTGAGCGCGGTCGCGTCCGTCAATGGACAGGCCCACCGCAACGGCGCGGGCGCTGCCCACGTGCAGGACTGCAGGAACGCGGGCCTCACGGGCCGCGACTTCGGTGCTTGCGTGTCTGGTCACGCGAAGAACCCGCCGCACAACCCACGAACGTGACCTGGTAAATCGCTCTTAAGACTGGGGTGTGTGTGAGGAGCGGAGCTCGGCTCCGCTCCTTACTTTTCGCTCTTAGCTCGCAGCCGGCGCCGACGGTGCCGGGCCACCGGCAACTTCACGCTCGTACCACGTCACGATTCCCGCTGTGATCGCGATGCTGTAAGGGATCGTGAAGATCAAGCCGACGCAGCACAGGATCAGGCCGAGCCCGCCGATCAGTCGCGCCACGTAGATCAGCAGTCCGGCGATGACTGTGGTCGACGTGTGGCCGGTTGCCGTCTGCCAGATTGAGTTGACGTCGAAACCGCCGGCAAAGCCAGTCCGATAGGTGAGGAGGATGATCGCGGGCGCGAGGAATGCGAACAGGAGGCTCAACGCGAAGCCGACCAGGTTGCTGAGTGCGGCGATGCCGGCGTTGTCGTTGTTGCTGGCCGAGATCGCACCAAGGATGATGCTCGGGATCGCAAAGACGATCCCGTAAACGAACAACACGATGAACAGCGGGAGGCCTCGCTCGAGAGGAAAACCCGCCGGAGGGAGCTCGCGACGTCCGGCGCGGTAGTTGTCAATCGTCTGCACGAGCCAGCCCGCGAGGGCGATCCAGCCGACGATCGGGATGATCGCGATCAGGCCCTGGAGGACGATCTTGCCGAACCAGCCCGGGTCCTGGAACGGCCACGCAAAACTGTCGGCAACGCTAGTCACGGGCGGCATTGTAAGGTGCCGCGATCAGACCGGCAAGATCCGCCCAGCGATAGATCTCGTGCTCGACGCCGGGTGCCCAGGGCGCCGGCTCGACGGCGACCAACGTCGCGCCCAGACGCTCGTACAGCCGCCCGGCGCCGGCGTTGCCTCTGACCACCCCGAGGCGCAAGCTCCGGTAGCCGCCTCTCGCCAGCTCCGCCGCCAGCTCCCGCATGAGCAGGGTGCCCGCACCGCGGCCGCGAAACTCGCGCGCCACGTGAAGGGATTCCAGCCAGGGCTCTGAGCCTTGCGCCAGGTACGCCAACGCGAAGCCGACCACCTCGCCGGCATGCTCCGCGACCAGGAACACCGCCTCCCCTGACGCGGTCGATTCACGCAGCTCGTCGAGCTGGTGCAGGGGATCGAGAAAAGGCTGCAGGACGGCCGGCGCGATCAGGCCGGCGTACGAGTCGGCCCAGTTGTCCACCTTGATGCCGGCGACGCGGTCGAGGTCGGACTCGCTGCCACGACGGATCGTGAACTCGGACGGCGTGCGGAGCGAGGTCACGGAGGCTCGACCCAGGATATCGTCATGGGATGAAGCCCGAGTTCGTCAAGCAGATGCAGGACGGATACCGTCTTGCGGAGCCTTCTCTCGTCATCGGATCCGCTCTGCTGGAAGGCGAGCCGCTCAACGATCCTCGGGTCCAGGTCGCGCTCTCGGTGCTGAACCGCCACGGCCTGGTCGCGGGCGCAACCGGCACTGGCAAGACCAAGACCCTTCAAGTGCTGGCCGGCCAGCTTTCGGACCACGGCACCCCCGTCTTCGTAGCCGACATCAAAGGTGACCTGACGGGCCTCGTTTCGCCGGGCGACGCTACCAACCCGAAGGTCCAGGAACGATGTCGGGGAATGGCGTGGGACTTCAAGCCAGGCGGACACCCCGTGGAGTTTCTGTCCCTGTCGGGAAAGCTGGGCGCCCCGGTCCGGGCCACGGTCCACAGCTTCGGCCCCGTTCTGCTGGGCAAGGTGATGGACCTCAACGAGACGCAGACCTCGATCCTGGCCCTCATCTTCAAGTACTGCGACGACAAGCGGATGCCGCTGCTCGACCTCGCCGATCTCCGCACCACGCTCCAGTACCTGAGCTCCGACGCCGGCAAGCCGATCCTCGCCCAGTACGGAGGCATGTCTCCGGCATCGGTCGGCGTGCTTTTGCGTTCGCTGGTCACGCTCGAGCAGCAAGGCGCCGGGGTGTTCTTCGGCGAGCCCGAGTTCGACGTCAACGATCTCATCCGGCAAACACCCGAGGGCAAAGGAATCATCAGTGTGCTCGAGCTCTCGGACGTGATCGACCGGCCGCGGTTGTTCAGCACGTTCATGCTGTGGCTGCTGGCGCAGCTGTGGCACGGCCTGCCCGAGATCGGAGATCCGCCTCAACCGAAGCTGTGCTTCTTCTTCGACGAGGCGCACCTCCTTTTCGACGGCGCCTCGAAGGCGCTGCTCGAGGCGATCGAGCAGACGGTCCGGTTGATCAGGTCCAAAGGTGTCGGGGTCTACTTCGTGACGCAGCTGCCCGCGGATGTTCCGTCGTCCGTCCTGGCGCAGCTGGGCAACCGCATCCAGCACGCCCTGCGGGCCTTCACCCCCGAGGACGCTGACGCCCTGCACAAGGCAGCGCGGACGTTTCCCACGACCGAGTTCTACGAAGTCGAGAAGATGCTCACATCGCTGGGGATCGGCGAGGCAGCGGTCACGGTGCTTTCGCCGAAAGGCACGCCGACGCCGCTGGCGGCGACTCGGTTGATCCCGCCGGACTCGATGATGGCCGCCGTCGACCCCACGTCGCTTCAGCGCCTGGTCAATGCCGGCGCGCTTTACGTCAAATACGCGAGTCCGATCGATCGCGCGAGCGCCCACGAGATCATCACCGCACGCATCGCAGCCGCTGCGCAGCAGCCTGCCGCTGTCGCGCCGGCACCAGCGCCGGCGCCCGGACAGCCCACCGCACGGCAGCAGGCCGAAGCAGCACGAGCGGCGAGGGCCGCGCAGCGAGAGGCGCAACGCGCCCAGCGACAGGCGGAGCGTGAGCGGGCCGCCGCCGAGCGCGCGCGACAGCGAACAATTCGGACCGGGATCAACACGGCCGGGAAGGTGCTGACATCGCGAACCACGCAAACCGTCGTCCGGGGGATCCTGGGGACGTTGTTCGGCGGAAAGCGCTGAGCGTGGTGCGACCCGTGCCGGCTGCACCGCCGCACGGGTCGACTTCCTGAACGGCCTTTCGGGGTGCCTCTAAGCCTGGGTTGTCAACACACCCTGCCGCGTGCGGGTGGCGTGCACCGCGAGCAAACCGACGAGCGCAGAAAGAATGATCAAGACCTGAATGACGCGGACCTTGTTCCCCACCTCTAAACCTCCTTTGAGAGCCAGGATCTCTTGCAGCGGGCGCTCAATGAGGTAAACGCCCGCGTCAGGCCGGCGTTACGCGCCCCCCGTACACTGCATGCGTGCTCGCGCGACTGAGGTCGAGTCGCACCGCGCAAGCCGCGGTCGTGGTGTTGCTGGTGGCCGGCGGCGCATTCGCCTGGTGGACCATCTCGCCGCTGTTTCTGACTACGACGGTGCACGAAGACTTGCCCGCAGCGGCGGCGTCGGCGTCCGCATCGAATTCACCGACCGCCAGCACGAGCAGCCCACGAGTCCTCGCCATGGGCCAACTGCAGCGCGTCGACAATCTCCATCGGGGCGCGGGACCGGTCAAGCTCGTCGAAATCGACGGCAAGACATTTCTCCGCTTCGAGAACGTCGCGATCCAGAACGGCCCAGACCTGCACGTCTATCTCGGGCGCGGCATGGGCGGAGCCTACGACGGTCGACGCGACCTCTATCTAGGCGCTCTCAAGGCGACCAACGGGTCCTTCAACTACGAGCTGCCGCCCGCTACGAGAACCGCTGACTTCAAATCGGTCGTCGTCTGGTGCCGCGCCTTCGCTGTGCTGTTCACCTGGGCGGACCTGAGCCTGGCCTGAAGAGCTGGAGGGCCGCACGGCGCGGCCTCCAGTTGACTGGTCGGGACCTTCGAGGGCGGCTTAAGCGCCTCTCCCTAGCCCTCTCCCCCCGATGGGGGGGAGGGGAATCAAAGCATCAGCGCCCTCCGGGATTGAAACCGCGCGCACGAGCGCGACCAGGCTCTCGTGCAGCTGCTTCATCCGGGCTCTCACTGAAGCCTCGGTGAATCCGCGCCTGGCCGCAGCGCCGGGCTCCCAGAGCCAGGCCGTTCCGACTCGGGTGCCACCTTCTTCCGGGCTCAAGTGCGCGGTCATGAACAGCGGCCCCGTTGACTTCGTCTCGTAAACGACTGAATGCCGGCTCGGCTCCTCGGAATCCGTGACGCGGATGACCTCCGGCTCGCGTTCCGGATCGGCGTACTGGCACGTGTAGACGGCGCCGAGCGCGGTCCCACGCGCACCCGTGCGGGTGGCGATGCGAAGCGAGGCGTTCAGGCGGCGGACCGATTCAGGGTCGGTGAACATCCCCCACGTGCGCTCGATCGCAGACGGCACCAATATCTCGGAGTAGATCCGCGCCTCCTCCCGCGAAACGCGCGTCCGCTCTGCGGCCAGGGCCTTCTGCCAGATAGGTGCCAGCGAGCGGAAGCCACACTCGATTCGGCCGACATGCTCGTACTCCTCGACGTGAGGCGTGTACTCGGCGCGCTGTTTGTCATCGAGCTGCTCGAGCAACGGCGACGTCAGCAGCAGGTACTCGCTGCTTGGAACATGGTTCTTGAGTAATCGGAACGAGGCATTGACGTCTGACCCGTGCAGCTGCTCGCGAGCGCCCCCCAAGGGCTGCCATGCGTATTGACCGCGGTGAGCGATGAGCTTCAGTGCCAGGTCAGTCGTGCGGGCGCAGGCCTCGCAGTCGCAGCTGTTGCATTTCTGCATGTCCCGAAGCCTGCGCCTGAACGCCACGTATGCCTGCTCCAGGACGTCCACGAGCTCGGCGGCGCGCAGGTCGCCGACGAACGTGACCGAGTCGCCTTCGAACTGTGCCGCCTCCAACCGGGCGCCTACCTCATCCACCAGGACCCCGAGCAGCTCGCGGACCGTGGCTGAGGAGTCCTGGATCGCCGTTCGGCTCACGTACCGCGTGTAGCCGGAGATGTCGGCCTGGACCAGGACCCCGGTGTGCACCAGAGCGTGACGGCCGCCCCGAGCTTTCACGGCGGCAACACCTTAGCTCATGGAGCGAAACCTGGGTCGCGGTCAGCAGATGCAGCGGGAGGGCACGTACCTTGTCCGATGTGACCACAGATGCCCTTGACTGGCTGCTGGACTCCGACCCGGCCATCCGCTGGCAGGTGATGCGTGACCTGACCGATGCGCCCGAGATAGAGGTCGCGGCCGAGCGTGCCCGCGTGGCCACCGAAGGCTGGGGCGCCAGGCTGCTCGCCCTCCAGGGCCCCGACGGCCTGTGGGGCGGTGGTACCTACTTCCCGGCCTGGACCTCCACTGCCTGGACCTTGATGCTGTTGCGGGACCTCGGTCTCGATCCTGTAAGCACGCAGGCGCGCCTCGCGGTCGCCCTGGTCAGGGAGCAAAGCCGGTGGGAGCACGACGGCGAGCCTTTCTTCGCAGGCGAGGTCGAGCCGTGCATCAATGGCATGACGGTCGCGCTGGGCGCCTACTTCGGCGAGGATGTCCATGCCATCGTCGACCGACTTCTCGGCGAGCAGATGGTCGACGGCGGATGGAATTGCTGGCAGGAATATGGTTCGACGCGGGGGTCGTTCCACAGCACCATCGATGTGCTCGACGGGCTGCTGGCGCACGAGCGAGCCACGGATGGCTCATCGGAGGTGACCGCCGCCCGCCGGCGTGGTCAGGAGTACCTCCTCGAGCGCCGGATGCTCCGCCGGCAGTCGACCGGCGAGGTGATCGATCCGGCATGGACGCAGCTCTCCTACCCGACCCGGTACTTCTACGACGTGCTCCGAGGTCTCGACTACCTGCGCGCCGCCGGCGTCGTTCCAGACGAGCGGGTAGCCGAGGCGATCCACCTCGTCGAGTCCAAGCGCGACGCGGACGGACGATGGCCGCTCGACAATTTCCATCCCGGCGAGGCTCACTTCGCCATGGACGATGGCGAGGGCAAACCGAGCCGCTGGATCACCCTCCGCGCCCTACGTGTGCTCGGGTGGTACCAACAAACCCAGCCCGAAACCCTTCCACGTGGCTGACCGCACTCACTGAAGCGAATCCCGCTGCTGCGTGCGTGTCGACCTATGATTCACGCGCGAGGCGGCATGTACATCTTCCTGAAGGCGCTGCACGTGATCACCATGTTCGCCGCCGTCACGTTGCTGATGGGGGAGGCGCTCTTTCTTTGCCTCGCGACCTGGAGGCGCGATGTGCGGGCGCTGTCAGCACTGCACCGAATGGCTCCGAATCTCAGCCTGACGGCGGTGGGCGCGGCTTTGTTTCTGGTGGGTGTCGTTCTCGGCTTCATTCTGGCGGCAACCGGCCACCTCAATTTCCTCGCCGGGTGGCTGATCGCGGCTTATGTGCTGGTCGCCCTGATATTGCTCAACAACGTCTCACCATTCGTGCAGCGGCTGCGACCCCTGGTGCGCGAGGCGGTCGAGGCGGAGGCCGGCCGGCGTCCGGTCGAGGAGGTCGTCCGATCCATGGATAGAGTTCGGACGGGTCTTTTCGTCGCCGTGGCGATCAACACGGTGATCTTCGTGAGCGTCATCGCAGACATGATCCTCAAGCCCTTCTGATCCCCTGTCCGCCCGCCTCGCGGGTCCGGCATCCTTGACAAGCACCCTCACGACGCTACTATCGCGGCGATCGGCGTAAGAGAGGGCGCCGCGGTGAGGTTGGGAGGTCCGGTCATGTCCCTGCGATTACGATCCCTGTTACCCGCGATTGCCCTCGTCGTGGGAGCGGGTTACATGCCGATCGTCGCGCACGCGGCGAGCCCCAACGCCGTCATCAGCCAGGTCTACGGCGGAGGCGGCAACTCAGGCGCCACGTACACGCACGACTTCATCGAGGTCTTCAACCACGGCTCGTCCGCCGTCGACCTCACGTCCATGTCCGTGCAGTACGGGAGCACGACCGGGAACATCGGCCCCAACAGCAGTCAGATCACACCACTGTCCGGATCCCTCGCTCCCGGCCAGTACCTCCTGGTCCAGGAGGCCCAGGGCGCTGGCGGGACCACGCCACTGCCCACACCTGACGTCACCGACGCGACGCCGATCGCGATGAGCGCGACCGGCGGCAAGGTCGCGCTGGTGAACGGCACCGCAGCTATCAACTGCGGCTCGAGCACCACGCCCTGCTCAGCTGCCGCGTTGGCCTTGATCGTCGACCTGGTCGGCTACGACGGGGCGAACCTCTACGAAGGGACGCCAACTCCGTCGCTGTCGAACACCACTGCGGCTCTCCGCATCAACGGCGGCTGCACCGACACCGACAACAACGGCGCCGACTTCGTCGTGGGCGGCCCAACCCCGCGCAACACGAGCTCACCGCTCAACTTCTGCCCAACCGACCAACCGCCCCAGATCACATCGCGCTCTCCTTCCAGCGGCGCGGCGGATGTGCCCGTGGACGCCGGTATTGACATCGGCTTCAGCGAACCAGTGGCAGTGTCCGGCTCGTGGTTCGCGATCTCGTGCACGACCAGCGGCAACCACACCGCTGCCGTGAACGGCGGCCCCGTCTCATTCAGCCTGGATCCGGACGCCAACTTCGCGTCCGGGGAGACGTGCACGGTCACGATCTTCGCCGCCAACGTTTCCGACCAGGACTCAGACGACCCGCCCGACCACCCCACGGCCGACGACGCCTGGAGCTTCACGACGATCGCGCAGCCGGCGGCGATACACGACCTCCAGGGCTCAGCACATGTCTCGCCGTTCAACGGCCAGAACGTCTCCAACGTGAACGGCATCGTCACCGCGAAGCGCTCGAACGGCTTCTACATGCAGGATCCCAGCCCCGATGGGAGCGACTCGACATCGGAGGGGATCTTCGTGTTCACCTCCTCCTCGCCGAGCTCGGTCAGCGTCGGCGACGCGGTCCGGGTGAGCGGCCACGTCCAGGAGTTCCGGCCGGGTGGGTCCGCGAGCACCAACCTTTCGACAACCGAGATCGGGTCGCCGGCGACGACGGTTCTCTCCCACGGCAACCCCCTCCCCGCCCCGACTGTCCTCGGCACGGGCGGCCGCATACCTCCGGACCAGGTCATCGAGGACGACGCCACCGGCGACGTCGAGACCAGCGGCCTCTTCGATCCTGATCAGGACGGGCTCGACTTTTACGAGAGCGTGGAGGGCATGCGCGTCCAGTTGAACGACGCGGTCGCGGTCGGGCCGACCAACTCGTTCGGGGAGACGCCCGTGGTGGGTGACGGAGGCGCGCATGCCGGCATCCGCACCGTGCGCGGCGGGTTGCTGCTGCGACCGGCCGACGCCAACCCGGAGCGGCTGGTCGCCGACGACGCGATCATCGCCATGCCAAACCTGAACGTCGGCGACGGGTACAGCGCCGCCCTGGTCGGGGTCATGGACTACAGCTTCGGGAACTTCTTCCTCGAGGTCACCGAACCCGTCTCACGCGTCGACAACCACCTACCGCGTGAGGTCACTGCGCCAGTCGGTCCCGACGAACTCGCCGTGGCTACGTTCAACTTCGAGAACCTCGCCGCCACCGACCCGCAGTCGAAATTCGACTCGCTCGCCTCGCTCATCGTGACCAACCTGCGGTCGCCTGACCTGCTCGCCGGCGAGGAGGTGCAGGACAACACCGGTGCGACCAACGACGGCACCGTGGACTCGGCCCAGACACTGACCAGGCTCGTCGACGCGATTCAAGACGCGGGCGGCCCGGTGTATGGGTGGCGGGAGATCGACCCCGTCAACAACCAGGACGGCGGCCAGCCCGGCGGCAACATCCGCCAGGTCTTCCTCTTCCGCACTGACCGTGGTCTCTCGTTCATCGACCGGCCAGGCGGCACCCCCACCGCGGCCACCGGAGTCGTGGGCTCGGGCGACTCGACCCAGCTGACGTTCAGCCCCGGCCGCATCGATCCCGCCAACTCGGCGTGGAACTCGAGCCGCAAACCGCTCGCCGCCGAGTTCAGCTACCGCGGCCACCACCTCTTCGCGATCGTCAACCACTTCAACTCGAAGGGCGGCGACCAACCGCTCGAGGGCCGCTTCCAGCCGCCGGACAGGCCGAGCGAGGTGCAGCGCCACCAGCAGGCGCAGCTCGTGGCCGACTTCGTCTCCCAGATCACGGCCGCCGACGCTGACGCGAGCATCGTCGTGCTCGGCGACCTCAACGACTTCGAGTTCTCCGAGACGGTCTCGATCTTGAAGGCGGCAGGGATGCACGACCTGATCGAGAGCCTGCCCCAGAACGAGCGCTACAGCTACGAGTTCGAAGGCAACGCGCAGGTGCTCGACCACATCCTGCTCAGCGGCGCGCTCTTCGCGCGACCCTTCGTCTTTGACGCCGTGCACGTCAACGCGGAGTTCTTCGACCAGGCGTCAGACCATGACCCCTCGGTCGTGCGGATCGAGCTCAACGACGCGCCCACGGTCTCGGCCGGAGGTCCCTACACGGTCGCCGAAGGCGGTTCCGTCGCGTTGACGGCGAGCGGCAGCGACCCTGAAGGCGGGCCCCTGTCGTATGCGTGGGACCTCGACGGAAACGGGACGTTCGAGACCACCAGTCAGACGGCGACGTTCTCGGCCGTGAACATCGATGGTCCGGCGACGCGGACAATGCAGGTACGGGTGACCGACGACGCCGGCCAGAGCGCAACCGACACGGCGACGGTGATGGTCGTGAACATCGCGCCGACGGCGACGTTCGGCGCCACCGCCTCCGTCTTTGCGGGCTTCCCCTTCACGCTCTCCCTGACGAACCCGAGCGACCCATCGCCGGCCGACACCGCCGCGGGCTTCACGTTCGCGTTCGACTGTGGCGACGGCGCCGGGTATGGAACCTTCGGGTCCAGCGCGAGCACGTCTTGCGCGACGAGTGACGTCGGTGTGCGATCGGTCGGCGGCATGATCCGCGACAAGGACGGCGGCGTGACCGAATACCGGACGGCGGTCGACGTCCGCGTGACGTTCGACAGCCTCTGCGCCTTGACTCGTGTCTACTCGTCCAAGCCGCAGGTCGCGGACGCGCTGTGCATGAAGCTCCGGAACGCGTCACTGGCGACCGATGCCGAGACGCGCAACTCGCTCCTCACGGCTTACCAGAACCAGGTCGACGCCCAGGTCGACAAGGCGTTCACCGCCACCCAGGCCGCGACCCTGAAGCGACTCGCCAACCGTCTCCGAGCATGACGCCGGCCGAGACTCATTCTCGACGCGCCTCCCAGAGGTCAAAGAACCCCGATCCGCCAGGCCGGTTCGACATGAAATAGAGCGTCATTCCATCTGCCGACATGTCCGGCCTCTCGTCCGAGAACACGGTGTTGAATCTGGGCCCGAGATTTGTCGGTTTCCGGAACGATTCGGAGCGGTTCGCCCGAGTTGTAACCCAGATGTCAAGACCGCCTGAGCCGCCGGCTCGATCGGAGGCGAAGAACAGTTCCAGGCCGTCCTGGGAGATGCTGGGCTCACAGTCGCCGGCGCCACTGTTGACAGTGGGTCCAAGGTTCCTCGGCGAGCCAAATGGCCCGGACCGGCTTGGCCGGACTGCAACCCAGATGTCGTTCCCACCGGAGCCGCCGTCCCGGTTGGAGCAGAAGTAGAGCTCGAGCCCGTCCACCGAAACTGCCGGGAAGCCGTCGCAACACACTGCGTTGCCAAGAGAGACGGCCATCGCTTTGCCGAAGGACACCGATGTGCTCGCGCGGGTGCTGACGAAGATATGACCTTCCGGCGCGCGATCGAAGAAGAGCTCAAGCCCATCGGCCGAGATGCTCGGCGCGCCTTCACTGCTTGGAGAGTTCACCTGTGGGCCCAAGCGCTGAGGGTTGGCGAACGGTTCGGAGGCGGAGGCCCGGGTCGCCATCCAGATATCTCCGCCGGCGGATGGAGGCCGGTCGGAGATGAAGTAGAGCGAAAGCTCGTCGGCCGAGACGGAGGGGCCGCCGTCGAAGTCGCTGCTGTTCACGGTGGTACCGACGTTCTTGGGCTGCCCGAAGGTCGCCGGAGTAGGTGCGGCCAAAGGAAGCTGGCTGCCGCTCCCGCACCCGAAGATCGGGACGAAGGCCACGAGGGCCATGAACGCAACCGTCCTCAAGCAGGCCTCAACTTACAACGGTTCAGCAATGCCGAGTCTGCCTCGAGGTGCGCCTCAAACGAAGCACGCAGTAGAGACAAACGCCCGGCAGGATTCCATGAAAGCGAGTCGCCGTCGGCGAGCAGAGGCGATCGTCATGGCTCGGAGTCTCATCTGAATGGTGGGCCGTAGTCTTCGTAACGCGGACCTGCCCACCGTCACGGGCCGAGCGATCTCCTTCTAGCCCGTCGCACGCGTGCTACAATGATCTTATGGCGAAGGTGATAACCCAGCGAACGCTCCGAAATGAGAGCGGGGAGATCATGCGGGGACTTGACCGAGGCGAGTCTTTCATCGTCACCCGCAACGGCGTCCCGGTCGGAGAGCTAATGCCGGTAAGACGTCGCGTGTTCGTTCCTTCCGGCATTCTCCTCGCCGCGCTGGCCGGCGCTCCGCCGATTGATGCAGCCGACTTCCGGCAAGACATTGACCGGCTGATCGACCAGAACCCGCAGCCGCGTGCCTGAGCGACGCCGTCCGCGGGGACTTGTCGACACTTCAGTTCTCATCGATCCGCCAGCTGACAGCGCGATGCCGGAGGAGGCCAGCATCGCAGCGATCACTTTGGCCGAACTCGTGGCTGGGGTCCATGCTGCGCAGGACCCGCATGAACGCGCCGTGCGCCAGGACCGACTCCAGCGGGTTGAAGCCGCCTTGGAAGCAATCCCCTTCGACGCCGATGCGGCACGCGCTTACGGACGAGTTTTCGCTGCCGTGATGGCCGGAGGACGGAAGGCCCGTGGCAAGCGTGCTATCGATCTCTTGATCGCAGCAACGGCCGCCTCGGCCGGCTTGCCTCTATACACTCGCAACCCAGAGGATTTCAGCGGGCTGAAGGGCGTAGTCGATGTCATCCCCGTTCGGCGCTGAGTACCACCGGTTCGCGTTATGGAAAGGTCGCCGATTTGGTGTGGGCCGTAGTTTCCGTAACGCGAACCATGCGTTAACGGTCACAGCCTCGACCATCAGCCTATTCAAGTTACGAAGTAAGCGACCCGAGGCCGAGTAGGACTCACGCGCTGGCAGGACGAGGTTTGGAGCCCAAGGCGCAATACTTGTAAGGGTTGTTCGTAGTCCAGGCGACGCTTCGGTCCTTTTGCTCAGCGCGATCACTGCCGGTGTTGTCGTGCTGGCTCCCGTGGTCGGACTTTCGCCCCACCCGCGCGCTGCAGTCGCGGAGTACTTCTGCTAGCGACGATCAGTGCCGTCCTTATCTCCCGGCGGGCGTCAGGCGTTCGATCCGGTCAGCCGATCTGCTCGCTCAGTCCGACAATGATGCCTTCAGGCCCGCGGATGTAGGCGAGCCGATTGGTGTCCTCGTACTGCACCACTTCGCCTATCAGCTCGGCCCCGTGGGCGAGCAAGCGCGCGACGACAGCGTCGATGTCTTCGACGGCGAACATGATGCGGCGGATGCCCAGGGCGTTCACCGGCGCGTCCACAGGCCCAAACCTGACCGCGGTGGGCGTGTGGAACTTGTCGAGCTCGATGCGGCCGTGGCCGTCCGGGGTCCGCATCAACGCGAGGGTGGCGCGAACATCCTTGAGCCCGATCAGGCTGTCGACCGAAGGTCCCTCGACTTGCGTCTCGCCTTCGAGCTCGAGGCCGAGTTCGATGAAGAAAGACTTGGCCGCCTCGAGGTCATCGACAACGATGAGAACGTTGTCCATGCGCTGAATCGTCATGTGCTCACCCTACTGTGTGATGCCTTATCTAGCAACGTCTCTTTGCGACCGACACTCGTGTGGTCAGAGGCGCATGGCGTCGCCATCGAACGCAGACGATGCGTTCTGGCTGGGGCCACAGCCGGCGACGATGAATGTCCGTGGTTCTGCTGGCAGCTTTTCCACGATCTTTCCATCGCGGGTTGCAGAAGAGGCTCAAACGCATGCGGGCGAACGAAAGCCCCGTTTCCGGGGCTTTCCGTGATGGGCCGCGGTGGACTCGAACCACCTACCTCCGCGGTAATTCACCCCCCAACGCTGTACAACCCCGCTCGCTCCCCGCAGAGCTGAGGGACCGTTTCAGCGGGTGTCATGTGGCGAGTCCTGGAATCAGTGTCCAGGTCGGCCTCCACTTGGACGCAGCAGCTCGCGCCGTGACCGAGTCGCCACCGCTAGAAGTGAGCCAGGACTTCTCTCAGCTCGACGGTCTCCAGGCGCATGAATGGGGGTCGCGGCGCGCCGCGTATCCACTCCACCGCCATTTGTGCCGCATCCTCTGTCTGAAAGAGGAACAGGTTCAGCGTTTTTCCGCCCTCGTCTGTCGTAAAGGTTGCTGAGACGATCCCGGGAGCGTTTCTCACCTGAGGCACGACGTTTGCCTCCACATGGTCTCGGCTTCCCCGCACCCGCTGAGCTTCTCCGCTCTCTTGAACCACCACCGCGAACATCAGATCCCCCTCGGCCTCCCGGCCATGACGCTTCCCGTCGTCCCACCGCCCCGCGTAGAATTCGAGAGAACCAGACTGTATTGGAGTTATAAGTATTCCACCGAATGTTCGGCGTGTCAAGCCACCTCGCCGCTACGACTCGACCCGGCGTCGGGCGCAGGCGGCCCAGACTCGCGACGACATCCTCAAAGCGGCGCTGCACCTCTTCCTGGAAGGCGGCTACGCACGCACCACGATCAACGACGTCGCGTCGGCGGCGGGAGTGGCGGTGGAAACCATCTATCGGGGATTCGGCAGCAAGGCGGCCTTGTTCAAAGGGGTGATGGAGGCTGCGATCGCCGGAGGCGCCGCCCGCGCCGCCATCCCGCCCGAGGAGCGTCCTGTGGTCCGAGCAATGATCGCGGAGCAAAATCCGCGCCGCGTGCTCGAGCTGCACGCCGCCACGCAGCCTGGGATCCATGCACGAGCCGGCCCCCTGTATCGGGTGCTGATGGAGGCAGCCGCAGCGGATCCCGACGTCGCGGATGTCTGGAACCAATTGGAGGCCCAGCGACTGACAGGCATGAGGCGGATAGCCGAGAAGCTGAAGAACCTCGGTGGCATCAGGCAGGAGCTATCGCTCGATGAGGCCGGGGACATCCTCTGGACTGTGAATTCGTTGGCCGTCTACAACCTCCTCGTCGTGCAGCGCGGATGGTCGCCTGAGCGATACCGCGACTGGATCGCCTCCACCAACACGCGCGCGCTGCTTCCCGGCAGAAAAAGGCGACCGACGCCGCCGAGCGATCGACAGTCGATCCACGAACGACGACGTGACTGAGCCCCAGTACCGGGCTCCATACCGGGAGGCTACATTCCCGAAACGACTGTGGTGGGCCGTGGTTTCCATAACGCGAACCGCAACGAACTGGTCGTTCGGGGCAACTCGATCACGCTTGGTCGCTAAGAGCCTTTCCGAGAGCGACGCCGCATGGCGTCGACGCGTGACACGAAGGCTTCCGGCGTCTGGA
>WNGB01007486.1_pt1 | contig 15745 bp, 16 predicted proteins | sample 5400681 | NCBI WGS metagenome assembly WNGB01 (sample SAMN13153367, study PRJNA577476) | soil metagenome | isolation source: 115 cm soil or saprolite under grassland replicate 2 | place: USA:California | collected 2016-06-15
TCTTCACCTGGGCGATGACCTGGCGCCGGACGTCGACCAGCTCCCACTCGCTCACGCGGATCGCCGCCCGCGCGCTGTCGAGGCGCCGCCCTCGCTTGCCCGCGAGCTCGATGGGCTGGCCGACGATCACCGAGTGCTGCGGTATGGCGTCGGAATTACGCGAGGCGCCGAGCTGCTCCGCGGAGTAGGAGGCCGTCGGATTCGGCCGGAGGCCGGCCGTGATCTCGCCGGCTCGCGTGGCCTGGTATTCGAACTGCTTCGCACGGAGCATGCGATTCTCGCGCACGGCCAGCGCAACGACGTCGTCGAGGGAGAGGCGCGGCGCGGTGTCCTGCGCTTCGGCGCCGCCGATCGGTAGCGCCAGCGTGAGACAGAACAAAATCCAGATGATCCTGACCATTTATGGAATCCCCCGGTATCGAGTCGGTAACGAGACGGAGGCGGAGTGGTCAGGCGGACGGCGGGACGTCGGCCAGGGCGGCGCGCGGCAGCGCCGCCCGAGGCTCGCGGACCGGCCGGGGCAGGAGCGCGACCGCCGGCACGTCGCGATCGCGACGGTCGGGCTGGCGGATCTCCAGCCGGGCGGCACCCGTCCAGATCCTCACGGGGCCGTGCAGCCACATGCGCTTGATGTCGTCGTGCTGGGGCTCGGCCACGCGCGCCGCCATCTTGGCCGGATGGCTCGGGAAGTCCGAGCCGTCGACGTCGAGCACCTCGAAGAAGATGAACGAGGCGACGACGAGCACGCAGACGACATAAACCGTCAGCCACAGGCTGGACGCGAGAAGAAGGCGGGAGTCCCGCAGCCTCAGCACGGCGCCGATTCTCTCATAGCCGCCGCGTCCAATCATTCGATTACTTATCCGCTGCCCGTTGCGGAGAGGGTTCGAATCGGGGTCGTCCGAGCGGCTATGCGGTGAGCGCCTTCTCGGCCTTGCGGACCCGTTGGCACAGCGTGACCAGCATCCGCTCGGTGAGCGAGGGGACCTCGCCAAGCAGGGTCATGAAGTCGCGGCGCTGGATCACCAGTAACCGCATCGCCGTGTCGGCCCTCACCGTGGCCGAGCGGGGCTCGCCGTCGAGCAGGCTCATCTCGCCGAAGAACTCCCCGGGACTGATCCGGCTTTGCTGCTGCGGCGATACCTCGATCTGCGCGGCTCCGTCGACGATCACGAAGAAGCGGTCGCCCGGGTCGCCCGCCTGGGCCAGGACGTGCCCCGCCGGAACCTCCTGGACCTCCGCGATACGCGCGATGGCGCGGAGCTGGCGGGACGAGCATGCCTCGAAGAGCTGCACGCGCTGCAGATATGTCATTTTCTCGTCCTGCCTCAGTCGGGCAGGAGTGTCGGACGACGCGGGGCCGGCCTCCGGGGGCTGGGGGATCGACCCATCCATCATCCGGCTGACGAGTTCCATGTGCCCAAGCTTACGCCAATCCCGTCGCGTGCCGCTGGCTCTGTTTCAACCCGCGCGAGGAGAGGACAGACGCCTCACGGGCACTGGGATTGCCCCCAGATGGTGTGGCGGGCGCTCGAACCCATCCAAATGGAAACTGACGCGGTCTGCTGGGTCTGCTCCACCGGGTTCGCAAAGGGTGAGCGTGTCACCCGTTTGCCCTCTCTCGGCATCGAGGTGCATGCCCGGTGCGCGGATTCCGTCCTGCGCGGCGACCCGTGGCCCCCCGCCCGCCAGGAATGGGAGAAGGACCAAGAAGAGGACGACAGCGCCGCCTAGTTGGCGCTCCCGCCGCTAGCCCTCCCGCGCCACGTTCGGCCACGACGGCCGGTGGTAGGATCGGGGCACCGAGTAACCCGGCCCCGGGAGGTTTGCCATGAGCGCCAACGGTCACTCTGAGGCTCGGCGGCTTCGTTCGCGTCTGAACCATCCCATCATCGACGCCGACGGCCACTGGATCGAGTACTTGCCCGTCATGCGCGAGGAGTTCCGGCGCATCGGCGGCGACGCCGCGGCGGAGGCGCTCGCGATCGCCAGCGAGCGCGTGCCGAGCTCGCTGAAGATGTCGCTGGCCGAGCGGACGCGGCGCCGGGTCGGCCAGGAGGCGTTCTGGGGCTCGCCGTGCGCGAACGTCCTCGATCGGGCGACGGCCATGCTGCCGCGCCTCATGTACGAGCGCCTCGACGACCTCGGCATGGACTTCTGCGTCGTCTATCCCACGGCCGGGCTCGCCTACCACCGCATGCAGGACACCCGGCTGCGTCGCGCCATCTGCCGGGCCTACAACGTCTTCACCGCCGATCAGTTCCGCGGGCTCGAGGACCGCATCGTCCCCGCCGCCATCATTCCGATGTACACGCCGGAAGAAGCCATCGAGGAGATGGAGTTCGCGGCGCGGCAGCTCGGCTACAAGGTGATGATGGTCGGCGGCCTCATGCGCCGGCCCGTGCCCGCCTTGGCCACGGAGCGTCCGGACGCCGCGGGTCTCGTCGAGTGGTACGACGTCATCGGGATCGACAGCCCGCACGACTACGATCCCGTGTGGGAGAAGTGCCGCGAGCTCCGGATCGCGCCGAGCTTCCACAACGGCGCGCGCTCGATCCTGCTGCGCAACTCGCCGTCGAGCTTCTGCTTCAACCACATCGGCCATTTCGCCTCGGCCGGCCACGCCGTGTGCAAGGCGCTCTTCTTCGGCGGCATCACCCGGCGCTTTCCCGACCTGAACTTCGCGTTCCTCGAGGGGGGCGTGGGCTGGGCGTGCATGCTCTACGCCGATCTCATCGGCCACTGGGACAAGCGCAATCGAACGGCGCTCGAGGCGACGAACCCTCACAACCTCGATCGGGCGGCCCTGCTGACCTACGCCGAGAAGTACGGGCGCGACGCGCTCGTCGAGGCCGTGCGCCGGGGCGAGGGGCTCGAAGGCGATTCGAACTCCGCGCTCACCGGCGGCATCGAGAACCTCGACGACTACTTCCGGTGCAAGATCGAGCGGAAGGAGGACATCCGCGAGCTGTTCGTCCCGCGCTTCTACTTCGGCTGCGAGGCCGACGACCCCGTCAACGCGTGGGCCTTCAACCGTCGCGCGAACCCGATGGGCGCGCGGCTCAACGCGCTGTTCAGCTCCGACATCGGACACTTCGACGTCCCTGACATGGCCGACGTCGTGCCCGAGGCGTACGAGCTGGTCGAGCACGGCCTGATCACGGACGACGACTTCCGCGACTTCATGTTCGCCAACGCCGTGCGCTTCTGGGGCGAGGTGAACCCGGACTTCTTCAAGGGCACGGTCGTCGAGAAGCGGGCGGCCGAGCTGCTCGCGCAGACCCCGGTGAAGGCATGAAGACGATCGTCGCGCTACCGGGCCAGGGCATCGGCATCGAGGTGGTCGACGCCACCTGCGAGATCATGACCGCCGCCGGCATGCCCCTCAAGATCCTCACGCCGCCCCAGGGCGAAGGCTCCAACGCCGTGCCCGAGGAGACCAGACGCGCGTGCCGCGAGGCCGACGCGGTGCTCTTCGGCGCGGCCGGGCCCGCGACCTCCGCCGTCGTCGGCTGGCTCCGCTGGGAGATGGAGGCGTGGGGCGGGCTGCGGCCGGCGAAGTTCTACGGCGGCATGTGCTCGCCGCTCGCCGATCCCGAGGGCATCGACTTCGTCGTCATCCGCGAGAACTCCGAGGGCATGTATCCCGGTCGCGAAGGCGATCTGGCCGATCTCACGCGGATCATGCCGGATCTCCGCGACCGCTTCGGACGCAACCTCGACCGCTACGGCGAGGGTCGCTTCGCCGTCAAGGTCGCGACCCGGGCCGGGGCCGAGCGCATCGGCCGCTTCGCGTGCGAGATCGCCCGCAAGCGCAAGGCCCGCGGTCACGCGGGCAAGGTCTCGTGCGTCACCAAGTCCAACGTCCTGCCCCAGACCGACGGGCTCTTCCAGCGGACCGTCCAGGAAGTGGTCGGCCGCTATCCGGACCTCACCTTCGAGCATTTCCACGTCGACGACGCCGCGCGCCGTCTCATCCGGTTCCCGAAGGCGATGGACGTCGTGGTCGCCATGAACCAGTACGCCGACATCCTGTCGGACATCGCCGGCGAGGTCGCGGGCGGGCTCGGCGTGGCGCCGTCCGGGAACTTCGGCGACAACGGCTGGGCGTACTTCGAGTCGGTCCACGGTTCCGCCCCCGACATCGCGGGCAAGGGCATCGCCAACCCGACCGCGACGATCCTGTCCGCGGCGCTCCTGCTCGACCACGTGGGGCTCGCCGCCGAGGCCACGCGCCTGGAGGCGGCGCTCGCGCGCGTGTACCGCGACGGCAAGGCGCTCACGCCCGATCAGGGCGGACCGGCGACGACGAAGCAGATGGCGGCGGCGGTCCTCGCCGCGTACCGGAACCTCTGATGGCAGTGCGAGGTGAGCCGCGCTCGGGCGGCGAGCCGAGCCCTTCAATGATCGAGATCATTCCCGACGAGATCGCCGTTCCCCACGCCCTCGTCCGTGTCCTCGAGGAGGCGGGCACCCGCTTCGTCTTCGGCATGCCGGGCGGGGACACCGGCCGCATCTTCGACGCGCTCCACGACTCCAAGGCGATCCAGACGGTCCTCGTGCGTCACGAGCAGGTGGGCTCGATCATGGCCGAGATGTATGGGCGGCTCACCGGCAAGCCCGGCGTCGTGATGGGCCAGGGCATCTTCCTCGCCTGCAACGCGCTCTTCGGGACGCTCGAAGCCGTGAAGGGCGCCTCGCCCATGCTGCTGCTCGGCGACTTCACCGACATGGCGCCCTTCCTTCATCACGCCCCCTATCAGGCCGGCACCGGCGAGCACGGCAACCACGACCTCCGCAATCTCCTCGCGAGCGCGACCAAGTACACCGCCGCCGTCTATGAGCCGAAGCAAGCCGTCCAGACCCTGCAGCTCGCCATCAAGCACGCGACGACGGGCACGCCGGGACCGGTCGCCCTCGTCTTCGGCAGCCGCTCGCTGGCCGGCACCGTCAAGACGCGGCGACCACCTCGGCTCCATGCGACCGCGCGTCATCTCGCCGAGGGGCGCTCCCGTCCCGCGGCCGCCGACGTCACGCGCGTCGCCGACGCGCTGCTGGCGTCGTCGAGCCCCGTGATCATCGCGGGCAACGGCGTGCACGCCTCGCGCGCCTGGACCGAGCTGCAGGCACTCGCCGAGCTGCTCGCGGTCCCGGTGGCGACGACCGCGACGGGCAAGAGCGCGATGGCCGAGACCCATCCCCTCGCCCTCGGCGTCTTCGGCAACTGGGGCCAGGCCGTGGCGAACGAGGTCGTGTCCAACGCCGACACGGTGCTGGTCGTCGGCTCGCGCCTGGCGCCCACCGACACCTGCTTCGAGAATCCCGAGCTGCTCGACGCCGATCGTCAGAAGCTCGTCCAGATCGACGTGGAGCCGCTCAACGTGGGCCGCCACTTTCCCGTCGCCGCCGCGATCGTCGCCGACGCTCGCGAGGCGCTCGCCGCGCTCGCCGTCGAGCTCGCGCCACGGCTCACGCCGGCCACGCGCGAGGCGGCGCGCCGGCGACGGGAGCATCTGGCCGAGCTCAAGACCCTGCATCGCTACTTCGCCGAGCCCGAGCAGCGCTCCGACGACGTTCCCCTGCGCCCCGAGCGCGTGATCACCGAGCTCGGGCGCCGGCTCGACGAGCGTGCCATCGTCACCATGGACGCGGGCGCCAACCGGCTCTACATGACCCACTACTTCCAGAGCCGCGGCGCCGGCACCGTCTATCAGCCGTCGTCCATCGGCGGCATGGGCTACGCGCTTCCGGCCGCGATGGGCGCGAAGCTCACCGAGCCCGAGCGCGACTGCGTCGCGGTGTGCGGGGACGGCGGCTTCGCCATGACGATGAACGCGCTCCTCACCGCGGCGCAGTACCGGATCCCCGTCGTCACCGTGGTCCTGAACAACAGCGTGCTGGGCTGGGTGAAGGACGGTCAGCGGCGCCGCGGCAACCGCTTCATCGCCTCCGAGCTGGGCCGCACCGACTACGCGAAGATCGCCCAGGCCATGGGCTGCATCGGCGTGCGCGTCGAGTCGCTCAAGGACCTCGTCGGCGAGCTGGACCGCGTGCGGGGTGCGAAGGACCCCGTGGTGCTGGATGTGGTGACCACCGAGGACGCGCCGTTCTGGCAGGTCCAGTCGCCGCTCGCCAAGGAGGGTCCCGGCGGCGAGTGAACGGCAGAACGCCCGAGCTCGGGCATCGGTCCCGCTCGCCATTGCGTGTACCCGACTCCAAACCCGCGTCATCCCTGCGTTCGGGTTTGGCATCACGTATGCGCTCTCCAAGCCCCGTTCGCGGGGTGTCTGGTGAGAAGTCAGGGACCTGACGGCGTCCCCGAGACGCCGCGAGGGCAGCAATGAACATGGACGTCTGGTACGACCTTCTGGTTCGGGAGCTGACAGACCTCGATCGCGCGAAGGAGCTACGACACGACGCCGAGGAGCGGTTCGTGCTCGACGACACCGAGGACGGGCCGGAGGTGCCGCCCAGCAGCCTCTGGCCCCGGTAAGGAACGTTTACGGCCGGCGCGCCACGACGACACTGATCGGATAGAGGCAGTAATAGTCGGGACCGGCGAGGATGGAATCCGGCGAATCCGCGTCGCAGAGCGCCGAGCGCTGCCGCCATTCGACGGGGCTCAGCAGATCGCGGAGACGCGGGCCCCAGTTGCGCTCGAACACGACGCGCTGGATGTAGTCGCGCGCGGCCGCCGACAGCGGCGCGCGACGCTCCAGCAGGTAGGTGCGGAAGCTGTCCACGGCCAGGCCGGCCGCGCGCAGCGAGGCGAGCGTGAGCTGGCGGCGCTCCTCGAAGGCGAGCTCGCCGCCCTCGTGGCGGCTGCACTCCATCTCGGCCTGGCGCAGGCGGCGCTCGAGCGCGGGATGTCCGGGCAGGAAGAGGCCGTGCAGGAGCTGGGACTCCTTGATGACGATCTGCCCGCCGGGACGGACCACGCGCGCGAACTCGGCCAGCGCGCGGCCGGTCTCCTGGACGTGATGCAGAACGTCGCCGCACCACACCCAGTCGAGCGCCGCGTCCGCGACGTCGAGCTTCGTGGCGTCGCCTTCTCGGAACTCGAGCCTCGGCGCAGCCAGCAGGTGCCCGACGAGGGCGCGTGCTTCCTCGACACGCTCGGTCGAGGGCTCGACGCCCACGACGCGGCCGCCGGGCCCGATGGCCGCGGCGAGCCAGAGCGTGTAGAGGCCGACGCCGCAGCCGACGTCGAGGCCGCGCGAGCCCGCGGGCAGGCCGAGGTCCGCGATCAGCGTGTGCGCCTCGGGCTCCTGGAACCGGTTCATCCGTTCCAGCGTCCTGGTGAAGGGCTCGCTTTCGGGCTGGGTCATCGCCGCTCCTCCATCGGTCGTGCCTCGTCGGCGTTCGTTCGCGCCGCCGCCTCGGCCAGCAGCGCGTACTTGGTCAATGTCCGCGCGGCGAGCGCCGCCGGCCAGCGGCGATCGTCGATCGTCTTCAAGAACGCGTCCCGCACCCGCGTGAAGTGGCTCTCGTGGCCGGCGTCGAGCCCGCGGGGGATCGTCACCTCGTACCGCTCCGTACCGACCCGCGCCACGCGCACGCCCGGAGCCTCGCCCGCCATCGCGGCGATGGCGTCGACGATGCGGGCGCCCGCGCCCTCGATCTCACCGCGTGGCGCGATCGAAAGGCGGCGGCCGTTCGCGGTGTGCGGTCCCTGCTCCAGCACGATGTCCGCGCGCGTGCCGCGCGCGACGGCGGAGTGCGTGTCGCCACCGCCGGCCGGAGGCGTCAGGTCCCACCGCGTCGTCGCCCGCGTGGTGACGTCGCCGATCCGGTAGACGAGCTCGGAGTTGCAGAGGTCGCTCAACGCCTCCCCGTCGATGAATGGCCTCAGCTCGCTCGGGAAGGCGGCCTCGCCCGTGATCCGCTCGAACGCGGCGGGCGGCACGCGCGTCGGCCAGGCGCGAGCCGACAGGAGTCGAGGGACGGCGTCCCCGCCGCCGTCCACGAGCCACTGGCTCCGATCCACGAGGTGCGTCGGGATGTCGACGGCGCCGCTTCCCTGCACACGGACGTCGAAGAACCACCACGGACGTCGCAGCGGCGTGCCATCGACCAGCTTCTCCAGGTAGTGCACGCCGTCGAGCTCGAGCGCGGGCTCGGTGGCCCGGAACGTCCCGAACACCGATGATGCGTCGACCAGACGCTTGAACAGTCCCGCCGCCAGGTCGTGACGGCCCGTCAGGATCTCCATGACGAGGGGCCATCCCGCCAGGCTCGCCCGCACGTCGTCGAGGTCGTCGGCCCGCACGAGCCACGGCTTGTCGGCCAGCACGTGAAAGCCGGACTCGTGCAAGCGGCGGAAGGTGCGCGCCTTGCCGCCGTTCTTTCCGGCGAGCACGACCACGTCGCCCCGCCTCTCGTCGATCAGGCGCGCGAGCGGATCGGCATCGGTGATCACGACGGGACGCCACCGTGTCGGCTCCTCGGGGCGCGTGTTGAAGCGCTCGACGAGCGCCAGGAAATCGCGCAGCTCCGGCCCTCCGGTCGCGTACACGAAGATCTCGTCCGACACGCGGGGGTGCGGGGTGCGCAGGGTGAGCGCTCCGTGGAAGTGCCCCGGCTCGAGAAAGAGGAGCGTGTGCACGAGGCTACGGAGTGGGCCCGAGCCCGAGGGCCTGGCGGGCGAACTGCTCGGCGGGCAGATCCCAGCTGAGGGCCTGGTGATGAGCCGCGGCATGGGCGTCGCGATGGAAGCGCTGGAGCGGATCTCCGTCCATCACGGAGCGGGCGCCGCCCGCCTCGAACAGGCGGTTGACCGCGCGAACACAGAGCCTGGCCACGAAGGCCTTGTCGCGGCGATACCGGAGTCGATCCAGCTCCGTGAATGCGGCGCCGCGCGCCGCCCGGTCGAGCATCTCGTGTGTGTCGTGACGATGCAGGGCGCGGGCGGTGTCCACCTCCGCCGAGGCCTCGGCCAGCCGCAGCTCGAGCGCCACGGACTCCACCGCCCGGGCCCGGAGGTGTCCCGTGAACTCGTCGACGGCGCCCTGGGCGATGCCGATCAGCGGGGCGGCCAGGTCCCAGCCCACGAGGCAGCGGAGCGGCACCCGATAGCTGAGCCGTCCGTGCAGCTCCCAGCCGGTCGGGTCGAGATCGCCGGCACGGTTCGGGTCCAGCACGCGATGGGTCGGAACGAAGGCGTCACTGACGACGATGTCCTTGCTGCCGCTCCCCCGCATCCCGGAGGCGAACCACGTGTCGAGGATCTCGCAGTCCTGACGGGGAACCAGGAGCCAGAGCCGGCCGTCCGGCCCCGGCCCGGGGATCGCGACCATCAGCCAGCTCGCGAAGTCACAGCCGCTCGAAAACCCCCAGCGGCCGGTCACGCGGAGACCGCCGCGAACGGCTTCGGCCTTGCCTCCCGCCGGATTGAGACAGGTCGAGTAGAGCGTGTCCGCCCCACCCGCGAAGAGCTCGTCCTGCGCCTCCTTGGAGAAGTGGCCCGCCCACCAGTTGTGGATCGTCCACAGCGAATAGCACCAGCCCGTCGAGCCGCAGCCGCGCCCGAGCTCCCAGCCCACGTCATAGGCCGCGTCGATCTCGATACCGTGGCCGCCGTAGCGGTCGGGATTGCCGATGCGGATGAGCCCCGACGCGCGAAGCTCCTCGACCGTCTCGGAAGGCACCTGTCGCAGCTGCTCGGCCCGTGCCGCGCGCTCCCGGAGGACGGGCACGAGCGCCGAGGCGCGGCGCAGCAGCTCCTCCCTGGTCGGGGTCAGACTTTGATTTCTGAACATCTTGCCTGATACGTGAGATGTCGGCGGCCGCGCATTCCAAGATGTTCAGAAATCAAAGTCTGACCCCCCCGCGATCCTCGCCCGGCGCCGGCGGCTCGTCAACCGGAGGGCTCTGGGGTAGTCTTGGCCGTCGATCGCTCGGAGATCGTGGAGGGGGCGCCGCCATGGCCATGTACTGGAAGGAGATCACCGTCAACTGGGGAGAGTCCGACCCGTTCGGGCTCGTCTACTATCCGCGCATCGTCGCGTGGTTCAACGACACCGAGCACGAGCTGTTCCGGGTCCTCGGCTATCCGATCGAGCAGATGATCAGGAACGATCGGACGACGTTCGTGATGGGTGAGATCCACTTCCGCTTCATCGGACCGGCGGCGTACGGTGATCGCATCGTGACGACGATCACGCTCGTGGAGGTCGGCGAGCACACGCTCCACTGGAACTGCAAGGCGAAGAACGCGGTCACCGGCGCCCCCGTCAGCGAGGGCCGGGCCACCCGGGTCTACGCGCGCATCAACGAGGACGGCACGCTGAAGGCGCAGCCGATCCCGCTCGACATGTTGAGCGCCCTCCGCGAGCTCGGCGATCTCAAGCACCTGGATCCCAACAGCGGGCCGATGACGCTCGCCGTGGAGCAGCCATGAGCCTCGAGGGTCGCGTGGCCATCGTCACCGGCGCGGGCAACGGGATCGGCAAGGCGACCGCGATCGCGCTGGCGCGGGCCGGCGCCCACGTCGCGACCGTGGACATCGACCCCGCCGCGGCCAAGGCGACGGCGGACGCCGTGACCGCGGTCGGACGCCGGAGCCTGGCCCTCGACGCGGACGTCGGTGACGTCGCCGGCATCGACCGGATGGTCGGTCGCGTCACCGGGGCCCTCGGCGCCCCCGACGTCCTCGTGAACAACGCGGGCGTCACCCGCCGCGCGTACCTCATGGACCTCACCGAGGCCGACTGGGACCGCATCATGCGCGTCAACGGCAAGGGCGTCTTCTTCTGCCTGCAGCGAGTCGCGCGGGAGATGATCCCGCGGCGGAGCGGTGTGATCGTGAACATCGCGTCCATCGCGGGCAAGGGGTACGCGGGGACGTCGAACGCCATCTACGCGGCCAGCAAGGGCGCCGTGATCTCCCTCACCCGGATCGCGGCGCTCCAGCTCGCGCGTCACAACATCAACGTCAACGCCATCTGCCCGGGCACGACGGTGACCGCGCTCTCGGAGGACAACCTCCGGACGCGGGCGCGCGACGAGGGCATCGACGTCAAGGACATGGAGCGCCGGCGGAACAGCGCGATCCCCCTCGGTCGTCCCAACGAGCCGGAGGATGTCGCGCAGCTCGCCGTCTTCCTGGCTTCGCCGGGAGCGCGCAATATCACGGGCCAGTCGTTCAACGTCGACGGCGGCGTGATTTTCGATTAGCAGGTCTGTAGGTCGGGGGTTTGTCCCCCGCCGCGACTGATTAGTTAGATGGGGGGTGCGGGACGCACCCCCCAAGCCCCCCTGCTCGCGTCTCGATCGAGCTGCGCTCGATCGTGCTTGCAGACAAGCGTTTAAAACCTCGCTTACACGGCCAGGTAGCCGCCGTCCACCACGAGCTCGGTGCCGGTGATGTAGGACGCCTCGTCGGAGGCGAGAAAGAGCACCGCGTGAGCGACTTCCTCGACCCGGCCCTCGCGCTTCATCGGGACGGCGCGAAGCGACTTCTCGCGCCAGGCGGGATCCGCCGACGCTTTCGAGGTGCGCATCGGCGGCATGATGCCGGGGTGGACCGAGTTCACGCGGATGCCGTCCTTGGCGTACTGCACGGCGACGGACTTCGTCATGAGGCGGACGGCGCCCTTCGACGCGTTGTACGCCATGTGGAGCTTGTCCTGACCCACGAACCCGGAGATCGACGAGATGTTCACGATGGCGCCGCCGCCCGCCGCCTGCATGGCGGGAATGGCGTGCTTCATCCCCAGGAAGACCCCCTTGGCGTTGACGTTCATGAGCGTGTCCCAGGCCGCCGTGCTCAGGGTGTCGGGATCGAAGGTGCCGCTGATCCCGGCGTTGTTGACGAGGATGTCGAGCTTGCCGAAGCTCGTCACGACGGTCGCGACCGCCTCGCGCCAGGCGTCTTCGTTCGTCACGTCGAGCTTCACATACCGAGCCTGCCCGCCCGATTTCGCGATGGCGTCTACGACGTCGCGCCCCTGCGCCTCGAGCAGATCGCCGACGACGACCTTGGCCCCTTCCTTCGCGAAGATCATCGCCTCGCTCTGTCCCATGCCGCTGGCCGCGCCCGTGATGAGCGCCACTTTCCCCTGTAGCCTCATATACCCCTCCCTATTCCTCGACGATCGTGAGCGCTTGCTTCGGACATCGGCGGACGGCCCGCTCGACCTGCGCCCGGAGCGCTGCCGGAGGTCGCTCCTGCATCAGGCGGAGCCGGTCATCGTCATCCAGCGCGAAGACCTCAGGCACGAGCCGCACGCACACGCCGTTGCTTTCGCAGAGGTCACGGTCCACTTGCACGCGCATGGCTGTTCCTTGTCGCCTTGACCGCAGTGTAGCGAATGGAGTACTCCAGGGGGGAGCCCGAAAAGGAGCGCCGTCATGAGCCCCGTTCCGACGCCGACGACCACGCTGACGCTCGACGAGATCAACCCGGCCGGCTTCGATTTCTGGCTGCGCGACGACGTGCACGGGGCGCTCGCCAAGCTCCGTCGCGAGCGTCCGGTGGCCTGGCACCAGCATCCGGACTCCGGTCGCGGCTTCTGGTCCCTCACCCGCTACGACGACGTCGCCGCCGCCACGCGCGACTGGGAGACGTTCAGCTCGGCCTTCGGCATCCAGGTGATGACGGACCCCGAGGACATGCAGCGCCTGGGCGCCATTCGCTCGATGATCTCCACCGACCCGCCGAAGCACACCAAGCTGCGCTCGGTGGTCAACCGGGGATTCACCCCGAAGATGGTCGCCCGAGCCGAGGAGTCGGTTCGCCGCCGCGCCCGCGAGATCGTCGATTCCATCGCCCCCAAGGGGGAGATCGAGTTCGTCGCCGACGTCGCCGCCGTCCTGCCCGTGGCGATCATCTGCGACATGATGGGCGTGCCGGACGCCGATCAGCCACGCCTGCTCGATCTGACCAACCGCCTGCTCGGCGGCGGGGACGCCGAGTACGGAGGCACCAAGGAGTCGCTCCAGCGTGCGGGCGAAGAGCTGCGCGACTACGGGCTCTGGCTCGGACGCGCGCGGCTCGAGCATCCCGAGAACGACCTGACGACCACGCTCGTCCACGCCGAGGTCGACGGCGAGGCCATGCCGCCCCAGGACCTGGGGCCCTTCTTCCTCCTGCTGATCGCGGCCGGCAACGAGACGACGCGCAACGCCATCAGCCACGGGCTGTGGGCCCTGACGGAGTTTCCGGAGGAGAAGCGCCGCTGGCTGGCCGACTTCGACGGCTGCGCCGCCAGCGCCGCGGAAGAGATCGTCCGCTGGGCGAGCCCGCTCCTGCACATGCGCCGGACCGTCACCCGGGACGTCACGTTCGGCGGCGTCGAGATGCGCAAGGGCGACAAGGTCGCGATGTGGTACGTCTCGGCCAACCGCGACGAGGCGTACTTCCCCGACCCCTATCGCTTCGACATCACCCGCGCGCCCAACGAGCAGGGGGCGTTCGGCACCGGCGGCCCGCACTTCTGCCTCGGCGCTCATCTCGCCCGCCGCGAAGTCATCGTGATGTTCGGCGAGCTGCTGCGCCGACTTCCCGACATCAGGGCGACCGCGGCACCCGAAAAGCTGCGCTCGAACTTCATCCACGGCGTCAAGCGGCTGCCCGCCGCGTTCACCCCGCGACGCCTGCCCTGATCGGGGCCGCGAGGCAGCTCACCCCAGCGTCAGGACGGCCTTGCCCGGGAAGCGTCGCGCCATCAGATCCTGCGCGACCCGGCCGATCTCCATCCACGGTCGCTCGACGCTGACGTGCGGGGCGAGCTGTCCGGCGGCCACCAGCGCGCCGAGCCGCCGCAGCCCCACGGACGCGGGCTCGATCATGAGCTCGGTGAAGAGGTACAGGCCATACAGCGTGGTGCGGCCGGCGACGAAGAAGTCCCTCGCGTTGAACGTGACCTCGGCCGACGACGAGACGCCGAGCGTGACGCAGACGCCGTTGCGCTGGAGCGCCGCGAGTGCCGTGCCCAGCGTACGCCCGCCGACCGAGTCGACGACGAGATCGTACTTGGGCGAGGGCGCGATGTCGTCCCCGATGACCACCTCGTGGGCGCCGAGCTGACGCAGCGCCGCTTCCTGATCGGCACGTCGAGCGCTGGCCGTCACGTGCGCCCCGGCCAGCCGCGCGAGCTGCACGGCGAAGTCGCCCACCCCGCCCGTGGCGCCCGTCACGAGCACTCGGCGTCCGAGCAGGAGACCACCCTTGGCGAGCGCGTGCAGGGCGGTCAGCCCCGCCACCGGGAAGGTCGCGGCCTGAGCGAACGTCACCTTCTCCGGCAGCTCGGCGAGCGCGTTGGTCGGCACCGCGACACGCTCGGCCCAGGCGCCCTCCGTCAGGATCCCCACGACCCGCGCGCCGACGGAGGGCCCGCTGCCGTCCGCAGCAGCGCGCTCCACGACACCGGCGAGGTCCCAGCCCGGTCGCCATCCCGCCGGCGCCAGGCCCGAGCGCCGGACCTCCCCGCGATTGAGCGAGATCGCCCGCACGCGCACGACGGCGTCGCCGTGCTCGGGGGCGGGATCGGACACCGGGCGGATGACGAGCCGGCCCGGCGCGTCAGGATCGACGACGACAGCGCGATTGTTGCTCACGGTCGACCTCCCCGATGCGTTTGGACACGCATCCAGCCTGCGGACAGGACGATAATGGTCGCGCCGGCGAGGATCAAGGATTTCCAGGGAGGGCCCACGCCATGAAGCGCAGCACCGAGCGCATCCTCACCACGCACACGGGCAGCCTGCCGCGGCCGGCGGACCTCACGACCATGCTCGAAGCGCTCGATGCCGGCACCCTGTCCGATCCCGCCGCGCTCGAGGCGCGCGTGCGTCGGGCGGTCGCCGACGTCGTGCGGCAACAGATCGCCGCCGGCGTGGACGTCGTCGACGACGGCGAGCAGGGCAAGGTCGGCTACTCCACCTACGTGCGGCACCGTCTCACCGGCTTCGGCGGACGGAGCGCGGTGCCCGCGCGTTCCGACTGGGCGGACTTTCCCGAGGCGGCCGCGCGCGGCGAGCGGCGCTCGACGGTCGCGCGTCCGTCGTGCGACGGCCCCATCGAGTGGAAGGACCGCACGGCGGTGCAGCGGGACGTGGCGACCTTCCGCGCGGCGCTCGAGGGCGCTCACCCGACCGAAGCCTTCATGACGGCCGCCTCGCCGGGCGTCATCGCCCACTTCCTGCGCAACGACCACTACCCGAGCCGCGAGGCCTATCTCGCCCGGCTGGTCGACGTCATGAAGGAGGAGTACGACGCCATCCACCGGGCCGGCTTCCTGCTGCAGGTCGACTGTCCGGACCTCGCCATGGGCCGGCATCTGGCCTTTCCCGACCTGAGCGATGCGGAGTTCCTGAAGATCGCCGAGGCCAACGTCGAGGCGCTCAATCACGCGCTGCGCGACATCCCGTCCGATCGCCTGCGCTTGCATCTCTGCTGGGGCAACTACGAGGGGCCGCATCATCGCGACATCCCGCTCCGGGAGATTCTCAGCGTCGCCCTGAAGGCGCGACCTCAGGCCCTGTCCTTCGAGGGGGCCAATCCTCGCCACGAGCACGAATGGGTCGTGTTCCGCGAGATCCGCCTGCCCGACGACCGGGTCATCATCCCCGGCGTGCTCGACTCCACGACGAACTTCATCGAGCACCCCGAGCTGGTCGCGCAGCGGCTGGTGCGCTACGCCGAGACGGTGGGGCGTGAGCGCGTGATCGCCGGCACGGACTGCGGCTTCGCGACGTTCGCCCGGTCGGTCAACCAGGTCGAGCCCGAGATCGCGTGGGCCAA
>WNGB01014947.1_pt1 | contig 15744 bp, 15 predicted proteins | sample 5400681 | NCBI WGS metagenome assembly WNGB01 (sample SAMN13153367, study PRJNA577476) | soil metagenome | isolation source: 115 cm soil or saprolite under grassland replicate 2 | place: USA:California | collected 2016-06-15
ATGCGGGCCATGAAACCTCCTTGGGGGTTGACGGGGTAGCGCGTTCGCTGCCGTGGGACGGAAGACGTCGGACATGTGCCGGAAGGGTGCCCCATCAGCGCTCCGCGCGCAACACGCTGACACCCTCGACCTGGCGGCGCTGCTCCGAGCGGGTGCGAAAGCCACCAGTCATCGGCCGCGGGGCGGCTGAGTCCCAGCTGAGACAGCGATGTCGCTACTCGTTGGTACAAATGCCCGGAATCGCTGACGGCTGCGCTGGCATTGCGCATGCACGCTCATAGCCCACGTCAAAGGAGGCGCGAAGGCGTATGAAACGACTGGCACTCACGCAACACAGCCTGCAGTGTCCCTTGTATGACTGCGCAGCCAGCCTGAGCGTGCGCACCGATTCCAACGGCTATCCTTCTCGTCGGCACCTGGATGTGACGGCCTGCTCGCTGCTGCCGTCGACGTCGTTCCCGCCGTCCGCGAGGAGGGCTTATTTCCCGGACATGGAGCCACCCATGCCGTATACCTACGAGGTCAATCGGGCTCCGCTCCACTCGACAGAGATCGCGTGCTCCAAACGCTGTCTGCCCGTGATGAATGCCGCTGAATGTGGCGCCGCCGAGCCTGTACGCTGTACGTCAGGAGTCAGTGACGCCTTGGAATTGGCCCGACAGACCCAGAGCCCGGCCATCATGCGGCTGTTGTGGTTCTACGGCGTCTGAGGGCGCCCTGGAAGCCGGGACGGAGATTCGCGGCCACGCCCTCGCGTATACTCGGGCCTCCTGGAGGGTGTAGACGATCATGCGCGAGAACACGCTCAAGCAACGGCTCTACGCCGGGAAGGCGGCCTTCGGCGTCATGTGCACCTTTCCCTCGCCCCCCGTGGTGGAGATGCTGGGCCACCTCGGGTTCGACTGGATCCTGCTCGACAACGAGCACGGCTCCATCACCGTCAACACCGCAGAGGCCTGCATCGTCGCCGCCGAGCTGAGCGGCATGGCGCCGATCGTGCGCCCGGTCGGGAACAAGGCCGAGATCATCGCCCCTTTCCTGGATCGGGGCGCCTGGGGCGTGCAGGTTCCCCACGTCAACACGGCGGACGAAGCCCGGGCCGCCGTCGACGCGGTGAAGTACGGCCCGGAGGGCCACCGGGGCATCTTCAGCGGCGGCCGGCCGGCGGGCTATGGCTTCAAGGGCGCCACCGCGGACTATGCCAGGGAAGCCAACCGCCAGACCCTGGTGTGCTTGATGCTCGAAGAAGTGGAGGCCATCGAGAACTTGCCGGATCTGGTCACCGTGCCGGGGGTGGATGTGTATTTCATCGGGTCCGGGGACCTGTCGCAATCCATGGGCCTCACCGGCCAGCAGACCCACCCGGACGTGCAGCAGGTGATGGAGCGCGGCGTCAAGACGATCACCGGCGCCGGACGCATTGCCGGGTGCAGCTGCCCCGACAATCTCATCCCCAAGTTCCTGGGCCTCGGCGTGCAGTACTTCCACGGCAGCGTGGGCCGACTGCTCCAGCAGAGCAGCGAGGCATACTTGAACAAGATGCGCCAGGCCGCGGTCGACGCCGGGAAGTGACGAACGTCGCGCGCTGACTAGTGTCCCGCCCCGGAAGTCATGTTAAGACTTCGCCGCAGGCGGAGGCGACGGGCGGGTGTGGTAGGGGGCGATGGGACCACGCGGCACGCGCTCGCTGCTCGGTTGCGGCTGGGCTCCATCCGGGCGCATCGCGTCCGCATGGGGCGAGGCGGGAACGGATCCCGTCGCCCCCTACCGCACCCGCCCGTCGCCTCCGGTGGCGCGTGATCGTTAACAGAACTTCGCGGACGGGACACTAGCGAGACATTCAAGCCCGGGCGCGGAAGCGGAACTCCCGCAGGTCGTCGGCGATGATCAGCCGGGCTTCGGTGCACTCCTGAATCTCCGCAGGAGTCCAGCCCGGGGCGTGTTCCCGCAGTTTGAACCCCTCGGGCGTCACCTCGAACAGGCCCAGGTCGGTCACCACCAGCTTGACGACGCCCGGCGCTGTGATGGGCAGGGTGCAGCGCTTGAGCAACCGGGGGCTGCCTTCCTTGGTGGTGTGCTCCAGAGTGATGAACACCCGCTTGGCGCAGGCCGCTAGATCCATAGCTCCGCCGATCCCGCCGCCCTTGCGGGTGGGGATGCGCCAGTTGGCGAAGTCGCCGTTCTCCGCCACTTCGTACGCTCCCATCACCGTCACATCCACCATCCCCTTGCGGATCAACGCGAAGGAATCGGCGTGATGGACGATCGCCAGGCCGGGCAGGGCCGTGACCTGCTGCCCTCCGGCGTTGACGAGATGCCGATCCGCCTTCTCTGGAGAGGCCAACGAACCGTAGCCGATCGCGCCGTTTTCCGAGTGAAAGACGAGGCTCGTGTGAGGATCCACGTAGTTGGAGCACAGGGTCGGCATTCCCACGCCGAGATTCACGATCCATCCGTCCTGGAACTCCATGGCCAACCGGTCGCACATGGGCTGCCGTTCCAGTCTCGGCTTCTCCGGCATCTTCAATCCTCTCGTTCTTCTCAGTCCCAGATACCGTCAGGCGGTATGCGCACCAGGCGGTCCACGTAGACGCCCGGTACATGAACGTGGTCCGGGTCCAGTTCCCCCACTGGCACGATGTCGTTTTCCACTTCGACGATGGTGATGCGGGCAGCCATCGCCATGACCGGGTTGAAATTGCGCTGGGTCAGCCGGAATACTAGATTGCCGAACGTGTCCGCCTTCCACGCCCGGATGAACGCGTAGTCGGCGTGCAGCGGATACTCCAGCACGTACCGCCGGCCGTTGATTTCCCGCTGCTCTTTGCCCACCGCGAGCTCAGTGCCCACGGTGGTCGGGGTGTAAAAGGCGCCGATCCCGGCGGCGGCGGCGCGAATCCGCTCGGCCAGCGTCCCTTGGGGGATCACTTCCGCGTCGATCTCGTTGTTGTTGTACATCCGCACGAACGGCGTCACCTGGGAGGGATGGGTGGCGGCCGTGAAGGCGCAGTACATCTTTTTCACCTGCCCCGCCGCGATCAAGGTGCCCACGTCCACTTTCGCGTCCAGCGTGCCGCCGTTGTTGGAGATGCCGGTGAGGTTCTTGGCCCCCTGACGGTGCACGGCGGCGAGGATATTGCGCGGCACGCCGACACCGCCGAAGCCGGCGGACATGAAGACTGAGCCGTCGGGAATGTCGGCCACCGCCTCGTCGAATGTCTGATAGGTTTTGTTCTTCATCGAATCAGCCTCGTGTACCCTCCCCGCATCGGTCTCTGCGGGAATAGTAACGCAAAGACGCACGCACGGGAGGTCGAGATGAGCTTATTCGACGCGTACGCGAACAAGTACAAGACGGCCCGGATGGACCGCAGAAACGGCGTACTGCAGGTGACCCTTCACACCGAGGGCCAATCGCTGCGTTGGGGGTTTCTGCCGCACAGCGAGCTACCGGAAGCCTTTCACGACATTGGCACGGACCGCGAAAACCGCGTGGTCATCCTGACCGGGACGGGCGACGAGTTTTCCGGCCCGCGTGCGACCCAGGGAACCTCCTCGTTCCCGACACGCCCGTCGATCGAGCGGATCGATCGCATCCATTGGGAGGGGCGTCATCTCTTGATGAACCTGTTAAACATCGAGATTCCGGTGATCAGCGCGATCAACGGTCCGGCGTGGCGCCACTCTGAGATCCCCCTGCTGTGCGACATCGTCCTGGCGGCCGAGACTGCGCAATTCCAGGATTCCGCGCATTTCACGTCGGAGGTCGTGCCTGGCGACGGCATGCACATCGTCTATCCGCTGCTCTTGGGCATGAATCGCGGGCGCTATTTCTTGATGACCGGCCAGACGCTCGACGCCGCCGACGCACTGCGACTCGGACTCGTGGCTGAAGTGCTGCCGCCCGACAAGCTCATGGCGCGCGCGTGGGAGCTCGCCGAGGACTTGGCCCGCAAGCCGGCCCTGCTGCTCCGCTATACGCGGCTGCTCTTCACCGAATATCTGCGTCGGCAAATGCACGACCTCCTCGGCTACGGGCTCGCCATGGAAAGCCTCGCGCTCTTTGAAAAACCGGAAGCACCCGGGACTCCCGAAAAGAGGTGAGTGTGCAGCGGTAGCGCGCGCGGCGAGTGGGGGACCCGCCGCGCGCGGCTCCGATGACACCGTTACGCCATGGAGGGACCGCGTACGGGCGCCGCTGCGACCGGCCGGTCCTCCAGCACGCCGCTCTGGTCGGCCTGGGCGAGTACGGCCTCGATGGTCTTCACGAGCTGCCGCGCCGCATCCACGCTTAGCTCCACGGCCACGCGGGCGCCCGGGCCGAGGGCCTCGTTGACGAAATCGATGTTGAGCGCGTGCTCGAGCGGCAGATCGTACGGGTGGTCGTAGGAGACGTTGGCCTCGCGAACATCGAACCACTCCAGACCACTCTTTCCGCGGCCCTCGATCTTCACCTGGTGAGCGATCATCGTGCACATGGCTGGGCTCCTCGTGTCCGGCTAGCGCAGGGTTTTCTCACAGAACGCAAGGACCTTCTTCCAGCCGTCGACGGCTTGCTCCTGACGGTAAGCCGGGCGGTCGTAGTAGAAGAAGCCGTGGCCGGCGCCGTCGTAGCGATGGAACTCGTACTGCTTCCCGTGTTTCTTGAGCTCCGCCTCGTGCGCATTGACCTGTTCGGGCGTGGGTGACTTGTCCTCGTTGCCGAAGATCCCGATGATCGGGCACGAGAGTTCCTTGGTGTAGTCGATGGGCGCCACCGGCTGGTTCGGGGTGAGTTCTTCCTTCGACTGAACCACGCGTCCGCCCCAGCACTCGATCACGGCGTCGAGGCCCTTCAGCCGGCAGCCGGCGAGAAACGCCTGCCGGCCTCCCGAACACGTGCCGAAGATGCCGACCTTTCGGCTCACATAGGGTAGCGAGCGAAGCCAGGCGTTCGCGCCATCGAGATCGCCGAGCACCCGAGCGTCCGGGGCCCCCCCCGCCGCGCGCACCTTGGCCCCGACGTCCTCGGGAGAGCCGTGTCCGTCGCGGAAGTAGAGGTTCGGGGAAATCGACACATAGCCGTGGTGGGCGAAGCGGCGCGTGCACTCTCGGTACCACTCGTCCCAGCCCGGCGCGTGGTGGATGACGACCATGCCGGGGAACGGGCCGGCGCCGAGTGGGCGCGCCACGTACGCGTTGATGACATCCCCGTTGTGCCCCCGCATGGACACCGTTTCGGCGATCATGCCTTCGTACTGATTGGTCTGGTACATGTGCGCCTTCCTTCCGTGTGAGGTGTTGGAAAAGTCCAACTTCGTTCGTCGCGGGTCCCTCGCTGCTCCGAGCCATGCTGCCTCGCCGCGGGCTCGTGGTCAAGACGCCAATCAGCCCCAGGAACGCTTCGCCGCCGAAACCGCAGGCCAGCCGCGCTCTTTCTTCCTGGCGGTCCGTCCGGACCGCCAGCGAACTGCTGGTAAGATAGGCACCCTCTCATGGACGGGGTCGACCTGATCGTGCGTGGGGGCATGGTGGTGTCGGCGTGTCGGACGACGACGCTCTGCCTCGCGCGCGCGAAATCATCGACGCCTCCGGACGCCACGTCATTCCCGGCATCGTCGATCCCCACGTCCACTTCCGCTCGCCGGGGTTCGAGTACAAGGAGGACTGGGCCACCGGCACGAGCGCCGCCGCCTTCGGGGGCGTCACCACCGTGCTGGAGATGCCGAACAGCGATCCTCCCACGGCCACGGCGGAGGGGCTTCGCGTGAAGCAGGCTATCGCGGCGCGCGACGCGTACGTCGACTACGGCCTCTACGGGATGCTCGGTCAGGGTAACCTCGACGCCCTCGCCGATCTCGCGCGCGACGGCGTGATCGGGCTGAAGTGCTTCATGGGGAACAATCCGATCGGCCACCTCGACGACGGCGCCTTGCTGGAGGGATTCGAGATCGCCGCGCGGTTGGGACTGCGCGTGGCGGTGCACGCGGAAAACGCGACGATCATCGAGCGGCGCGTGGCGCGCCTGCGCGCCGCCGGTCGCCAGGATCCGCTCGCCCATCTGGAGTCGCGACCGTCCGTGTGCGCCGTCGACGCGGTGGTCCGGGCCATCACGTTCGCCGAGGCGGCCGGCTCTCGCCTGCACATTACGCACGAGAGCTGCAAGGACACGCTGCCCGTCATCCGATCGGGCAAGGCGCGCGGCGTCGACGTGACGGCGGAGACGTGCCCGCACTACCTGCTCCTGAGCGCCGACGACGTGGCGCGGCGCGGTCCCGTGCTCAGGGTCAATCCACCGATCCGCGAGGTCGGGCACGCGGAAGGGTTGTGGGCCGGCCTCATCGACGGCACCATCGACATGCTCGCCACCGATCACGCCCCCCACACACCTGAAGAGAAGACCGGCAAGAGCATCTGGGAGTGCTGGTCGGGCTTCGGAGGGCTGGAGACGGCCGCACCCTTGATGCTGAGCGAGATGCATCGCGGGCGGATCACCCTCGAGCAATACGTCGAGTGGGCGTGCCGCGCGCCGGCCAGGGTGTGGGGGCTTTACCCGCGAAAGGGCGCCCTGCAGGTCGGCGCCGACGCCGACATCGTGATCCTCGACCTCGACGCGGACGACGTCATCCGGGGCGATCGCCTGCGCTCCAAGAGCAAGATCACGCCGTTCGAGGGCATGCGCACCCGTGGCCGGGCCGTCTGCACCATCGTGCGTGGCCGCGTGGTGATGCGCGACGGGATCCTCGAGGGTCGTCCGGGCTGGGGCCGCATGGTGACGCGAGCGCCCGCGTGAGCGCCTCCGTGCGCAAGCTCGAAGACACGATCGGCGTCGCGCTGTTCACGGCCATGCTCGTCGTGGTGCTGACGCAGGTCTTCGTGCGCTTCCTGCTCTATCGCTGGGTGCAGATCGCTTGGGCCGACGAGATCGGCCGGGCCCTCCTCGTCTGGTCGAGCTTCTGGGGCGCCGTGTTGGTCACGCGCGAGGGCCGTCACATCACGGTGGATCTCGTCTACGATCACCTGTCCTCCCCCATGCGTCGGGTGCTCCGCGTCCTGGGTGACGTCGTGATGGGCGGCTTCATGCTCCTCGTCGTGTGGAAGGGGCTGCCCATCTTCCTCGACAGCCTCGTGCGGCCGAGCCCGGCCACGAACCTGCCGTTCGTGATCTTCGACGGCGCCTTGTGGGTGAGCAGCGCGCTGATGATCCTCCACGTGGCTTCGAACGCGTGGGAACGATGGCGCCTGGATGCCTCGCCGGATGTCGTGGCTATGCCCGACCCACTGTGAGTCAGGCCGCGCTCATCGGACTCCTCTTCGGCGGCACCTTCGGCCTGGCCGCGCTGCGCGTCCCGATCGCCTTCGCCATGGGCCTCGCCTCCGCCCTCGTGTTGTTCTGTCTGCAAGTGCCGCTCTCCGTCGTGTACGTGAAGATGACGTCCACCGTCGATTCCTGGCCGTTCCTGGCCATCCCGTTCTTCCTGCTCGCCGGCAACGTCATGACGGCCGGTGGCATCACCACGCGCCTCGTGCGCCTGGCCGACGTTTTGGTGGGATGGATCTCGGGGGGGCTCAGCCACGTCGTGGTGGTGGTGGAGATGCTCCTCTCGGGGATGACCGGTTCGGAGATCGGGGACGCCGCCGCCCTCGGCTCCGTCCTCGTCCCCGCCATGCGCCGAAGCGGGTACGCGGCCAACTACGCCGCCACCATCGTGGCCGCCTCGGCCACCATGGGTCCGATCATTCCGCCCAGCATCGCGTTCGTCATCTACGCCGCCATCAACGATCTCAGCATCGGCCGGCTGTTCCTCGCCGGGATCGTGCCGGGCGTGCTCATGGGCCTGCTCCTGATGATCATGCAGTACGTGCTGGCGCGCCGGCATCGCTGGCCGCGCGGGCCATTTCCCACGCGCCCGGAAGCGACGCGGAGCTTCGTGGTCGCGTTGCCCGCGCTGTTCATGCCTGTCCTCATCATCGGCGGTATCCTCGGCGGCGTCTTCACCGCCACCGAGGCGGGCGCGCTGGCCGTGCCCTATGCGCTGTTCCTCGGCGTCGCGGTCTATCGCGATCTCCGCCTGCGCGATCTCCCCGGTGTGTTCGCGGCGACGCTGAAGGACACCGCCGCCATCTTCGTCATCATCGCGGTGGCCGGGGTCTTCGGCTACGTGATCACCATCCTCGGCGTGGGCGTCGCGCTGATCGACTTCGCAACGAGCCTGACCCGGAGCCCCTGGGCGCTGCTGCTGCTCCTGAACATCCTGTTTCTCATCATCGGCCTCTTCGTGGACGTCACCGCCACCATGCTCGTCTTCGCGCCGCTCTTCGCCAAGGTGGTGGCCGCCTACAATATCGATCCCGTGCATTTCGCGGTCGTCTTCGTGCTCAACGTGTCGATCGGCATGATGACGCCGCCGTACGGGCTCACCATGTACCTGATGCTCCGGATCGCCGACATCACCATGCTGGACTTCATCCGCGCCATGTGGCCGTTTCTCACCGCGCTGCTCGCGGCCCTGCTCCTCATCACCTACATTCCGGCCATCACACTCTGGCTGCCCAACCTGGTGCTCGGTGCTCGATAGGAGAACGACATGAAGACGAAGATCGCGATGCTCACGATCGTCCTGGTCGCGGTGATGCTGGCGAGCATGCCGGGGCGTGAGGCGTCCGCCCAGCCCGCGAAGTACAAGATCCGATTCGGCAACTCGCAGGGACTCGGCGAGACGACCGCCGATACCATGGCCGAGTTCAAGAAAGAGGTCGAGGCCAAGAGCAAAGGGCAGATCCTGGTCGAGCTGTATCCGAGCGGCCAGCTCGGCAAGATCGAAGAGGTCGTGGAGATGCTTCGCTCGGGCGCCGTGCAGATGCACGTGAACTCGCCCCAGTACCTCGCCAAGTGGTATCCCGAGATCCAGGTGACGAGCCTGCCCTACCTCTTCGACAGTCCGGAGGCGGCCGACCGGACCCTCGACGGCCCCTTCGGGACGGAGCTCAAGGCGAAGATCCAGGAGAAGACCGATTTCGTGATCATGGGTATGGAGGAGTACGGTCTGAAGCACGTGTTCAACCGCCGGCGCCCCGTCAAGACCATGGAGGATCTCCAGGGCCTCAAGCTGCGGGTGATCGCCTCGCCCGTCACCCTCAAGACCTTCCAGTCGCTCGGGGCGAGCCCGGTGGGCATGGCCTTCTCCGAGATCTACAGCGCCATGCAGACGGGCGTCATCGACGGCGGGGAGCTGCCCTTCACGAGCATCTTCGGCGCCAAGCTCCACGAGGTGACCAAATACATCTCGACCACGGGACACTTCTTCGAGCTGGCCCTCGTGGTGGGCAGCAAATCGTGGCTCAACTCTCTGCCGCCTGACATGCGCAAGATCGTCATGGACGCGGCGCAGAACATGGCGGCGATCGCGCGGCGGACCAGCCGCTCGTCCCAGGCGACCGCGCGCGCCTTCATGGTCGGCCGGGGCGTGGAGGTCAACGACGTCGCCCCGGCAGAGGCGGCCAAGCTGCGGGCGGCCGTGGCGCCGGTATACGACTGGGCCCGACAGCAGTGGGGCGAAGCCTATGTCAACCAGGTCGTGAAGGCGGCGGGCCACTGACCATGGCGCGCTTCCGCGTCGGCGTCGACATCGGCGGGACGTTCACCGACATCGTGTTCCTGGACGACGACGGGCGCGCCCACACGAAGAAGGTATCCTCCAGCGTCGACGACTACGCGCGGGCCATCGTGGAGGGCGTGCGCGAGCTGTTCCGCGAGACGGGCCTGGCCGGCGACGATGTGAGCGAGGTCCTGCACGGCACCACGGTGGCGTCGAACGCCATCCTCGAGCTGCGCGGCGCGCGCACCGGCCTCATCACCACGCGCGGGTTCCGCGACGTCCTGGAGATCCGGCGCTTGCGCATGCCGCGCCTCTACGACATCGCCTGGGAGAAGCCGGCGCCGCTCGTCGAGCGCTACCTGCGGCGCGAGGTCGGCGAGCGGATCGACGCGCGGGGCGAGATCAGGATCGCCCTCGATCCCGCCGAAGTCGAGCGGGTGCTCGACGGCCTCCTCGCGGAGGGCATCGAGGCGCTCGCCGTCTGTCTCCTCAACTCGTACGCGAATCCCGTTCACGAGGCGCGCATCAAGGTGATCGTGGAGCGACGGGTGCCCGGACTGCCGCTCTGTATCAGTGCCGAGGTGCTGCCGGAGATCCGGGAATACGAGCGCACCTCCACCACTGTGATCAATGCCTATGTGATGCCCGTCGTCCGCCGGTACCTGCGCACGCTGCGCGGGGGCCTCGGAGAGATCGGGGTGGCGGCCCCGCTCCTCATCATGCAGTCCAACGGCGGACTCATGACGGCGGAGGCCACCGAGCGCATGCCCATGCACATCATCGAATCTGGCCCCGCCGCGGGCGTCATCGGGGCCCAGGCGCTCGCGCGCCGGACGGGCATGCCGAAGATCATCACCTTCGACATGGGCGGCACCACCGCCAAGGCCTCCATCGTCGAGGACGGCGAGGTGAACCGCGCGACCGAGTACTCGGTGGGCGGAGGGATCATGCACGGCTCGCGGCTTCTGAGCGGGAGCGGCTACCAGCTGCGTGTTCCGGCCATCGACCTGGCGGAAGTCGGCGCAGGCGGCGGCTCCATCGTGGCGATCGACGCGGGCGGCTCGCTCCAGGTCGGCCCGCGCAGCGCCGGCGCCTACCCGGGACCGCTCTGCTACGACCTCGGCGGCACCGAGCCCACCATCACCGACGCCAACGTGATCCTCGGCTACCTGAACCCGTCCTACCTGGTAGGCGGCGCCCTCAAGCTCAACGCCGCGCGCGCCCACGAGGTCTTCGAGGAGCGCGTCGCCCGGCGGCTCGGCCTCGGCCTCGCCGAGGCGGCCTACGGGGCCCACCTGATCGCCGCCTCCAACATGATCCGCGCCATCAAGGCCGTCTCGAGCGAGCGCGGACGCGATCCGCGCGAGTACGTGCTCTTCGCCTTCGGCGGCAACGGACCGCTCTTCGCTGCCGGGATGGCGTGCCAGCTCGAGATGACGCGCATCGTCGTCCCGCCCGCGCCGGGGCTCTTCTCGTCGTTCGGGCTCCTGTACGGCGACGTGGAGCACCACTACGTGCGGACCTATCGCCGTCCCACCCGCGCGCTCGATTTCGCCGAGCTGAATGGGATCGTGGAGAAGATGGAAGCCGACGCCCTCGGCCAGCTGGCGGGCGAAGGCTTCAGAGGCGCCGCCGCGCGGCTCAAGCGCTCGGCCGACCTCTGCTACCAGGGCCAGTCCTTCGAGCTGACGGTGCCGCTCGCCGCCGGAACACTCGACGCCCGCGCGATCGCCGAGCTCGAGGATCTCTTCGGTCGCGAACACGAGCGCGTCTACGGTCATCGCGCCGGGCCCGACGAGCCCGTCCAGCTCGTGAGCCTCCGCGTGGTGGCTCACGGCATCCCGGATCGCCCGCGCGTCCCCGATCGCGTGACCGTCGATCGTCACCGGCCCACGCTGCCCGGCGGGACCCCGACCCGGCGCCGCGTGTATTTCGGCGCCGAGCACGGCTGGCACGAGACGCCGATTCTGCGCCGGGGCGATCTCGAGAGGTCCGTGGCCGGTCCCGCCATCGTCGAGGAGTACGATGCCACCAGCGTGATCCCGCCGACGGCGTCGGCCCGCCTCGACGCCTACGGCAATATCGTCATCGAGCTGAGGTGATCGCATGACCACCGAGCACGACCCCATCGGGTTCGAGCTGTTCAAGAACACGCTCTTCTCGATCGCCGACGAGATGGCGCTGACGATCTACCGCACCGCCTACTCGGGCGTGCTCAAGGACGGCATGGACTACTCCACCGCGTTCTGCGACGGCGAAGGCCGCACGGTCGCCCAGGGGCTCACCATGCCCGGTCACCTCGGCTCCTTTCCCGACGCGCTGGGCGCGACCCTCGCGCGCTTCGGCGATCGGATGAAGCCGGGCGACATCTATTGCCTCAACGATCCCTTCGAGGGCGGGATGCACCTGCCGGACGTCTTCATCCTGAAACCGATCTTCCACCGGAACGAGCGCATCGCCTTCGCGGGCACGGTCTGCCACCAGACCGACATGGGCGGTCGCGTGGCCGGCTCCAATGCCTCCGACTCCACGGAGACGTACCAGGAAGGCCTGCGCATCCCGCCCGTGAAGATGTACGACGGGGGCGAGCCCAACGAGACACTCTTCCGGCTGCTCGAGAAGAACGTGCGCGTGCCCGTGCGCGTGTTCGGCGACATGCGCGCCCAGCTCTCGGCCTGCCACATCGCGGAAGCGGCGTTTCTCCGCCTCGTGGAGACGCGTGGCCTGGACACAGTGAAGCGCTACATGCAAGAGCTGATCGACTACACCGAGCGGATGACGCGGGTGGCCCTGCGCGAGCTCCCCGACGGCGAGTGGAGCTTCGAAGACTGGATCGACGACGACGGGATCGACTACGGCAAGCCCATCCGGCTCTTCGTGACCCTCACGAAATCCGGCGACACGCTGGTGGCGGACTGGACGGGCTCGTCGTCCCAGGTGAAGGGCGCCATCAACAACACGCTCTCGTACACCAAGGCGGCGACGTACACGTGCATCAAGTCGGTGCTGCCGCCCGGGATCCCGAACAACGACGGCTTCCACCGCGCCGTCAAGGTGATCGCCCCGCCCGGCACCATCGCCAATTGCGTGCTGCCCGCCGCCACCGCCGCGCGCGGGCTCACGGGCTTCCGCATGGTCGACTGCTGCTTCGGCGCGGTGGCTCTCATGCTGCCCGATCGTGTCTTTGCGGCCTCCGACGGCGGCAACACGGGCATTTCGATCGGCGGCTACTACGCGGACCGGCGTCCGTTCATCTACGTCGACTTCATCTGCTCGGCCTGGGGCGGCCGGCCGTGGGCCGACGGCCTGGACGGCAACGCGAGCATGTTCGCGAATCTCTCGTCTCACCCCGCGGAGGTGATCGAGACGGAGCACCCGCTGGAGATCCTCGGCATGGCGTTCGTCCCCGACACGGGCGGGGCGGGGAAGTTCCGCGGCGGCATGGGTTTTCGTCGCGACTACCGCTTCGTCGAAGAGGAAGCCGTGCTCCAGGTGCGGTCCGACCGCCGCGCCTTCCGCCCCTTTGGACTCTACGGCGGCAGCCCGGGCAAGCCGTCCGTGAACATCATGAATCCACAAGCGGAGCATCGCGTGGTGCCTGCCAAGATCACGATGACGATCAAGCGCGGCGACGTCTATCGGCATGAGCTGCCCGGGGGTGGGGGCTGGGGCGATCCCTTCGACCGCGACCCGGCGCGCGTGCTGGAAGACGCGCGTAACGAGCTCGTGAGCCTGCGCGCCGCGCGCGAGGACTACGGGGTCGTCATCGACGCCGGGCACTGGAAAGTGGACGAGGCGGCGACCGCGAGCCTGCGCGCCACGCTCCGCGCTCGACGCGTGGGACCATGGCCGCCGGTGGTCAACCGGTCGCCCGCGAGCGGAGACTGATCATGGCGACTGTCAGGACGGGTCTCGTCGTCGGTACCGGTGATTTCGTCTACGACGTGATCAGCCCCTGGGGCACGCTGCCCACCGGCATGACCCTGGGCATCGTCAGCCATGTGGCCGTCGACTCGCGCGATCGTGTGTACTTCTACCAGCGCAAGGATCCCCCGGTCCTCGTCTTCGACAGCGACGGGAATTTCCTCACGAGCTGGGGCGACGGCCGACTGCGAGACGCGCACGGCATCTACATCGCGCCCGACGACCACGTCTTCGTCTGTAACCGCGACGAGCACGAGGTACTGAAGCTCACGCCGGAGGGCAAGGTGGTGCTCACCCTTGGGACTCGGGGCCGGCCTGCCCTGCGCGCGCCGTTCAATCATCCGGCCGACGTGGCCGTCGCCCCCAACGGCGACATCTACGTGGCCGACGGCTACGGCAATTCGTCCGTCCATCGGTTCACGGCGAACGGCAAGCACGTGCAGACGTGGGGTGGACCGGGTCTCGGGCGCGGCCAGTTCACGACCCCGCACGGCGTCTGGGTCGACGCGCGCGAGCGGATCTTCGTAGCCGACCGCGAGAACAACCGGGTACAGCTCTTCAGCCCCGAGGGCGACTTCTACGGCGAGTGGGGCGACCTCTACAAGCCGATGGACATCTTTATCGATCCTGGTGGGACCGTCTACGTCACCGATCAGATTCCGCGCATCACCATGTTTTCACCAGACGGACAGATGCTCGCGCGTGGCCGCCCCGTGGATGCGGGGGCCCACGGCGTCTGGGGCGATTCCCGCGGCAATCTCTACCTCGCCGAGATGCGCCTCACCCAGGTGACGAAGCTCGTGCGGCGCGCGCCCGCGCGCCAGGCTCCCTCGACGCGGTAGGCTCGCGAGCCAAGGAGGAACACGCGATGAGCAAGGCGCTCGACGGTATCCGGGTCATCGACTTCACCCACGATCAGGCCGGCCCCGCCTGCACGCAGATGCTGGCCTGGCTCGGCGCCGACGTCATCAAGATCGAGCGTCCACCGCACGGCGATCGCGCCAGACGCCTCTGGTACAGCGATCGCCCGGACATCGACAGCTACTTCTTCCTCCTCCTCAACAGCAACAAGCGCAGCACGGTCATCGACCTCAAGACGGCCGAGGGCAAGGAGATTGCGCGACGCCTCGTGCGCGAGGCCGACGTGGTGGCGGAGAACCTGGGCCCGGGCGTCATGGACCGTCTGGGCCTCGGCTACGAGGCGGTCAAGGCGCTCAATCCCCGCGCCATCTACGCCTCCGTCAAGGGGTTCGGCTCGTTCGGCCCCTACAGCGGCTTCAAGTGCTTCGAGATGATCGCGCAGGCTACCAGCGGCGGCATGAGCGTGACCGGGTACGCCGACCGCCCGCCGGTGGTGACCGGCGTCAACGTGGGCGACGCGGGCACGGGCATGCACCTGACCATCGCCATCCTGGCGGCCCTCGTGCAGCGCCAGCAGACGGGCCGCGGCCAGCTCGTGGAGGTGGCCATGCAGGAGGCCGTGCTCAACATCACGAGGGTGAAGTTCACGCCGACCCTCAGCAACGGCCGGCCCCTCGAGCGCATGGGCAATCGCTCGGCGAGCGGTGCCTACGCCGACCTCGTCCGCTGCGCCGGCGCCGGGCCGAACGACTACGTCTACCTGATGCTCCCGCCCGACAACGCCGAGCCCTTCGACGCGATGGTGGAGATCATCGGCCGCGAGGACTTGAAGGCGGACGCGCGCTTCGGCACGCCGCCCGCGCGCGCCAAGCACGTCGAGGACCTCACGGGCATCATCGAGGCCTGGACGATGAAGCGCGACAAGCACGAGGTGATGCGCGCCTTCGCCGGTCGCGGCATTCCGTGTGGCGCCGTCCTCGACACCGTCGAGGTCCTCGCCGACCCGCACCTGCGCGAGCGCGGCACCGTCTTCGACCTCGAGCATCCCACGCGCGGCCGCTTCGCGATGATCGGCAGCCCGCTCCGCCTGTCGGATTCCCCCCTGGAGGTCTCACCGGCGCCCTTGTTCGGAGAGCACACCGAGGAGGTGCTCCGGACGCTCGGAGGCTACTCTGCGGAGGAGGTCCGGCAGCTGAAGGAGAAGGGAGTCCTCTAGCGTAGGGGATTGAGACGTTCCCGCTGAGGTTCTGAGTCGCTAGCGAGAGCCGCTACGTCACGCCGCGCGACGAGCCTTCGACCGGCGCTTCCGAGGAATCCGGGCACCGGACCGCCGCGCTTCGCTCAGGGCGATGGCCACGGCTTGCTTCCGCTTCCGAACCTT
>WNGB01010099.1_pt1 | contig 15739 bp, 17 predicted proteins | sample 5400681 | NCBI WGS metagenome assembly WNGB01 (sample SAMN13153367, study PRJNA577476) | soil metagenome | isolation source: 115 cm soil or saprolite under grassland replicate 2 | place: USA:California | collected 2016-06-15
GGTCCACCACCGCCGCGTCGTAGGGCTCGGCGAGGGCGAGGCGCAGCCCCTCCTCGCCGTCCCGCGCATGGTCCACCGTGAAGCCCGCCTCCCGCAGGCCCTTCCGGACGAACTCCGCGATCGTCGCGTCGTCCTCGACCAGGAGAACCCGCATCCCGCCATCATCTACGACGGGGACGACGCCGAGCAAGCCCGAGCGTGCTTTCAGGAAGGTCCTGGAACCTCCCGCCCCTTCCAGAACTCGTAGATCACCGGATAGACGAGCAGCTCCATCAGGAACGACGTGAAGATTCCGCCAATCATCGGCGCGGCGATACGGCGCATGACGTCGGAGCCGGTGCCAGTGGACCACATGATGGGAACGAGGCCCATGAACATGACGGCCACCGTCATGACTTTGGGGCGCAATCGCTTCACGGCGCCTTCGACGATCGCTTCCTTGAGGTCCGCCAGGTGCCGCATTCGTCCTTCGGCCTTGGCCCTCTCGTAGGCGAGGTCGAGGTAGAGCAGCATGAACACGCCCGTCTCCGCGTCGACTCCCAGAAGGGCGATGAGGCCGACCCAGACCGCGATCGAGACGTTGTAGCCGAGGAACCAGAGGAAGAAGACCGCGCCGATGGCGGAGAAGGGCACGGCCAGCAGGATGATCAGCGTCTTCGTGCCCGAGCCCGTGTTGAAGTAGAGCAGGAGGAAGATGATCACCAGGGTCAGCGGGACCACCACCAGCAACCGCTGGCGTACGCGCAACAGGTACTCGTATTGGCCGCTCCAATGGAGCTGGTAACCGGGGGGCACCGTGACCTTGGCGGCCACCGTCTTCTTCGCATCCTCGACGTAGCCGCCGAGGTCGCGGCCGGTCACGTCGAGGTAGACGAAGCCCGCCTTGAAGCCCTCCTCGTTCTTGATCATTGGCGGCCCCGTCACGAGCTCGAGGGTCGCGAGCTGCTCCAGGGGCACCTGCGCGCCCGACGGAGTGGGCACGAGCACGCGTCGCAGCTTGGGCAGCTCGTCGCGAAGGTCGCGCGCGTAGCGCACGTTGACCGAGTACCGCTCCCGCCCTTCGACGGTGGTGGTCACGTTCATGCCCCCGATCGCCGACTCGACGATGTCGTTCACGTCTCCCGGCGACAGCCCGTACCGCGCCGCTTCCTCCCGCCTGACCTTGAAGTCGAGGTAGTAGCCGCCGGTGACGCGCTCGAAGAAGGCGCTGCGCGTCCCGGGGACGGCTTGCAGGACTTTCTCCAGCTCGAGGCCGACGGTCTGGATCGTGTCGAGGTCCGGGCCGAGCACTTTCACGCCGACCGGAGTCCGGATCCCCGTGGTGATCATGTCGATTCGGGTCTTGACGGGGAAGAGCCAGGCGTTCGCGAAGGAGGGCACCTGGACCGCGCGGTCCATTTCGTCGATCAGCTCCTCCCAGCCCAGACGCCGCTGCTCCGGCCAGAGCCGGCGAAAGGGGGCCTTGATGGCGTCGGGAACGCGGCTCGAGTACCAGCGCGCGACGGGGCGGCTGCGCCACTCCCTCTCCGGCTTCAGCACGACCGTGGTCTCCACCATGCTCATGGGTGCGGGGTCGGTGGACGTCTCGGCCTTGCCGATCTTCCCGAACACGCTCTGGACCTCGGGGAAGGTGCGCAGGAGCCTGTCCTGGAGCTGGAGGTACTTCCCGGCTTCCGTCACGGAGATTCCCGGGAGGGTGATCGGCATGTAGAGGATGGTCCCCTCGTTGAGCGGAGGCATGAACTCTTCCCCCAGCGAGAGGAAGACGGGGACGGTGATCGCCATGGCCGCCAGGGCGGCGGTGACGACCAGCCAACGGTGCTTCAGAACGAACAGGAGGGGAGCGTGGTACAGCCGCATCAGCGCACGGCTGATCCAGGTCTTCTCTTCGGGCTCGGCCTTCGACACCACGATGTGCGTTGCCAGCGCGGCCAGCCACCGGGGCCGGAACCGGAAGGGCTCCATCCGGGTCAGGAGCAGCCGCAGGGCGGGATCGAGGGTGATCGCCAGCACGGCCGCCACCGCCATCGCGGTGTTCTTCGTGAAGGCCAGCGGCTTGAAGAGTCGTCCTTCCTGCGCCTGGAGCGCGAAGATCGGCACGAAGGCGACGGCGATCACCAGGAGCGAGAAGAACGACGGTCCCCCGACCTCCTTGACGGCGTCAACGATGACCCGCCGGTAGTCTCCGGGGCGGCCCTCGGTCTCCCAGTGTTCGAGCTTCTTGTGCGCCTGCTCGACGACGACGATCGCGGCGTCGACGAGGGAGCCGATCGCGATCGCAATGCCGGAGAGCGACATGATGTTGGAGGTCAGGTCCATGGCGTGCATCGGAATGAACGCAATGACGACGGCCACCGGGATGGTCACGATCGGGATCGCCGCGCTCGGCAGGTGCCGCAGGAACAGGAGGATGACGAGGCTGACGATGATCAGCTCCTCGATCAGCGTGTGGATGAGGGTCTCGATCGACCGATGGATGAGGTCGGAGCGGTCGTAGGCCGTGACCACCTCGATGCCCTCAGGGAAGCCGGGCTTCGCCTCCTCGAGCTTCGCCTTCACCCGCTCGATCACGTCGAGGGCGTTCTGGTGGTGGCGCACGACCACTATGCCCCCCGTGGTCTCGCCCTCGCCGTTCAGCTCGGCGATCCCGCGCCGCATGTCGGCGCCGAGGGTCACCGTGGCCACGTTCCGGATCAGAACCGGCGTTCCGTTGTCGTCGGTCATCAAGGGCAGGGCGGCGATGTCTTCCACCGACTTGAGGTAGCCGCGACCGCGGACCAGGTACTCCTTGCCCGTGAACTCGACGACGCGGCCGCCGACGTCGCGGTTCGTGTGACGGATCACGTCCATGACCTTGCCCAGGGGGATGTTGAAGGCGAGCAGCCGGTTCGGGTCGACGTTGACCTGGTACTGCTTGACGAAGCCGCCCACGGTCGCCACCTCGGCGACGCCGGGGACCGACTCCAGCCAGTAGCGAACGTACCAGTCGTTGAAGGACCGCAGCTCGGCCAGGTTGTGCTTGCCGCTCCGGTCGACCAGGGCATACTCGTAGGCCCAGCCGACGCCGGTCGCATCGGGGCCGAGCGTGGGTGCGATGCCCTCGGGCAGCTTGCCCCGGATCTTGTCGAGGTATTCGAGAACGCGCGAGCGGCCCCAGTAGAGGTCCGTTCCCTCGTCGAAGATGACGTACACGTACGAAAACCCGTAGTCGGAGCCGCCCCGGACGACGGAGACGTGGGGCGCCGCCAGCATGGCGGAGACGATCGGATACGTGACCTGGTCCTCCACCAGGTCCGGGCTGCGTCCCGGCCACTCGGTGTAGATGATGACCTGGGGGTCGGAAAGGTCCGGGATGGCGTCCAGCGGGACCTTGCGCATGGAGTGGATGCCGCCCGCGACCGCGACCGCGGTCGAGAGCAGCACCAGGAACTTGTTGCGCGCCGACCACTCGATGATGGCGTTGATCATGGTGGCTACCTCGACGTGATCGTGGTTTGCGCCGTGCCCACGATCTGGCCGCCCTTGCGGACGGTGACCGTGGTGTCGAAGCTCCACGCGATCGGGAGCTCGACCTCGCCTTCGTAGATGCCGCTCCCTGCCGGCTTCAGGGAGCCGCGAACGTCCACCTGCGCCATGCCCGTCATTTGCGGCATGAAGAGGCGAATGGCGACTTCCGCGTCGGGGATCGGCTGGCCCGAGGCATCCTTGATCACAGCGCGGATCCGGTTGCGCCCGACCTTGGCGGGCGTAGGGCTCGTCGTGACTTCGGCCGTGATCGTCGATGCCGACGCCGCCTGTGCCTCCGCCGGCACCGGGCGGCCCATTGCGTCGATGGCGCCCTTGAGGCGACTCTCCGAGTCCAGGATGAAGTTGGCGGCGGTGACGACGCGCTCGCCTTCGTCCAGGCCGCCCGTGATCACGCGGCCCGCCGAAACGTCGGGCCCTACCTTGACCTCCCGCGGCTCGAGGTAGCCATCGCCCCTGTCGACGAAGGCGTACTGGCTCGTCCCGGTGTCGAGCACCGCGTCCTTGGGGACCACGAGGCGCTTTCCGAGATCACGCGCGAGGGTCACGTTGACGAATGCCTCGGGTCGCAGCTCGAGCTTCGGGTTGGGAAACTCCATGCGCACTTGAACCGTTCGCGTCTTCGGGTCCACGAACGGTGCGATGAACCTCACCCCACCTCTCAGGACCTTCGGCTCGGTCTCGTACGGGAGGGTGATCTCGGCCGCCTGCCCTACGCTCACGAAGGGAGCCTCGTACTCGTAGACGGAAGCCTGGACCCACACCCGCGAGAGGTCGACGATCGTGTAGAGGTCCATGTCCGGAGTGACCGTCTTGCCGTGGTGGTAGGCCATGCGCTCCGTCACGACGCCGTTCACGTGCGAGAAGACGGTAACCGTGCGCGAGACCTTCCCGTCGCGTTCGAGGGCCTGGATCTGGGAGGCCGTCAGGTCCCAAAGCTCGAGCCGTCGTCGAGCGGATTCGAGGAGCGCCTCGGAGCCTTGCGAGACGCGCGCGAATGAGCTGCCCGCCAGCTCGCCCTTGGCCCGAAGCGCGAGCAGGTACTCCTCCTGGCTCGCCACCAGCTCGGGGCTGTAGATCGTGAAGAGCGGCTGGCCCCTCTTCACGGGGGCTCCCACGAAATCGACGAACACGTCCTCGATCCATCCGCTCACCTTCGTATGCACGTGCGCGAGCTGCGTCTCGTCGTAGGCGACTCTTCCAACGGCCCGCGTCTCCACGACCGCCGGCTGGTAGGCGGCAGCCGCGAACTTGACGCCGATCTGCTGCTGGCGCTCCGGGGTGATCCGGATCCGCTGCCGGCCACCGTTCGCGGCCGCTGTGGGTGGTACGCTGGTCATTGCCTCGCTCGATTCCATCGGGGCCGCACCCGAGGCCTGTGGAGATCCGACCGCTGGGGAGGCCGCGGCCTCCAGCGGGACGAGCTTCATGCTGCAGATGGGACAATTCCCGGGCTTTTCCGCCCGAAAGTGGGGATGCATCGGGCAGTAGTAGGCGCCGGACCCATGCTCGCCCGCCTGTCCCGCGCGCCCGCTCATCGAGCGATAAGTCCACACGCCGCCGGCGGCCAGGACGACGAGCATCGCGGCGATCAGCGCGGGGCGGCGGCGCGGACGCTCAGGGGGGGGTTCCATGATGGTTTCCATGACTTCCTCCGTTAGCGCGCCGCGCCCGGCGCGGGACCCACGTGCACGGCCAGGCGGGCCAGGGCCTTCTCGTGAGCCGCGAGCTGCTCCTGGTAGGCAAGGTCGTAGTCGAGCAGCCGGCGCCAGCTCGTGATCAGGGTGAGGAACTCCGTCTTGCCGACGCGGTACTGGGCGAGGGCGGAGTCGAGGGAAAGCCGCGCCTGCTTGAGGATCCCCTCGTCGTAGAGGCCCAGCAGGCGGCCCGCGCTCGTGGCCGTCTGGTAGGCCTCGGTCACGGCGTAGCGAACATCGGCGCGGGCCATGTCGACGCCGCTGCGGGCACCGCCGAGGCTCGCCACGGCCTCCTCGACGGCGTGGCCCTGCCGGCCGTGCAGGTTCGGCAGGGTCAGGGTCCCGCCGAAAGAGTACATGGGGTCCAGGCGGCGGCGGTTGTGGTACGTGAAGTTGACGCTGAAGTCGGGCTTGCGGTCTCGCTTGGCGAGATCCGCCAGTCGCTCGGCCTGCGCGACCATGCGCGCCTTCTCCGTGATCGCCGGAGACTGCTCTTCGGCCTGGCGCAGCAGCGCGTCGAGTGGTCCGGGAAGCGGAGTGGGAGTGACGGGCGCAGGCCGTCCGAGAGGCTCGGCCGTCCGGCGGTACAGGAGGCTTCGAAGGCGCTCTTCGAGGATCGCGCGGCGCGCGGCCTGCTCGGTGCGCCGCTCCTCCAGGCGCGACATCTCGACCTCCGCGTCGAGCACGTCCTGCTGTGACGTCTGCCCTACGGAGAGACGCGTGTGGGCTACCTTGATGAGCTGGTCCAGTAGCCGCGCGCTCTCCTCGACGAGGTCCAAGCCGGCGTGGGTGGCATAGAGGTCGTAGTAGGCCTCGGCCACATCGGCGGCAACGCGCCGGCGCCCTGCTTCGTAGGCCGATTGGGCCGCTTCGACCTCCTCCTCGGCCGCTTCCTTGCGGAGCCGCCGCTTGCCGGGGAAGGGCAGGTCCTGCGAGACGCCGACGTAAGCCTCGCTGAAGTCGCGCTCTCCAAGGGTCTGGAACGGGACGGGCCGGCCCTCGTTGATGACGCCGTACATCAGCATGGGGTCGGGGAGCGCCGCTGCCTGGGGGACGCGCGCACGCTTGGCTTCGAGCGTGCGCGCGGCCACCTGGACCTCCGGGTTGTGGTCCAGCGCTTCGCGGACCAGATCCGGTAGGGATAGGCCTTCCGGCGCTTCCTGGGCCGGCGCCTGTGCAGACGCCGCCAGCAATACCAACAACGGCGCCACTGCGCGCATTCCTCTCCTCCAAGCTCACGGACGCGTTGCCCGGGGCGGAGACACGTCTCCCCAGGGACGACGAGCGGAAGAAGGAGCGCCTAGACGCGGAGGATGGAGAGGGGCGGAGGAGCGGGGTCCGGCCAGGCGCTCCCGTGCGAGAGCCTGGGCGTCACGAATGAGACGAGACTGACCGGAGTCGGTGCCGACGGCACCAGCGCGTCAAAGCTGATGACGGACGTCCACTGGGGCTTGCCGGCCAACTGTTGGCTTGAGCCGGCGAATACGTCCTTTTCGGCGGGAGTGCGGCAGCAGTCGTCGGTCTTGCCGGGCTGGTTGCACTCGGGCGCCTTGTTCCGACAGCAGGCCATCGCGGCGGGGGTCGAGTTGTCGCAGTAGAGGCTCGCGAGAGGTGACCCGCCGAGGGTCACGGTCAAGGCGAGCGTCGCAAAAGCCCTCGTCATCAGCCTCACAATAACACGAATCGTGGAGCCTTCGGGTGCCATTCCCGGGCGAGTTGCGCGCTGGTGCGCGCCCTTTCGCCGTTGACACCTCGGCCGGTCCGTGGTCCGATGGAGCTGGATGAAGCGCGTGGTGGCTTGGTCGACACGGCTGTTGGTTGTGGGACTCTGCGCCGCCTTCGTCGCCGCCCTTATCCTCCCCTGTATGTGTATGGCCAGCGAACCCGCGGGTCGGGGTCATTGCGGCGGGGGTGAAGGCAGCGTCGTGACGGCGTACGGCTCTTGCTGTTGCGGGAGCGCCGTTCCTGGGGCCTCGGAGACGAGGACGAGGCTCATCCCGACGCCGACAGCCGCGCCGGCAGAGATCGTTGGCGTACTCTCGGTCTCCCACGCGATCGCGCAAGACCTGTCTGCGGCCCGTGTGGCCCGGCCGAGTCACGGGCGACCGGCCCCTCCAGTCCTCAGGATCTGATCCTCTCCCGGTAGGCAAACGACATCCGGTCGCGGTAGTCCCGCAGGGCTTCCGGTCCGGATTTCTGAGCCGATCCCTCGCTGAGCCCATGCCGGGGTCAGCTGAGAGATCGGATCGCTGGCGGCTTCCCGAACGAGGTTCAGATGAGGATCAAGCCGTTCGTTGTACTGTTTTCGGGGCTGTTGCTTTCGGCGTGCGCCGCCTCGACTCCGCCTCCGCGGTTCTCTACCCGGGACCCCGCTGATCCCAAGGCGCCGGAATCCGCGGTGGAGCCGCAATCGCCCGTGCTCCAACCCGCATCGGAGCCGGCGACCGCCACTCCGGCAGCTTCCGGCTCGACGCCGATGGGGCCCGACCAGCACATGGACCCGTCTTCGGGCGAGCCCTCACCGAATGCCGAAGTGTACTCGTGCCGCATGCATCCGCAGGTGAAGGAGCGCCAGCCGGGCAAGTGCCCGATCTGCGGCATGACGCTCGTGAAGCAACCCGCGAAGCAGGGCGGGGAGCACCAGCCATGAGGCGCCTCCTGCTTGCCCTCGGCGCCAGCGGGCTCCTCACCGGCTGCGCGAGCGTCAACCCACGCCCGACGTTCACCGAGGTCGACAAGTCGGTTTCGGAGCGGACGGATCAGCATGTCGCTTGGGCTCGGACCCCGAACGAAGGCCAACAAGCCGAGCAGTCACTGCGCGAGCTGCTGAAGAACGATCTGACCGTCGCGGCGGCGGTCCGGATCGCCCTCGTCAACAACCGGTCGCTGCAAGCGACGTTCGAGGAGATCGGCATTTCGCAGGCCGACCTTGCTCAGGCTGGCCTCGTCAAGAACCCCCAGTTCGACGGCTTCCTGCGCTTCCCGCAGGGCTTGCCCTCGGGCAACAACGTCGAGCTGGGCCTCGTCCAGGACGTGCTCGACATCCTCCTGAGGCCGCTCCGAAGGAAGATGGGCGCGGCCCGGCTGGAGCAGACCAAGCTCCGGGTGGGCAACGACGTCCTCGGGCTCATCGCCGAGGTGAAGACGGCCTACTTCACGCTGCAGGCCGCTCAGCAGCTGGTCGGGCGCCTGGAGCTGATCATGGAGGTGAACCGCGCCGCCGCCGAGTTCGCCCAGAAGCAGCACGAGGCCGGGACGATGAGCGACCTCGACTTCGCGACGCATCGCGCCACCTACGACCAGTCGAAGGTCGACGTGGCCATCGCGGCCACGCAGGTGCGAGGCGACCGGGAGCGCTTGAACCGGCTCCTGGGGCTCTGGGGCCCGGACACGAGCTGGAGGGTCGCGAATCAGCTCCCCGAGATCCCCCACCAAGACATCCCGCTCCAGGGGCTCGAATCGCTGGCCGTCTCCCAGCGCCTCGACGTCGCCGCCGCGCGCTGGGGTGTGGACCTGGTGGGCCGTGCGCTGGCGTTGAAGCGGGGAACCCGCTACTTCCCCGTGGGTATCGACGTCGGCGTCCAGACCGAGAAGGATGGCGGCGGACAGCGCGTGACGGGTCCGTCGCTGGCCTTGCAACTGCCGATTTTCGACACCGGCAAGGCCTCCCTTGCCCGTCTGGAGGCGCAGCACCGGCAGGCGCAGCGGCAACTCGAGGCTCTGGCGATCAACGCCCGCTCCGAGGTGCGAGAGGCGCGCGATCTCGTGTTGGCGGGACGAGACCTCGCGCGCTACTACGGGACCGTCCTCCTCCCCGAGCGCGCACAGATCCTGGACCTCACCCTGAAGCACCACAACATGATGCTCAAGGGTACCTACGACTTGCTCCTTGCGAAGCAGAGCGAAGTGGCCACCGAACGGGCGTACATCGAAGCATGGCGGGACTACTGGCTCGCCCGGACGCGGCTCGAACGGGCGGTGGGTGGACGACTTGACGCCGGGGCTCAGCCACCCACGGTGCCGAGCGAAGGAGGCAGCCGGTGACATTCACCAGAAGGCGGTATCTGCTCGGGGGCGCGCTTGCGGCGGGGTCGGCGTTCCTCGACCGGGTCGGACGCGTGCTCGGCGGCCGGGCGTTGGCCCAGGAGAATCCACACGCTGGCCACGAGATGCCCATGGGGCACGACATGCCGATGCCGCCGGCGCCCCCAGTGACGCGGCCCAGCCTCCGCCGGCTGCCGTACACGCCAGTGGTCACGCCCAACGGCACCACGCTCCCCTGGGCGATGAAAGGCGGCGTCAAGGAGTTCCACCTGATCGCGGAGCCGGTGAAGCGCGAGTTCGCGCAGGGAATGGTCGTGAATTGCTGGGGCTACAACGGCCTGACGCCGGGGCCGACGATCGAGGCTGTGGAAGGGGACCGGGTGCGCATCCTGGTCACGAACAAGTTGCCTGAGCACACGGGCATCCACTGGCACGGGATCTTCCTGCCGAGCGGGATGGACGGCGTGGCCGGCCTGAACCAGCCCCACATCAAGCCCGGGGAGACCTACGTCTACGAGTTCACGCTGCGTCAGCACGGCACCCACATGTACCACCCGCACGCCGACGAGACCGTCCAGATGGCGCTGGGAATGATGGGCTTCTTCATCATCCATCCGAAGCAGCGGCCCGATACGCCCATCGACCGGGACTTCTGCATCTTCCCCCACGAGTGGTTCGTAGACCCCGGGACCTACACCCCGAACCCGAACGTCATGACGGACTTCAACATCTTCACCTTCAATAGCCGCGCCTTCCCCGGAACGGCGCCCCTGGTCGTCCGACGAGGGGAGCGGGTCCGCCTGCGCTTCGGGAACCTGAGCATGGACAGCCATCCGATCCACATCCACGGACACCGGTTCTGGGTCGTCGAGACCGACGGCGGCCAGATCCCAAAGACGGCCTGGTGGCCGGAGACCACGATCAACGTGGCCCCGGGGACGACGCGCGCCGTCGAGTTCGTGGCGGACGCTCCCGGCGACTGGATCCTGCACTGCCACAAGACCCACCACGCGATGAACGCCATGAACCATGGGATCCCCAACGTGATCGGCATCGACCGGCAGGCCGTGGAGCAGACCATCGGCTCGCTGATCCCCGGCTACGTAGCGATGGGCTCCGACGGCATGGCCGAGCACGCCACCCACGCCGAGCATCTGAAGGGCGTGAAGAACACGTTGCCGATGATGACGGGCACCGGCCCCTTCGGGAACATCGAGATGGGTGGGATGTTCACGATCGTGAAGATCCGCGATGGAATCACGAGCTACGACGACCCGGGCTGGTACGACTACCCGAAAGGCACCGTCGCCTGGAAGGTGGACGGTCCCAGTGAAGCGGAAGTGAAGCCCGCCCACGAGCATCGCCATGACGACCGCTAGGCGACGCCTGGAGAACCGGCGATGAGCCGCTCGGCCAAGGCCGTGCTCGTTGGTCTCGTCGGAGCGGCCGCCGCGGGGGGAGGCGCCCTTGCCGTCCTGGTGCAGCACGGGGTCAGCGCCAGGGACGAGCCCACTGCGATGGAGGCGTGGATCGCGCGGGGTGCACGCCGACTCGCCATGCCTCGCAACCTCCGCGAGGCGAAGAACCCGGTGGCGATCACGCCGGAGGTCCTGGACCGTGCCCGGGCGCACTTCGCCGACCACTGTGCCTCTTGCCACGGCAACGACGGCCGGGGCAAGACGAACGTCGGTCAGAAGCTCTACCCGAAGGCTCCGGACATGTGGCACGCGGAGACGCAATCTCTGTCCGACGGTGAGGTCTTCGCGATCATCAAGAACGGTGTTCGGCTGACGGGGATGCCCGCCTGGGGGAGCGACACCGGAGAGGACGACAAGGAGACGTGGGAGCTGGTCCACTTCATTAGACACCTGCCGAGGGTCTCCGAAGCCGAGCTTCAGGAGATGAAGGACCTCAATCCGAAGAGCCGCAAGGAGTACGAGGAAGAAGAGGAAGCGCGGCGCTTTCTCGCGGGGAGCGCCGAGGCTCCAGCCCCGCCGTCCGAACACAAACACTGATCAAGGAGGAGAAGATGCGCAAGGTCGCTGTCGTTCTGTCGGTGGTGATTCTCGCCGCGTTCGCCGGCCGGCTCTGGGCCCATCCGGGGCACGAGCACAAGGCGCTCGGAACGGTAGCCGTCGTGGATCGCTCCCACATCGAGATCAAGACCAAGGACGGGAAGACCGTCTCACTGCAATTGGACGCCGAGACGAAGTACATGAATGGAAAGACCGCGGCGGCGGTCGCCGATGTCAAGGTCGGCCAACGGGTCGCCGTCACGTACGTGGAAAAGAACGAGAAGGACGTGGCCAAGGAAGTGCTCCTGGGCGTTACGGAAACCCTAACGGACCCGAAGCAGCACGAGCATCACTGATCGAGCTGGGTCGGGACAGACGGCTTGACAATAAGCGGTCACTCGCTTACTTATTAATGGAGGTTGCGCGCCCGCGGAACTTGCCGTCCCCCCGCGCGCGCCCGGAGAGAGGAGGACACGCCATGGCTGACTCGCCTCCCGACCGCAACTCCCACGGCGACACCGGCGTGGGGTCCGGCTCCGGACCGACCACTGGCACGCCGCGCTGGGTAAAGGCGTTTGGGATCATCGCCCTCGTGCTGGCCCTGCTGTTTGCAGTCCTGCACCTGACCGGTCACGGCCTCGGAGGCCACACACCGTGACGACCATGACACCTCCCGTCCGCAAGTTCGCGCTCACCGCGCATGTCACGTCCTCCGTCGGCTGGCTTGGCGCGGTCGCCGCCTTCCTGGCTCTGGCCATCGCCGGTTTGACCAGCCCGGATGCTCAGGTGGTGCGAGCCGCCTATCTCGCGATGGAGTTGACCGCGTGGTTCGTCATCGTGCCGTTGAGCCTCGCCTCGCTGGTGACCGGGCTCGTCCAGTCACTGGGCACCAGGTGGGGCTTGTTTCGGCACTATTGGGTCCTGATCAAACTCGTGATCAACATCCTCGCCACCATCGCTCTGTTGGTGCATACGCAGCCGATTGGCTACATGGCGAGGGTGGCGGCAACGACGACAATCGCCAGTGCCGATCTGCGCGGGGTGCGGATCCAACTCGTGGCCACGGCCGGTGCCGCCTTGCTGGTGTTGCTGGTCGCCACGACGCTGGGGGTGTACAAGCCGCGGGGCATGACCCCGTACGGTCGGCGCAAGAACGATCAGCGCCCTGCGCAATAGAACGCGTGGAGGCGTCCGCTGGCTCGAGCGCGGCTCCGCTCCGGTTCGCGACGTCCTTCGCGCCCATGTAGGATGGCAGTTCGGTGGGACGGACGAAGACGGTCGACGACGACGAACTTCTGCGACGGGCACGCGAGGTCTTCCGCCAAAGCGGCCACACGGCCTCCACGCGTGAGGTAGCGCGCGCCGCGGGGATCTCTCAGGCAGTTCTTTATCAGCGCTTTGGTTCGAAAGAGAACCTGTTCTTCCGGGCGATGACGCCGGATCCGCCCGATCTTGAGGCATTGCTCGGCCCGTACCCGCCACGGAGCGCCCGGGCTGACCTAGAGCGGATCGGCGAACGGCTCGCGGAGTACCTTGCGTCCCTCATGCCGATACTGCTCCACGTCCTAGCCCACCCGGACCTTGGCCACCACCGGCTGATGAAGTGGCACGAGGGACTGCCCTTTCAAACGCTGGTGGCCGCCCTTGCGGACCGCTTCCTGCGGCTGCGAGAGGACGGGCTCGTGGGCCGCGTCGATCCGGCGGCGTCAGCGAGAGCGTTCCTGGCTGCCGTCCATTCGGCCGCGCTGTTCGAAACCATGACTCATCGCGGCCCTCCGAGGGGAAAGCGTGGACACGTCGAGTCCCTGGTCGACGTGCTCTGGGTGGGCCTTGCCCCGGGGCGGACGAGGGGCAGCAAGGCGAATGCGGGTTTGTCCCCGATGAGCGCAAGGCCGAGGTACGCAAGCGGCTTGCTCGACTCAAGGGCCAGCTCGAAGGCGTGGAACGAATGCTGGACAGCAACCGGCCCTGCGCTGAGATCCTGACGCAAGTCTCGGCCGCCCAGGAAGCTCTTCGCGGAACTGGGCGGGTGATCGTCCGCAACTACCTCGAGCGCTGTGCCACGACCGCGATCAAGGAAGGCCGCGGGCAAGAGATCTACGACGAGGTCATGGACCTCGTTTTCAAGGTGACCCGCTGAGGCGGGCGGAGGGAACGTACATGACCAAGAGAACCGCCCTGGCGCTGTGTTGTGCCGGGCTCCTGAGCCTCCCAGCCTTCGCCGCTGAGGAAACCAAGACGCCGTCCTGCTGCGCCAAGAAGTCGGCTACCGACAGCAAGGGCGCCGTCAAGGCGGCCACCAGGATGCGCTGCACCCTCACCGGTAAGGAAATAGACAACTGCTGCTGCGAAAAGCGCGACGGGAAACTCTACTGCCCCCTCGCCAAGAAAGCCGTGGACAAGTGCTGCTGTGACGAGGTCAGGACCACCCCAGGGACAGCCCGGCCAAATTAGACCTCCGCCGACCACAGCGCACGACTTCGCCGACGGGGGCGCGCTTGCGAAAACCGGGTCCGATATCAGTCGACAGGGACGTCCAAGCAGTGATCTTCCTCGCCCTGCTTCTCGGCGGACCCGTTGCTGAGGCGGCCGAGTTCGGGGTCCAGGGGAGCTATGGCCACAAGACGCGGCTGGGGCTGGGCGCGAGGGCTATTTGGAGGCCGGGGGCTGGCTTCGGACTGACGACGTCGCTTGATTACTTTCCCTATCCTGAAGACGATGCGATACGCGACGGCTGGGGGATGGACGCGAGCTACTTCGAGGCCAACGGTAATCTCACGTACGCGTTCGCGCACAAGCGACAGACGCCTTACCTGGGCGTCGGGCTGAATGTCGCGCACGTAAGCGTCGGCCCAAACAGCTTCTCTCGATCCGCGACCAGCGCGGGCCTCAATCTTCTCGGGGGTCTCAGGTTTCACCGCGTGTTTCTTGAGGCTCGTGTCAGCCCGACAAACAGCCCGCGAATCCGCAACGCGCATTCGTTGGACGGAGTGTTTTCGACACGGATCGTTCCCCGGAAACAGGTTTGCGTCGCCATCGGCCTTGTCTTCTAGCTGAGGTTCCGCAAATCACAGCGACTCCCGTCTTGACTCATGGAAGTACCCCTTCGCTCGAAGTCAATGGACAATATGGCTCGTTGCCCGAAGGAGCCCTGCCATGCTCGCACTCCTGACCATCGCCTTCCTGGCGTCGGCCCCGTCGGCCGCGGAATTCCCGGGCGGGCAGCCACAACTCGCCTCGGCCGGCCGGAGGGTGGGCCTGGTCTTCGGCGAGGACCGCTCGATCTTCTTCGTGGGATCCCGGGATGGGGGCGGGACGTTCTCGGCGCCGGTCCGGTCCGGGTGCCGAGCCAGGGGCGTCTGGCCCTCGGCCGGCACCGGGGTCCGCGCGTCGCCCTGACCGGGCGGGCCGTGGTGGTCACGGCGATCCTGGCCGCGGGACGGGACGACGGCGATCTGTGGGCCTGGCGCTCGACGGATGACGGCCGCACATGGTCGGCCCCGGCCCGCCTGAACGCCGCCGCGACCTCGGCCCGCGAGGGCCTGCATGGAATGGCCGCGGCCGGGGACACGGTGGCGGTAGCCTGGCTCGACCTGCGCGCGCCCGGGACCCGCATCTACGCGGCGGTGTCGCGCGACGGCGGGGCCACCTGGTCCGCGGATCGGCTCGTGTACCAGTCGCCCTCCGGTACGGTGTGCCAGTGCTGCCATCCCTCGGTCGCGGTGTCGGCCAGGGGGGAGATCGCGGTCATGTTCCGGAACGCGCTCGAGGGCGCCCGCGACCTGCATGTGACCCGGTCCCGCGACGGCGGCCGGACGTTCGAGCCGGCGGTCAAGCTCGGAAGCGGCACCTGGAAGCTCGAAGCCTGCCCGATGGACGGCGGAGGGGTGGGGATCGACCCCCGGGGGGCCGTGGTGACGGCCTGGCGGCGCGAGACGGAACTGTTCGTCGCCCGGCCCGGCCAGCCCGAGGAGCGCCTGGGGACAGGCCGCGATCCGGTGATCGCGGTGGGGGCTGACGGCACGTGGTCGGTGGCGTGGCAGGGCGACGACGGCCTCATGATCAGGGACGCGAGGCACCCCGAGCCGCGCCGCTTGACCGAAGGAGGCCAGGCGCCGGCCCTGCTCGCCCTGCCCGAGGGGTCACTGCTCGCGGCCTGGGAGCGCGGGAAGCGCGTGTTCGTGGCTCCCGTCCCGCGCTAGAAGAGCGATTTCCGAAGCTCACAGACGAGCGCCCCGCAGCCGCAGGGCATTGCCGATCACCGAGACCGAGCTCAGGCTCATGGCGGCGGCCGCGATCATCGGCGACAGCACCAGGCCGAAGAGGGGGTAGAGCACGCCCGCCGCGATCGGTACCCCCAGCGCGTTGTAGACGAAGGCGAAGAACAGGTTCTGGCGGATGTTGCGCAGGGTGGCCCGGGAGAGGCGCACCGCGCGCGCGAGGGCCCGGAGGTCTCCC
>WNGB01020405.1_pt1 | contig 15736 bp, 14 predicted proteins | sample 5400681 | NCBI WGS metagenome assembly WNGB01 (sample SAMN13153367, study PRJNA577476) | soil metagenome | isolation source: 115 cm soil or saprolite under grassland replicate 2 | place: USA:California | collected 2016-06-15
TCAGGCATACACTGCTTTACCAACAGGCGATTTTCCCCTCTGGCTTTCACCTTCAGGTTGGTTGGTTGACCCAGAAGTGGGTTGCTTCTGAACTTCTCCTTTCTCCGAAAGGGATCTACCTGTGAGTGAAGTGGCGCACATCGTCAGCGTAGCGAATGTAGGTCAGCCGCCGCACCGGGCGCATACTGGGAGTGTGGCTGCGTTGACGTGCAAGCTCTTGGATCTCTGCAAGCAGCTTGGCCCGTGTGTCTGGATTTGTTTCCCGTTTCAGACGCTGAGAGCGGCGATTGAGCTGAAGGTTGATGCGGTTGTAGGCTGGGTTGTGGTCGGCATATTCCCGTCCTTTAGGCTGGTTTGCGCCAAGCGTGTCTTCAACGTACTGGTCAAATTCGTCTAACAGCACATTGGCTAACAGGGGTGAGAGCACACCACCCTGTGGGCTGCCGCTCCAGGTCGGATGCCAGTGCTGCTGATGCAGGTAGCCAGCTTTCAGGAATTTGCGAATCAGCTCAATCAGCCGTTCATCTGCAATCTTCTTCCGTAGGACGGTAAGCAAGACACCGTGGTCAATCGTGTCGAACGATCCCACAACTTGGTACCCCATTCCAGAACCCAGTAGCGCAGGTGACTGAAATTGAGGTCACCGACCCAACCCATCCCCTCTTTGGTCGGCGTTTTCCCGTGCGCTCGATCAGCGCGCCTGAACGTGGCGGCATCTACGTCCTGGTCCTCTATCGCGACACGTTCACCTTGCGCATCCCCCTCAGCGCCTCTAATCTTGCCCCACCTCGGTCAGCCTCCTTCACCAAACTGACCTGTGACTCAGTCGCTCAACTCATTACCCTGGCCGAGCAGTGCGAGGCCGTATGTCCACCCGACCCTCAGACGTCTGGCCACAGCTGCCGCCCGAGCTCCAACAGCTGATCCGCGACCAACTCGCGGCTATCTTTCACGAGGTGCTTGATGTTTTCCTCCGATCTGATCACTTCACATCACCTGGCGCGCAAAGCGATCATCTACATTCGCCAATCCAGTCCGCACCAGGTCCTCTCCAATCAGGAGAGCCTACGCCTCCAGTACGCCCTCAAAGACCGCGCCAGAGAGTTCGGCTGGCACGCCGACGACGTGCTCGTTATCGACAGCGATCTCGGCTTGACCGCCACTTCTACGCAGCACCGTGAGGGCTTTAAGGAGCTGCTTGCCCTGGTCACGCTTGGCCAGGTCGGCATCATCCTCTCCTTCGACGTTACCCGCCTGGCCCGTAACTGCTCCGACTTCTATCCGCTGCTCGACCTCTGCGGCTACAAACACTGCCTGATTGCCGATTGCGACGGCATCTATGACCCTGGCTCGGCCAATGGTCGGCTCCTCCTCGGCTTGAAAGGCCAGCTGTCCGAATTGGAACTGCATACCATCCGGGCGCGCCTGACCGCTGGGTTGCTCAACAAGGCCCAGCGTGGCGAACTGGCCCTCCAGTTGCCGACCGGCCTGGAGCGGCTCCCGACTGGCAAAGTCGTCAAGGACCCCAATCGTGAGGCGCAAGATCGCATTCAGTTGGTGTTCACCACCTTCCTCGAACGCGGCTCAGCCAGCAAAGTGCTGGAGTTCTTCAAGCTCCACAACCTCCAACTGCCGCGGCGCGACCGCTTCGGCGATCTGGTCTGGAAGCCGCCACGTATCAGTGCGCTTTTGGCGGTGCTCAAAAATCCGGCCTATGCTGGCGCGTTTGTTTACGGCCGCACCCGGACCGCCAGCGGGCCACGGCCGACCGACAAGGCGTTCACGCGCTTAGAGCTTGAGCAGTGGAAGATCCGGGTCAACGACGTGTATGAGGCCTATATCTCGTGGGAGACCTTTGAGCGCATACAGAGCATGTTACGCGACAACTACGCCGAATACGACCGCAACAAGACCCGCGGCGTGCCACGCCCGGGCGCTGCGTTGTTGCAGGGCCTGGTCTACTGCGGCGCGTGTGGGCATAAAATGCTGGTGCAATACAAGGGCGGAACCCGCTATCTGTGTAACTACCTGCGCCAACAATACCGCGTGCCGGTGTGTCAGTATCTCTCGGCCGATGCGATTGACCGCGCGGTGGTCGGCGCCTTTTGGGAAGCGCTGAGCGCGGTCGAACTGGATGCCTACGCCGAGGCGGTTGCGGCCGAACAGGAGCGCCGCGCGAGGCTTGAGCACGCCCAGCAGCAACACCTGACACGCTTGCGCTATGACGCTGCTCTGGCGCAGCGGCGGTTTGAGCAGGTCGACCCCGCCAACCGCCTGGTGGCTGCGGAATTGGAGCAGCGCTGGGAAGCCGCACTGCGTGCGCTCAAGCAGGCTGAGGAGACCTACGTCCAGCAGCACGGGCAGTTGTCGCGCCTGGCGAGCATACCGCCCGAGCTGCAGGCGCAGTTTCGTGCGGTCGCCCAGCACCTGCCTGACCTCTGGGCGCAGGGGTGCATTGGTCACATCCACAAGAAAGCTCTGTTGCGCACCCTGATCGATAAAGTGGTGCTTGAGCGAGTGGCGCGCGATTGCGTGCAGACGCGCATCGTGTGGAAAGGCGGTGCAACCACGACGTTGATGGTTGACGTGCCGGTGGGCTCTTTTGCCGATCTGGCTGGCGCGGAGAGGATGGAACAGCTGATTGTGGAGCAGAGTGGGACGGGCGTTTCCGATGAGGAGATCGCGCGCCAGTTGACCGCGCAGGGCTATCGCTCGCCGATGCGCGATGTGGTGCTGCCAAGCACTGTCAAAACGCTTCGGCTAAAGCACCGACTATTCCAGAAGCGTAGCCAGTCGCACCCGCGCCGGATTGAGGGCTGGTTGACGGTGCCGCAACTGGCCCAGCGGCTCAATCTCACTCCGCATTGGATCTACGACCGAATCAAGAATGGCAGCATTCTGGTGAACAAAGATGCGGCGACAGGGTTGTACTTGTTTCCGGACACACCGGCCACATTGGAGGCGGTCAGCACGTTGCAGTCGGGCAAACAGGCGCAGGTGTCGTTCGATGTGGCGGCGGCGGAACTTGATTGTGGCATACCGAATTCAAGTGAGCGCGGGAGGCGGCAATGAGCGATCACGGACATGGCGGGGCGCGAGCAGGAGCCGGGCGCAAAGTCAGCAGCGAGCGGAAAGTGAAACGCTCAGTCAGTTTGTCAGCGCGAGCGGATGCGCTGGTACTGAGTGCGATGCAGGCGGACGAGACATATAGTCAGACGCTGGATCGACTTATTCGTGCTACGATACAGCGAGCGGAGCCAAACGCACAAGTGGCGCTGCTGGTGGCGACGCTGAGCGGTGCGCGTGAACCAGTGGCGGTAATCTATCGGCGATTGGGATGGACGCGCCAGGAATTTGAGCGGCTGGTGCAAGCGCATCGCGAGGAACTGGGGCGAGCGGGGGTGCGGTTGCATGTGGCGACGAAGGAAGCGGCATCGGGACGGCGCGAGCAGTACATCACAGTTGATGGCATGCGTTATAGTGCGCTCAGTCGCGACTGCTCGGGCCGATGAGATCTGCTGAATGCGGGAGCGGTCGAGAGCGGATGTTCTGGTCCGCGAAAGCTATCGGCACAACAACGTGTGAAGAGAATGGCGCTTTTCTAGAAGTTGCGTCAGGCAAAGGAGTATCGCCATGTGTGGTCAAAATAGCTCTGGAGATCGCCTTCGATCGTCCAGGTCGGCGTCCGCTGGAGTAAGCTCGCGCGTAGGGCGGTGTGGCAACTACGTTGCGGCCGAAAACCGTGCGAGCAGGCGCGGAAAGATTGTTCATAGATCGGTTCAAGAATGAGTTTGATCGCGCTCTGCACGACTTTATCTTCGGCGGAAGGAAGCCCTAATGGCCTGAGTTTGCCATTGCGCTTGGGAATAAAGACCCGTCGTACGGGAGTGGGTTGATAGGTGCCAGTGCGGAGTTGTTCTGCCAGTTTGTTCAGCCGCTCATCATCCAAGTCTGAACCTCGGACACCATTCGGTCCTGGGGTATTGAAGCCTTTATTAGAGCGAATGGCGTCGAGGGCTGCATCGAGCCACTGTCGTTGATACAGCAGCCGATACAGCTTCACAAAGCGCTTGGTAGGGTTGGCCGCAGCCAACTTGGCGAGGTGTGCTTGTTCTTGCTGCACGGTACGCATAGGGTCTAGTTCCCTCCGTTTCAGTGAACAACGCACAATCAACACTACTGCCCTTCCCCAGGTACGCGGCTTTCCCGCGCTCAGAGTACTACGGCAGTTCCGCCCCAGCAGTGCCGTTCGATCCCCGCACGATCTATCCCAAAGGGAGCTGGTCGCTGCTGGTTCCCCGGTAGCACCAAACGACTTTGCCCTCTGGCCTTAGGTGGGACAACCGCATACGTGGCCACTGCCACGCTGATATCCATCCTGGATGTGGTAGTGGAGCCGCACCAGCACTCTCAGGAGAGGGGGCAGCTACGACAAGCAAGATAGCTGCTCGTTGGACATCATCGGCCCTTCAATCGCTCTGAGCCGGGTGTGCTATCTTAGCGGCTGTATCCTTCGCAGATTTGACCTGCTCACCATAGCCAGTCTCCTTACCGCCGTCGCCTCTTGGTACAGCGATTTCCCGCACGACGGCTGCATGTCCCCCTCCAGGCTGACCGATTTGCACGGTGCTTATCTTTTTCGTCATCCGCGCCCCCTGCTCGATGCGGCGAGTAGGGCGGGAGGGGTGAGGAACGGGTGTCTCCACCACACCCGCAGGCTGTTCACAGCCCAGTCGTTTGGTACCCGAACGGGCGCCCTATGCCGAAGCACCCGCTTATCTCGATTCCACTCGACATCCCGGATGTCCGTGTCCTTCAAACCGAGCTGGCCAAGGCCGGCGAACTCCTTGGGGTGGAAGTGCTTGACCATTTGGTGATTGGCCAGGGGAGATCGGTGAGTATGCTGGAGAAGGGGTTAGGATTTACCTCGTAACATGTTCTCAGCCAGTGCGCGATGGGAGCACACGTTCGCAGGTGCGACTGCGCGGCGGGGGGTACGCAACGCGCGCACCCCCAGCGCTCGCGCGATGATTGCAGTCGTGTCCTACTCCGGCGCGAACAGCTCGAAAAAGATCGGGAACGTCCCCAACAGGCCGAGCAGCGTCAGCACCACGAACGGTCGCAGCACGAACCGCACCATGTTGTCACGCCCTTTCCACATATAGTGCAGGACGGCCCAGCTGATCACGTAGAGGATCACGGCATAGGTCGTTTTACCCGACAGCGGTCCGACCGGATTGTAGAAGTTCAGCAACGTCCTGAATCCGCCACTCACTTCGGCGAGAGTAGTCAACAAGCCGAGCAGGAAACAGCCGATGCCGGTCGCAAGCAGCGCGGCCGCAAAGGGACCGTCCGCTTTGCGCGCCGCTTCGGTCGTGGCCCGCTCGTTCGCCGCGGTTTCGCCAGTGCTCATCGTGATCCTCCTAGAGGATGGGCGCTGCTTTGGTAATCAGCGCACCAAATAGGCCCGCAATCCCCGCCGCCACGAACGCCGCCACGAACACCGCGATGAGGATTCTGCGGATGCCCGGCTCGTCGGCCAGGCGCCGACCGTAATAGAGCACGCCGAAAAAGACCAGCGTCGCCAGCAGCGGCGACATCCAGGCCACGTGTTCTTTCCACTCCATCCCAAACGTGTGCCACGCCGCGCGGTTCGGGTCGGCGAGCAAGAAGCTACGCGGGTAGGCGGACAGATCCGTGGTGCCTTGCGGCGGTTGGGCCCGATACCAGGGATAGACAATCCAGGTCCCGCTGATGACAGTCAGCCAGGCGACGAGCGCCATGAGGCCAGTGCCGATGTCGAGGCGTAAAATCCGTTCGCGGATGCCGCCTGTCGTCAGCCACTTGGGCGTGTAGCTGTACAGCCCGGCCAACCCGCCGGCAAAGGCCAGGAGGAAAAGCGCCCCCAAACCCATGCCGTGGACCAGCGTCCAAAACTCGCGTGCGGTGAGTGACATACGATACCTCCGCTCTACGCTTTCTCGACGGGGCAAGCCGGATCTGGGTGCTGGGTGAGGGTAATGAAAGAGGACGGAGCGATAGCCGTGCCGGCGGCCCCTACGGCTCTATTATACACCTGGGATCAAGTACGTGGAACGCATGGTAGATGCCCGTGCTATCTTGAAGCGCAGGACATCCTCGGTCCTAGGCATCGCACACCTCCTCAGCGGAGAACACGAGCGCCTGTTGCGCCGGTAGCAGCTCAGGACAGAGGCTGGTTGTTATCAGTATGGACGTGAATGTGCCCATCGGCCGACACGTGTTTCGCACAGATCCAACCGTCACCATTGCGGTCGGTAGCCGTCCCCACATGCTGATGCCCATGATGGTCGTCATGGTCTGGTGCATGATGGAGTTCAAACTGGTCCGGGCAACTGCCGACGGGCTCTGTGCTGGCCCGAGTGCTGGTCACGGTGGTTACGGCGAGTATCAGCACAATCAAAGCTATGCAAACGGACTTTGGCATTGAGGCGCTCCTTTCAATACACCAGAGTCAAGCGGGTTGTATTATACGGACACCGAGACCATCCCAAACCGGGGGAACATCACCCTGATAGCGCTTTCGTGTATAATCAGGGCCGGATGCCATTCTTGCGGCATCGCGCCACGCATCCCTTGTCGTCGTTACTGTACGAAAGGAGCGTGCGATGACCGACCTTCCTCCCGCTGTAGCGGTCTACCAGCTCCACGCCTCTCTGCTTGAGATCAGCCCGGCGATCTGGCGCCGGCTGCTCGTTCGCAGCGATACCACCATCGCCGACCTCCACTACATCCTCCAGATCGCCTTCGACTGGACCGACTCCCACCTGCACCGCTTTGTGATCTATGGCAAGGACTACGGCGTCGCCCAGCTGGGCGGCATCGGCTTTGCCGACAATCCGCGGCAGGTGCGCCTCTGTGACCTCTGCCTGCGCATCACCAGCCGCTTCCGCTACGAGTACGACTTCGGCGACCTCTGGCAGCATCAACTCCGGCTCGAACGCATTCTGCCACTGGAGCACACGGGCCGTTATCCGTCCTGTACTGGCGGTGCTCGAGCTGCGCCTCCTGAAGATTGTGGCGGTCCCTGGGCATTTCTCGCGTTGAAACAGCACTACACGCCCGGGTGGCTCGCCCACCAGCTGCTGGCCATCCTGCAGAACGAGCCAGATGAGCTTGATGTGGACGATTTGGCGGGAATGGATTACTGGCTGCAGATCGACCGCTTTGATCGCCGTACGGTCAATCGCCGGCTGCAGGCGTACGCGCGTGGCGATGAGCAGTGGTGGGATGCGTAACCGAAAGGGAGAACCTGATGAAGATCATCGTGCAGTTGCGGATTGAGGCGGACGATGCGGCTTCTCCCATCGTCATCGACGTCGCAAACCTCCAGCGCCATCAGCTCACGCCTGAGACGATCGGCTTGACGCTGACCGAAGGAGGGTGGTACTTTACCTGAATGTTCGAACGAGTTTATCACAGCGCGCCTGTCCCCACTGCGGTGCCCGCCAGTTGTCCAAAGGGCAGCATATCCTCGTGCTGCGAACCCTCTTCGGCAAACTGACCATCCCCAGCCCGCGCTTCGCCAGCTGCCCATGTCAAGCCGCGGAGCGGCACAGTTTCAGCCCACTGGCAGACCTCCTGCCCGAACGAACCACGCCCGAACTCCGCTATCTCCAGGCCAAATGGGCCGCGCTCCTCTCGTATGGCGTGACCGTCGATCTCCTGGAGGACGTCTTGCCACTACGCGTCAGCCGCACGACGATGGTGCGCCAGCTGCACCAGGTTGCTGAGCGGCTGGAAGATGAACTCGGCGACGAGCAGGCATGCTTTATCGACGGCTGTCAACGCGAGTGGGATCGCTTGCCCATCCCTGGCGAGCCACTCACCGTTGGCATTGACGGGGGCTACGTCCACGCGCGCGACGGAGAGAACCGCAAGGCTGGCTGGTTTGAGGTGATCGTCGGCAAGAGCATCCCGACCGATGGTGCCGCAAAATGCTTTGGCCTCGTCAGCAGCTACGATACCAAGCCGCGCCGCCGGCTGTTCGAGACCTTGCACAGCCAAGGGCTGCAGATGAACCAGACCGTCACCTTCCTCTCCGATGGTGGTGACAATGTGCGCGATCTCCAGCTCTATCTCAGTCCACAAGCTGAGCACCTGCTGGACTGGTTCCATGTGACGATGCGTCTGACTATCCTCCAGCAACTACGGAAGGAATTGGGGACGGCTGCGCCGACGCTCCCACTCGACGAGATCACCAGCGATCTGGATCGCATCAAATGGTGCCTGTGGCATGGTAACGTCTTTCGCACGCTCCAGCTGCTCACGGATGTGCATGAGGAATTAGACGCTTGGAGCGAGGAAGCGCCAGCCGCTACTAAGCTGGCGAAGGCTGTAGGGGAGTTTCACGGTTACATCGCCGCCAACAAAGCCTTCATCCCGAACTACGGTGACCGCTATCGCCACGGCGAGCGCATCGCCACGGGATTTGTCGAGTCAACCGTGAGAGAGGTGGTGAGCAAGCGCATGGTCAAACAGCAACAAATGCGCTGGACCAAGCGCGGCGCGCATCTCCTGCTGCAGGTTCGCACCGAGGTGCTGAACGACGATCTCCGGACAACCTTTGAACACTGGTATCCCGGAATGGCCAGCGTAGACGTTCTGCAAGAGGCAGCGGCGTAATCCCCCGGTTTGGGATGGTCTCACCAATATGGGGTCATCATATTTATTTCGGGAAAATATACGCTAAGCCCAAAGCGGCGTTTTACCGCATTCTGATGCGCCCCATGCCCTGCCCCTGGTGTCTTTCCTCGCATGCATTTTCGTCGGTTTGCGCAGCCTCGTCCGAGAATCTCTATCTGAGAATCAGCCACGATTAGCCCTCATCCTGATCGTCGCGAGTGTCCGCATCGATCTCCGCCTGGGTTCGCAGCGGACGTAACTGGTCCAGCGACCACTGCCGCTCCTTGGAGAACTGATAGCGGCCCAGCAGATTGATATGATTCCAGCCCAGCGGCGAGAGATGCTCCAACAGGTGGGGCTCGATCGGTTTTCCCTGGATAGCCTGGTAGGTTTCGAGCGCTTTGGCCAGATAGACCGTGTTCCACGCTGCAATCGCCGCAATCAACACAACCAGGCAACTCGCCCGGTGCATCTGGTCCTCGAAGGCCCGGTCGCGCATCACCCCGCGCCGCCCGAAGAACAGCGCGCGTGCCAGGCTGTTGACCGCCTCGCCGTTGTTCAGACTGCTCTGCACCTGGCGGCGTAGCGATTCCGTTCGCAGATATTTCAAGGTGAAGCGGGTGTGCTCCAAGCTCCCGACTTGCGCCAGGCCCAACGCCACATTGTTTTGGCGCGGGTACGCTGCCAGCTTGCGCATCACCGTCGTCGCCGATGTCGTGCCATGCCGGATTGATGCCGCGATCTGGCGCACGCCATCCCAATGGTCGAGGAGCGGCTTCGGGTTCAGGCTCCCTTTGATTAACGTGCTCGCGGGGCCATAGTCGATCTTCGGCCCCAGCGTCATCAGGCTGCGACTGAGCACATCGCTGATGCGGGGCGTGAACTCGAAGCCCATCAGCGCACACAGCCCGAAGACATGCTCAGTCGCCCCGGCAGTATCGGTCGCGTGCTGGCGGATCTCCAGGTCGGTCTCATGATGACAGAGGGCATCGATGACGTAGAGCGCCTCGCTGTCATTGGCGGCAATCACCTGCTGCCGATAGGGCGGGCCGATGTCCACTACATGCAGATAAATCGTGACGCCGCGCTGGCGGCGATGAAAATGCGCGGCGTTCCGATCAGCATTGGCTGCCTGCACGCCGACCCGGACCCGTAACCCATCCGAGGACGAGCGCATCCCAGTCCCCCAGGAGCGGCTGAAAGGGTGATGCAGGACAAAGTTATCCAGCAGCGTGAGCGTCCGCCGCAGGGTATCTTCGCGCACATACCAGTCCATCGCCCACGACAATTCGCCGTAGGTGTAGGGCGTGGCGGCCGCTAGCTTGGTGAGCCCCAGGTTCATCCCCGTCCCCATGATCGCCGCCAGCAGCGGAAAGATTGCGTTCCCGCGCAGAGGCTCGCCACTGAGCAGGTGCGTACAGGCGCCCAGGAAGTTGGTCCAGTCATTGACCTCCTTGAGCAAATCGGGCAGATCGATGCGCGGGAGCATGGCATAGAGATGGCGGCTGAGCACCCGCGCCTCCTCGGGGACATCAGGCTCCAAACGGGCGAGGTGGAAGTTCCCCTCCTCATCCAGTGTCAGCCCAGGGATACTCTTCAAGTCGTTCTGAATCGCGGTCAGGTGCGTGTGGATCGCGCTCTGTTGCCGCTTGAGATAGACCTGGGGGTCGTCGCCGAGCGCCAAGCGGGTTTGTCCACTCGCCTTCAGCTCCTCCCAGCGATCCTTGGGCAGCAGGTAGTGGGCAAAGGGGCGATAGCGCCGGCTGGTCGCGATGGCCACGTCACCGGAACGCACCTCGGTCCGCAAGGTGTCAAAGGCGGATGCTTCGTAGTAATTGGGGTTGATCGTGTCAGCGCCGGTCAGGACATGCGGGCGCCAGCGATCGCTGAGGTGGGCGAGCGGCGCGACCACGGCGCGCCGGCCAAGCGGTTGCTGGATCGCGGTCACCCGCTGGCGTTGCTGTGCCAACATGCCCACATGATCGAGCGCCTGCTGGGCGGGCGTGCGCTGGCGGGGGCGATAACTCGCAAAGGGCAGCGTGCGATACAGGGCCAGCAGGACACTGCGCAGCGGGACATATTTTGGCTCCAGCAGGTCGAGAAAGTCGAAGTCAAGTGGGCGCAATACGCCTTGAGCGGCCTGCACGGTGGCGGTGAGCAGTGGCTGCGGCACTGCCGCAAACACGGTGGCGATCGGGTCCAGCCCCTCGCTGGCCGACCGCAAGAAGGCGCCGGCCGCAGTTGTCAGGATCGTCAGTTGGGTGTTGACGCTGGGCGCGGCTTGCTCGACCTGGTGTTCCTGCCGCGCCGCGGTCTTACGCACCAATTCGAGCCAGACCTTGTCGAACATATCGAGACTGGCATCGACGACATCCTGCTGCAACTCGTGCAAATGCGCGACCAGCAGCGCATAGCGCCGGTCGGGGTCGAAGGTGGCCAGCGGCTGGGCACGATAGTTTTTGCCCTCGCGAGCCAGTTGCACGATCCGATTACGGTGCAGCTGGGCTGGGAGCGGGGGGAGCGCCAGGTCCGCGAGGTAAACGACCCGTTCGAGTAACACTTTGAGCTGCGGGCCAGAGGGGTTGCCGGGCGCGACCCGCAGCCAGGTCAGCCGTGTCAGGCGGCGGCGAGCCAGCGCCGAATCGATGGTGAGCAACGCATCCAATTGGGTTCGCTGGGCGGCGGTCAATGGTCGGGTGAGGGCGCGCTCGACCCGACGGGTGGCTATGCGGAGCACGCCCCACACCAGGCGTTCGATGGTAGTGATGCCGGGAGCAATCACCTTGTCCTGGCGCAACTGCTGGAGGGCCGCAGCCACCAGTGGAAGGGGCCGATCGCTCTCCAACGCCTGCGGCAGTAGCACGCGCGCCAGCATGCGCATGGCGCGCCAATCATAGTTGCGATAGCCGAACACTGTCCGAATCTCGTCGAGGTGCTCGTAGATCGTGGGCAGCTGCTGTCCGTAGGACACGAAGGCGGTCGGCGGAACCCCGACCTGCTGAGCGATCAGCGCCAGCACCCGTGCGGGGATGTCGGGCAGATCGGTGATGGTCCGGCCCGGGAATCTCAGCAGACAGAGCTGTACGGCGAAGCCCAGGCGATTGCGCCCCCGCCGACGGCGGTTGATCACATGGAAATCCTGGGGGGTCAGGGTGTAGTAGCGGGCCAATTCGCGGTCGGTGAGATCATCAGGCACCTGAGTCAGCTGGACACGCTGGTCGTCGGTGAGCAGGTCTGGGGAATGGGACGCCATGGGGCTCCTTCGCTCTGGTGATGGTTATCCCGGCAAGGTCTTGAGTTGCTCGCGGAGTTGCTGGCGGGTCGGGAGCGTGTAGCGTGCGGTGGTGGCGATCGCTGGCGCGCCATCGTTGGTCTGGTGACCCAGGTAGGTCGCGATCGCTTCGAGCGACCAGTTGGCGGTCCGTGCGCGATGGGCAAAGTCGTGCCGCAGATCGTGAAAGGTGATGTCCTTGATCAGTGGCCAGATCGTGTGGGAGGCCTGTGCTTTGAGCTGTGTCCAGAGATGCTCAATGCCGCGCGCGGAGAGATGGTCTGGTTGTTGGCGTTGCCGCAGCCATGCCGCGCGCTGGCTGGTGAAAACGTAGACACTATCTGGCTCCCGCGCGTCATATGCTGCAACTGGCTGATGGAGATAGTCGTAGAGCGCACGGCGCGCGGCGTTGTGCAGGTCGAGGGTGCGCGTTTTGCCGCCTTTGGCGCCGACAATCGTGAGCGTGCCAGCGCGCTGGTTCAGGACACAGTGATCGATGCGCAACGTGGCAACCTCACTGATGCGCAGCCCGGCCCAGTAGCCCAGCGCAAAGATCGCCGCCACACGCAACGACTCCTGGCGCTCGACGAGGTTCTTGAGAACGGTGCGCTGCTCGGGAGCGAGTTCGGTGGGCGAAAGCGCCGGCACCGTCGGGCGCTTGATCTGGTGGGCGGGATTGCGCTGGAGCTGGCCTGCATTAATGGCCCAGCGGCAGAAGCGGGTGATCGCAGTCAGCGCCTTGGCGCACGTACGTGGCGCGCGCTGTTGAGCCTCCAGGTGAGCAAAGTACCCTTCCAGGGCAGTGACGGTCAGGAGCGCGGGATGAAAGGGTGTGCCGTCGGGTTGGGTGGCCAGCCAGGCCGCCAGATCACGGAGCGTCGTCAGGTACGCAGCGACTGTCTTTTCATCGTTGCGATCAAGGGTGGCAACGAAGCTGCGGAACGATTCCGGGTCGTCCTCCCGCACAGTAAATGCAGGCATGATGGTCCAACTTCAGTACGCGACGATTCTCCGACGAGATTTGGGGGGCGATGTCGGGGAGTATACCATGCCAGGCCAAAACGCGCGAAGTGATTGGAACGGGAAACATTAGAAATCGTACAAATCGCGTGTCAGCCCAAGGGGTGCAAACTCGACGTAGAAGCATGGTTCCCAGATACCGCTTCCACGACAGCGATTCTACGACAAGCGGTCGCTTTTTGCATAGTCCTCTCCAGACACGCTGCAGTGTGTCCACATCCCCCCGCTTGGCTCGCTGCTTGGCGACGTTGGGTCGGCATGCGCGGCCGGTGTTGGACGAGGTCTTCCTGCCGCTGGTCGTGAGTTCTCACTGCACGGGACCGTGCGGCGATAGCAAGACCGCTGCTCCTGTGGGTGCTCCGACTGCTGCGTGTCACCGCAGGTCGGCTGCTCCAGACCACTGTGCCCCGTGGGTGTGCCTGCTGTCGCCGCCACGGTTCAGCGCGCTCGTTGCGGCATCGCGGATCCGTATCGGTGTCCCGCCCTATGGCCCAAAGAAAGAGGACCGCGATCGGGACCAACTCCCATGACAACGGGACGCGCCACCTGCTATGCTGGATGCAGCACCAACGAGGAGCAGCCGATGACAGGATGGTTCTCGTGGATGCAGGACACACAGTAGCAAAAGGAGGCTCAGATGTCTGATCGATTATGGCAACGGCTGGGGGCCGCATGCGGCATCGTGTACGTGGTGCTGCTCATTGGCGGGGGCAGCTTCGAAGGCAACACGGTCGGGATCGCGTTCTTCGTGGTAATTCTCGCCTTCCTGTTCTTCTTATTCTTCCTCGGAAACCTGTGGAGCGCCCTGCGCCGCGCCGAGGGAGGCAGCGGCTGGCTCTCGGCCACCGCCTTCGGAGCAGGCTTGATGTCGGTCACGATCAAGGTCGCCAGCGCCGCGCCTGTGCTGGCCGCGCGCTACCGGGCCGGCGACGGGCTCGACCCCCAGCTCGCAAGGACACTCGAGGACATAAACGATGTGTCCTTCTACCTCAGCTTCTTCCCGCTGGCCGTCCTGCTTGGCGCTTTCGCCATCGTGGCGATCCGGTCGGGCGCCCTTCCAAAATGGCTCGGTTGGATTGCGGCAGCATTAGGCCTGGCGTTCATCGTCGGTGGGATGTCAGGGAGCGCCGACCTCCACTCCGAGTGGGCGGGACTTCCGATGATCCTGTTTACGTTGTGGGTCATCGCGACGAGCGTCGTCCTGATCCGGCGTGCGGGAGCACCTCGCCCGGCTGAAAAGGAGACGCCAGTGGAGCAAGCTGCACCGATCGGGTAAGCATGGCACCAATTGGCACAAAGGATGGAGATTGCAAATGACTACAAAAACCTTGCATCGCCGCACGAAGCGCACGGAGCTTCTTGCGAGCCTGGGTGTCGCCGGTGCAGCGGCCTTCGCCGGAACTGTCGTGGCGCGCCGGCTTCGCTCCAGCGCCAGGAGTACGTCGGCTGCGCCCGTGTGGTTGTTCGAGCTTAGCGTGGAGATCAAACGCCCCCCAGAGGAGGTCTTCGCGTTCGTGGCCGACCTTCGGAACGACGTGAGGTGGGGACAGAGGGTCATCAAGGAGGTGCGGCAAACCTCCGAGGGTCCTCTGGATGTCGGGACGACGTTCCGACAAGCTGCTCGTTTTCTGGGCTTGCGTTTCGCGATCCCCATCGTGGTCACGGAGTACGAGCCGAACCGGAAGCTCGGCTTTGAGGCCGCCATGGGACCGCTCCAGGGCGCGGCGCGACGCAGCGTCGAGGCTATAGCGGGCGGCACCCGGCTGACCATCGTGACCGAAGGACACTCAGACGGATCCCTCAAGTTGGTCTGGCCGATCTTTGCTTACTGGGCCGAGCGGGAGGCGAAAACAGGTCTCGCCAACCTGAAGAACCTTCTGGAAGCCCGAGCCTAGAAAGCGCCATTTTGTGTAGGGAAAACGCAGAAGCGGAGGTCGTCATGTACATCCTCAAACAGCTTTTCTGGAATCGTGATCAAGCCCGCCTCCGTGCTGGCTGGCGGATCCTTGTGGCCATGGTGGCTTGGGTTGTCCTTTTACGTGTGGTATTCGGTTTGAGTACCGCTGTTTTAACCGGGCGTCTTCCAGAGGTGTACCGCACACCATTGACTGTGGCTATCCACACGCTCCTTATCTTGGTGCTCCTCTTGGGGCTACTCTTTCGCCGGCTCGACCGGCGACCGGTCGCCGACTATGGCTTTCATCTGAACACGGGGTGGTGGCTCGATCTGGGTTTTGGGATGGCGCTGGCCACACTGCTCATGCTCGGCATGTTCGGCGTCGAACTGGTCATGGGCTGGATCAACATCACGGGCACATTTGTGACCGCCGATCCCAGTCTTCGCTTTGGCCCCGTGATCGTGGTCGTGTTCACCACCATCCTGCTGATCGCCGCTGAGGAGGAGATAACTTGGCGAGGATACATACTCCAGAACCTGGCGGAAGGTCTCAACCTGAAAGGCATCGGCCCGCGGGTGGCGACGCTCAGCGCGGTGCTCATCTCGTCGGTGTTGTTCAGCCTGGGCCATGCCACTAATCCCAACGCCACGCTATTCAGCACGATCAATACGATGATCTTCGCGGCCCTGGTGCTTGCAGATGGGTATGTGCTGACGGGAGAGCTGGCGCTGCCGATCGGCTTCCACGTGGCGTGGAATGTTGTCCAAGTTGGGGTGCTTGGCTATTATGGGGGCGCCACACAACTTGGCGCGTCATTTTTCGCCATCGCGCAGCATGGGCCGGCATTGTGGACCGGCGAACCCTACGCGCACGAGGGCGGGCT